>Ga0315553_10000077_pt1 | contig 78710 bp, 90 predicted proteins | sample SalMarSW160140MG_FD_203099 | JGI IMG/M metagenome (GOLD analysis project Ga0315553, IMG submission 203099) | Salt marsh sediment microbial communities from the Plum Island Ecosystem LTER, Massachusetts, United States - Salt Marsh Sediment SW1601-40 ... | reverse complement strand
CGCTCGATCCGAAACGCGACAGTCTGCTTGCCGGGCTGAAGATCAACTTCAAGCACGCCTTCGCCTTCGACCGGAAGATGCTGCTCGAGCTCCCGCAAGGGACGGTGACGGCGCAGCCGCCCGAGTTCGATAAGCCGGCGACCTTCTCCGGGCCGTTGCTCCGCGAGGTGCTGGGCTTTATCGAGGCGGCGCAGGTGAAGACCACCTTCGTGGCGGCGGACGGCTATACCGGCTATCTCCTGCCCGAGGACATCAAAAGCTCCGATTGGATCTTGGCGCTCTCCGCCGACGGCGTGCCGCTCGGCCTCGGCCAGCAAGGACCGATCTGGCTCCTCAACACGCGGGCAGGAGACGCCAAGCCGAGCGACGATCATCGCGGTCATCACGTGTGGGCTCTGGTCTACATGCAGATCGGTGAGTAGGGTGCGCCGGCGCACGAGGCCAGAGGGAGAACCATGACGAAAGCAGTGCTCGGGATTATCGGCGGCTCGGGGCTCTACGACCTGCCTGGACTTCAGAACGTTCGCGAGGAGCGCATCGAGAGTCCTTGGGGCGCGCCGTCCGCCGCGGTGCGGATCGGCGATATCGAGGGGCTGCCCATCGTCTTCATGTCGCGCCACGCTCAGGGGCACAGGTTCTCGCCGACCGACATCAATTATCGCGCCAATATCGACGTCATGAAGCGGGCCGGGGTCACCGACCTCATCTCGTTGTCGGCTTGCGGCTCTTACAAGGAAGAGCTGTCGCCCGGCACGTTCGTCCTCGTGGACCAGTTCGTCGATCGCACCTACGGCCGTCCGAGCTCGTTCTTCGGCACGGGCTGCGTCGCCCATGTCTCCATGGCGCATCCGGTCTCGCCGCGCCTGCGCATCCATCTCGCCGAAGCAGCGGAGGCGGAAGGCATTCCCTATGTTCGGGAGGGAACGTATGTGTGCATGGAGGGCCCGCAGTTCTCCACGCTTGCCGAAAGCCTCACCTGCAAGGGGCTCGGCTATTCGGTGGTGGGCATGACCAACCTGCCCGAGGCCAAGCTCGCCCGGGAGGCGGAGCTTTGCTACGCCACGGTCGCCATGGTCACCGATTTCGACTGCTGGCATCCCGACCATGAGGCGGTGACCGTGCAGGACATCATCCGCGTCTTGATGGCGAACGCCGAGAAGGCGGCCCGCCTCGTGGCGCGGCTGGCCAAGGATTTTCCGCGGGAGCACGAGCCTTGCCCGGTCGGCTCGGACCGCGCGCTCGATACGGCGATCATCACCGCTCCGGAAGCGCGCGATCCCGCGCTTTTGAAGAAGCTCGATGCGGTCGCGGGCCGCGTGTTGAAGGGGTAAACCTCTCTCGGGGCGCGCGGCTAGCCAGCCGCTTTTGCTTCCAGTATAGCGACCATGGCGCTGACTTGAGGGGAGAGGCCCGAAATATGACGTTGACCACCGAAATCGATCTCAAGGGTCTCGTGCGGACCATACCGGACTATCCGAAGCCCGGGATCATGTTCCGCGACATCACCACGTTGCTCGGTCACCCGTCCGGCTTCCGCGCGTGCGTCGAGGCGCTGGTCAAGCCGTTCCACGACCAGCGGGTGGAGTCGGTCGCCGGCATCGAGGCGCGCGGGTTCATCCTCGGCGGTGCAGCGGCCGACCGGCTGCATTGCGGCTTCGTGCCCATCCGCAAGAAGGGCAAGCTGCCGGCCAAGGCCATCGGCCAGGATTACGAGCTGGAATACGGCGTCGACGTCATCGAGGTCCACGAGGATGCGCTCAGCGCGGGCGCGCCGGTTTTGCTGGTGGACGACCTGATCGCCACCGGCGGCACGGCCGTCGCCGCGGTCAAGCTGCTGCGCCGTCTGAATGCCGACGTGATTGGCGCCGCTTTCGTTATCGATCTGCCGGATCTCGGCGGCTGCGCGCGCCTCGCCGAGATGGGCGTCGAGTGCCACACACTGATCACGTTCGAAGGTGAGTAGGCGCGGCTTATGAACATCGACGGCAAACAGTATCGAACGATTTGGCTTGGGCCCGACGGCGCTTCCGCCGAGATCATCGACCAGACCAAGCTGCCCTTCGCGCTTGAGATCGTCTCCCTGAAGACGATGGAGGACGCGGCGCATGCTATCTCCTCCATGCAGGTCCGCGGCGCGCCGCTGATCGGCGCGACGGCGGCGTACGGGGTGGCGCTGGCTTTGCGCGCGGATCCGTCCGACGACGGTCTCGACCGTGCCTGCGAGGTGCTCGCCGCGACGCGGCCCACGGCGATCAATCTCCGTTGGGCGCTCGATGAGATGAAGAAGGCCGGGCAGAACCAGCCACGCGAGGCGCGTGTCGCTGCGGCTTTCGCCCGCGCCGCCGAGATTTGCGACGAGGACGTCGAGACGTGCCGGAAGATCGGCGAGCACGGTGTCGGGCTAATCAAGGCACATGCCGAGAAGAAGCGCGGTGAGCCGGTCAACATCCTCACCCACTGCAATGCCGGCTGGCTCGCAACGGTGGATTGGGGCACAGCGCTTGCGCCCATCTACCGGGCCTATGACGAAGGCGTCCCCGTCCATGTGTGGGTGGACGAGACGCGTCCCCGCAATCAGGGCGCCTCGCTGACCGCCTTCGAGCTCAAGGCGCATGGGGTGCCGCACACCATCGTCGCCGACAATGCGGGCGGTCATCTGATGCAGCATGGCCTCGTCGATCTCTGCATCGTCGGCACCGACCGCACCACGGCTTCGGGCGATGTGGCCAACAAGATCGGCACATATCTGAAGGCGCTTGCCGCCAAGGACAACGGCGTCCAGTTCTTCGTGGCGCTGCCCCACTCGACCATCGATTGGAGCCTCGACGACGGCAGCGCCATTCCCATCGAGGAGCGCGACGCGCGCGAGGTCACGCATATGACCGGCCAGCTCCCGGACGGGTCCATCGCCACCGTGGCCATCGCGCCGGACGGCAGCCCTGCCGCGAACTATGCTTTCGACGTCACGCCGGTGCGGCTCGTCACCGGCTTCATTACCGAGCGCGGCGTCACTATCGGCTCACGCGACGGTCTTGCTACGCTCTATCCGGAGCGCAGAAAACAATCCGCCGCGTAATCTGGGGGTAACATTCATCTCGCGGCGTCGGGAGAGTAGCGCGGATGGAGCATCACGACCTACTCGACGTCGCTGGTAATTTCGCGATCGCGATTCTGCTCGGCGCTTTGGTCGGCGTCGAGCGCGAGAAGCACAAGCGGGAAAAGACCGATACGAGTCAGATTGGGGGCTTGAGGACCTTTATCCTGCTCGCCCTGTTAGGGGCCTGCGCTGGATGGTTGTCTCACGAGCTGGCGACATTTTGGATCCTTACCGCGGCGCTCTTGATCGTCGGTGCGTTTTTGGTGGTGGGCTATTTCGTGACCACGCGGCCGACGCCTCAGTCCGCGGGCGCGACCACGGAAATCGCGGCAATCATCGTCTTCCTGCTCGGCGCCATGGTGATGCTCGGCTTTTCCGAGATCGCCATCGCACTTGGCGTCGTCACGGCGGCGGTGCTCGCCTACAAGGAACCGCTGCACGGTTTTGTGGAGAAGCTCGGTTGGGACGACGTTTTCGCGGGGCTTCGGCTCCTGATAGCGACGTTCATTGCTTTACCCCTCCTGCCCGACAGGCCGATCGACCCGTGGGGGGCCATCAATCCCTACCAGCTCTGGCTGCTTGTGATCTTGATCTCGGGCCTGTCGCTTGTCGGCTATGCGCTGACGCGCTGGCTCGGCCCGGGCAAAGGCACGCTCATTACCGGGCTGGCCGGCGGGCTTGTGTCCTCCACGGCCGTCAGCCTGGCCTTCTCCCAAGAGGCACGCGACCGCCCAAAGCAAGTGACGGTGCTTGCGTGCGGCATCTTGATTGCTTGGGCCGTCATGTTCGCGCGTGTGATCGTCTTGGTGGCGGTGGTGAACCGCCCGCTGCTCGGCAATGTACTGGTGCCGTTCCTGGCGATGGGCGCGGTGGTCGGCGGGTTCGCGGCGGCCCTCTATTTACGCAATGGTGCTGCGGAGAGGAAAACGCCGGCCAAGGGGGAGTTGAAGGTCTCCAACCCGTTCAGCCTCACCGAGGCGGCGAAGTTCGCCGCGTTCTTTGCCGTGGTGCTGGTCGCGGTAAAGATTGTTCAACAGAATTTTCCTCCCGATTGGGTCTATGCGGTTGCCGCCATAGCGGGCCTGACGGACGTCGACGCCATCACGTTGTCCATGGCGGAATCCGCCAAGAGCGGCCCGGCGCAAGTTGCCGTCACGGCCATCGTGATCGCCTCCCTGGTCAACACATTTGTCAAGGCTGGGATCGCCTATTACTTCGCGGGGATGGAGCTGGCGAGACCGCTGCTCTTGGCCACTTCGGTCATGCTCGTTGTCGGCCTCGCCGCGGCGCTCGTCCTGTGAGCCGCCGTCCGAGGAGCCTTCATCTATTCATGGAGAGAGACTAGGGTCGCGCCATGCGCCAGAATCATATGACGTTTGCAGGCCTTTGCGTGCCGCTTCTGCTCCTCGGTGACCCGCTGCTTGCCGCCGATGTCCAGTACTACGACCTTCCCCAAGGCGACCATCCCCATGACGTGGCGCCGGCTCCTGACGGCACGGTCTGGTACACGGGCCAAGCCAAGGGGGTGCTCGGCCGACTCGATCCGGAGACCGGGAAGGTCAAGCGCATTCCGCTCGGCGAGGGTTCGCGTCCGCATGGCGTCATCGTCGGGCCGCATGGCAGTGCCTGGGTCACCGATGGCGGGCTCAACGCCATCGTCAGAGTCGATGCCACGACAGAGGACACCAAGGTCTTCCCCCTGCCTAAAGCTGGGACGAACGCCAACCTGAACACAGCCGCGTTCGATGACCAGGGGCGCCTCTGGTTCACCGGGCAGACCGGCATCTATGGGCGTCTCGATCCCGAGACCGGCGACATGGATGTGTGGAACGCGCCCAAGGGTCCCGGGCCTTACGGCATCGCCGCGACGCCGTCCGGCGAGATCTACTACGTGTCGCTCGCCGGCTCGTTTCTCGGCAAGCCGGATCTGGAGACCGGTGAGACCAAGGTGATCAAGCCGAAGACGAAAGACGCCGGCACGCGGCGTGTGTGGTCCGACTCCCTTGGCCGGTTGTGGGTGAGCGAATGGAACGCCGGCAATCTCAGCCGGTATGATCCCGTGGCAAAGCGCTGGAAGGACTATCACCTGCCGGGGCCGGCGCCCCACGCCTACGCCGTCTATGTCGACGACCGCGACAAAGTGTGGGTCAGCGATTTCACCGCCAACGCCATTCTCAAGTTCGACCCTGAGACCGCGACGTTTGAGAGCTTTCCGAGCAACCGGCCGGGCGCGGCCGTCCGCCAAATGCTCGGCCGCCCCGGTGAGGTGTGGGGCGCTGAGTCCGGAACCGACCGCCTCGTCGTGATCCGCGAGGATGGCGCAGAGACGCGGGACTAAGCGACGTCCCGCGCCTCCTGCTCAAATCAGCCTACCAGCCGAGCCAGATGCTGACGCCGGGGCGATAGTAAGGTCGGTAGTACCAAGGCCGGTAATAGGGCCGGTAGTAATAGGGCCGGTAGTAGCGGTAGGGGCGATAGTAGCGATAAGGCCGGTAGTATGGCCGCCGGTAGTAGTACCTTCGCTTGTACCACTTCTTAACCTGGACCAGGTCGCCGTTGGGCTGGCTGTAATTGAGCGCCGCCGCGGCGGGCAGGGCTGAAGCCGGCTTGGCGCCTGCGAAGACGAAGACGGCAAGGGTGGCCGCAAGGGCCGTGGTGAGAACTCCGCGCATGGGCGTTACCTCGCGACTTACGGTTAACCCTCCCTCAGCTAGCCACTAAACGTGGGGATTGGTTCTCCAAAAGGGAACCCCATGAGCGAGGAGACTAGACGCTCGATTTTCAGGATCGGCTTAATGAGTGGCCGAATCTCGCCGATTCCGCCGCTAGCCTTACCGGAGCCTTAGGCCAGGCAATCCGAGCCGGCGCTTAGGCGAATACCATGACGGCGACGAAGCCAAGCAGCGCAGCTGCAGCGGTCGGCGCGAGCCAGGTCACCATGGCGGTACCGGCCGATCCCGCGCCGGCGCGCGGCGCATCCGCGCTCACCACGGGCTGCATGCTGGCGGCGGCGACGAGCGAGGCCGTGTGCTTCGCATGCCATTTCGGCCCAGGCCCGCGCATATAGTGCCGCTCGGGATGGTACGCGTTTCGAAAGCTACCCACTTTCATTCCCTCATCAGAAAGCGCCCCCTAACGTCCTAATATTCAAACAAATATGTTGCGAATCAGTATCCGACCGTGGCGGAAGTGGGGATTCTTCGCCGCAGGGAGAGGCACCCTCTTGCCTTGCCGCAGCGTCCGAAACTTGCAACAACGCGCGCCATGCAAAGCCAATGGAACGACGCTACCGCGAAGCAAACGGTCGAGACTTATGGCGCCGAAGGCGTCAATGAGGACATCGCCCTTCGCGTCTACACCACCCGCCTGATCGGCCGCGATCCCCTCCTCGTGCTGCATGGGGGCGGCAACACCTCGGTCAAAACCCGGGCCACCGACGACCTCGGCAAGGTGCACGAGGTCATCGCCGTGAAGGGCTCCGGCGCCGACATGGCCGACATGGAGCCGTGGGGGCTGCCGGCCGTGAAGCTCGGGCCCTTGCGGGAGCTGCGCGCCCTGGACGACCTATCGGACGAGGCCATGGTCAATGTGCAGCGGCTCAACCTGCTCGACGCCTCGGCCCCAAATCCTTCGGTCGAGACTCTCCTGCACGCCTTCCTGCCGCACAAGTTCATCGATCACACCCACGCCGCCGCGGTTCTGTCCCTCGTCGATCAGCCGGACGGCGAGGCGCTGGCGCGCGAGGTCTATAACGGGCGCATGGGCATCGTGCCCTACATCGCGCCGGGCTTCGGGCTCGCCAAGGCGGCCGCGCAAGTGTTCGAGGAAAAGCCCGACGTGGAAGGGCTGATCCTCCACAAGCACGGCATCTTCACCTTCGGCGAGACGGCGCGCGAAGCCTATGAGCGCATGATCGAGATGGTGTCGCTCGCCGAGAGCCGCTTGCGCCAGGGCCGCCCGGTCGTGTTCCCGAAAGCGGAGATCGCCGGCAAGCTGGAGAGCGCGGCCGAGATCGCGCCGATCCTGCGAGGGGCTTGTGCCGTCAGACGCGAGGGCGCAGAGCCCATCCGCTTTATCGCCGAGCTGCGTACGGCACCGGAGATCCTCGACTACGTGAACGGCAAGGAGATCGCCTCCTACAGCCAGCGCGGCGTGGTGACGCCCGACCACATCATCCGGACCAAGAACAAGCCTCTCGTGGTGCCGGCGCCGGAGGCCGGCAAGCTCGACGCCTTCGCCCGCGACGTGAAGGCGGCGGTCGAGGCGTTCATCGCCGACTATGACGCCTATTTCGAGCGTGAGAACGCGGCGGTGGGCGGCACCAAGACGAAGCTCGACCCTATGCCGCGCGTGATCCTCGTACCGGGCATCGGCTTGTTCGGCCTGGGGCGCACGGCGAAGGATGCGGCCATTGCCGGCGATCTTGCCGAGAATACGGTCAAGGTCATCACCGAGGCGGAGGCCATCGGCCGTTACGATCCCCTGCCGGCGAGCGATCTCTTTGCGCTTGAATATTGGAGCCTCGAGCAGGCCAAGCTGAAGGGTGCGGTGGTGAAGCCCCTCACGGGGCAGGTTGCCGTGGTGACCGGCGCCGGCGCCATCGGAACAGCCACGGCCAAAGCGCTTGCTGGCGACGGCGCTGCGGTCGCCGTGCTTGATCTCGACGGCGAGGCGGCGAAGAAGGCCGCCGCCGCCGTGAAGGGCCTCGGCGTCCAATGCGACGTCACGAAGCGGGACGACGTAGCCCGCGCGTTTGCCGCCGTCTGCGACCGGTTCGGCGGCGTCGACATTCTGGTGTCGAATGCCGGCGCGGCATGGCAGGGGCGGATCGGCGAGGTCTCGGACGAGACCTTACGCAAGAGCTTCGAGCTCAACTTCTTCGCGCACCAGACGGTGGCGCAGGCGGCCGTGCGCATCATGCTAAAGCAGGACACGGGCGGGGTGCTGCTGTTCAACATTTCCAAGCAGGCCGTGAACCCGGGACAGAATTTCGGGCCGTATGGCTTGCCGAAGGCCGCGACCATGCTCTTGATGCGCCAATACGCGCTCGACTACGGCGCGGACGGCATTCGCTCCAACGGGGTCAATGCCGACCGCATCCGCAGCGGGCTCCTTACCGACGACATGATCGCCGCGCGGTCCAAGGCGCGAGGCCTGACGGAGGCCGACTATATGAGCGGCAACCTGCTCCGCGCAGAGGTCACGGCAGACGACGTGGCCCATGCCTTCCTCGCGCTCGCCAAGGCGCGCAAGACGACCGGCCACGTGGAGACTGTCGACGGGGGGAATATCGCCGCGGCGCTCCGCTAGGGCCGGTTTCGCGCAAAATTCCGGTCCGTGCGCCCAAAACGGGGGCGATCCTTAAGGGCGTTTTAACCACAAACGCGGAGTCTTGCCCGCGTGGCTTGGGCTCGCGCGGGATTCGCTTCCGCCTCTCAGGCTGCACCATGGGGACGGGGTTTGCCCTCGAAACGCTGAGAGATTTCAAATGGTTGTGCGCCTGAAGATCACGCTCGCCTTCGCCGCCACGGCGCTGATCGCCGTCATCATCTCGTTCGCGCTCCAAGCAGCGATTCGAAGTACGGGGCCTGCGATCCTGCTTTCCTTGATTCTCGCAGGCGGTCTGGGTGCCGGGTTCGGTTACTTCTTCGGCGGCGCGCTCGGCCGGGCGCTCGGCGATCTCAGCAATGTCATCCTGCGCTTCACCAAATGGGACATGGACGGCGTCGTGCCCCATGCCGCGCGGTCCGATGAGGTCGGCGGCATCGCCAAGGCGCTCAAGGCCTTCCAGGCCGACGCCATCCAGTGGAGCGAGAGTCACAAGAGCGAGCAGGACAGCCAGATCCAAGGCCGGCTTGCCTCCCAGCAGCGGACCGAGGAACTGATCCATCAGTTCCGCGGCTCGATCGCCGGCATTCTCGGCGCCTTCGCCGACAGCGCGCGGACGATGGATGAGACGGCAAGGGTGCTGTCGAATGTCGCTTCCGACACCAATGAGCGCGTCACCGCCGTGGCGTCCGCGTCCGACGAGGCTTCGGCCAACGTGCAAACCGTGGCCGCCACCGCCGAGGAGCTTGCCGTCTCCGTCGGCGACATTGGCGAGCGGGTGTCCACCGCGAGCCGCATCGTCAGCGAGGTCACCGAGAACGCCCGTACGGCCAATCTCAAGGTCGAGGGGCTGGCGACCGCCGCGCAACGAATCGGCGACGTGGTGAGTCTCATTCAAGACGTCGCCGCCCAGACCAACCTGCTCGCGCTCAACGCCACCATCGAGGCGGCGCGTGCGGGCGAAGCAGGCCGCGGCTTTGCGGTGGTGGCGAGCGAGGTGAAGACCCTTGCCGACCAGACCGCGAAGGCGACCGAGGACATCAAGCAGCAGATCGCCGCCATCCAGACCTCGACGAACGGTGCGGTCGAAGCCATGCAGTCGATCGTCACCACGATGGGCGACGTGAACAAGAATACCCAGGAGATCGCCGGCGCCGTGCATCAGCAATCGGCGGCGACCTCCGAAATCTCGCACAGCGTGCGCCAGGCCGCGCGCGGCACCGAGGACGTGGTGGCGCACATGCCGGGCGTGACCAAGGCCGTTGACGAGACGAGCCAGTCGGCGACGCAGATGCTTCAGGTCTCCCGCGACCTGTCGCGCCAGGCCGAGCAGCTCCGGCACACGGTGGAAAACTTCCTGCGCCAGGTGGCGGCGGCCGACGCGCTGAAGCGCGCAAGCTAGCGTCTATCGTTTCAGGTTCCGCGTAGATGGCCGGGCTCGTCCCGGCCATTTTATTGTGCGGGATGCTCTGACAACTCTTCTGCTGCCCATCGGTGTGACTAGAACGATCCGAACGCTGATCCGAGTGCGATGACCGAACACAGCGCGACAAGGGCGCCGACGATGGCAACCACGAAGAGATCGAGATAGGCCGCCTTGTGCGTCACGCCGCAAACGGCGAGTAGTGTGACCACGGCGCCGTTGTGCGGCAGGCTGTCGAGCGTGCCGGCGCTCATCACCGTGACCCGGTGCAGAAGCTCCGGATTGATTCCGTATTCGCCGGCAAGACGGAGGTAGGTCTCACCCAGCGCATCGAGCGCGATCGTCATGCCGCCGGAGGCAGAGCCGGTGAGCGCCGCAAGAATGTTCGTTGCAACGGCCAAAGATACGAGCGGACCGCCTCCAATCGACAAGACCCAATCCCGAACGAGGACAAAAGCGGGGAGGGCGGCAATCACCGCGCCGAAGCCGACGAGACTCGCCACGCTCAAGGCGGGAAGGACCGAGGCGTTGGCGCCGGCATCCATGCTCTCCCGCAGGGACGGCAGTCTGCGGTAGTTGAAAGCGAGCAACGTTAGGGTCGCTACGAAAAGCGCCACGACAACCGACCAGACGCCGCCCACCGCAGCGAGCGACGTCGCGCCCCACTTCTCCTCGGCGAGAAAGCTCGTGTCTAGGCGCGGGAGCACAGTCACGCTCATGATAAAGTTGACCAATATCACGACGATGAGGGGCAGGAGCGCGATGGGGACGCTGGGCAACGACTCGGCGTGCCGCCCGTGGGGAATCTCGGCGGGATCGAATTCGCTGGCGATCACGGCGCGCTCGCGCAATCCGGGGCCGTCGGTAGACGATTGCGCGCCTTCGCCGATTTCAAAGCCTTCGTTGGTGCGGCGGGCCGCCCGCTCGACGCGCGCGAGCCACCATAAGCCGAAGGCGAGCATAATTGCGGCCGCGATGATGCCAAGGCCCGGTGCGGCGAACGGCGTGGTACCGAAGAACGGCATGGGGATCGCGTTTTGCAGGGCCGGCGTGCCGGGGAGGGCCGACATTGTGAAGGTCATGGTGCCGAGCGCGATCGCCGCCGGCATAAGCCTTCGCGGGATGTTCGCCGCCTTGAAAAGTCCTTGCGCCATGGGCACGAGAACGAAGATCGCAACAAAGAGGCTGACGCCGCCATAGGTGACGATTGCGCCGCCGAGCACCACGGCCAACACGGCGCGATGCGCGCCGAGCCTCTCGGTCATGAAGCGGGCGATGGCTTCGACCGAGCCACTGTCCTCCATCAGCTTGCCAAAGAGGGCGCCGAGTAGAAAAAGCGGAAAGAACTGCGCGAGAAATTGCGCCCCACCCGCCATGAAGACCTGAGTCAAGTGCGCGAGAAGTGGCTCTCCTGAGGCCGCGGCGGCAAGCAGCGCCGCCGCTGGTGCAAGCAGCAAGATGCTCCAGCCACGAAAGGACAGCCACATCAGGATGCCAAGCGCGACGAGTATGCCGAGAAGGCCCATCGGTGTTAGACTGGACCCAAGAAGTGATCAAGATCCAACGTCGAGCGTTCGCCGAGATCTGACGCATGGGCCGACAGAAATGCGTCGGCGCACTTGCGGCCTTCGTCCCGCAGCATCGTCAGAAATGGCCACTCGGCATTTAGCTTCGACGAATAACCGAGCTCGGTCATCATGGGGCTTGCCACTCGATGAATCCGCATTCCGGCCCATCGAGCCCCGTCGCTGTGTCCCGGGTCGGAAACTTGCCGCAGCAGCGCGATCATTCGAAGCTCTTTCAGCAAAGTCGCATTGAAAGACACTTCGTTGATGCGGTTGACGATATCCTGCGCCGTGCGCGGCGTGCCGGACCGCTCGACAGGATTGACCTGAACCAAAATCGTATCGCTCGATTCGCATTCGTTGATCAGCGGCGTAATTGTGGGATTTCCCGCAAAGCCTCCGTCCCAATAGGCCTCTCCATCAATCTCGATGGCTTGAAACAATGTAGGAAGGCACGCCGACGCGAGCAGGACGTCAGGCGTCAGCTGGGCGTTGCGAAACACATGCCCGCGGCCTGTTCGAACGTTTGTAGCGGTCACGAACAACTTGATCGGCGCGCGCGCGAGACGCTCGAAGTCGATGCAATCTTCGAGGATCCTGCCGAGCGGATTCACCCCATGGGGATTAAGGTCATAGGGAGAAAAGATTCGCGCCATGATGTCGAAGGCGAGGAACAGCGGCGATGAGTCGACCGTCCAGCGACCAAGCGCAATGTCGAGCGGACTGCGGCGAAACGGACTTAGCAGGGCCGCGTCGGAAACCTTCCTCCAAAAGAGTTCGAGCCGCGCGCGTGCGCCTTGCGGCCCTCCGTCGACATGGCCGTCGGCGAGCACTGCGGCATTCATCGCTCCTGCCGAGGTGCCCGAAATGCCTTCAATCCGGAGCCAAGACTCCTCGATCAGCCGATCGAGCACGCCCCAGGTGAATGCTCCGTGCGCGCCACCGCCTTGTAGTGCGAGATCGATTAGAACGGGTTCACGGGTCATTGCTCGACTATCAATTGTCGTTAGCAGGTAGCTCCGCCTTGCCGGAGAGCAGCATTGCTATCCATCGCGTCGAGTCCGAATACTTGCAGAGCGTGAGCAGCGCAATGGTGATCGGCACGCCGATCAGCGCCCCGGGAATCCCCCAAAGGAAGCTCCAAAAGAACACGGCGAAAATGACCGCGAGCGGCGAAATCGCGAGTGCGGCGCCGGCCATGCGAGGCTCGAGATAGTTGCCTATGATGAACTGTATGAGGGCCAGGCCGGCCAAGACAAAGGCCACCGCTTGCCACGAATCGAGTTGAACCAAGGCAAAGAGGCCCGGAAGGATGGTGGCCGCGAAGGAACCGATGAAAGGAATGTAGTTCAGGGCAAAGGCGATGAGGCCCCAGGCGACGGGAAGCTCGAGGCCGGCAAGCAATGCGAAGGCCCAAACGGCGATACCCGTGAGTGCGCTCAATAGCGTGCGCACCCACATGTACTTGCGGAATTTAACGGCGATCTCGGCGCCAGCTTCCGTGAGTTCGCGAAACTCGCCGTGTTTGCCCAGGGCTGCGAGCTTCTGCTGGATGTCTCCGGTTTCGAGCAGAGCCAGCATCATGAAAACGAACACGAGCAGGGCAAAGCCGACGGTCCTGTTCACGTGGCCCGCCACCGTTTGAAGCATGCGCACCATCCAAGCCGCGTTGAAATGCTCGGACAGGCTTCCGATCACCACGATGTCGTGTTCTTCAAGCCAGTGTGACCATTCGAAATAAAGTTCCTGAAACCGAGACGCGTGGCTGATCATCCAGTCGGCAACGACGCTGAAGGCCCATGCGAGCATCGCGCCGAACGCGATGACGACGACCACCGTGGCGATCAGCGTCAGAAAAACGGCAATCGGCTGGGCCAGCTTGTTCTGCAATGCGCTCTGCAGAGGCCAGACCACCGCCATGATGAAGAGCGCAAAAGCGAATGGAGCGAAGATCGACTTCGCGAAGTAAAGAGCCGTCGCCACCAGGATGGCGGTGCAAATGCCAAGCATGACGCGAATGGAGGTGGCCTCCTGTGCATGGGCTTGGACTTGGGCCCCGCTTGGATATACCCCGTCGTGCGCCCTAAGCCTAGCGTCGCTCCCGCTTTTCGACAAATTCGCCGCTTGCGGGTAACTGGAATGGGTCCGCCCGACCCGTGTAAAATGAGCCCGCAGCAACCGGTGAAGATAGGGGGGTGACAGCCAAGAAAGGAAAGCGCGATGAGCAGAATAGTAGTTCTTTCCAGTTTGGTTCTATTGCTCGCGGGCGGCTACGCTTCGGCGGCTACAATGACGTCCGGCCGTCCGTCTGCGGTCCTGACCAAGAGTCAGTGCAAGGCCGTGTGGAAACTTGCGGTTCCGTCCGGGCGCTATCTCGATCGGGCGAACGCCGCGCCTTACATCGTCAACTTCACACTCGCCGACGGCGCTGACCAGGATGGCAGGATATCGAAGCGTGAGTTCAAGCACGCATGCTCCAAGGGCCTCGTGAAGTATACGCTTCGCTGAAGGCTCATTATTGGCGGAACGTCGCGGCCATCGCAGGGCGCGACGTTCCGCAGACATCGCGGACATCTTACGTCGCGAAGCGGAAGTGCAGGACGTCACCGTCATGCACGACGTACTCCTTGCCTTCGAGGCGAAGCTTGCCCGCGTCGCGGGCGCCGGCCTCGCCGCCGAGCGACACGTAGTCGTCATAGGCGATGGTCTCGGCGCGGATGAAGCCCTTCTCGAAGTCGGTGTGGATGACGCCCGCGGCCTGGGGCGCGCGAGTGCCTTGCGGCACCGTCCAGGCGCGCGCCTCCTTCGGCCCGGCCGTGAAATAGGTGATGAGATCCAATAGCTTATAGCCCTCGTTGATCAGGCGGTTCAGGCCCGGCTCGGGCAGGCCGAGCTCGGCGAGATAGGCTTTGCGCTCGTCGGCGTCGAGCTCGGCGAGCTCGGATTCGATCTTGGCGGAGATCGTCACGCAGCCCGCGCCTTCCTTGCCCGCGCGCTCCTCGACCGCGCGCGAGTAATCGTTGCCAGTGGCGGCTGAGGCCTCGTCGACATTGCACACATAGAGCACGGGCTTCGAGGTGAGGAGCCCGAGGGTCCTGAACAGCGGCCGCTCCTCGTCGCTGACCTCGGCAAAGCGCGCCGGCTTGCCCTCGCGGAGCAGCGGCAGGAGGCGCTCCAAAATCGCCAGCGTCTGCTTCGCCTCCTTGTCCTGACCGCGGATCTTCTTCTCCAGGATCGGCACGCGGCGCTCCAGACTATCGAGATCGGCGAGCATCAGCTCGGTCTCGATCGTGTCCGCGTCGGCTATTGGGTCGACCTTACCCTCGACATGCACCACGTCGGGGTCCTCGAAACAGCGCAGCACGTAGGCGATGGCGTCCACCTCGCGGATATGGGCGAGGAACTGGTTGCCGAGGCCTTCGCCCTTGGAGGCACCCCGCACCAGTCCGGCGATATCGACGAAGGTCAGCCGCGTGGGGATGGTTTGCGCCGACTTGGCGATACCTGCGAGCTTATCGAGACGCGGGTCCGGCACCGGCACGTCGCCGACATTCGGCTCGATGGTGCAGAACGGATAGTTGGCCGCCTGCGCCGCGGCGCTTTCGGTCAGCGCGTTGAACAGGGTGGACTTGCCGACATTGGGCAGCCCGACGATGCCGCATTTGAATCCCATGATGTAGTGCTGTCCTTATGAGCCGAGCCAGCGGCGCAGCATGCCGGCAAGCGGTCCTTCCTGCGGCTGCGGCGGCTCGTCTTTCTTTCTCTTCTCGGGCGCCGCTTCCGTCTCCGAAGCAGGCGACGTCTTAGCAGGGCGCGGCGCCTTCCGCTCCGGCTCGGCACCGCTTTGCGTTTGGTGCGCGACCTGGGACTGGAACTTGTCGTTGGCGCCGTCGGCGAGATGGGGCGCGGCGTCGGCAATCGCCGCGAGCAGCGGCTCGAGCCAGTCGTAGTCGGCCTTGGGGAAGTCGTGCATCACATAGCCGACGACCTTTTCGCGGTTGCCGGGATGGCCGATGCCGATGCGCACTCGGGTATAGTCGTTGCCGAGATGGGCGGTCAGCGACTTGAGCCCGTTATGGCCGGCGACACCGCCACCCGCCTTCACCCGCACCTTGCCGGGCGCGAGATCGAGCTCGTCGTGAAATACGATCACGTCGCTCTCATCGAGCTTGTAGAAGCGCATGGCCTCGCCCGCGGCGCGGCCCGACTCGTTCATATAGGTCTGGGGCTTCAGCAGCAGCACCTGCTCGCGGCCGAGCCGGCCTTCGGTGACGAGGCCCGAGAAGCGCTTGCGCCAAGCCGGAAAGTTATGAGCCGCGGCGATGGCGTCGACGGCCATGAAGCCGACGTTGTGACGGTTGAACGCGTATTGCGCCCCCGGATTGCCGAGGCCGACAAAGAGCTTCATCGCGTCATCCCGATCGAAGGCCTTGTGGAAGGCGCCCCGTTAAGCCAAGCAAGAAGGAGCTTACTTCTTTTCTTCCTTCTTCGCCTCGGGCGCACCCTCGGCCGGCTCGGCGGCAGCGCCTTCGCCAGCCTCGGCGCCCTCGGCCGCGCCAGCACCCGCCGCTTCCTCGGACGCGCGGCCGGCAATGGTCGCTACGGTGAAGTCGCGGTCGGTGATGGTGGGCGACACGCCCGCCGGCATGGCGACAGCCGAGATGTGGATGGAGTCGCCGATCTCGAGACCGGTCAGGTCCACATCGAAATGGTCGGGGATGTTGTCGGCCGGGCAGCGCACGGGAATGTCGTGGCGCACGATGTTGAGCACGCCGCCGCGCTTCAATCCGGGGGAGGCGGCCTCGTTCAAAAAGTGCACCGGCACGTCCACGGTGACGAGCGCATCCTTGGCGAGGCGCATGAAATCCACGTGGATGGGGAAATCACGCACCGGATCGAGCTGCACGCCGCGGGGGATCACGCGAGTCTTCGTGCCCTCCACGTCGAGGGTGAAGATGGTGCTCTGGAAATGGCCCGTCTGGATCTGCTTGGAGATCGCTTTGGAATCCAACGCAATGTTTTGCGGGTCCTCCCTGCCACCATAAAGGATGCCGGGAATGCGCCCATCACGGCGGACCTGTCGAGCGCCGCCCTTGCCGCTGCTCTGTCTGGCCCACGCCTTGAGTTCGATGGCCTCAGCCATGTTAAAACCTCCAAGCCTCTGAAATAATGAGGGGGCCGGATGGCGGCCCCGCAAGATCGGGCGCGGCGCTTCTGAAGGCCCGCCGCGACGGAATTCGAGAGGCTTATAGCCCAAGGAACCACGGGAAGACAATCGCCAATAGGCCTTGCGGTTGCGGCCCTATTGGGCCCCTCCGAAAGCCTCCGGGGGGAGCGCCGGGGACCCTTTCCCCGCCTTTTCTGCGTCTTTGACGATCTCCATGACCCGGCGGTTGAGGGGTGCGGCGACCCCGTGCTTCTCGGCCAGACGGACGATCTCGCCTTGCAAATAGTCGATCTCGGTCGGGCGACCGATGCGCAAATCTTCCCACATGGATGAGCGGGCGTTGCGGTCCACGGCCAGCATGCCGCGTGCCGCGATCTTGAACAGCGCGTCGGGGAGCCGCAGCGCAAACGCGATCAGTCCCGGCGGCATGCCCTCGACCGGGGCCGGGCGAATCCCCGCCGCGTGCAGGACCGCCAAGCCTTCGCGCATTTGCCGCGAGATCAAGATGCGCCAGCGGCGGTCGCGCAGCTGGTCGGCGAGGGGCAGGTCCGACAGGGCGTTCACGGCGTTGTTGAGATTGACGATGAGCTTTCCCCACAGCACGGCGTCTATGTCGTCATGCTCGGCGACGCGGGCGCCGGGAACGTCGAGCAGGTCGCGCAACCCGGCCACGCCCGCGGCGATTTGCATGGTGCCACTGGTCGCCCGGTGGAAGCGCGGTGCCTCGTTCCCGTTATGGGTTTGCACGACGTTGAAGGGCACCATGGCGTCGACGACCTCATGATCCGGTCCCAACACGCGGCGCAAGACCTCGGCGTTCTCGACGCCGTTCTGGAGGCTGACCACGATGGCGTCTTTCGGCGCGTGCGCAGCGATCAATTCGGCCATTGCCGCGGTATCGCGAGATTTGACCGTAACCAAGACGATGTCAGCCGACCGGAATGCGGCTTCGGGGTCTGATGAAAATTTGAGCACGGTCGGCGGCAGAATCTCGTCGTGTCCATCCAGGTCCGAGACGCGCAAGCCATAGCGTTCGATCGTTTCGGCCAGCGGCGCACGCAAGAGGAGCGTGACCTTGCGTCCAGCCGCGGCGAGCCGGGCGCCGACATAGCAGCCGACGCTTCCCGCACCGGCAATGACGACGGAGGCGCTGGAATGTGATTTCATGCCGTGCGCTTAATCATGTTAAGGGCATATTTGACCAGCAGGGTTGGTTTTCACTGGGCCCGGGGCGATAGTAACTGCTCCGGTCGGGGACTGCGCCAAGTTTAGCCAACATCATCGAGTGTGCGATCCGCTCGGATCGGGGTAAGAGCGTTGCGATGAATGAACGTATCAATAGTCGCCTGGTCGACACGACTTCCGAGCGTGCTCCAATTTCTCCGCCGCGGCTGCGCGGAGCTATCGTCAAGCCCCCGGCTGTGGCCTTGCATCCCGGTCATCTCAAGGAGACCGCGCGGCGGCGGCTGCCGCGCGTGATCTACGATTTTCTCGAGGGCGGTTCCAATGACGAGGTGACGCTGAAGCGGAACCGCGACGATTTCGAAGCGGTGCAACTCAACCAGCGTGTGTTCGACCACGCCGCTTCGCGCAATATGTGTACGTCCTTGTTCGGGCAGCGCGCCGCAATCCCGGTGGCGTTGGCGCCGATCGGATTGGCCGGCATGTTCTATCCACGCGCCGAGTTTTGCGCCGCTCGGGCGGCGGCCGCATTTGGCGTGCCGTACTGTCTCAGCACATTGTCGAGCCGCTCGATCGAAGACGTGGCAGCCGCGGTGAGCACGCCCTTTTTGTTCCAGCTCTATATGTTCAAGGATCGCGCGATCAATACGTCGCTGCTGCAAAGAGCCGAGCGGGCACATTGCCCCGCGCTCATGCTCAACGTCGATACGGCCGTGCAAGGGCGGCGCAACCGCGACCTCGATAACGGCGCCGTCGTGCCCCTCAAGGTGCGGCCGCGTCACGTTGTCCAGATCTTGCAGCGGCCGCGCTGGCTGCTCAACTGGCTCCGGTACAAGTCGACGCTCGGGAACCTCGCACCGTACTCGCCGGAGGGATCCGATCTCGCCACCGTGTCGGCTTGGGCCGAGCCTCGCTTCAAGGGTGCGGTGACCATCGCCGATCTTGAATGGGTCCGCCATACGTGGCCGCGCAAGCTCGTCGTCAAAGGCATCTTGAACCCCGAGGATGCCAAGCTTGCCGTCAAGGCCGGTGCCGACGCGATTGTCGTGTCCAATCACGGCGGGCGGCAACTGGACGGGGCGCCCAGCACGATCAACATGCTGCCGGCCATACGCGAGGCGGTCGGCGACGATGTCGAGGTGCTTCTTGACAGCGGTGTCCGCTCGGGCTTCGACGTGCTCAAGTCGCTTGGACTCGGCGCCAATGGCTGCCTGATCGGCCGCGCCTTCGTCTACGGCCTGGCGGCACATGGCGAAATCGGGGTCGCGGCCGCGCTCGAGCTCTTGGGACAAGAGCTCGACGAGGCGATGGCGCTGACGGGCACCGCCGACGTCAACGCCCTGCCGAAGGGCACCGTGCTGCGCTAATCGCTTAGGTCCGCCAGGGATGCTCCGGCAGCTCTGTCACGCCGAGCACCTTCACGCCGGCCTCCGCTACCGCGTGATCGTTCTCGACCACGCTGCCGCTGACGCCGATGGCGCCGACGAGAACGCCATCCTCGTCCACGATCGGTACGCCGCCGGGGAACGTGATGAGGCCCTCGTTGGAGTGCTCGATGCCGTAAAGCGGCTTGCCTGGCTGCGACAGCTTGCCGAGCTGGCCGGTGGCCATGCCGAAGAAGCAGGCGGTCTTCGCCTTCTTGATGGCGATGTCGATGGAGCCGACCCAGGCGTCGTCCATGCGCATGAACGCCTTCAGGTTGGCGCCGGAGTCGACCACGGCGATGCACATCTGCGTATTCAGCTCGAGGGCCTTCTTCCGCGCGGCTTCGATGGCTTTCTCGGCATGCTCAAGATTGACGTGCATGGAATGGTCTCCTCGTTGGGGGCGAATGGGGCCGTCTGATTAGCCGGTTATATGGGAACAAGGTGTTAAACGCGCGAGGGTCCGATCGGTCGCGCGACATTTGGGGCATTATGGGCGCGCGGCCTTGATAAAGGTCACAAGCAATTCACAATGGGCCCAATAGGGTTCCATACCTGTGCCCCTAGCGCCTCGCCACACTCAGTGAGTGCATGACGGACGACAGCCAGCAATCCGTGTTCGCAAGCCTTGCCGCCGCCGCCACGCCGGGCCGGGTGCGGGCCGCGCTGGCGGTGATGCTGATCGGCGTCTTTCTGGTTCTCCAGTTGAAGCCCGCACCGGCTCCACAGCCCGAGGATCTGCTTGCCTGGCAGGACGACGGTCGCCTCCACGTCTTCGTTCATCCGGATTGCCCCCACTGCCACAAGGCGCAGGCCTTCTTGCGCACACGGCCGAACATCGACGTCGTCCTGCACGACGTCTCGAAGCCGGCAAGCGAGCACCTGTTCCGCATGGTCGCGGACGAGCTCGGCATTCCCGAGCGCGCGCTCGGCGTGCCGCTGTTCGTGTTCGGCCATCGGCACATCATCGGCTTCGACAGCGCGGAGACGACCGGCGCCCAGATTCTCGCGCTCGTGGGGGAGGGCGGTGTGGCATCCCATGCCCCGCCGCGCATCGAGCTCCCGGTTTTTGGCGCGATCGATCCGACGCATTATTCCCTGTTCGCGCTCACGGCGTTGATGGGGCTCGCCGACGGCTTCAATCCATGCGCCATGTGGGTGCTGATCTATCTGATCTCGCTGATCGCAGGACTGAAGGATCGCAGCAAGATCTGGTGGCTGGTCGGTACCTTCATCGTCACCTCAGGCGTCCTCTATTTCCTGCTGATGACGGCCTGGCTCAACATGTTCCTGGTGGTGGGCTACGTGCGCCCGCTCACCGAGCTCATCGCGCTCGCGGCCATCGGCTTCGGCTTCAGTCATCTCTACGATCTCGTTTGGACGCGGGGCGCCATCGAATGCGAGGTCGGCGATGTTGAGCAGCGCCAGCGGACCATGGCGCGCATTCGCGACGTCGTGGCCGCGCCGGTCGGTCTTGTCAGCCTCGCCCTGGTGACGGGGCTCGCCTTCGCCGTCAACTCCATCGAGTTCATCTGTTCGGCGGCGCTGCCGGCCATCTACACGCATGTGCTGGCGCTGAGCGACGTCTCCGTTGCAGCCTACTACGCGTATATCGCGCTCTATGTCTTCTTCTTCATGCTGGACGACCTGATCATCTTCGGACTGGCGGCGTTCGCCATCCAGAGGATCATCAACACGCGCTATGCGGTGCTGAGCCGGCTGGTGGGCGGCCTCGTCCTGATCGGTCTTGGCTTGTGGATGCTGATGCGGTGAGGCCTAATAGAACAGGCTCGACACCGACTTTTCCTCGGCGGTGCGGGCGATGGCCTCGCCGAGCAGGCGCGCGATCGGCAGCACCCGAATGTTGTGTGCATTCACGACCGATTCGCTCGGTAGGATCGAGTCGGTGATGACGAGCTCTTTCAGCCGCGAGGCCATGATGCGGGCCACGGCCCCGCCGGACAACACACCGTGGGTGATATAGCCGGCGACCTGAGTCGCACCTTGCTCCAGCAGGGCTTCCGCCGCGTTCACCAGCGTGCCACCGGAGTCGGCGATGTCGTCGACGAGAATGCAGCTGTGGCCGGAGACGTCGCCGATCACGTTCATCACCTCGGAGTCGCCAGGACGCTCGCGCCGCTTGTCGACAATGGCGAGCGGGGCGTCGATACGCTTGGCGAGACCACGCGCGCGGACCACGCCGCCGACGTCCGGCGAGACGACCATCAAATTGTCCTTGGCGAAGACGTCCTTGATGTCCTGAACCATCACCGGGGCGGCGAACAGGTTGTCGGTCGGGATATCGAAGAAGCCTTGGATCTGCCCGGCATGGAGGTCCAGCGTCAGCACGCGGTCGGCGCCGGCGCGCACGATCATGTTGGCGACCAGCTTGGCCGAGATCGGCGTGCGCGGTCCGGGTTTGCGGTCCTGACGGGCATAGCCGAAATAGGGGATGACCGCGGTGATGCGCCGCGCCGACGCCCGCTTCAGGGCGTCGATGAGAATGAGCAGCTCCATCAGATGGTCGTTGGCGGGAGCGGAGGTCGACTGGAGGACGAACACGTCCTCGCCGCGGACGTTCTCTTGCACCTCGACGAAGATCTCCATGTCCGCGAAACGACGGACGATGCAGCGCGCCAAGGGAACGTCGAGATAGGCGCTGATGGCCTCGGCGAGAGGGCGGTTGCTATTGCCCGCAACCAATTTCATGCGACCGCTCCTCGAGACCCAGCCTCCGCGAGGCCGTCCGCCTGGGCGCCTGCGCCCACGGCGGCTTTTAACAAGCGCTTGGCACCGCTGTAAACTCGCCAAGCAGTCGCTGTGGATGAGGTCAGCTCGATTTCGGCAGGAGCTTGATGATGCCGTCGGCTGCGGCGCCGGCAGCGGCGTCGGCGATGGCGCCCCAGGGACCGTTCAGCGAGCCCTTGGGGATCGTGTTCTGTTGCGACACTGTGCCCAGGCGCCTGCCGGTAGGATCGAGCACCTGCCAGTCGATGCGGATGTTCTGCTTGCCGCCGCTCGCCTCGGTGAGCTTCACGCTGCCTTTGACCGTGTAAACGTTGCTGCTGGTGCCGTTGGCGAGCTTGACGCCGTCGGCGTAGAGCTTCTTCTTCAGGGCCGTCGTGAGCGACCGCCGGCCGTCGCCTGGGGCGCCGTCCACCGGGGCGACGAGGACGCCTTGAGCCTTGGGTGGCGCCGGCCGGGCCGTGGTGGCAGCGGTCGTGGCCGGGGCCGCTGCGGCGACCGGCGTCGAGGAGCCACTGCGCCCACCCGGCAGATCGGCCGCAAGCTGCGAGGCCGTCTTGCCGGCGATGCTGCGGATCGCGGTCGAATCCACGCCGCTCCACGGGTCGCTGCTGGAGCCTCTTTTCACGATCTCTTCGCCGGAGACACGGGTCACCTTTGCGCCCTTGGCGTCGGTCACATCCCAAATGTAGGACACCTTCGAGCCGCCCCGGTCGGGGGCGGCGAGGAGGTAGCCGCGCAACGTATAGTTGGTGCCGCTGCTTGTGCCGGGAACGAGCGTGAGGTTGCGGTCGTTGCCGGCGGTGACCAGGGCTTGGGTCAGCTCCGTGGTGACCTTCTCCGGCGCGCCGATGATGGGCGCAATGGACACTTTGGGCGAGCTTCCGAAGATGCTGGAAGCCCCGCTCAGGAGACCGCCCATGCTCGAGCCGCCCCCTCCGCCGCCGCAACCAGCCAGGCATGCAAAGGCGAGAGCAGCAATCGCGAATCCGGCAGCACGCCTCAAACGGCCGCGTACGTGTCGTGAGTCCGCGTCCAACAAAATACTCCCTCTGTTGGCCGCACAGCACCGTTCGCGAAGAATTCGTCGCGACGGGACTCCCAACCCTCTAACTCTCAGTAGCTTACCTGCCGCGGCCCGCATGCGTCTAGTTCTTGGGGTGCCCTGGAAAGGGGCCGATGCCGGTCATAGTGAACGCCCCAACTCATGCAAGCAGGATGGCGGAAATTTGACGGCCGTAATCGTCCTCGCCGTGGTGCTGGGACCGGCGATAGCTGAAAAGCCTGGTCTCGTCGTAATAGGTGCAGAGCCCGAGATCGAGGACCTCGCGGACGCCCGCCCGTGCCAGGCGCTCGGCCACATAGCCGGGAAGATCGAAATGGGGCTCGCCTGAGCCCTCGTCGATGGCGAAGAAGGCCTCGCTGCCCGGCTCCTCGGCCAGGAATTGCGCCATATAGTCGTGGCCGACCTCGTAGGCGCCTTGGCTGATGGCGGGACCGATGGCCGCATGGATGCGCTCCGGCTTGGCGCCGAGCCCCGTCATGGCCTCGACGGCCGCCTCGACGATGCCGGCGAGCGCCCCGCGCCACCCGGCGTGGGCGGCGCCAATCACCCGGGCTTTCGGATCGCAGAACAAGACGGGCGTGCAGTCCGCCGTGAGGACGGCAATGGCAAGCCCGGGCGTTGCGGTGACGATGGCGTCGGCCTCGGGCGCCGTGTCCCTGGTCCAGGGTTTCTCGGCGACGGCGGCCTTGTTGGTGTGTTTCTGGAACGCGGTGAGGAGCTTGTCCGGCCCGGCACCGAGGAGGCCCGCCACCCGCGCGCGGTTCTCGGTCACGCTCTCCGCAGCGTCGCGGGAGCCGGGGCCGCAATTGAGCGAGGCATAGACACCGTCGGAGACGCCGCCGAGCCGGGTGAAGAACCCGTGCGCGACGCCGTCGAGCCCTGCGAGGCTCGCAGCCTGAAGCATCATCTTGTCCTGTGTCACCATGCCGGGGGCGCCCGTCTCAAGCTAAATGTCTCCGAAGGGCGGCGGCGGGGCAAGCCCCGGGCGCGTCAGCGCGAGCACCTTGAAGAGAACACCCATCGCGCGCGGATCGACGAGACGGTCGGCGCCGGAGGCGATGTCTTGCCGTTGCTCCGGCGTAGCGCCCTCGCACAAACGCTCGCGGCGGGCTTCGAGACCGAGCTTCAGCAGAAACTCGCCTTGCGGCATCGGCCCGTAGGCATCGAGGCCGTGTGCCGCGGCTCCGTCCTTCAGCGCGGCGAAATCCACATGCGCGGTGAGGTCGACCTCGCCCGGCGCACGAAGCGGGTCGGCGAATTGATGGTGCGAGACCGCTTGCAGCGTGTCGCCGCAGGCGGTCTCCGTGTGGCCGTAGTCGACGATCAGCGCGGCGAGGGGGGCTTCGCGTGCGCGTGCCGCGAGCGCGGCGATGAGCGGCGCGGTCCCGGGCCTGATCTCGAGAATGGAGCCGTCCGGTACATCGAGCGCAGTGGCCGCCTGCCTCAACGTCTCATTCATCACCGCGCGGCCCTCGCAAAAGGCAAAGTCGCCGCTTTGGCCGATCCCGACGCAGCGTTCGCGCCATGCGCCGTCGCGCCACACCAGTTGGCGGACCGGCAGGGCATCGACGAACTCGTTGGCGAGGACGACCAGCGGCCCAGGCGGAACCTCCTGCAGCGTGTCGCACCACAGGATCGGCACGGCCGCGCCGTGCAGCGCCGCGTGCTGGATCTCGCGCAGCACCGGGCTCGTTTCGACGAGCGCGACGGTCACGTTGGCAAGAAAATCGGGGACGCTCCGCCAGGCGCGCAAGGCGTCCGCGAGAAGCGTGCCGCGGCCGGGTCCGAGCTCGGCGACGACGACCGGCTGCGGCTCCCCCATCGACTGCCACACGGCCACCGCCCAGAGCCCCAGAAGCTCGCCGAAGATCTGGCTCACCTCGGGCGCGGTGATGAAGTCGCCCTCGCGGCCGATGGGCTGGCGCGAGGGATAATAGCCGGCGTCCTTGTCGGCGAGGCAGGTTTCCATGTAGTCGGCAACGCTCAGAGGCCCGTTGCGGGCGATGCGCTCTTTAAGCCGCACGGAAAGCAGCGTGCTTTTCAACCCGTGCGGCTTCATGGCGGCGCTCATCACGCCGCCACGGTTGCCTTCCGCCTTGCGCGCCAGATCAACCAAACGCCGAGAAGGACCATGGGGATCGAATAGACGAGGCCCGGCGTCAGAGGACCGATGTCCAAGGGATGATGGGGATGGGGCTCGCGGAAGAACTCCTCAACGAAACTGCGGAAGATGCCGTAGAAGATGAGGAACAGGCCGAACACCGTGCCGGGCCGCTCCAGCGCCTTGAAGCGGTGGGTGGCGATGCGCAGGATGAGGAACAGCACGATGCCTTCGAGGAAGGCCTCGTAAAGCTGGCTCGGGTGGCGGGGTATGTGCTTCGGGTCGGTGGGAAACACCATGGCCCAATACACGTCGCTGGCCCGACCGTATACCTCGCCATTGATGAAATTGGCGATGCGTCCGAAGAACAGGCCGAATGGCGTCGCGGCCGACGCCACGTCCCCGAGGGATAGCGGGTTGATCTTCTTGATCCACGAAAATACGGCGACGGCGATGATGACGCCGAGCAGACCGCCATGGAAGGCCATGCCGCCGTTCCACACGGCGGGGATCTGCGCCGGATGCTCCCAGAAGAAGCTCGGCTCGTAGAACAGCACGAAGCCGAGCCTGCCCCCGAGGACGATGCCGAGGGTGATCCAGAGAAGAAAATCGTCGGCCTGGGTGACCGTGAAGGCCGGCTTCCCGCCCCAGAGATCTGCGCGCTTGACGAGATGGCGGCCATAGAGCCAGCCGAGCAGAATGCCGGCCATGTAGGCGAGCCCGTACCAGCGGACCTCCACCGGACCGATCGCGATCGCGACCGGATCGATGATGGGGTAGGTGATGGCGAGAAGTTCCATGAGCCTCGGGTCGCAAAGTCGGGGCGACCCTTCACCGCTCGCTCCGGACTGTCAAGGCGCTCAAGGTCTCAGCCGGCGCGGCTTGCCTCGGGCAACGGGGCATCCCATAGTTCCCTTAAGTGACAATTCCACCTCAGCTTTCGGCTCCGAGCGCAAGGATTCGACAATATGACGCAGACCACCGGACGGTTTTTCGACGAGCTCGGCAAGCTCCTGACGGACGCGGCCGGCGCCGCCGACGGGGTACGCAAGGAGGTTGAGAGCGTGGTCCGCGCGCAAGCCGAGAGGGTGTTGCGCGATCTCGACGTCGTGCATCGCGAGGAGTTCGAGGCGGTCAAGGCCATGGCGCAGAGGGCGCGCGAGGAGAACGAGGTCCTGAAGGAGCGCATTGCCGCGCTCGAGGCCAAAGCCAAGAGCAAGGGCAAAAAGGCCGACTAAGGAGTCCGTCTCCGAGTCGAGTCCGGACAGGAGACAATCCACAGCTTTTTCACTCCGTCCACAGCAATTCCTCCGGTGGGGACTCGGGGCGCGTTTCACTCGCAGACTCGGCGATATATAACTGATTCACCTACTGATTCGCGGCGTCTTGTTTCTCGTGCGCGGAACTCTGCTGAGGCCCCCAGAGGACACGCATGGCTTCGACACAAGCGAGCTACGACCACTTCGCCAACCCAGTGGATATGGTCGAACATATTGCAACGATTCACGATTGGACCTTTGAGCGCAGCGCCCCGGACGAGTTGACCATGTCGGTGGCGGGCTCGTGGTGCGACTACCACCTCTCGCTCACCTGGCGGGACGACCTGCAAGCGCTGCATCTGGCGTGCGCCTTCGACTTCCGGGTCACCAAGGCGAGGTTGCCGGAGATCTACCGACTCATGGCGCAGATCAACGAGCAGCTGTGGCTCGGCCATTTCGATCTGTGGCGGGAGGACGGCATGCTGCTCTATCGGAACGGGCTCTTATTGTCCGGCGCCAAGACCCATGCCGAGCAATGCGAGGGTCTGTTAAAGGCGGCGCTCGAGGCCTGCGAGCGCTATTATCAGTCCTTCCAGTTCGTATTGTGGGCGGGCAGGTCGGCCGACGAGGCGCTTGCCGCGACCATGCTCGAAACGCAAGGACACGCATGACACTCCGCCTCGCCGGCCCGCTGCTCCTTATCGGTGCGGGCAAGATGGGCGGGGCGCTGCTCGAGGGATGGCTCAAGCAGGGCCTCGACCCGGCTACCGTCTTCATCCAGGACCCCGCACTGTCGGAGGCCATGGCGGCGTTCGCCACGAGCCGCGGAATCGTGGCGAGCGACGCGCCCGAGCTGCCGGCGCCGCCTGCGGTCATCCTCATCGCCGTGAAGCCCGACGTCGCCGAGAAGCTCCTGCCGGAAGTCGAGCCCATGGTCGGCGAGACGACCGTGGTGCTGTCCATCGCCGCCGGGCGAACCCTGGAGAGCCTGTCGCGCTATCTGCCGGAGAGCGTCGCCGTGGTGCGCGCCATGCCGAACACGCCCGCATCGGTGGGCCGCGGCATCACCGTGTGCGTCGCCAATGCCAATGTCACGTCCGAGCAGAAGCGCGAATGCGACGGCCTCCTCTCCGCGGTGGGAGAGGTGATCTGGGTCGAGGACGAGGCCCTGCTCGATCCCGTCACCGCCCTGTCGGGCAGCGGACCGGCTTACGTGTTCCTGCTTGCCGAATGTCTGGAAGAAGCGGGCATCGAAGCCGGTTTGCCGCACGAGCTTGCCAAGCAACTCGCGCGCGCGACGGTTGCGGGCGCCGGCGAGTTGTTGCGCCGGTCTGATGCTGAGCCTGCGACCTTGCGTCAGAACGTGACCTCGCCCAAGGGCACGACGGCCGCGGCGCTCGACGTGCTGATGAGCGAGGATGCGTTACAGGCGCTGTTTACACGCGCCGTTATCGCCGCTGCCAGGCGCTCCCGCGAGCTGTCGTCCTAGACGCTGCTGGCGGGTCTCCCCGTCTTTAGATGGCCATCAGGAATGCCTATGTGTAAGGGCAAAGGCTTATGCCCGAGGCCTATACCCAAGGAGCACATCCATGTTCGACGAGTTCTCCAAACGCAGCAAAGCAGTGCGTGCCGCACTGGACTTGGCGCAACAGCACGATTGGGGCGACATCACTCTTGAAGATATCGCGCGGCAGGCGGGGCTCGACCTCGCCGATCTCAGGCGCGAATTTGCCTGCAAGTCTGACATCCTGCGCGCCTTCCAGGCAGAGGTGGACGCAGAGGTGCTGGCCAAGGTGAAGCAGGCCGGTCCCGATCAGAGCGTGCGCGACAGACTGTTCGACATCATCATGACCCGGTTCGAGGTGATGGGGCCGTACAAGCCGGCGCTGAAGCGCATTGTCTGCTACATGCGCTGCCGTCCCGGCGAGGCCTCGCTCCTGGCTTGTTCCTCGCTTGCGTCGCAATATTGGATGCTGGCCGGCGCGGGCGCCAAGCTCGGCGGCGCGCACGCGGCGGTGCGGGTGACCGGGCTCGCAGCGATCTACGGCAAGGTGTTTCGGGTCTGGCTCGACGACCCGTCGCCGTCGCTCGACAAGACCATGGCGGCGCTCGACCGCGCCTTGAGCAATGGCGAGCGTATGCTGGCGAGGGCCGAGAAGGCGTGCAGCACGCTGTGCGGTTTCATGCCGCGCGGTTGGAAGCGCAAAGGCGATGCGGAGCCTTCGCCCCGGCCGGAGACCGGACCGGCGCCGGCTGCAGGCGTCTAACCCGGTCGCTTATTCGGGAAGGGCGTCCATGTCGTCCGGACCCGAGAGATTTTCGGGTCCTTCGCCGGGCAATTCCTCGTCGGTCGGATCGATGTCCGTCGGATTGTCGGGGTCGTCCAGCGGCTCGAGCGGCACGTCGTCGTCCTCGTCGTCCGCATCCGCCTCCGCTTCCTGCTCCGGCTGATTTTCTCCAGCACCGAAGAGGGGCTGCCCGTTCTGGCGCTCGATCTCCACGCCGCCCCCGCCGATATCGATGTCAATCTCGGAGCCGGGTTGGTCGTCTTGCTGAAAGCCGTCCGGTTCCGCTTGAGCCATGGCCGGTCCGCCCCAGGCGACGGCCAACAACGCTGCTAGTCCGACAAGCATCTTCCGCATGCGGGTCCCTCCCAAAACAATCAGACTGGAACCTTTAGCACGGCTTTCAAGCCGCCGAGTCGAGATTGATCGAGGGCGATATCGCCGCCGTGGATGCGGGCGATGTCCCGGGCGATCGCCAAGCCCAGCCCGGTCGAGCCGGAATCCTGATTGCGCGCCCGATCGACCCGGTAGAACGGCCGGAACACGTGCTCGCGCTCGTCCTCCGGGATGCCGGGGCCGTCATCGTCGACCTCGATGGTGAGCGAGCCGTTCTGCTTGGCGGCGCTGACGCTCACGCGGTCGGCAAAGCGCGCCGCGTTGTTGACGAGGTTGGCGACCGCGCGCTTGAAGGCGTGACGGCGGACGGGGACGATGAGCGGCTCGCCCTTGACCTCGATGTTGATGGTCTTGTCGCCATGGGCCTGCGCCTTCACCTCGTTCAGAATCTCGCCGATATCGGCCCGGCCGATGGCCTCACCGGAATCCCCTTTGGCGAACGCCATGTAGTCTTCGAGCATGGCCTGCATCTCATCGACATCGGCGCGCATGGCGTCGAGCTCGGGCGACTCCTCGAACATGGCAAGCTGAAGCTTGAAGCGGGTGAGGACGGTCCTCAAGTCGTGGCTGACGCCGGCAAGCATGACCGTGCGTTGCTCGACATGACGCTCGATGCGGTCGCGCATCTCGATGAAAGCGTGCGCCGCCTGACGCACCTCGCGCGCGCCGCGCGGCTTGAAATCCACCGGCGGCGGCCGGCCCTTGCCGAAACTGTCGGCGGCGTCGGCGAGCCGCAGGATCGGCTTGATCTGATTGCGCAGGAACAGAATCGCCACGGTCAGAAGTACGAACGACGTGCCGAGCATCCACACGATGAAGATATGCGAGTTGGACGCATAGGTTTGGCTGCGCCGCGCGAGAATGTGCATCACCGCGTCGTCGAGCTTGACGCGAATGTCGACCAAGTCGGAGCGGCCGACCGTGTCGAGCCAGAACGGACGTTTGACAAGCTTGCTCAGCTCGTCGGAGAGCGTGGAGTCGAGCAGGTCGAAGAACGGCTTGGAGCGGGCCTGCGGCAGATCCTCGCCCTTTGCGAACCGGATGCGGAGGCTGAGATCGTTCTCGGCGAGGGTGACAATGTTGTTGGCGTTTTTCGGGTTCTGCTCATAGAGGTCGATGAGCATGGCGATGTTCTGCACGGTCACCGTCGACAGGCGATGGGTCACCGTCTGCCAATGCCGCTCCAAGAACACGAATGTCACCACCGATTGGAGCAGCACCATGGGCGCGATGATGATGATGAGCGCGCGCGCATAGAGGCCTTTCGGCATCCTGCTGCCCAGCGCGGCAAAGAAGGGCGCGAACGGGCGCGGGCGTTGCCAGCGGTGCGTGGTGTCGGTGTCGGCGATGGTGGCCATCACTCAGAGTACAAGATGTAGCCCTTGCCGCGCACGGTCTGAAGATAGACCGGGTTGGCCGGGTCATGCTCGATCTTGCGCCGCAGACGGTTGATCTGCACGTCCACCGCCCGCTCGCCGCCGCTATCGGCGCCCTTGGCGAGCTCGTGACGGGAGACCGGGGTGCCGGGTCGCTGGGCGAAATAGCGCAACAGCTCGCGCTCGCGCTCGGTCAGCCGGATCGTCTCGCCGTTGCGCTGGAGCTCGCCACGGGAGACGTGGAAGATGAAATTGCCCATGCGCACCTCGCCGGTGGCTTGTGCAGACGCGCCGCGGCGCAGGATGTTGCCGACCCTGAGCAGAAGCTCGCGCGGGTCGAACGGCTTGGCGAGATAGTCGTCGACGCCGGTCTCCAGACCCTCGATGCGCTGCTCGGGCTCGGCGCGGGCGGTCAGCATGAGGATCGGCAGCTGGCTCTCGGTGCGGAGCGAACGGGCGAATTCGAGGCCTGACTCCTTCGGCATCATGACGTCGAGGATGATGAGATCGAAGGCGAGGCTGCGCATGGTGGCGCGCCCCGAGGCCGCGTCGACCGCCGTGGTGACGCGGTAGCCGTGCTCATGGAGATAGCGGGCGAGCAGGTCGCGGATGCGGCTGTCGTCGTCCACCACGAGGATATGCGGCGCGTTGTCGTCGGGGCCCTCGCTGCGATGGGCTTTGATCCGCGTCGGCATGGTCGAAACCTTCCCCCTATTTCCCCGTGCCGCCGTCGTCGGGCTGGGCAGGCGATGCCGACATTATGGAGGAGACTTGGGGCCGATCTTCGGCATTGATCATGGCCTCGAGGAACTGCCGGAGCACCTTTTCGGCATCTGGGCCGGCGGCCTCGATGGCGGTCATGAGGCGGACATGCTGGGGCGCGGCGAGACGCTCGGCCAAGGCCCGCCCCCGCGCGGTGGGGGACAGGAGGCGTTCGCGCCGGTCCGATGCGCCCGCCTGCTGCTCGATATAGCCCTGGTCGATCAGCTGCTTGAGCACGCGGGAGAGGCTCTGCTTGGTGATGTTGAGGATCTCCAGGAGGTCCGCGACTCGCAAGCCCGGGTGGCGATTGACGAAATGGACCACCCGGTGATGCGCCCGGCCGAAGCCGAAATCCTTGAGGATGGCGTCGGGGTCGCCGGTGAAATCGCGATAGGCGAAGAACAGGAGCTCGGCGAACTCGTGGAGCTTGGCTTCGGGCAGAGGGGCGCCTTTCCCGGCCCGGGAGCCGTCGCCGCGCTTGGCGTCCGCGGCCTTGCCGCCGCGCGCCACAGGTGGATTTAGGTCAGTCATGTTGACATATTTTTTGGCTTGGTTTATGTCAGCCATGTTGACTTAATTGGGTCCTTGATACGCCCCGCCGCCCGTTGGCGCAATTGCCGTCGGGAGATGATATGAGGGGCGTTTAGAGGTGTCTGGACGGGGCCGCACTTCAAGAACGGCCGGTCTGCTCGCGGAGGAGAGCTCATGTCGACCTACGATCAGCGCGACGGGTTTATCTGGTTCAATGGCGAGCTGATCCCATGGTCGGATGCGCGCGTTCATCTCCTCACCCATGCACTCCATTACGGCAGCGCCGTGTTCGAAGGCATGCGCGCCTATGACGGCGAGATCTTCAAGCTCACCGAGCACAATCAACGTCTCTTGAAGTCCGCCGAGATCCTCGACTTCCAGGTGCCTTACTCGGTCGCCGAGCTCGACAAGGCGGCGCGCGAGGTCGTGCGCGCCAACAAGCTCAGCGATGCCTATGTCCGCCCGCTCGCCTGGCGCGGCAGCGAGCAGATGGGGGTCTCGGCGCAAAAGACCCGCATCAACGTCGCCATCGCCGCGTGGGACTGGGGCGCCTATTTCGATCCGGCCGCGCGCGAGACGGGGCTGAAGCTCACCTTCGCCAAATACCGCCGGCCCGATCCTGCGACCGCGCCGGTCCACTCCAAGGCGGCCGGGCTCTACATGATCTGCACCATCGAGAAGCATCGCGCCGAGCGCGAAGGCTACGCCGACGCGGTGATGCTCGACTGGCGCGGCCAGGTCGCCGAGTGCACCGGCGCCAACATCTTCTTCGTGAAGGACGGCGTGATCTATACGCCGACGCCCGACTGCTTCCTCGACGGCATCACGCGGCGCACCGTGATCGGGCTCGCCAAGCAGCGCGGCTGGCAGGTGGTCGAGAAGGCGATTCAGCCGGAGGAGCTGACGGACTTCACCGAGTGCTTCATCACCGGCACCGCCGCCGAAGTGATGCCGGTCGCTTCGATCGGCGAGTACACATTCACGCCGGGCGAGATCACGCGCACGCTGATGGGTGACTACGCGGCGCTGGTGCGCCCCGCCAAGGCCGTCGCGGCCGCGGGGTAGGACTTTAATACATTACGGATCGGGAAACGTGCCGGGCGGCAGGTCGTTGCTCGCCACCCACTCGATGCACTTCGGTAGTTGACCGTCGGTCTCGATGAATTCCTTCACGGCTTCGTAGGCCTTTGGAAAGGGGATGAAGAGCCCGACTGGTAAGGGGTCGTTGTGCAGATTGCGCACCCATTCCCTAAGTCGGCTCATGTCGCCTTTTGACGTGTAGGCCTCCTGATAGCCGCCGCCATGCTTGTGGTAGATCAACAGCACGCCGAGCTCGGGTATTCCATAAAGGTCGAAGTCTAGGTCGACGCGACGGCCTGCAAGATGGTCCTCGTGCTCTGTGCCCACTCTTGTCCAGGAGCGGCGAAGAAGTAATGGCTGATCTCCTCAGGGTTTGGCCAGCCCTCACCATCGATCTGATCAAAATACGAAAACTTGCGCATTTCGCTCCGCGATAAGGAGTGCAGCCCAACGGGCAACAGTATAGGCGAAGTGGGCGAGATCACGCGCACGCTGATGCGCGACTACGCGGCGCTGGTGTGCCCTGCCAAGGCCGTCGCGGTTGCGGGGTAAGCTCGCAATCTAGGGATCTGGGAAGGTATCTGGCGGTAGGTCGTTGCTCGCCATCCATTCGATGGATTTGGGCAATTGTCCGTCCGTCTCGATGAATTCCGTCAGGGCTTCATATGCCTTGTGAAAGGGAATGAAGAGTCCGACTGGCAAGGGGTCGTTGTGCAGATTGCGCACCCATTCTTTCAAACGGCTCATATCGCCCTTGGACACGTATGCATCTTCATACCCCCCTCCAAATTTATTGTAGAACAGAAGCACACCGAGTCCCGGCATTCCGTAGAGCTCTAAGTGAAGCTCTACGCGAGTCTTGCCAGGGATTCCCTGCTCAGTGCCATAAAGGCCTTCTGCAGAGAGTCCTGCCGTATCGTTCCCACCTGTGTGAAACCACTCCTGGCCTGGAGGCGCAAAAAAATAGGATTTCAATTCCTTAGGGTCAGGCCAGCCGTCACGCTTGAACGCTCGAAATTTGTGAACTTCTTCACGCTATCGCCTCTTTATCCAGATGCCATCCCACATCACTTGAACCCGCCCTTTCGGATCGATAAAGGTCACTTCGGGATTGCCAAGCTCGAGGCCCACCGAAGGCAATATCCTCTCACAGCTCAAGCACATTTCACGGTCAATAGTGACCATGAACGAGCGCGCATGCGTGGCGAGCCGTGCTAGTGTTCCGACGTCATGGAGCCTTTCAGCCAGCAGTTTCAGCAGCGGTCCGATGAGCGGGCCGAGGAGCGCGCGCCCGCGCACATGCCGCCGCGCTTCGATGCCGATTTCCGCGCGCGGCTCTACGATCTTCTCAGGTGGCGGCGGGACGTGCGGCGCTTCCAGCGCGTGGCTTTGCCCGACGGCACGATCGAGCGGCTGATCGGCCTTGCCTGTCTGTCCCCGTCGGTGGGTTTGAGCGAGCCGTGGCGCTTCGTACTGGTGGAGGACGCTCAGCGCCGTGCAGCCATCCGCACCAACTTCGAGGCCTGCAACAAAGAGGCGCTCGAGATGCAGGAGCCGGACCGCGCCGCGCTCTATGCGCGGCTCAAGCTCGCCGGGCTCGACGACGCGCCGGTGCAGGTCTCCGTGTTCGCCGACCGGGGCACGGCGCAAGGCGCAGGCCTCGGGCGGCTGACCATGCCGCAGACCCTCGACTATTCCGTGGTCACCGCCGTCCATACGCTGTGGCTCGCCGCGCGTGCCGAAGGGATCGGGCTCGGCTGGGTGTCGATCCTCGATCCGGCCCGCATGAGCGATATCCTCGATGTCCCTCAGGGCTGGATCTTCATCGGCCATCTCTGCATGGGTTATCCGCAGAAAGAGGACGATACGCCCGTGCTGGAGCGGGAAGGCTGGGAGCATCGCCACGCGCCCGAAGGGGTCGTGATCCGCCGCTGAGTCCCCCTACGGCCAGTGTGTTCGCCTCTCCCCAAAGGGAAGAGGGTGGAAGCCGTGCTCCGCCACTGGCTGTTCGGGGTGTGGTGGCGCTTGCGCCGGGGCCGCTCAAAGGGCACTCTTGAGCCCACGGGCTTTCCAAGCCCACGCGATGGGGGCATCGCGAAAGAGGGGGCGACCTTGCGGTACGCACGCTTCATGCTGGTCTTGGCGGGCCTCGCGGCCTTGAGCCTCGCCGCGCTCGCGACGATGGACGGCCAAGCGGGCGCCTGGTCTCCGCACGGGTTCGACGGCTTCGTCCGGCCCGAGCCCATCACCACGCCGGTCAAGATCTACAAGGACTGCCAGCAGATCGCGCTCTGCACCGGCTGCCGCCCGGTCTACAAGTGCCGCTCGTGCAACTACCAGAAGGTCTGCAGCCGCGGGCTTTGCGAGTGGCGCGACATCTGCGTGTGGGGACCTTACGTGAAGGTCCTTCCGCCCGGCGCACGCATCATCAGAATTCGCTAGCGCTCGAGCGGGATGGGCGGTCTGCTTTGCCCTAACCTCTACGGGCAGTACCAGATCGGACCGACGCGGATGCAGCCCCACGTTTGCCAGTAGTAGGGGCGATAATAATAGCGGCGGCCCCAGTACCGGCCTCCATACCAATAATGGCCCCGGTAGTGCCGGTGATGCCCGTAGTAATGCCCATAGTGCCGGTAGTGGCTGTAGTGGTGATGACCATGACCGTGCCCGTGGCCGTGGCCGTGGTGACCATGCCCATGCCCATGCCCGTGGCCGTGACCATGCCCGTGACCGTGCCCGTGACCATGACCGTGGCCATGACTCTTAACCTGAATGAGGTCGGAAGTTGCGCCTTGCTTGAGGAGCGCGGGCGATAAGGACGCGGCCGACCCCGCCGTGGCCAAGACCACCGAGAAGCCTATTGCCAGCATCGCATGCTTAATCATCCGGAACTCCTCGTCCCGCCTCCCAGGTGGCGGGAATGAAAGTTTAGCTGCCGCGGGTTAAACGATTCTATCCGCCGACTGTTCCAAAGCTGTTCCGTCAGACACGCAGCGGCAGGAGGATCCAGCCGACAATGTCGGCAATGACTTCGAATGCGCTGACGAGTTCCGTGGTGAACTGGATGGCCAGCCAGCCGAGCAGCACGGCCAAAGCCGCGGCACCGAGCATCGACAGGATCCCGACGGTGATCCGCGCGCCTTGCTTTGGGTGACCTAGCACTGAGAAACCTGCGCGCGCTGTGAGGGGGGCACGCTTAGAACGGGCGTGGCGGATAATAGTTCATCGTGATTTGTGGCGCCGCTATGAACGCGTCATCCGCGTGCGGCCGGCCGCTGCTACTCGGCGGCGTCTTTGCGCGGCGACCAGCGCGTGCGCGCGGCTTCGTCGTCCGCTTTCGCCTCGACCCAGCGGCTTCCTTGCGGGCCCGTCTCGCGTTTCCAGAACGGCGCGGATGTCTTGAGGTAGTCCATCAAGAACTTTGCCGCCTCGAACGCCGCGTCGCGATGGGCCGATGCGGTGACGACCAGAACGATATTGTCGCCGGGCTTCAACGTGCCGGTGCGGTGTACGATGAGCGAAGCTTGCAGGGGCCAGCGCGCGTGCGCGTCCTGCTCGATGCGCGCGAGCTCGGCTTCCGTCATGCCGGGATAATGCTCGAGCGTCATCTCACCGATGGTGCCGTCCTGGTCGCGCACCGTGCCGGTGAAGGTGACGATGGCGCCGATATCCGTGCGCTTCGCTTTCAGCGCCGCGATCTCGGCGCCGATGTCGAAGTCGTCTTTCTGGACGCGGATCACATCAGCCTCCGGTGACCGGCGGGAAGAAGGCGATCTCGTGCGCGCCGCCGATCTTCGCGTCATGACGTGCGTGGCTCTGGTCGATGGCCGCGCGGATCACCTCGGCGCGCTCGAAGGCGTTCGCGAACTCGGGTCCGCGCGTCTTCAGCCACGCGATGAGCTCGGCGACCGTGGCGACGTGGCCGGGCACGTCGACCTCCTCGGCGGCTATGCCGGTCTTCTCCTTGACCCAGGCGAAATAGAGGAGACGCATCACTCCTCCTCGGTCATCACGTGGCGGAACGTGGCCTTCAGATAGTCGTAGCCGGTGTAGAGGGTGAGGATCGCGGCGATCCACAGAAGGGTCAGGCCGAACAGCGTCGTGTAGGACCAGATCTTGTCGCCGGCCGAGCCCGCCAGCAGGAAGCCGATGGCGACCATCTGCACCACGGTCTTCCATTTCGCGAGCGCCGTCACCGGCACGCCGACAGCGAGCTGCCCGAGGAACTCGCGCAAGCCGGAGACGAGAATCTCGCGGCACAGGATGATGACGCCGGCCCATAGCGACCAACCGGCAATCGTGCCGTCGGCGGCGAGCATGAGCAGCGCCGCGGCGACGATCAGCTTGTCGGCGATGGGGTCCAGCATCTTGCCGATGGCGCTTTGCTGCTGCCAGGCGCGGGCGAGGTAGCCGTCGAGGAAGTCGCTGACGCCCGCGGCGATGAAGATCCACATGGCGAGCCAGCGGCCCCAGTCGGCCGACACGAAGAAGCAGGCGACGAGCGCGGGGATGGCGAGGATGCGCCCATAGGTCAGGATGTTCGGCAGGCTGCCGAACCGGCCCTTCGGGGCGTGCCGCTCTGCGTATCCTTGGTGCGTCATGTTCGAGCGTCCGTCCAACTATCCGCGCTCATGAAAGTAATCATAAATCGTCTTCGCCATTTGCGCGCTGATACCGCCGACGCTCTCCAGATCGGCGATGCCGGCGCGGCTCACCGCCTTGGCCGAGCCGAAATGCTTGAGCAGCGCGCGCTTCCGCGCCGGCCCGATGCCCGGCACCTCGTCGAGCGGCGAGGCGGTGATGCCCTTCTTGCGCCGCGCCCTGTGGGCGCCGATGGCAAATCGATGGGCCTCGTCCCGGAGCGTCTGAATGCAGTAAAGCACAGGGTCGCGTGGTTCCAAGAGTAAAGGCTCCTTTCCCTTAAGATAGATGCGCTCGCGGCCCGCATTGCGGTCGGGGCCCTTGGCCACCGCGGCAATCCTGATGTCCGTCAGGCCGAGCTCGTCCAGGACCTCCTGGGCCGCCGACAGTTGCCCCGGGCCGCCGTCGATCAGCACCAGGTCCGGCGCCGCCCAGCCCGTCCCGTCGCTGGGGTCCTTGTCCCGCTCCTTGACCAGGCGGCTGAAGCGCCGGTTGAGCATCTCGCGCATCATGGCGTAATCGTCGCCAGGCGCGAGATCCTCGGCCTTCATATTGAACTTGCGATACTGCGCTTTGATGAAACCTTCGGGGCCGGCCACGATCATGGCGCCCACCGGGTTCGTGCCGGAAATGTGGCTGTTGTCGTAGACCTCGATGCGCTCGGGCGCCTCGTCGAGATCGAGCACCTCGGCGACGCGGGCGAAGATCGCGGCTTGAGAGGCATGCTCGGCGAGACGGCGCGCCAACGCCTCGCGGGCATTCACCAGCGCATGGTCCACAAGCTCGCGCTTCTCGCCGCGCTGCGGCGTGGTCACGGTGACCTTGTGGCCGGCCTTCAGCGATAACGCTTCGGAGAGAAGCCGGCGCCCCGCGATCTCATGGGACAGCAGGATGAGCTTCGGCGGCGGCTTGTCGTCGTAGAACTGGGCGATGAACGATTCCAGCACCTCCTCGGCTGGAAGCGCCTTGTCGGCGCGCGGGAAGTAGGCGCGGTTGCCCCAGTTGTTGCCGCTCCGGAAGAAGAACACCTGGATGCAAGTCTGGCCCGCGTCCTGGTGGGCGGCGAACACGTCCGCCTCCTTCAGCGTGTGTGGGTTGATGCCTTGGCGCGACTGGATGTGTGAGAGCGCGGTCAGGCGATCGCGGAAGCTCGCCGCGCGCTCGTAGTCTTGGGCCGCGCTCGCTTCGTTCATCAGCGCATGCAAGCGATGCTTCACCTCGTCGCTCTCGCCGCGCAGGAAGGCCAGCGCCTCGTCGACCAGCGCGCCGTACTCCTCCACCGAGATCTCGCCGGTGCAGGGCGCGCTGCACCGCTTGATCTGGTAGAGCAGACAGGGGCGCACGCGGGTCTCGTAGTAGGAGTCGGAGCACGAGCGCAGCAGGAAGGCGCGTTGCAGCGTGTTGATGGTGCGGCCGACCGCGCCGGCGGAAGCGAAGGGACCGAAATAGTCGCCCTTCCGGTTCCGCGCGCCGCGATGCTTCAAGATCTGCGGAATCGGATGGTCGCGGGCGATGAGGATAAAGGGGAAGGACTTGTCGTCCCGGAGCACCACGTTGAAGCGGGGCTTGAGCCGTTTGATGAGGTTCGCCTCAAGCAGCAGCGCTTCCATCTCGCTCTTGGTGGTGACGAACTCCATGCTCGCGGTGTCCGCGATCATGCGCGCAATTCTGTTGTTGTGCCCGGAACCTCGCGCATAACTCTGCACGCGTTTCTTGAGGTGGCGCGCCTTGCCCACATAGAGCACTTCGCCGTCGGCATCGAACATGCGGTAGACGCCGGGGCCCGCCGGCGCCGTCTTGGCGTAGCGGGCGATCACGGCCGCGCCGGTTTCCTCTCCGCGCAAAGCCTTGTTCATGCGCGACAGGAGCGGGTCACGGGCGCTGTCGGGGTTCTCTAAGGGCATGGGATCATGGGTTTTGGCGCGCTGCGGAAGAGCATGCGCCACCTTGAAGGAAGGTAAGGTCTAAGGGCGGCGGCGTTCAAGGGTCGCCCGCGGTCAAGCGCCGTTCCAGGCCAGGTGCTGGCCGCCATCAAGCGCGATCATCTGGCCAGTGATCGAGGGGGTCTCCAGCAGGAATCGGATGGCGGCGGTCACGTCATCGATGGAAACCACGTGCCCCAGGAGAGTCGCCCGGCATTCTGCGGCGAATTCCGCCTCGCTCTGCCCCCGCGCCGCCAGCACCGGCCCAGGGGCAATGGCATTGACCCGGATTCGCGGTGCGAGCGCCTGGGCGAGGGTCTGGGTCGCGGTCCACAGCGCCGATTTGGCGATCGTGTAGGAGAAGTAGTCCGGGTTGAGGCGCCGCACTTTCTGGTCGATGACGTTGATCACATTGCCCGAAACGTGGTCGGGCAGGGCCCTGGCAAACGCCTGGGTCAGGAAAACCGGCGCGCGCAAATTGACGTCGAGATGCATCGCCCAGGTCTCGGCATTGAGGGATTCCGCCGAATCCCACTCAAAACACGCAGCGTTGTTGATGAGGCAGGTGGGGGTCCCGAGACGCTCGCCGCACGCCTCGATCAAGGGCGCAAGGTCCTCGAGCCGGGAAAGATCCGCCTCAAGCGCTACCGCCTGGCCGCCTATGGCCTCGATCGCGTCGACGACCGCTAGGGCCTCTGCCTCGGAAGCACCAAAGTGGACCCCGACTCGCCAACCTCTTTGGCCCAGATCGAGTGCGATGGCGCGGCCTAATCGGCGGCCTGCGCCGGTCACGAGCACGGTCGCGGGAGTGTCGTTCGAAGCCATATTGGGCCTGTGGGAGGGGGGCGAATCGAAAAGTCAAGCGTCTCGCGGCGGCGAAATCGCACTCTATGGGAGGCCACGAGTCGCCACAAGGCGCAGCGGGCGGGGACCGCACAGCCTGTGAGAGGCGGTGCTACCAACCCCATGAATTTTGTGGGCAGATTGGCCTTCGCCCCGACTTTAGGCAATTTGCCTGTCTTCTGTGCACTTCGATTGAGTATTTGTGCGGCGCGTAAATTGCGCCAAGCCCAATGTGGCATCAAAGAGCTTGAACCATTGCAGAATAGTCACACTGACCCAGTTGTTTTCAAAAACCCCTGCTTTTTCGTTGCTTCAAGGGGGGTGCTGATTATTGTCAATGCGACGGGGGACGTTGCACCGCGAGCACGCATCGGGGGCTGCTTCCCAAATAGCGAAATCATATCGCAGGGACAGGCGAAAAAAAGCAGGAGACTGGACAATGGCTCGGCGCACGGAAGTGGGGACGATAGGACTTGGAATTTTGAGCGCGGCTCTCATCGCAGGGACCGCTCTTCCCGCATACGCAGGTGACAACAAGCTCGCACTTTCGGGTTCGGCGACCCTGACCACGGACTACGTGTTCCGCGGTATTTCGCAGACCCAAGAAAATCCGGCGATTCAGGGCGAGTTCGATGCGACTTACGGCATCTTCTACGCAGGTATCTGGAGCTCGAGCCTCGATTTCGGCGCGAATAATGGCCAGCAAGTCGCTCCACTCGAGATCGATTGGTACGCCGGCATCACGCCGTCGTGGCAGGGCATCGACTTCGATATCGCGGCCCTCTACTACACCTATCCGGGGGCGTACGATCCTGGCGCCAACCTGGACTATTTCGAGTTGAAGACCGCCGCCTCGCATAAGTTCGGCAATTCCGTGACTCTCGGCATCGGGAACTACTGGTCGCCTAACTTTTCGGGCGATACCGGCGATGCGGACGCGCTCGAGCTGACCGGTTCGTACGACTTCGCCAACAAGTGGTGGATCTTCACGCCCAGCGTCAGCGCCTTGATCGGCTGGCAGTGGGTTCAGGATCTTCCGGACTACACTTACTGGAACGCCGGTTTGACTCTCGGCTTCATGGACAACTGGTCGGTGGACCTCCGCTACTGGGATACGGATATGAGCAACACCCGCTGCGCCAACTTCACCACGTTCCGGGACAATTGCGATGCGCGGGTCGTGGGAACGCTCTCCGCATCGTTCTAGAGCTTAATAACTTCCCCAAAAGCACTTCCCACCTAAAAGGGCGCCAATTTGGCGCCCTTTTTTTGCTGCCGGTGCAATGGCATATGCAGGCGCCATGGCCGACACACCGCCACACATAGAAGGCAGCCGGTTCGATGCGGCCGCAATCGCGCGCGCCCATGCGGTCTACACGCCCTCAGCTCTCGCCGTTTACGACATCGTGGTTCACGGGCTCTCCAACCGCTTCGCCTGGGGGTGTCCCACGTCTCGGCTGATCGGGCTCTATGAGGCCAATCTGTCGGCCAATCATCTCGAGGCCGGGGCGGGGACGGGCCTCTTCATCGATCGCGCGCGGCACGCCGCATTCGACCGGCTCGTTCTGCTCGACATCAATGAGCATTGCCTGGCCCGCGCCAGCCGGCGGCTCGCCCGGTTCCGGCCCGCTGTCCACCAAGCAAATCTGCTCGCCCCGATCGCGCCGAGTCTGCCGCCGTTCGATTCGGTTGGCCTGACCTATGTGCTGCACTGCCTGCCCGGCAGCATGCGTGAGAAGCTTGTGGCGCTCGACCACTTGAAGCCGCTGATGTCGGAGGGGTCGGTGTTGTTCGGCGCAACGATTCTCGGCCGCGGCGTGGCCGCGAACGGCGCCGCGCGGGCTCTGCTCGACCTCTATAACGCGAAGGGCGTGTTCAACAATCGCGCCGACGATATCGAGACTCTGTCCGAAGGTCTCCGGCAGCGTTTTGGAAGCGTGGAGATCGAGCGCGAAGGCTGCGTCGCCCTGTTTCGCGCCAACTGAGCCCCAGCTCGAGTCCCGCCTTGGGATGGTCATTAACCCGCCGCTTACCCTGCCCGGTTTCGCCCTGCTTTGTTGTTAACGCTCGGTAAGGGTAGGGCGCTACCCTGGGGCCGTGGCGCTCGATCCGGTGTTTCTTGCTGCGCGGCGAACGGACCGGCGCCTCCAATCGTGAGGGAATCTGTATGCGTACGCGATGGTTCCAGGCTGTGGTTATTGGCGCCGCGCTAACGGCCGGCGCCACGGTCTCAAGCCCGGTGTTGGGCGCCGATCTCTACGGGCCCGCACCGTATTACGACGCGACGCCTGTGCCGCCCCAAGACGTGTTCGAAGGCTGGTATCTCGGCGGCACGGTCGGCGGGTCCTGGGTGAGCTACGATCTCGCGCCGGTGTCGCCAGGCTCGGTCGATTCGAGCGGCGTGCTCGGCGGCGTCATCGGCGGCTACAGCTGGCAGCATGGCCCATTCGTGATCGGCGTCGAAGGCGACTTCATGGCCTCCGATATCAGCGGCGACGAAAACATCAACGGTGGCCTCAACAAGGTGAGCCCCGGCTTTGACACGATGGCGGATGTGCGCCTGCGCGCCGGCTACACCATCCTGCCGAACCTGCTTCTGTTCGGAACGTTCGGCGGTGCGTGGGCGGATGCGGACCTGCCGATCAGCGGCCCTGGCGGAGCGTTCCGCGAGAACACGTTCTTCGGCTGGAGCGCGGGCGGCGGCGCCGAGTATGCATTCGATCAGAATTGGAGCGCGCGGCTGGACTACCAGTTCACCGATTTCGGTTCGGAGACGCTGTCCTATCCGGGCGGGAAGGTGACCTACGATCCCGACGCCAACACGTTCCGCGGCTCCGTGATCTACCGCTTCTAAGGCACCGTCACGGTGATCCGCTGAAGGGGACACAGCTCCTTCTGAACGAAATTCGCGCCGCATGCTTGCGGTCGAATATCGTCGCTGAAGCAGATCCTCACGTCGAACAGGTTACCGCGCCGGCATTGTACGGCGATCATATCCGCCTTGAGCCCGTCATTGGCGGCGATGAACGCGCTCTTGACCTCGTCGGGGGACAGGAAGCGTTGGGTTTTCGGCGCGACGAACACGGTTGGGATGGTCACCTGCTCGTAGGCTTTGCGCACCATGGCGAAATAGGGGCTTGGCGCCATGCCGGTGCAGGTTCCGTGGGTCCTATATTCGTGAATGACGATTTCCTTGCTCGGCATGATGTCGCGCATCTCGCCGATCAAACGCGACGGTACCCAGGGCCATTTGCCGTTGTAGCAATCCTCCGGCCAGCCCTTTTCGTATTGCGGCCAGAAGCCGTGCAGCACGAAGTCGTCCGGATTGTCCGTAGCGCATTGAATGTCGTCGGTATCGTCTTTCTCAGCGAGGCAGTGCGTGGGCGCCCAGCTCAACACCAGCGCGTAGTAATCGACATTGCCGGGATCGGCGTGCCGAAACGCGTGGGGTCTCGCGTCGTCGTAGGCCAACGCGCATGTCGCGCAAAACAGCGCCGCGATAACCGGAAGAGCTCCGGCGCCTAACCTAGCTGGCGGCATCGTTCACTCCGAGTGCACCGAGAATGCGCGCCCAGCTGCGTGCGCCCTTCTCGAAGCTCGTGAGGTTGTACTTCTCGTTCGGCGAATGAATGCGGTCGTCGTCGAGCGCGAATCCGATGAGCAACGCGTCCATGCCGAGCTGAGTGCGGAACGATTCCACGATGGGAATGGAGGCGCCGCAGCCGGCGATCACGGGCGCTTTGCCCCATTCCGTGGCGAGCGCGCGGGCGGCGGCGCGAAACGCGGGTGCCTCGGTGTCGAAGCCGACCGCGGGCGATCCGCCTTCGCCGGTGTATGTCACGCTTGCATCCGCCGGGAGGCGTTCGGCGATGAAGCGATGGAGGCCGTCGAGAATCTTTTGCGGGTCCTGATCGGAGACGAGGCGGAAGGAGAGCTTGGCGCTTGCTTGCGACGGAATCACCGTCTTGGTGCCCGGTCCCGTGTAGCCGCCGAAGATGCCGTTCACCTCGACGGTCGGGCGCGACCATAGCTGCTCGAGCACGCTTCGGTCCTTTTCGCCGGCAGGCTCGCGCAGGCCCACGTCGCCGAGAAAGTTCGACGCGGCAAAGCCGAGCTCACGCCACGCCGTACGCTGCTCGGACGACGGCTCGCGGACGTCATCGTAGAAGCCAGGGATCGTGACGCGACCCTTCGCGTCGTGCAGAGCGGCGATGATCTCGGCGAGAACGCGGATCGGGTTTTGCGCGGGTCCACCATAGATGCCGGAATGGAGATCGCGCGACGGGCCGGTGACGGTGATCTCCGAGAAGGCGAGACCGCGCAAGAAGGCGGTAATGGCCGGGGTTTCCGGATCCCATTGACCCGTATCGCAAACGAGCGCGATGTCCGCCTTCACGTCGTCGCCGTGCGCGGCAAGAAACGGCGCAAGGCTCGGGCTGCCGGATTCCTCTTCGCCTTCGAGCAGGACGCTGACGTCGACGGGGAGGGCGCCGTGGGCGGTGTGCCACGCGCGGCACGCCTCGAAGAAGGTCATCACCTGGCCTTTGTCGTCGGAGGCGCCGCGCGCGACGATGACCTGACCGTGTTTTGGATCCTCGACGCGCTGCGCCTCGAAGGGGGGCGCGGCCCATGCCTCGAGCGGGTCGGGCGGCTGCACGTCATAGTGACCGTAGAACAGAACGTGGGGGCGCGATCGGGAATCGGTGCCGCGCCAATGAGCGACCACCATCGGCTTGCCGCCGGTCGGCTCGACGCGTGCAGTGAAGCCGATTTCGCGCAAGGCTTCGGCGCACCAGTCCGCAGCCTCGAGGCAGGGCTCGTGATAGGCGGGATCGGTCGAGATGCTGGGGATGGCGAGGAACTGGAACAGCCTCTCGAGGGCGGCCGCGCGTCCCTCCGCAAGACGATCAAGCACGCTTTCGAGCGCGCCTTCCGAGCTATGCGATGCCTCCACGGTCACAGCCTAATGTCTTGGGTCTCGCCCTTTACCGCCGCCAATAAAAAAATCCCGCTGACGATAGCAGGTCAAACGACGCCACTATCGCAGCGGGGGGAAATCTTCGATTGTGTGGATGATCTATTCGCCGAGCTGCACGTTGATTGCTTGGGGGCCTTTGCCCCGACGGTCTGGTTCGGTCTCGAACGAGACACGCGCTCCTTCGTCCAACGCCGGAAGACCCGAACGCTGCAACGCGGAGATGTGAAGAAACACATCCTTGCCGCCATCGTCCGGCGTGATAAAGCCGAACCCGCGCGAATGATTGAAGAATTTGACCGTCCCGGTCTGACGCATGGGAAGCTCCTTTCCCCCTCCAAATGGTCCGCGCAACACGCGCGGAAAATCAGGCAAGTCTAGGAAACGGGAAAGAAACCACGCCGCTTCCCAAGGAGCGTACGCGGCCAGTCTCCACCCGGGTTCGCAGTCTGCCCGCAAAGCGCCTCACTCTAGGGGCGCGAGGCTGTTTTGCGCAAGACCCATGTCCCCTCGTGCGCGCGCACGCGGGACCGAATCGTTCCGGGTATAGATGCGCCCTAATTGGGGTAGGGCGCGTGGTTCGGGACGCCGTTCAGCGTGTCCTGGGGCTGAAAGTCGTAATGCGGCCCGAAATCTCTCGGGGCTGGCGGCATTTTTGCCGGGCCCCAGATATCGCTCAGGGTCAACGAGGTGCCGCCAATCGCCGGGCCACGATGAGGGCCGTTGGGGCCGGTCTGGACGGTCCCGTCAGCCTGCTGCGCGACGGCACTTTCGAAGGCGACCAGCGCCAAGGACGCGGCCACACAGACTGCCGCGAGCGGAAGGGCTTTGCGAGCGGGGCGGGAAGACATTTTGGGTCGACTCCGTTGGGGTGGGGCTTTCTAAGCCCCTGCGAATCTTGAACTTTATTGGTTACTAATGTGTCACCACGTCCGCTTGTGGATTTGGCGCCTCAAGCCACCAATAACAAGACTATGGAGCCTTTCGGCGTCGCTGCCTAGCGCATCCGTGCAACGGTCGCCGACGATCTAGGGCTCGACGGCTTTTTGACTGGCCGGCTTGTCTTGCGCGGAAGTGGGGGAAACGCAAAACGCCGGGCTCTCGGCCCGGCGTCTCGCGGTCTTCGGGTCGGCACCCACGAGGGTGCAAAACCAAATTACCTCAGAGGCTTGTGCGTTAGGGGCGCAGCTTGGCGGTCCCTCCACAAGGCCTCGTGGTGACAGTCTACCTCTTGCCGAGGGCGCCGAGAGCGCCGCCGCCAACCGGGGTAATCCGCACTGTGGCGGTCCCGGACTGAAGCATGCCGATCTGGGCGGCTGCCGCTTTCGACACGTCGATAATGCGGCCGCCGACGAACGGGCCGCGGTCGTTGATTCGCACGACCACGGAACGGCCGTTGTTGAGATTCTCGACCAGAACCTTCGTGCCGAAGGGCAGCGAGCGGTGCGCCGCCGTCAGGGCGTTCGGGTTCATCCGCTCGCCGCTCGCGGTCTTGGATGAGAGGGCATACCAGGAGGCGTGACCGACCTGGTCCGCTACCGCGGCGTTGAGAGGCAACATTAGAGCGGCGCCCAGAAGCCCCACCATAATCATCTTGGCTCGCACTTTGACCATGCGTTGTGCTCCTTACTTCCAGTTTGTTTGGGAGGTTTTTTGGGAGGCCGGCGACGAATCAAGCCGGCCCGCACGCGTTGGTGCAGTGCGGTAAACTACGGAACAACTGGGCAAAAGATCGGCTGGCAAGCGGTCATCAAGAGGCCATTTAGAGGCGTCTTGTGCCCTTTTTATTAGGGGTTACAATAAGTTAACGATTTAAATGGCACCCTGCTTCACCGGGTCGCGGGGGGCCAAGGTGCGGGCGTTGCGCCTTCGCATCCGCAACATTGGCGGGCCTTTGCGCTGAATCAATCTCAGGCCACGCGCCCCGCGCTATCAAGGCCGACGGCTTGTGATCGCCGCCTCATCTCTGGGCGCCTTGTTTACCTGCCTAAACCTTTGCCGAATGAAGCCTTATCCTTGCCCTTTTGAAAACTTACTGTAAGACTTGAGTCTATAAAAGACGCCCAAAGGGAAACACCAAGGACGGTTCAGGACTATACCGCAATGCAACAGAAAAAGAGGGCTCCTGCCTATCAGGAGAGCCAGCAATTGGCGCCCGGTGAATCTCCCGGCGCGGAACCGATGACCGGGGCGCAGGCCTCCTACCTCAAATCGTTGGCTGACGAGGTGCAGGAGCCAAGTGCATATCAGCACGGGCTGAGCCGGCGCGAGGCTTCACGGCGCATCAATGCGCTGATGGAGAAGGTGAGGCTTGGGGCGCTGCCACCTCACACGGACTAGCAACGATTTCGTTGCTGTCGCGTTGAGGCTTGGTGATGTTTGGCGCCCGCGCAGGATGTATCTTGCGGCTCATGGCCGGCGTGGTCGCCGCTCATGTCGTTCTCGTTGCTGATGCCCAAGCGGCCATGTCTCTCACGCTGAAATCTTCCGCGTTCGAGCCGGGCGGAAAAATTCCCGCCGAATATACGTGCGAAGGCGAGGACATCTCGCCGCCACTCACGATCGGCGGCGTCCCTGACGGGGCCAAGAGCTTGGCGCTCGTCCTGGACGATCCCGACGCGCCGGATCCGAGCGCGCCGAAGCGCGTCTGGGTGCATTGGGTCGTCTACAATCTTTCTCCCGGTACGGCCGCGCTACCCGAGGGCGCCAATAGCAGTCTGCCCGCCGGCGCCACCGACGGAATCAATGACTGGAAGCGGACCGGCTATGGCGGTCCTTGTCCGCCCGTCGGCCGGCACCGCTATTTCCATACGCTCTACGCGCTCGATACCAAGCTTCCCGCAAAACCGATGACCAAGGCCGAGCTCGAAGCGGCCATGAAAGGCCATGTCCTGGCGAAAGCCGAGTTGGTGGCCACCTACCAAAAAGGGGATCCATAAGCCGGCCGTGTGACGCCCTCTTGGCTTGACGGACGCGCCTCGACTGGGTTCAGTGGCGCGCATGGCTAGACACCCCCTGACCCGCGTCACTCTCATGACAGCGCGCGCTGGCCTCTGTGCGGCGGTGCTGTTCAGTTCGGCTGCCAGCGCGTTTGCCGCCTGTGGTTCAAGCGCTGCCGGTTTCAACCAATGGCTAGAAGGCTTTAAGCAGCAGGCGATCGCCCAGGGGATCTCCCCCCGCACCGTCCATGCGGCCCTCGACGGGGTCACTTACTACCCCACGGCCATCGCCCACGACCGCCGCCAGGGCGTCTTTGCCCAGGATTTCATTACGTTTTCCGGCCGGATGGTGTCGAACAATCGCATGGCAGTCGGCAAGTCGCTGCTCAACAAATACGGCTCGGTGTTCAAGCGCATCGAGCAGCAATATGGCGTGCCGGGCCCCGTGCTGGTCGCCTATTGGGGGCTCGAGACCGATTTCGGCAAGGTGATGGGCAATCTGCCGAGCATCCAATCGCTCGCCACCTTGAGCTACGACTGCCGCCGGCCTGAAGAGTTCCAGGAACAGCTGATGTACGCCCTGAAGGTCATCGACCGCGGCGACCTCTCGCCGGGGCAGATGCGCGGTCCGGCGCATGGCGAGGTCGGTCAGTTTCAGTTCCAACCGAAAACGTACTACGAGCACGCCGTGGACTTCGACGGGGACGGGCACCGGGATCTCGTTCACAGTGCGCCGGACTCCCTCGCTTCGGCCGCGAACTATATTGCGTCCAAAGGCTGGCAAGCGGGTCAGCCCTGGCTCGAAGAAGTCATCGTGCCCGACAATCTGCCCTGGGAGCAGGCCGACGTGACCATTCAGCGGCCGCGCCTGTTCTGGTCGCGCTACGGCGTGAAATACCGCAACGGCAAGCCGGTGCCCGCCGACAACGTGCCGACGTCGCTGCTGCTGCCCATGGGACGCAACGGTCCCGCATTCCTGGCCTATCCCAATTTCATCAACGTCTATCTCGACTGGAACAACTCGCTCGTCTACTCGACGACGGCGGCGTACTACGCCACGCGGCTCGCGGGCGCGCCGCCGCTCAACAAAGGCGACCCCGAGCCGTTCTCGGCGGCGGAGACGAAACAGGTTCAGGCGCTGCTTGCCCGGCAAGGTTTCGACGTGGGCAAGATCGACGGCGTGATCGGCGCCTCCACCCGTGATGCCATCCGCAAGATGCAGATCAAGTACGGGCTTCCCGCCGACGGCTATCCCAGCCACGCGCTGCTCGCGCGTCTCCAACGCGGCGGCTAGCGGCCAACCCTATAAGCCTCGCTCCGTCTGAGCGCCTAGCGCGCCGGTGCCGGCATGCTTTGCGCGCGCGACCATATGAGATTGTCGAGCGAGAACGCGCCGGGTCCGCGCGCCAAGATCAGGAGCAGTGCTGCGAACCAGAGGATGTGGTCCGGCCAACCTTCCGGATAGACGAAGATCTGGATGACGGCCGTCATGAAGATCAGGCCGAGGGCGGAAAGCCGCGAGGCGAGGCCGATGATGAGGCAGACCGAGAAGACGTGCTCCGCGATCGTCGTGACATAAGTGGCGACGTCCGGCGGCAGGAGAGGGACCATGTACTCCTCGCGGAACAAGAAAAACGCGGAGTCCTTGATATGGAGGAAGCCATCGACCTTGGTCTGGCCTGAGCGCCAGAACACGCTCGCTGCGGCGAGCCGTGCCACCAGCGCCACGAGACTGTAGGGGATGCGCTCGGCAAGCTCCCTCCCTGCTTCAAGCCATTTGATGGGCGTGGACATCTCGTTTCCTTCCAGATTGCCTCGCTTGGCGGCGCATTTCCGCGGGCGCCTGTAGAAAAGCCTGACTTGGCCCAAGCAGAACTGCCGATGGCCGACAGGAACCATAGCCGCACGCTATTGGACGCGGCGTTCAATTGCGGCTCATATCTCCTCACAAGGTCTTGAGTGGCCCCGCGCCCGCGCGGGCGGCATGGTCGCCATAGGCTCGGTCCCAGAACGGAAAAAGCGCTTCTGATGTTGCGCTTGTCCGGAGGCTCAAGGAAAGCCGGAGCATGGAACATCCGACCTTCGCCACCGTCGAGGAGGCCTTCCTCTACTGCCGCGACATGGATGCCTCCTTAGGCGAACGGCTGGAAACGTTTGCCGGGGTTTCGCGCGCCTTGCGGCCCGAGATGCAAGAGGCTGTCGACCGCATGGTGGAGCGGCTGAAGGCACACCAGGCGGGCGCTCTGGCTCCGGGGCCGGGCGATGTCATGCCGCCGTTTGCGCTCCCCGACGACACCGGACACACCGTTACGCTCGAGTCGCTGCTGGCCAACGGGCCGGTCGTCATCACCTTCCATCGCGGCCATTGGTGTCCCTATTGCCGCATCAACACGCGCGTGCTCGGAGGCTTGCATGAGAGGATCGTGGCGGAAGGCGCCTCCATCGTCGCGATCGTGCCGGAGCGGGTGAAGTTCGCCGCGGCTCTGAAAGCGGATGCCGGCTTACGCTATCCCGTTCTCTGCGACATGGACAACGGCTACGCGCTGTCCATCAGTCTTGCGATCTACGTGGGCGACGAGTTGCAGACCTTGATGGGCGCTTCTGGACGCGACCTGCCGCGCTACCAGGGCAATGACAGCTGGATCCTGCCGATCCCGGCGACCTTCGTGGTGGCGCGGGACGGCCGCGTCGTGGCGCGGTTTATCGACCCCGACTACCGCAAGCGCATGGCCGAGGAAGACCTCATGGCGGCGCTGCGGCAGGCCGAGGCGCAAGGATAGGCGTCGTGAACGTCCGGACGGCACGCGCAGTGGCTACCCAGAGTTCCCGGCAAATGGTATTGCAATCCATGCGGAATTTGCGCGGGGGCAGGTCCTGCCGGGGCCGGGCCAGGAGTTGGACATGACAGAACAATCGCTGTCAGAGAGGCTCGAGGAAGCCTATGTCCGGTCGCGTGACATGGATGCGCCCCTGGCCGACCGGCTCCAGGCGTTTGCCGACGCCGTGCGGGAGATGGGTGAGATCTTCCAAGAGTCCGTCGACACGATGGTCGCCCGGCTCAGGGAGCATGAGGTCGGCGAGGATTCGCCGAAACCCGGCGAGCCCATGCCGGACTTCGTGATGCCCGACGACAGCGGTCGGCTCGTTACCCTCGAAAACCTCATCAAGAACGGGCCGGTGGCCATCACCTTCCACCGGGGTCATTGGTGTCCTTACTGCCGCATCAACACCAAGGCGCTTGCCGAAGCGCAGGATCAGGTTCTGGCTGCCGGCGGCCAGATCGCCGCGATCATTCCCGACCGCCAGCGCTATACGGCAGACCTCAAGACGCAATCTGGCGCGGCGTTTCCCATCCTCACCGATTTCGAGAACGGCTACGCGCTGTCCCTGAACCTCGCATTCTGGGTGGGCGCCGAGATGCAGGAAATGATGACGCAAGCCGGCTGGGACGTGGCCCCGTCGCAAGGGAGCGACACGTGGCTATTGCCCATCCCCGCAACCTTCGTCGTTGGTTCCGATGGTCTGGTCAAGGCGCGGTTCGTCGATCCCGATTACCGCAAGCGCATGACGATTGAGGATCTACTGGCCGCCATCAAGAGTGCGGGCTAGGCGGCGAGCCGCTCCCAGTCGTACGCGCGCAACATCTTCATCAAAGCCGAGGCCACGGGCGTGCGCTGACGGCCCGCGACGCCATAGAGGTAGATCGTGCGGTCGATCTCGATTCCGTTCACGGCCGTGCGGACCAAGGTCGGCGGGCTCTGCGTGCTGGGCGGGACGAAAGCGACGCCGAAGCCCGCCTCGAGCAGCGAAACGAGGTCCGCCTCGGCGCTCACCTCGTGAAACCGCGTGACGTCGAAGTCGCGGGCGCGCAAGAGCTCGAGCAAGGATTGGGTCGTCTCGCAATAGGTGCGGACCATCATGCGCTCCTGGCGGAGATCGTCGAGCTCGATTGGTGCGACTTTGGCGAGAGAATGCGTGGCGGCAACGGCGAGCTGGAAGCATTCGGTAAGCAACGGCCAGCTGTCGAGCCGATCCCAGTCGTCGCCGACCGGGCCCGCAAGGCCGAGCTCGGCCTCGCCCTTCTTGAGATACTCCAGCACCTCGCTGCCGTTGCCCCGCAACAGCTTCAGGTCGAGCCCGGTGAACAGCTTGCCGAGCTCCACCACGTGGGGTGTGACGAGGGCGGGGTCGATGGAGCTCGAGATCGCGAGCCGGAGCGAGCCGACCTCGCCCTTCTTGATGGCTTGGGCGAGGGCGCGGGCGCTGAGCGCGCTGTCATAGCATTGTCTTAGAAGAGGCAACATGCGGTTGCCGAGCTCGGTCAGCTGGGCATGCGGACGCTCGCGCCGGAACAGATCGCCACCGAGCTCGCCTTCGAGCTGGCGGATGGCGCGGGTCAGCGATGGCTGGGCGACGTTGCACTCCTCGGCGGCGCGCGTGAAGTTGAGCGTGCGCGCCACGGCAAGGAAATATCGGATTTGATGCATTTCCATTCGGGCTGCTCCGCCACTCAGAACATAGGTGTCGCAAACGGAGATAGGGTGGAAGCCCGCGTGCCCCGGCGCTTGCCGCCACAATGCTCCACCCTAAAGGCCGCCATCGTCGCGAAACGCTCGGTTCTATTGTGTCCGGCCACAGTTGTACGCTCGAAGAGTGGGACGCGTCGAGAACCTTGCGTAGGCTCCCCAACAATTGAGCGGACGTGATCGGGTGGTCGCGGTAGACTTGGCCGGTTGCCTGACGCTGGGAATGGGAAGGTGCCCATAGCGCGCCCCTATGGACTCCTTAGCTAACGGGCATTTTCCCTTAAATGTCAGGCGCGGCATCATCTTCTCAACAACGCTTGGGTGCTATCGACATTCATACCCAGCAGCCGGAAGGAAGCCGTCCATGAACCTTACCATGACGAAGAGCGCCACCATCGCGACAAAGCCGCTCAAGGGAAAGGTCTCCCTGGTCACGGGTTCGACCAGCGGCATCGGACTCGGCATTGCCCGCGCGCTTGCAGACGCAGGCTCAGGGGTCGTCCTAAACGGTTTCGGCAAGCCGGGAGAGATCGAGGCGGAAAAAGCCGCTATCGAGTCCGAGTTCGGCGTCCCCGTGGCCTATTCCGGGGCGGACATGTCCGACCCGAAGTCGATCGCGGAGATGTTCGAGACGGTGGGCGGCAAGTTCGGCACCGTCGACATCCTGGTCAACAATGCCGGCATCCAATACGTGGCGCCTTTGCAGGAGTTTCCGGTCGCCAAGTGGGACGCCATCATCGCCATCAATCTCAGCTCGGCCTTCCACACCACGCGGCTCGCCGTGCCGGGCATGATCGACAAAGGCTGGGGCCGCATCATCAACGTCGCCTCGGCGCATGGCCTCGTGGGCTCGCCGTTCAAGTCCGCCTACGTGGCGGCCAAGCACGGTATGCTCGGCCTGACCAAGGTGACGGCGCTCGAGGTGGCCGAGCAGGGCATCACCTGCAACGCGATCTGCCCGGGCTATGTGTACACCCCGCTCGTCGAGGCTCAGATCGCAGACCAAGCCAAGGTCCACGGCATCCCGCGCGAGGAGGTGATCCGCAACGTGCTGCTGGCACAGCAGCCCAACAAGCGCTTCGCCACCACCGACGAGCTCGGCGGCATCGCCGTTTTCCTCGCCTCCGACGCTGCCGCCTCCATCACCGGCACCACCATAACCGCCGACGGCGGCTGGACCGCGCATTAGGAGGCGACCATGGCACCGGCAAAACGTTTGTCGCCCCTCGACGCGGTCAACGAGATCCGCAACGACAATAACGGGCAAGTGGTGCTCGTGCTGCAAGGCGGTGGGGCGCTTGGCGCCTATCAAGTCGGCGTCTACCAGGCGCTGCACGAGGCGGGCATCGAGCCCGATTGGATCGTCGGCACCTCGATCGGCGCGATCAACGCGAGCATCATCGCGGGCAACGAGCCCGAGGATCGGCTGCCGCGGCTCAAGGACTTCTGGAAGCGCGTCGAGGCCGCCGATTTCTGGGGCGCGTTTCCCGCTTGGGGCGGCGCCGCCGACGCGCTGGCGTCGTGGATGACACTTACGAACGGCATCTCCGGATTCTTCGAGCCGCAAACCCGGGCCTTTCTCGGCGCGCATGTACAGCTCGGGGCGGACAATGCCGGCTACTACTCGACCGCGCCGCTGCGTGCCACGCTCCAAGAGCTCGTCAACTTCAACCTGCTCGGCAAGGCCAAGGTGCGGCTCACGGTGGGTGCTGCCCATGTGCGGACCAGCGTGATGCACTATTTCGATTGCAGCGAGATGCAGCTGACCGTGGACCACATCATGGCGTCCGGCGCGTTGCCGCCGGCGTTTCCGGCGGTGCGCATCGACGGCGAGCTCTATTGGGACGGCGGCATCCTCTCCAACACGCCGGCCGAGCGCATCTTCGAGGACCGGCCGCGCCACAACAGCCTGATCTTTGCCGTGCATCTGTGGAACCCGACGGGGCCCGAGCCCACGACGATCTGGGAGACGCTGCACCGGCACAAGGACATTCAGTATTCGAGCCGGATCGCCAATCACATTGTGCGCCAGCGCGAGGCGCACCGCTTGCGCCACGTCATCACCGAGCTCCTCAAATATGTGCCGGAAGAGTCGCGCAAGGATCCCATGGTGCGGGAGCTCGCAGGCTTTGGCTGCCGTACGCACATGCACGTGGTCAGGCTGCTGGCGCCGCGCCTCGACAACGAAAGTCACGCCAAGGACATCGACTTCTCGCCCGCGGGTATCCGGGGACGGTGGGAGGCGGGCTACGCCGACACAGTCAAGGCGCTCGAGGCGCAAGCGTGGCTCGAGCCGTTCGATCCGCTCGAAGGCGTGGTCCTGCACGAGCCGGAGCCCGGTGCCGAGCCGGCCACCGCGTTCGAGCCGGGCGAGGCGCCGGAGACAGCCGGCAAGAATGTGCGGAAGCTCGCGGCGGAATAGGGGAGGCGAAGGTGGAGACCTGCACCAGCGTGTCGGCAATTCAGCTTCTCGCCGCGGCTTTCGGCTTCTTGCTCGCGGTGCTATGGCTCGACATCGTCTGGGTGCACTCGGTTTCCGACCAGGATGACATTGCTGCCGTGCTGCGTAGGCGGGGCTGGCTCAATGCGTTCGTCGCCTTTGGCGCGTTCGGCGCCGCGGTTCTGCTTCTCGTCTGGGTCAATTCATGCACCCACGGTGCGTTCTGATCCCAGAGCCAGTCCTAGGCGAGAGCCGTGACGAGGGCCAGCGCCACGACCAAAGCCGTCAAAGTGGGGATCCACCAGCTTGAGGCTGGAAGCTTCAACCTGTCCCCCTGCGAAGGTTTGGGTTCAAAAGGCATGATCATCCTCGCGCGGTAGCTTTTGAGGCGCGACAGACGTCCGGTCGTCCGCATCCATTCCGATTTTGAGTCAATCCCTGGACGCCTGCCTCAAAAACGCTCCCGAGGGGCCACGGTTCCGCCGGAGACCTTTATCGACGTTAAGAAAAAGGCCCGGCCAAAGGCCGGGCTTCTTCTACGCAATACTCTCGTCCTCCCAGACGATACGGCGGATCTCACGCCCTCTCGGGCGCTCGAGTCGATGGCCGCGACCGCTCTGTGGAAGGCTTATTTGTAGGGTACGGCCGCCGGCGGAAGCTCGGTGACGTAGGTCGCCTGGTTGTGATGGAAGCAACCGCCCAAGGCGAAGGTCGCGGCGATGACCGCAAGAGCAATGATGATGCGCATGACTGATTCCCTCTACGCTACTAGGTACTCCACTCGGGTACGTGCCCATTTCACCCTGATCCGCTTAGAAAAAGGTTAATGCCGGGGCCATTTTAGGACGGCTTGGCCGCCCGGACGCGCAAGAAGAAGCCCGGCGAGGGCCGGGCTTCTCCTGCGATAAGACCCACCTGGCTGAAGGGTAGGCGCGACGGAACCACGCGGCGGTCCGCAGTCCTTGCGTTCGCCGGGTCGGACCGGACCGCCGGGGCCGAGGGAGACGATGCAGATGAAGGAGACGATCCCTCCGCCCAGACCAAAGGCTAAGGCCGCACCGCCACGGCGGGCTTTGCGATAAATCAACGAAGCCCTTGCGCTCGCGCCGAATCGGCTGCGAAAGGTCAAACTTCCGGGGCAAGCGGCGTCTTGAGCGAAAAGGCCAGCAGGGCCGCAACAATCAGCGAGATGCCGATGCCGACGACGCAAGCCGTCCAGCCGAACATGTCGAAGATCACGCCGAGCACCGCGCTGCCGATCAGCCCTCCGAAGAAATAGCTCGCCAGATAGAGGCCGCTTGCCGACCCGCGGTCGGACGTCGCCGCGCGGCCGACAAAGCCCGTGGCGCAGGCCTGCGCGAAGAACGTCCCGACGCCGACAAGCACCATGCCGATAAGCACCGCGCCGAGATTGGGCACGATCAAGAGGGGCAAGCCAACGCCGGCGACGAGGAGAGAGGCCCAGAAGGTGGGTCTCGTGCCGAAGCGCCTCACGGAGCGTCCGGCCAGAGACGTCGTGGCGATGGACGGGAGGAAAACAAAGTAGACGAAGCCGAGGGTCATGGCCCCGACCCCGATGGGCGGCTGCACGAGAACGAAGTTCACATACGTAAAGGTGCCGATGAAGGCGAAGAGGATGCAGAAGCCGATGGCGAAGCTCGCGCGCAAGGCGGGGTTCTTCATATGCATGGCCCAAGCCGCGAGCGGCGAGCGGCCGGTGTCTCCGGTGCACTCCATGCACGGCGTCTTCTCGATGGTGAAGTAGACGAGCACTGCGCCGAGCAGGTTGAGGCCGGCGAAGAAATAGAAGTTCGCGGCGAGGCCGAAATGGTCGGCGACGCCTGCCGAGATGATCCGCCCGATGAGATTGCTCGCCACGTTGCCGGTGATGTAGGCGGCAAATGCCGTCGCGGAGTCGGCGGCGCTGTAATGCTCGCCTAGATAAGCGAGCGTGAGGGTGAAGGCCGCGGCCATGCACAAGCCCTGCGCCACCCGCAGGATCGTGAACGTGGTGAGGTCGGGTGCGTGGGCGAGGAGCGTCGTCGGCACCGCGAGCACCACCAGGCTGACGAGGATCCCGATGCGCCGGTCGATCTTCCGACTGAAATAGCCGACCGCGAGACCCGCAATCGCCATGCCGATCGTGCTGGCGTTGACGGCAATGCCCATGGCGGCGGGTGTGACGCCGTAGTGGCGGGTGAGGGAGGGGAGGATCGCCTGGGTGGCGAACAGGTCGACGACGGTGAGGAAGGCCGTGGTGGCGATGATGATAAAGCGCAAGAGTGCTGCGGCGGAGCTCTGCATTTCGCCGCGCAAGGCCTCAACGGCGTGCGGCTGTTCGATCATGGCCCGAGGCTCCTCGGCAAGGAGAGGGGATGTGACGCCTCCGGGGGGCAGAGGGCGTCACATCCAGGGGGGAGAGCATCACATATTCTTGTCGTTGGGGTCTTTCAGCAGGTCGGCGGAAAGCAAGACGACAGTGGTGTCACCGGTATTTTTCCACCAATGAGACACGTCTTTCGTCTCGGCGACCACGTCGCCGGACTTGTGGACGATCGGCACCGCGCAGTTGCTGGCATATTCCTCGATCGTGCCTTCGATGATGTAGATGATGGCCGGGCGCTCGCCATGGCTATGCCACGGCACGGTCGCGCCGGGCTCGATGGTAAGCTTGCGCATGCGGAACTTGCGGTCCTTGATGCCTTGCTCCTTGTCGACGTCGATCATGGCGATGACCGTGTCGGTGACGCCGTCGTGGCCGACATCCACCGCTTCGCGGGCATTGGCGTGCTTCTGGTCGGCCGGGCATTCGCCGGCCGAGGCGCCTGTGGCGATCATGCTTGCGCCAAGCACGGCGCCCGACAGCACGCCGGCTATCAAAAGACTGCGGTGGAAGCCGCTTCTCTCGCTCGTATGAAACATGTCTGGTTGCTCCCTTTGGCTAGGTTGCGCCGGCCGGGGGAGGGCGGGCGCCCGATGACCAAACAATCGCTCTAAACCGCCTCGCGCGGAAATGCCGGCTGGCTTCCGAGTCCATAGCAAGCCGCTATTCCATGCCGCCAGGTGCACCGCATCCATAGCGATAAGGTATTGGGCAAACAGGGGTATCGGTCCCTACCTTTGCGGTGTCCCGGACGGACACGCATGGCCCATCCATCTCGGGGCGTCCTTAACAGCCATAGGCCAGCACCACCCAAAGGAGACTCAAAATGAAGAAGCTTTTGATCGCCGTGACCCTGGTTGTCGCTTTCGCCGCGCCTGCCCTGGCCGGTGGGTTCACCAACCCCTTCGTGACGACCTGCGGCAACTGCAAGTAGGTCGTGACAGTGGTCTTTAGCGACCGCCCCCCACGTCCCCAAGGGCGCCCCTCCTCATCCCCTCCCGGAGCGGGCGCCCAAATTTTAATCGAGTGCAGCCTGCGGTCGGCACGTCACGGTAACCTGTGCGTACCACCATCATAGCGAGAAGGTATTGGGAAGCGGCGGCGTCGGCTTCTAGCTTCCGACTGTCTCGGACCGGACGACGGCCCTTCGTTCCGAGCAACCATCAACCCCCTCGGGCCGAAGACCTGGAGACCTACCATGCGCAAATTCCTGCTTGCTGCCGTTCTGCTTGCCGCCTCATCGAGCGTGGTGCTGGCGGCCGCTTTCAGCAATCCCTTCTATGTGGCCATCGATCGCTATACCGGCCGTTGCGTCATGATGCAGTTCATGAGCGCCGCGGGTCCGGATACGCACCGTTACCGGGTGATGGGTGCCTATGGTTCGATGCGGAAGGCTCACAGAGCCATGACGAGCATGGTCGGCTGCCAATAGCCGTAACCCATGATACTGCTCGCGTGTGACGCGGGCGGTCTTGCTGAATTCAGGGGTGTTCGCTTCTCCGTGAAGCGGGCACCCCTCTTATTTTACGGAATCGCCTTTCCTGCCGACGACGACGTTCCAACCTTTCCTGCCGTCGCAATCGCGAGTCTCGCGCCAGAATACGAGCTTGGACTTGGGCGGGTGGCCTTCGAGACGCCAGCGTCCCTCGCTGCGGCAGATGTTCGGTGTGGGCCGCGAGTCGGGGTCGCTGTCGACCGCGATCTCGCCGATCTCGCTGCTCTCCGGATACCAGCGGACATTCGACAGCACATCCTCGAAACCCTCGCGGCGCTTTCCCGGTCCCGGGAAGCGCAGAAGCCGCGCGCCGCCGCCTTGCGCGTTGTCGGCGAAGACCAGGGTCTGGTTGAAGTTCTCGTTGTTGCCGGGACATTGAAGGGCGAAGACGAAGCCGCCCGCGAAAGGCTGTCGTGTGGCGAAGGGTTCATCTTCGGCGCCACACTCCACCAGGGCCAATACATCCGCAGGCACCGGCGTATCCGTATCGAAGAGGAACGTGCCGTCTTCGAGCTCGGTTGCCGCTGCGGCAAAAGAGATGAGGCCGGTCGCAAGGAAAATCGTGGCGCGGTGCACCGGCTCCAACACCTATCTTGATCGTGCGTGGCCGGGCATGTCTAGGTCGTCGACATCAGCCGACGGTCGCCGGCAAGGCCGAGGCTTCGGGTCAACGCTTCGACGCCTGTCAGGTCGTAGTATTCGGCCATTCGCACTGGCCAGCCAGCCTCGAAGACCCAGAGATTGGCCTTCGTCGTCTTGAGCAGCACGCCGGTCTTGCGGTGCCGGTACTCGAAAGAGATTTCGACTGCGGCGCGATCCTTGCTGACGAGGAATGTGGAGAGGTCGTAGCGCAGAAACTCGCATTGCGGCACGTAACGGCGCCAGCGTTCCATGACGCGTCTCTTTCCGTCCAGCTCGCCGCCTTCCGTATAGATGGCGTGCGGGATAAACATCGTGTGACCGAAATCGTCGGGCAGATAGGTCGCCAGCCAGTCCAGGTCCTGGGCCCGCCACGCGTCGTAGTAATCTTTCAGCAGCGATGCCGTCGCTTCGGGCATCATCGCCCCCTAATTTTCAACCCGGCGCAACCATAGCACGTATTAACCCCCCTTGTGGTGAGCTTACCCTTGGGGCTCCTGCATGCCAGGGAAGATCGAGAGATATTTGTTGAAGGCCTCGATGAGTTCGACGTCGTGGTACTCGGAGAGCCTGACCGGCCAGCCGTCCTCGAATGTCCATATATTGACGATGGTCGTGTCGAGCGAGGCGCCGGTCTCGCGGTGCCGGAATCGGGCAGGGATCTCCACGGCGCCTCGGTTGTCGTGGACGATCAGGCCGCTCGTATCGAACTCCAGGAACTCGAAATCGTCGGCGATGACTCCGAGCCGCGCGACCGTAGCCGCCTTGCCGCGGCACTCGCCGCCCCAGGGGTGAGCGCCCTGGGGAATGTAGATCGTGTGGCAGAAGTCGTCGGGCAGATAGCTGGCGAGCCACTCAAGGTCCTGGGCTCGCCAGGCATCGTAAATCTCGCCAATGATGGCCTGAGCACTCTGCATCAGCCGTCCTCCGATGCGATAAAGCAGTATATTATCGTGGTTGTACGATGCAAGAGCTGTCTATCTGTGCGCGAGGGGCGTAATAAACTGCTGGTCTGCGTTCGCAGGAGCGAAATATTCACGATGAACTATGATCTTCGTCCCATGTTGGCGACTTTGACCGACAAGCCGTTCGACGATCCCGGCTGGATCTTCGAGACGAAGTGGGACGGCTTTCGTGCCATCGCGGTCGCCGCGCCGGGCCAGGCCGCACTCTACTCGCGCAACGGCAACGACGTCTCGGCGAAATATCCTTCGATCTGTCATGCACTTGCGGCCATCAAGCAGGAGGCGGTGCTCGACGGGGAGCTGGTGGCGCTCGATGCGCACGGCCGTTCGCGGTTCCAGCTTCTGCAAAACGCCGAGCGGGAGCCCACCCGTCTGCAATATTGCGTATTCGATCTGCTCTATCTCGATGGCAAGGACTTGCGCCGCCAGCCTCTGCTGCAGCGCAAAGAGGCGCTCGAGAAGGTCCTGCCGAAAAGCCCGCTTCTCCTCTACAGCACCCATGTGGTCGGCGACGGCATCAAGGCGTTCAACACGGCCAAGCGCGCGCATGAGGAAGGCGTCATCGCCAAGCTGGCAGACGGCCGTTACACCTCGGGCAAGCGTTCCCGCGAATGGTTGAAGGTCAAGGCGAGCCAAGAAGAAGAGGTGGTGGTCGTCGGCTTCACCAAGCCGCGCGGCGCGCGCAAATGTTTCGGCGCGCTCGTTCTTGCCGTGCGCGAGGGCCGGCGCTGGAAATATGCCGGCCGTGTGGGCACCGGCTTCGACGAGAAGACTCTGCGGATGCTCTACGGCAAGCTCGTGCCGCTGATCACACGGGCCAAGCCTATCGAGAAGAAGGTGCCGGACGAGGCGAACACCACCTGGGTGAAGCCGAAGCTCGTCGTCGAGATCAAATTCACCGAGTGGACCAAGGGCGGGGAGATGCGCCACCCGGTCTATCTGGGCTTGCGCACCGACAAGCCCGCGACCCAGGTCGTGCGTGAGGTAGCGAAGCCGATAAAGCGCGAACCAAAGGGCCGGGCATCGGGCGCGGCCTAGGCCGCCAGCGCGCCCTTCATGAAGGCTTCGAACTGATTGAGGTTGTAGAACTCGGAGAGGCTGACCGGCCACCCGTCCTCCATCAGCCAGACATGCTTTTTGGTTGTATGAAGCCAAGACCGGCTGCGCCGGTGCAAGCAATGGCTTTCCACGTCGAGGCTCGCGCCGATGTGGTCGATATGGATAGGGCCCGGCTCGATGGCCTGCGTATCGAAACTGTCGAAGATTTGCCGCAGCCGCTCGAGTGCCGCCGCCTTGCCGAGGCGCATCCCGCCCACCTCGATCATCTCGGATGGGATGTTGATGTGATGCGCGAAGTCGCTTGGCAAATACGACGCCAGGCGATCGAGATCATGATCGCGCCAGGCGTCGTAGATATCGACGAGATTGGTCTTTGCAGGCGTCAGCAGCATGGCGGCCTCCTGTCTGCTACCGACAGACTCTAACATCGGGGGCGGTGGCAAACGTTAACGGCTGTTTCCCTTAAGAGGTGCGGGTGCCGGGCTTTCTCGGCTTCGAGCAGAGGGGCTCCCGCCAGGAGAGTTCGGAGCCTGTTGGTGACATACGGCCTTGTTAGGAATAAGGGTCGGATCTACCGGACGCCGTCTCGCACCCGTGAGCCGCCGCCGGTCCAAGGAGGGCGATATGGCGAAGGGCCAACAGAGAAGCAACAAAGAGAAGAAGAAGCCGAAGCAGGACAAGAAGAAGGTGGCAGCGGCGGCGTCGCCAATGGCGTCGCTCGACCGCGGCGGAAAATTCGGCGGCAGCGGCGGCGCGAAGAAGAGCAAGTGACGCAGTGCCAGGCCGTCCGGGCCTGCCAAACTAGCGGCTCTTGCCTTTGAAGGCGCGGGTGCCGGGCTTGCCGGATTTCGAGCGGGGGCCGGCCGTCCGCAACGGCATCTCGCGGTTATGCGGGCCCATCTCGTCGAGGCTCGGCTTGTGGGGCCGGGTGAGGTCGACCTCGGCCGCCGAGCGCTCGATCTCGGACTGGCGCGCCAGGGGATCGTTGGCGATGGCGAGCTCCATCTGGCGCAGGCGCTTGACTTCGTCGCGCAGGCGCGCGGCCTCCTCGAATTCTAGGTCGGCCGCGGCGGCGCGCATGCGCTTCTCCATGTCGGCGATGACGCTCTCGATGTTGTGGCCGATGGGCGTCTGCTCGCCTTCGGCGAAGCCGGCGCCGGCATCGACCAGCACGTGGTCGCGCTCGTAGACCGATGCGAGGATGTCGCCGATATTCTTCTTGATGCTTTCGGGCGTGATGCCGTGCTCGGCGTTCCACGCCATCTGCTTCTCGCGGCGGCGGTTGGTCTCGGCCATGGCGCGCTCCATGGAGCCGGTGATGCCGTCGGCATAGAGGATGACTTTCCCATCCACGTTGCGGGCGGCGCGGCCGATGGTCTGCACCAGAGAGGTCTCCGACCGTAAAAAGCCTTCCTTGTCGGCGTCGAGAATGGCGACGAGGGCGCATTCGGGGATATCGAGGCCTTCGCGCAAGAGGTTGATGCCGATCAGCACATCGAAGGCGCCGAGCCTGAGGTCGCGGATGATCTCGATGCGCTCCAAGGTCTCGACGTCGGAATGCATGTAGCGCACGCGGATGCCTTGCTCGTGCATATACTCGGTGAGGTCCTCGGCCATGCGTTTGGTCAGCGTGGTGACCAACACGCGATAGCCTTGCTGCACCACGTGCCGCGTCTCGTCGATGAGGTCGTCCACTTGGGTGGAGGCGGGGCGAACCTCGACCGGAGGGTCGATCAGTCCCGTGGGGCGGATGACCTGCTCGGTGAACACGCCGCCGGTCTGCTCCAGTTCCCAATTGGCCGGCGTCGCCGATACGTAGATGCTCTGCGGCCGCATGGCGTCCCACTCCTCGAAGCGGAGCGGCCGGTTGTCCATGCAGGAGGGCAGGCGGAAGCCGTATTCGGCGAGCGTCGACTTCCGCTTGTAGTCGCCCCGGAACATGCCGCCGATCTGCGGCACGGTCACGTGGCTCTCGTCGACGAACACAAGCGCGTTGTCTGGCAGGTACTCGAACAGGGTGGGCGGCGGCTCGCCGGGCTTCCGGCCGGTCAAATAGCGCGAATAGTTCTCGATGCCGGCGCACGATCCCGTGGCCTCGATCATTTCGAGGTCGAACAGCGTGCGCTGCTCCAGCCGCTGCGCCTCCAGCAGGCGCCCGGCGCCGTTGAGCTCGGTGAGGCGCTGCTTCAGCTCCTCCTTGATGCCACGGATGGCCTGCTTCAGGGTCGGCTTCGGCGTCACGTAGTGGGAGTTGGCGTAGACCTTGACCATGCTGAATTCGTCGGTCTTCGCGCCGGTCAAGGGGTCGAACTCGACGATGGACTCCACCTCGTCGCCGAACAGCGAGAGACGCCAGGCGCGATCCTCCAAGTGAGCGGGCCACAGCTCGATCGTGTCGCCGCGCACGCGGAAGGAGCCGCGAACGAAGTTCGCGTCGTTCCGCCGGTATTGCAGCGCCACGAGGTCGGCCATCAATTGCCGCTGCTCGACGCGATCGCCGCGCTTCAGGCTGAAGGTCATGGCCGTGTAGGTCTCGACCGAGCCGATACCGTAGATACACGACACGCTCGCCACGATGATGACGTCGTCGCGCTCCATCACGGCGCGCGTGGCCGCGTGGCGCATGCGGTCGATCTGCTCGTTGATGGACGAGTCCTTCTCGATATAGGTGTCGGTACGCGGGATATAGGCTTCCGGCTGGTAGTAGTCGTAATAGGAAACGAAATACTCGACCGCGTTGTCGGGGAAGAAGCTCTTGAACTCGCCATAGAGCTGGGCGGCGAGCGTCTTGTTCGGCGCGAGGATCAGGGCGGGGCGCTGGGTCTCCTCGATCACCTTGGCCATGGTGAAGGTCTTGCCCGAGCCGGTGACGCCGAGCAGGACCTGGTCGCGCTCATGCGCGTTCACCTGCGCCACGAGCTCGGCGATGGCGCTCGGCTGATCGCCCTTGGGCTCGAGCTCGGTCTGGATGTCGAGGGCGATGCCGCCTTCGGACTTCTCGGGACGCGGCGGGCGATGGGGCGTGAATTCCGCGACGGCACCCGTCACCAGCGGATGATCCTGGATCAACGGCTGCGGCGCTTCGCCGAAGCCGGGCGTGCGCCGGTCGGCGCCGAGCGGCAGACCGCTGGCTTCGCCGGTCACCGCGCGCGGCTCGGCGCGGGAGCCGAAGGTCTTGGGCACTTGGCGGGACATTGCCGGAATATGGCGGCGGGAAGGGGCCTTGGCTAGGGGCGCCGAAAGCGATCAGAAGCCGTAAACGATCACGCTGATCCCAAACACGATCACCATGGCCGCACGAAACACCCATGGGGCAAGACTCAAAGCGATGGCGAGCTTCGGCCACCGCCAGCGCCACGCAAGGAAAATCGCAACGGGCGCACAGGCTGGCAGAACGAAGAAGACAAACGGCCCCGGGAACGCCAGCAGACTTGCGTCCCAATGGTTCACGAAGGTGGGGAAGTAGCCGATCCAGTCCAGCAAGGAGACCCCGGCGATCGCCATGACGGCCCGGCGGATCTGTCCCTTCAGGGCGTACACGAAGCCGCAAACGGCGACGATCGGGCTCAAGACGATGACGGCCGTGATGAGCGGACCGCCGGGGGTCGTGTCTAGAGCGTCCGGACCATGGTTGAATAGCACGGGAAGGAATTGCAGGCTGCCGAGCGTCTGGAACGCCGCCACGACGAGGAGAACGATCCTGAGCCATCCCGGCGCGGTGAAGCTCGTTGAGGGTGAACCTAACTCGGTCATGGCTTTGATTCGGCGCGGCCGGAGTGCGTTTAGGCAGCGTCCGGCGGGCGAGCGAATATGGTGGTGGGAAAGGGCCTCGGCTAGGGGTGAGGGTTAGGACGAGGTCCAGGCGGTTCGGGCGACGATTGCCGCCATCCACAGCATGACCGCGACTTGGATGGTGAAAAAGCTGAAGCGGATCCCGATGGTGACGTTGCTCTCGCGAAATAGCGTGTGGACTAGGGTCTGGCAGATGCGGGCGACCAGGAAGACGATGGCGAGCTGATCGAGCCGCGGTGTACCGACGCCAGCAATCGCTGCAGTCAGGGCAATGGCGGCGTAGACCGGGAGGTTTTCGACGCAGTTGGCATGGGCGCGGGTGACACGCCGGTAGAGAGGCGTGCCTTCGACAACGCCGCCGGGGAAATCGATGAGTTCGGCACGGCCCGACAGGATGCGGGTCCAGCGGTGAACCCCCACACCGGCGAGGAGCACCAGCAGGGTCCACACGGCAAAGGCCAGAAGAACCCAGAGCGGCGTAGTCATGACTTCAGCCCTCGAGTTCCTCGCGGACTTGGGCGTAGCTTACCACGGCGAACAGGACCGTGCCGCCGGCGACATTGCCGATGAGAGTGGGAATGAAAAAGCCGCCGACCACATGCCAGAAGCTCACCTCGCCCACGAGCCACATATATATGGCCTCCACAGACCCGGCGATGATGTGGGTGAAGTCGCCGAGCGCGATGATGTAGGTGATCAGGGTGATGACGAAGATCTCGGTATTTTCCGCCGAGGGCAGCATCCAGACCAGCGCCGCGATCAGCCAGCCGGCGAAGATGCCTTTGACGAACATCTCCACGGGCGTATTGGCCATCAGTTCGCGGCCGATTTCCGTCACGGCGGCTGTTATCTCGGCGCTGAGGGCGCCGGAAAAGGCGAGGAACGCCGCGAACAGAAAACAGCCGACGACGTTGGCGGCGAGCACGATGCCCCACAGGCGCAACACGTCCCAGATGCCACTCCAGTCCTTGCGGACCATGATGGGCAGCACCGCCGTCAGCGTGTTCTCGGTGAAGAGTTGCTGGCGGCCGAGAATGACGATGAGAAAGCCGACGCAATAGCCGAGATCGGCGATCACGCCGCCGCCTGGCACGCCGTGCAGCGTGGCCGACAGCATGGCCTGGGAGAGCACCGAAAACCCGATCGAGATGCCGGCGGCGAGCGCCGACCACCACAGGGCCGGGAAGCCCCGGGAGAGCTCGGCTTCACCTTCGAGGCGGATGATCTCGTAGACCACGGCGGCCCGTAGCCGCTTGCGCTCCTTGACCGAGCGCGTTTCGTCCCGCGTGAGGCCCTCCTGCGGGGCGGGAGCCTCGTTTGCGCTTGCACCTTTTTTGGCCATGAGCTTCCTTGACCCGAATCAACCTATTCTGAGAAGGAAAATAGCGGACCGTACGAGGCGTTCCTATCGGGTCGCTATGCCCCTCGAGAGGGAAGGGCCATGCCAGCCGAAACGTCCGACTTGTCGTTGCTCGTCCTGACACACGATATGCCGCTGTGGCTGATGGGGGTCATCATAGTGATCCTCGCGGAGGTGTTCTCGGTCGGCCTGATGCTGCTCAGCCGCTACGTCTATGGCATCAGCCGCTTGAGCCTCAACAACGAGATCGCGGGCTTCAAGTTCGCGGTGGTCGGCGTTTTCTATGCCGTGATGCTGGCCTTCGTCGTCGTCGCCGTCTGGGAGGATTATAGCGGCACGGAGGATGCCGTACGCAACGAGGCGAAAGCGACCGTCGATCTCTATCGGGTGGCTTTCGCCTTGCCCGAAAAGAGCGGCCGGGACATTCAAGGACACATCATCACATATGTGCAGGACGTGCGTAAATACGCGTGGTCGCACATGGCGGTCGGCGAGCCGAGCCAGGTGGTTTCCAAGGATCTCGAGAAGCTCAGCGCGGCGATTTTTGCCGTGCAGCCGAAGGACGATCGCCAGCTCGCCCTTTACCTCCATGCGCTTAGGCTGCTGACCGTCATCACGGATAACCGCAACGAGCGGCTCGACAGCGCGAATGGCTCGGTTCCGGGAATCTTGTGGTTTGTGCTGATCGTCGGCGGCGGGATCACCCTTGCCTATCCCGCCTTCTTCGCGGCGTCGAATCTGATGGCGCAGATCCTCATGACGGCATCGTTGGCGGCATTGGTGGCGCTCTCACTGTTGCTCGGCCTCGCCTTCGATTTCCCGTTCACCGGGGATCCCCATATCTCCGTCGCCCCGTTCGATAAAGCGCTCGAGCAGATGCCGTCGACATGGCCTACGCCTTGAGCTGATCGCTCAACTCATCTTCGCCGTCTCATCTTTAGTGTGCGCTGCGGCAAGAACAGTGCGTCCAGTGAAGTCTCAAGCCGTCGTGCGGCGCGTGTTGACGTGCTGCATGTGCTTAACGAAACGAATCAGTATGTGCGGTGATGCACATTTTCCGGCACATGCTGGTGCGTTTAGAAAGAATTGGTTGTTGAAGATCGGCGAAGAGCGCTCGCCAAATTGCCACTTTCTGGTGCAAAGAGCATATACTCAAAAAAAATAATTGACTTGCCATGTGGGGCGGCAAGCCTGGACCAAGTGAAGCGTGGTTCCGATGTACGCGTCCTGTTGAACGGGTAGAAGCGACATCACAAATCAGAATCGGAGCAAAACCTATGGCTACGAGAACTACTGGGAAGAAGCGCACAACGAGTAGGAAGAAAACTGCTCGCAAGAGTCCGGCGCGCCGCGGCGCGGCCGCCAAGCGGAAGACAGCGCGCAAGACGGCCCGTAGGCCGGCGGCTCGCAAGACGGCGCGCACCGCGCGGAAGACCGCTCGGAAGGCCGGCCGTACCGTGCGGAAGGCGGCAAGGAAGACAGCGCGCAAGACGGCTGCAAAGCGGCGCCCGGCCCGTAAGGCTGCACGCAAGACGGCACGGACTGCGCGGAAGACCGCCCGGAAGACCGGCCGTACCGCGCGGAAGACGGCAAGGCGTCCTGCCGCTCGGAAATCGACGGCGCGCAAGAGCACGGCGCGCCGTTCTACCGCCCGCAAGTCGACCGCGCGGAAGTCCGCCCGCAGACCTGCCGCGCGGAAGTCTGCTCGGAAATCGGCGGCAAAGAAATCTGCGCGAAGGGCGCCGGCTCGCAAGCCGGCAGCCAAGTCCGCAGCGGCGAAGCGCAAGTCCACAGCGGCGAAGCGCAAGCCGGTCGCAACGCCGAAGCCGGCCGCCGTGGTCAGCCCGAAGCCAGCCGCGCCCGCGCCAAGGCCTATGGCCGCCGCGCCGGTAAGGCCGGCGCCGCCAATGCCTCAGCCCACACCGCGGCCGATGACGCCGCCGTCGGGTGGCATGGGTGGCATGGCACCTCGTCCGGCAAGTCCCATGGGCGGTTCGCCCGGATTAGGCACGCCACGTCCATCGAGCCCGAGCCCGAGCCCGGGCCCGAGCTCGAGCCCACAGCCCTATCGGCCGTCATGGGCGAGAGACGACGACAACTAGATCGTCAGAAGGGCCGGCTCATCAGCCGGCCCTTCCTCTATCGGACCTTCCTCGACACTCTCTCTTTTTTCTCTGCAAGTGAAAGCGCCGCGCTCAGGATGTCGCGCAGGGCTAGCGTCACGCCGAGCGCCGCGTTGCCGGCAGGTCTTGGGTCTTAGGCTGAGTGCGCGGGCTCTTGTGCTTCGCGGTCAGGTTCTAGAACCGGCCGGCCCCGCGCTTGTGGGATGGCCTCCGGAAAGGGTTACCCGTCCGGAGGCCATGCGAAGCTAGAAGCCTCTGAAGAGATTGCCGCAGGCGAGAATGACATAAGCGACCACGGCGACCCAGAAACCCTGCTCGGTGATGACCGGGATCATCACGAATTTACCGATGATGGCCAAAGCCGCGAGAATGATCGAAACGACAAAGACGACTGTTGTCGGCGGTGACAGATTCATCGCCAGCCCCTCCCTCTTGTTGACGAGCGGACTGTAATCGTTTTCTGTGAAAAAGCGAGCGTGTTGGGGCGGCCGGGAGATGACAATCCGGCCTCCTTCGGGACTTGAAGCCGAGGATAAGGGGAGGCAGTGATGGGGCCATTGGTGCGGCTGATCCTTGGGCTTGGTGCTCTCGTTCTGATCCTGGCGGGGGTCGCGCTCGGGCTTCCTGCGCACGTGACCGTGTCGCGGTCGGTGGTGATCAACGCGCCGGAGCACGTGATCTACCCCTACCTCAACGACCTCAGGAGTTTTCCGAAATGGTCTCCCTGGGCGGCGCGGGACCCCAACATGAAGGTGACGTTCTCGGGGCCGCCGCAAGGCGCCGGCGCAAAGATCGACTGGGTGAGCGAGGAGCCGTCCGTCGGCACCGGCAGCATGGAGATCGTCAAGGGAAACCCGCCGCACAGCATGGATATCGCCGCCGATTACAACGGGGTCGCGGGCACGAGCACCTACACCCTTGAGCCGTCCGGCGCCGGCAGCAAGGTCACCTGGAGCTTCGGTTACGACACGGGGTCGAGCCCGCTGAAGCGGTGGAAGGCATTGATCCTCGACGGCTTCATCGGCGCGGAATATGCCGTTGGTCTCGACAAGCTGAGGCATTGGATCGAGTCGGAGCGCAAGCCGATCCAACAGCCGGCCGTCGTGGCGCCGCCAGCGGCGCCTAACGCGGAAGGGTCGGCCGTGCCTGAAGCCATGCCTGGCGAGACCGCGGTGCCGCGGACCCCGGCGCAAGCAGCGCCGGCGCAAGCGCCCGCTGCGGCCGCGCCGGCGGATACGCCGCCGCCACCGCCGCGGCCCCGATAGCTGGGCCGAGGCCCGCTCTCGAGAAATTGCTGTCTAGAGCTTCTGCTGGTCGGCGGCGGCTTGCGGAGCGGCCGGCTGCTTGCCTTCGGTGAGCGCCCCTTGGGTCGCCTGTAGGATGAGGCGGTCGAGCGGGCTGCAGATGAACGGCGTCGTCCCGCTATCCGAACGCTCCGCCTCGCTCGCGGCGAGATGTGGATCCACCACGCGCCGCCCGGTGACCCGATAGACGCACGTTGCGCCGTCGGCTGCGGTGAAGGTGATGCTGTCGCCGATGGCAACGTCGCTGATTGCGACGTCCCCCAGCGCAGCCGGATCCTTGTCGGCTTTCCGCGCGATGCGGCGCGGTTCGATGCGCGATCCGATCGATGCGGTTTGTGGGGCGTCCGGATCGTGCTTGAGCACTGCGGCGCTGAGGCCGAGCTGCCGCACCGTCCCGGCCGGCGCGAGCGATGCGTTCGCGGCTGCATCTTCCCAAGGCCAATGCTCGTCTGACTGGCCGGCAAGTGCGTGTTCCCAGACGCTCTGGCGAAGAGCTTGCGTGAGGCCGGTGTCGCCAAGCAGAGGCAATTGCTCTCTCAGCTGAACGACACCCACGAGAAGAAGGATAATGGCAATCGCCCCCAGACCCAGCCAGCGCATAGCGCGCGGGCGAGAGGGAAGGAGGAGGAACTGCACCGACCCCCGTTTCGGCATCAGATCCTCCTCCCAATCCGCCGCGGGGAGGCATAGTCGCGGCGGGAGTGACGCCACAGAAGCAGCGTCACTGCGCTTAGAATGAAGAGTAGAAGGATGAACATTCCGATTTGCCTTTTCTGGCCGTTAGAGGTCGATGGCGCCGGCCCGGAGACCTCCGAGAAGGTCGATTGGGGCTGCGTCACGCCTGTCACCTGGGGCTTGGGCGCCTCAACGTCCGCATCGCCGACAAGATCGGTCGAAGCATCGGCCAGAGGCGCCGGCGCCTGACCTTCGGCCGTGGCGGTCACGGCTGAAAGGTTGGACGCTGCTGCCTGAGGCGTAACCGTTTGATCGAGCCCATAAAACCGACTCGGCGGTGACGCGGCCCGCAGCCCACCCGCGGTGGAGCGCCCGAACACTTTATCATAGACCCAGCCGTCGGGAAGGTTGAGCGGCATATCCGTCGAAGTCACAACTTCGCCATCCGGCCGCGATTTCGCGGCATCCACGGCCACGAGGCTGGTCTGGCTGGACACCAGATGGTGCCGGAGGGCGACCTGCTCGATGGCTTCGGCGATGCCCTTCGGATCGCTGGAGGCGTATTGCTTGGCCTCGAGCGAGGCGATCTTGCTGCGGGCCCAGAGCTTGCCCACGCCCACTCCGTCCGTGGCGTCGGCGAGCTTGAGGGTGGCGCTCCACGGCTTGCCGTCGAAAGTGCCCTGCAGGCCGAGCGTGCCATCGGGCGAGGAGAGTTTGGCGGCAAGCACGACCGGTTCGCCGGCATAGAGATCGGGGAGGGGGTCGGGCCACATCTCCACGGCAGTGCCGGCCGGCCATGCGGCCTTGAGGCCCACCATGACGGGCTTCTCCAGCTTTTCGAACAGCGCCTGCATGTGGGACAGCACTTCGGATTCGGTGCCGATATGCGTGAATGTGCCGCGCCCCAGCTCGGCGGCGCGCCGCATGAAATAGCTGTTCGGCGCCGAGCCGATGCCGACCGTGAACAGGCGCGAGCGGCCCTTATGGGCGGCGATCTCGGCGAAAAGCTCGTCCTCGTTGCCGACTGCGCCGTCGGTCAGAAACACGACCTGGCGCAAGCGGGTCGTATCGTCCGGGCTCGCGTCTATGAGCGCCGCTTTCAGCGCCGGCAGCATCTCCGTGCCGCCGTCCGCGTCGAGCCGGGACACATAATGCCTGGCGATGGCGAGATTTTCAGAGGAGGCGGGCACGGCCTTGTCGAACACCGTCTCCATGGTGTCGTCGAAGCGGATCACGTTGAATGTGTCGTTCGGGGTCAGCCGGCCGAGGGCGAAGAGCAGGCTTTGCTTCGCTTGGGCGATGGACGCGCCGGCCATGGAGCCGGAATTGTCGATGACGAAGATCAGTTCGCGCGGCAGGACTTTGGGGGCCGCGTCGAGGGTGGGCGGCGTGACCATGGCGAGAACGTAGTGCTCGCCATCGACGACCTCGTGATAGAGGGCGATTTGGGGGGCAACGGCCGTCTTGGGGCGCCACGTGAGCGCGAAGTCCTTGTCGGCGGGGACGGCACCGTCGGCGAGCGCGAGCACGGCCGTGCCGTCGCCGGTCCGCTTCACCGCGATCTTGTGGTAGGGGCTCTCGATATCGCCGAGGGCGAAGCCGGGGTCGAGTTTCACTTGGATCGAGACCGGGTTGATCTTGGCGTGCTCGGCGGGATCGAGCACGGGCGGGGTGATGCGGCCGCGGTCGGGGACAGGATCGACCGGCTGCGGCTTTCCGTCAAAATCGATGAGATTCACCGGCTTCGGCTTCGGGTTGTAGCGGGGCGCGACCACGAGGGGGAACCGCAAGGAGTAGACGCCGGAGTCCTGTTTCACCGTCTCCTGATAGGCGATACGGATCACCACGGACTCGTGCGGGCCGATATTGGCGACCGAGTTGGTGAAGATGTTGGGGCGTTCCTGCTCCACCAGGCTCGCCTTCTGGCCCGCGCCCTTAGCCGCCTCGTAAAGGGCTTTGGCCTCGGCGCGGCCTTTGATCTCGCCTTCGATGACGCGGTCGCCGATCTCCATGTGCAGCGCATCTACGGCAGACTGCTCGGGCAGCGGGAACACGTAGACGCCTTCGAGCCAGGTATCGCCCGGATTCTCGAAGCGCTGGGTGACGACGGCGCGGGCAATCGTGCCGTTGACGGTGATGGCGACGTCGGTGTCGAGGCGGGGCGCCTCGACATAGCCGTCCCCCGATTTGAGGAGGAGCGCGCCGGACTGCATATCGCCAGGACGTACGATCTTGGCTTCGGCGGCCGCCGGCTCGGCCCGCGCCAAGAGGTGCGGGAACGCAACCGTGGCCGCCACGACCAGGGTGAGAAGGGGCAAATTCGCCAATGGCTTAGAGAAGTTCGGCGCAGCGCGTCGCAAGATCATCGATAGCCCTCGATGCTCGGCACGAGGGGTAATGAATCAAATCAATGGGGCAGGGGCATAACCGCAATGTGGCTCAGGCGCGTGGCTGGCTGCCATATGTGTGGCACAATTGAGGAGGCACGTGCCCAAGAAGGTGGCAGCGCCGGCTTCGATCCCCGCGCTGCGGCCATTTATGCACGGTCTTATTGTGCATTGCACTTGCGGGCGGGTGCCGGCGCGCATAGGTTTCCTCCGATTTTTCCCGCAGCACTCGGTATTCCTTCAGGAGTTCTTCATGGGACTGGTTGCCCGCACGCTTGAACGGGTCAAGCCTTCGCCGACCATGGCGATCACGAGCAAGGCGCGCGAGATGAAAGCCGCCGGCTTCGACGTCATTGGCCTTGGCGCCGGTGAGCCCGATTTCGACACCCCTGACAACATCAAGCAGGCGGCGATCGACGCCATCAAGCGCGGCGAGACCAAGTACACCGCGGTCGACGGTATTCCCGAGCTCAAGCAGGCGATCAGCGAAAAGTTCGCCCGCGAGAACGGCCTCGACTACAAGCCGGCCGAGATCACCGTCGGCAGCGGCGGCAAGCACGTGCTCTACAACGCGCTCCTCGCCACGCTCGATCCCGGCGATGAGGTCGTCATCCCGTCGCCCTATTGGGTGAGCTATCCGGACATCGTTTTGTTGTCGGGCGCGGAGCCGGTCGTCGTCGAGACGAAGCTCGAGGACGGCTTCAAGCTCACGCCGGAGGCGCTGGAGAAGGCAATCACGCCGAAGACCAAGTGGTTCATCTTCAACTCGCCGTCGAACCCGACCGGCGCCGCCTATACGCGCGACGAGATCAAGGCGCTGACCGATGTCCTGTTGCGCCACGAGCGCGTCTGGGTGCTGTCCGACGATATCTACGAGCATCTCGTCTATGACGACTTCAAGTTCACGACGCCGGCGCAGATCGAGCCGAAGCTGAAGGCGCGCACGCTGACGCTGAACGGCGTGTCCAAGGCGTACTCGATGACCGGCTGGCGTATTGGCTATGCGGGCGGTCCGGCCGAGCTCATCAAGGCCATCGGCAAGCTCCAATCGCAGTCGACGTCCAACCCGTGCTCGATCAGCCAGTGGGCGGCGGTGGAGGCCTTGCGCGGACCGCAGGACTTCTTGAAGGACTGGGTGAAGTCGTTCCAGGAGCGGCGCGATCTCGTCGTGTCCATGCTGAACCAGGCGAGCGGCTTGAGCTGTCCGACGCCGGAAGGCGCGTTCTACGTCTATCCGTCCTGCGCGGGCTGCATCGGCAAGACGACGCCGAAGGGGCAGACCATCGGCAACGACGAGGACTTCGCCACCGCGCTTCTCCAGGAGGAGGGGGTGGCCGTCGTGCATGGCGCCGCGTTCGGGCTGTCGCCGTTCTTCCGCATCTCCTATGCCACGGGCATGGAGGCGCTTGAGGAGGCGTGCCGCCGCATTCAGCGCTTTTGCGCCAGCCTCAGCTAGTCGGGTCTATAATCCGCGCGATGACGCGGGAGGGCGAGCCATGAAATTATCCAAGCTCAGCACGGCCAACCAGATCGAAGGCAAGATCATGGAGATCCGAAAAGGAGCCGTGACCGCCATCGTCTACGTGCAGATCGCCGGCGACACCATGGTCGAAGTGAGCGTGACCATCGCCTCGCTTGAGACCCTCGGGCTCTACGAGGGTAAGACGGTGGCGCTGATCATCAATCCCGTCGACATCATGATCGGCTGCGAATAGCCCTTTCGGTCTCGCCTCGAAGGCGGGGCGCGCCGCCCACCTCGAGGAGTCATGGACACCATCGCCACAGCGGAAAACGCGAGCGCAATAGACCGGACCGCGCAGGTCCACCGTCTCCCGGATGGCCGCGCGATCGGCTTTGCCGAATACGGCGATCCGGACGGCTTTCCGGCGATCGCGCTACACGGCACGCCAGGCTGCCGCTTCATGTTCGCGCTGACGCACGAGGCGGCACGGGCGCGGGGCTTGCGGATCATCGCGCCGGAGCGTCCGGGCTATGGGCTCTCCGATAGGCATCGCTTCGACGCGCTCGCGGACACCGCCCACGACGTTCAGGCGGTCGCCGACGCGCTCGGACTTGGCCGTTTTGCGCTGATCGGCGTGTCGGGCGGCGGGCCGCATGCGCTCGCCGCGGCGGCGCTGCTCAAGGACCGGGTGCTGCGGATGGCGCTGATCGCGCCGGTGGGCCCCATTGCCGATTGCGGCGATCACATCCGCATGTCGCATTTCCACCATTTCGTCTTCACCTATCTTGCCCCGTCGCCGCATGCGGCGGGCAGCTTCTTCTTTGGGCTACGGACGCTGGTGGATTGGACGCCCGGCGTGGCCTACCATCTGTTGATGCAGCGGGTGACCGAAACGGACCGCACGCTCCTTCACCATCCCGAGGTCAGGGCCAATCTCGAGGCGACGATCAGGGAAGGCTTGCGAACCGGCGTGGACGGCGCGCTCCAAGATTTGCGGCTCTATTGCGGACGTTGGGACTTGCCGCTGCCGGAGATCACCGTCCCAGCGACGATGTGGCAAGGCAGCGGCGACACCATCGTGCCGCCGGACGCCGCCATCCATCTCGCCGGTGCGCTGCCCGATTGCCGGCTCGAGGTGATCGAGGGCGCGGGTCATTATTGGGTGTTCGGCGGCCTCGATCGCGTGCTCGACACGGTGCGCGGCGCGTGGCCTGGGCGATGACCCCCGCGTTCACCCACTGCGCATTGCATGTGGCGGACCTCGACCAGTCGATCGCCTTCTACGAGAGGTATTGCGGCCTGAAGATCGTCAAGGAGCACGGCGAGGGCAAAAGCCGCGTGGTGTGGCTCGCGAGCCCCGGCGCGGAGGACACGTTCGTCCTGGTTCTGCTCGGCGGCGGACCGGTGCGCGAGCAGGACGCGGAGGATATGACCCATTACGGGTTCGGCGTGGCCTCGCGCGAGGACATCGACAGGATCGCCGAGCGCGCACGCCAAGACGGGCTGCTCCATTGGGCGCCACGCGATTACGCCCCGCCCACGGGCTATCTCTGTGGGGTCAGGGATCCGACCGGCTATATCGTCGAGTTCTCATACGGCCAGCCGCTCGGGCCGCACGCGAACGACCGCTAGTACTTGCTGTAGGTCCGGCAGCAGCAATCCTTGGAGCCGTCGGGGTGGAAGCTGCACACCTGCTTCTCCTCGCCTTGGCATTGCGGCGGGTAGGCGCTTGGCGGAATGCCGTTGGTGCAGCGCTGCGTGTACGGGATGCAGTGGCCGCCAAGCAGCTCCGAATTGTTGGGGCAGGTGGAGGGTGCAGCCCCAGCAGGAGGTGGCGCCGCGGAAGGCGCTTGTGTGTTCGTGTTCCAGTCGCCCGGGAGCGCATCCGAATTGCCGCTGTCCGGAGGGGCCTGAGGGGACTCGGTGGAAGGTCTGCTCGGGATGCCTGGCGTCTTGCCGCTCCGCCGCTCGGCGCCACCCTCATGCCGGCAGGTGAATCCTTCGCCGAAGTCGCCGCAAACGAACTTGGCGTCGTGGACCAGAGGTGGCGGCGCTGACGGCGCGGCACCCGGCACGAGCGCCAAGGCGCCCCCGCCCCAAGTCGCTGCGGGCAAGACGCAAACCAAGGCGGCGAGGACAAAGCCGAAAACCAGACGCATGGAACCCCCATTCGGTGCGGCCGCCACCATAATCGAAGCGTATCTGTACGGCTAGGCGCGCGGCCGCGACATGCTGGGCTCCGAATCGCGGCCCTTGCCAGAGGGCCTTCGGCTTGACACGATAGCGTCATCAAGGGCTCGCGCAGGGGGAGAAGAGCCGAAAACCGGCCCTTCCTGCGGCGTTCAGTAAGGGAGGAGAGCATGGGCCAAGCGCAGGGCCAACCAGCCCGCAGCGCCCGCTGCATCGCACTGGTTGGCCCCTATCTCAGCGGTAAGACGACACTTCTTGAATCCATCCTGGCGCGGACCGGCGCCATCAACCGGCAGGGCTCCACCACCGCCAAGAACTCGGTGGGCGACGCCTCGGAAGAAGCCCGCCATCACGGCATGAGCGTCGAGCTCAACGTGGCCACGGTCGAATTCCTCGACGACAGTTTCACCTTCCTCGATTGCCCGGGCTCCATCGAGTTCCAGGCCGACGCCGCCAACGTGCTGACCGCGTGCGACGCGGCGGTCGTGGTGTGCGAGCCGGACGCGAAGAAGCTCCCGGCGCTCCAGCTCATTCTCAAGCAGCTCGAGGACCGCGGCATCCCCCACTTCCTGTTCCTCAACAAGATCGACAAGGCGGAGGCGCGCGTGCGCGACATCGTGCCGATGCTCCAGCCCGCCTCGACCAAGCCGCTCGTGCTGCGCCAGGTGCCCATCTGGGAGAACGACATCGTCACCGGCTTCATCGATCTGGCGTTGGAGCGGGCCCATGTCTATCGCGAGCATGCGTCGAGCGAAGTGATTGAGATCCCGGCGACGCTTGCCGAGCGCGAGAAGGACGCACGCTTCTCCATGCTCGAGCAGCTTGCCGACTATGACGACGAGCTGATGGAGCAGCTTTTGGAGGACGTGCCGCCGCCGCGCGACAAGGTGTTCGACGATCTCGCCCAGGAGCTGCGTGAAGGGCTGATCTGCCCGGTGCTGCTCGGCTCGGCGGAGAACGGCAACGGCATATTGCGCCTGTTGAAGGCGCTGCGTCATGAGGCGCCGTTCGTCGACAGCACGGCCGAGCGGCTCGGCGTGGCCGATGACGACTCTTGCGCCTATGTGATGAAGACCTTCCACACGGCGCATGGCGGCAAGCTGTCGCTCGCGCGCATTCTCGCCGGCAAGTTCGCCGACGGCGCCTCCGTGTATGGCGGCGAGAGCGAGGAGCGCATTTCCGGCGTGTTCAGCCTCTTGGGCCAGGAGCCGGCGAAGCGCGATGCGGCGCAAGCGGGCGACACGGTGGCCTTCGGCCGGCTCGAGAGCGTCAAGACGGGCGACACGCTTTCCACGGAGAAGGGCGCCTCGGTCAAGATTGCACCTGCGGAGATCTCCGAGCCGGTGTTCGGGCTCGCCATCGAAGCCAAGGAGAAGAAGGACGAGGTGAAGCTCACGACCGCGCTCGCCAAGATCATCGAGGAGGACCCGTCGCTCTCCCTCAGCCACGACCAGGACATGGGCGAGATGGTGCTGTGGGGGCAGGGGGAGATGCATTTGCGCGTGGCGCTGGAGCGCCTCATCCGCAAATACGGCATCGACGCCGCCACCCACCCGCGGCACATTCCCTACAAGGAGACCATCCGCAAATCGACCGAGGTGCGCGGGCGCCATAAGAAGCAGTCGGGCGGCCACGGCCAGTTCGGCGACGTGGTGGTGACCATTGGGCCGTTGCCGCGGGGGCAGGGTTTCGAGTTCTCCGACAAGATCACCGGCGGTGTGGTGCCCAAGAACTACATACCCTCGGTCGAGATCGGCGTGCGCGACTATCTGCACGCGGGGCCGCTCGGCTTCCCCGTGGTGG
>Ga0315553_10000076_pt1 | contig 78958 bp, 79 predicted proteins | sample SalMarSW160140MG_FD_203099 | JGI IMG/M metagenome (GOLD analysis project Ga0315553, IMG submission 203099) | Salt marsh sediment microbial communities from the Plum Island Ecosystem LTER, Massachusetts, United States - Salt Marsh Sediment SW1601-40 ... | reverse complement strand
CGCCTATCCGAAGGACCTGAAGGCGCGCGCCAAGGTCAACGAGATGATGGATTGGTTCAACACCCACTTCTATCACGACTACGCCTACGGCGTCGTCTATCCGCAGGTCTTCCCGCATCACAAGCGCCCGAGCGACGAGGTCCAGAAGGGCACCATTGAATGGGCCAAGGAGAAGACCAGAGGCTGGCTTCAGGTGCTGAACGACCACATCCTCGGCAAGGGCAACAAGTACCTGACCGGCGATCAGATTACGATCGCCGACTATTTCGGCGCGGCGCTCCTCACCAGCGGTGAGGCGATCCGCACGTCGTTCGATGCTTATCCGAACATCAAGGCATGGCTCGGCCTTATGGCCGAGACGCCGAGCTGGGCGAAGTGCAACGAAGCGCTCTGGGGTTTCCGCGACTACGTAAAGGACCAGAAGTTCGAGACGGTGTGAGGGAGAGCAAGGCAGATGCCCTCTCCCTTCGAGGGAGAGGGCTGGCGCCGAGCCTTACGACGTCCCGCTGCGGCGGCCCTGACCGAATACGCTCACGTCCTCACCAGGCTCGCTCCGCTCCTCGCGGGCGCGCCTGAGTTCTGCAACGCGGCTCTCGCTCGGCGTCATGGTCAGAAGCACCGGCGAGTGCGGCAGGAAGTCGAGCGGCTCCGTCTCGAAGGCGACGGAGTCCATCTCCCGCCACATGGCGACCATTCTGGTCTCGTCCTCGCGCGCACCGTCGTCGATAAAGACGAGCGCGCGCGGCGAAAGGTGTGGAAGAAGCATCGGAAGCGCCGGATAGCGGCTGAGCGACTGCACCTTGCCGGGCGGGCCGTCGACGAAGACGAGATCGATCTTCTCCGCCAGCGTCGCGAGACGCGGACCGAGGTCGTACCACTGGAATGTCTGCCCATTGAGCGTCAGCGCCGAAAGCGGCGCATGGATCAACTCGACGCGATCGGAAAGGCCCGCCTGCTCGACGATCTCCGCGGTGTGGCGGACATGGAGCGGATCATGCTCGACCGAGATGACGCGCCCCGTGCCGTTGGCGCGAAGCGCCGCGGCGAAAAGCACGGTGGAGCTGCCGGAGCCGAGTTCGAGGACGAGCCGCGGTCGGTGGCGTCGCACCAAGTGGAAGAGGAACGCCGCCTCCTCGCCGGTGATTTCGAACCCCTGATGCGGGAAGGGCGGTACGACGCCCTTGAGGTCGAGTTCCGGCAGGATCGAGATGACGTTGGCGAGCGAGGCGAGGCCGGACTTCAGCCTCTCCTTTGCCCGGTCGTCGCGCGTGCGCACGACGGTGCGCAAGGTGACGATGTCGTCCTCGATCTGCTTCAGGCGCCCGCCGATCTCGGCGAGGTCGTCCGAGAGACCGAGCGTGAAGAAGGAACGTAAGAACGCTGGCAGGCGGCTCAAGCGCGGGGTCTCCTGAGCTACGCCCGATCGATCTGCACGATGACGGCGGCTCGCACCACCGCGACCGGCGCGCGCAATTGCGTCGCCGCCTGCCTGGAGCGACCCGCGGCAATCGGATTGCGCGTGACGCTCTCCCCGAGAGGTGGGGTCATTGCATCCATCATGCCCTCCCGGGGGCCGAGCAAATCAGTTTGTACATTATCATGCAACGCGAATAACGTGTGGGAAAGCTCGTCGTTTCCCGCTGAACGCGGGCTGAATGCCGCGCTGCCGGCATGGCACCTCTGCAACAAAGGCCGCTGGAAGTGTGTGTTTTTCGCCACTACCTATCACGACGACCGACCCATCTGCCCGTTGAAGGCGAAAGCTCATGCAACTCACCGGCATCCACCATCTGACCGCGATCTCGGCAGACGCGCCGGGAAACCGGCGTTTTTATGAGGCAGTGCTCGGCATGCGCCTCGTCAAGAAGACCGTGAACCAGGACGACGTCAGCGCCTACCACCTTTTCTACGCCGACGGCCTCGCAACGCCCGGCTCCGATATCACCTTCTTCGATTGGCCCGCGGCGCCGGAGCGCCGCGGCACGCATTCGATCGCACGCACCGCGTTGCGTGTCGCCGGGAAGGATGCGCTCGACTGGTGGCGCGCACACCTCGACGAACATCGTGCGAAGCGCGGCGAGATCGCCGAGCGCGACGGCCGCCTGACGCTCGACTTCGAGGATCCGGAGGGTCAGCGCCTGAGCCTCGTCGACGACGGTGGTGCGGGCGAAGCGCATCCTTGGGAGAAGAGTTCTGTTCCGCCCGAGCGGCAGATCAGAGGGCTCGGGCCGATCACGCTTTCCGTCCCCGATCTTAAGCCGACCGACGCGGTGCTGACCGCGGTCATGAACATGCGGCCGTTCCGCACCTATCCGCATCCGGAGAATCCCAGCGACACCATCCACGTCTACGAGATGGGCGAGGGCGGTCCGGCGGCGGAGCTTCATGTTGCTGTGCAGCCCAGCATGCCGGCCGCGCGTCAGGGCCGCGGCGGTGTGCACCATGTCGCATTCCGGACGCCCGACGCCGAGTACGGCGAATGGGCGGAGCGACTGAAAGCGATGCGCATTCCGAACAGCGGCAAGGTCGACCGCTTCTATTTCAAGAGCCTCTATTTTCGTGAGCCGAACGGCATCCTCTTCGAGATCGCCTCCGATGGCCCCGGCTTCGCCGCCGACGAGCCGCTGGAGACGCTCGGTGAGACGCTCGCCCTGCCGCCGTTCCTCGAGCCGCGTCGCAAGGAGATCGAGGCGGGCCTCAGGCCAGTTTAGCGGAGCGCGCCAACCCTCTTCCATGGGGAGAAGGTGGCTGCGAAGCAGGCGGATGAGGGGATGTGGCGGAGAAGACTGAATTTGCCGCCGCTGCAACCCCTCACCCCTCGCCTTCGGCGACACCCTCTCCCCATCGGAGAGGGTTTGCAGCTTACGCTGCTATCTCCGACAGCATTGTTCGCGCCGCCATCACCTCGTCTTCATTCACCGTGTGCCCCATGCCGGGATAGATGCGCTTGTCGACCTTGGCCCCGAGCCTTGTCAGCACCTCGTCCGTTTCCTCCACGCGGTCGAGCGGGATATGCGGATCGACGTCGCTTGAGCCGAGGAAAACCGGCGTGCCGTCGAGCGAACCGGAATAATCGCGCTTCGTGCTGGGCGGCCCGATCAGCCCACCGGTCAGCGCGATGATCGCGCCGTAGCGCCGTGCGTTCCGCGCGGCGAACTCGCAGCTTAGGCAGGCGCCCTGCGAGAAGCCGATGACGGCGATGCGCCTTGCGCCGAATCCCTCGCCTTCGAGCCGTTCGACGAGCGTGCCGATCACGGCGAGCGCCGAGGAGAGCCAGGGCTCGTTCGCTTCGATCGGCGCCAGGAACGTTTGCGGATACCAGGTGTTGCCGGTCGCACGCGCCGCCACGTAGAGCACGTCGTCTCGGCCGAAGGCATCGGCGAGTGGCAGCATCGACTCAGGCGTCGCGCCGCGGCCGTGGATCAGGATCGCCGCCGCTTTCGCGTGCTCGCGCGGCGCGCCGCCGACGAGCGCGCTCTCGGCGCTATGCAGAGTGGCCATGACCTACATCCGCTTCAGCGCCGCGAGGAATGTCGGGTCGGGATAGGAATCGGCGGGTAGGCCGAGCTTCTGTTGCACGGCCTTCACCGCGGCACGTGTCTGTGCGCCGATGACGCCGTCCGCGCCGCCGACATCGTAGCCGAGCTTTTGCAGAAGCCGTTGCGCTTCTTGCACCTGCGCGCGGCTCGGCGCCTGAGCGCTGCCTTTGTGCGCCGGCGGAGCGCCGGCGAGCCGCGTCGCGAAATAGGCCGCGGTGGTCGCGTAGACGAGCGACTGGTTCCATTGCGTGTAGACGTCGAAATTCGAGTAGGCGAGGAAGGCCGGCCCGAGCCGCCCCATCGGCAGGAGCAGCGACGCCGGCATGTTGTCCTTCGGAAGCGCGCTTCCGTCTGCGTGCGTCACGCCGAAGCCTGCCCACGTCGAGCGCGGATGCTTGATTGTGAGGTCCGCCTCGACCCACGGCATCTCCGCCGGCACGCGTACCTCTTCAAGCCATGGCTGGCCCGCCTTCCAACCGTGATGCTTCAAAAGATTGGCGGAGGAGGCGAGCACGTCGGGCACGCTCTTCACCAGGTTCCGCTTGCCGTCGCCGTCATAGTCGACGGCGAGGTCCACATAGTAGGTCGGCACGAATTGCATCTGGCCGATCTCGCCCGCCCACGCGCCTTTCATCTCCGCCGGCGTAAGATCGCCGCGGTCGATGAGTGTGAGCGCCGCCATAAGCTCGCCGTGGAAAAGGTCCGGGCGGCGGCAGTCATACGCGAGCGTCGCGAGCGATTGCAGTGTTCGGAAGTCGCCGAGGTTGGCGCCGAAATCCGTCTCCAGCCCCCAGAAGCCTGTGATCACCGGACCAGGCACTCCGAACTCGCCCTCGATGCGCGCGAAGGTGTCGGAATATTTCTTCAGCAGGTTCCGTCCCTGCTTCATCCGGTAATCGGCGACCATGCGCCCGGCGAATTCGTTGAAGCTCTGCGCGAACACCGCCTGCCGGCGGTCGGCGTTGATGACCTTCTGGTCGTAGGAAACGCCGCTGAGCGCGGCGATGGCGGCGTCGGAGTGTCCGGCTGCTCTCGCTTCCTGCTCGAACGCCTTCAGCCAGGTCTTGAAGCCCGCGGCGCTCTTGCCGCACTGCGCGGCGAGTGCCGGCGTCGATGCGACAAGGAAGCCCGCCGCCAGGAATGCGGCCGCACGGAGACCGGTCTGCCTGAACGCCATCGCGCGATCTCTCCTCTCAAGAACCGCGCGCGACTGTGCCGATCAAGGTGGCGGGGTCAAGGCGGGGCGGCACAACAACCACCCTCATCCTGAGGTGCGAGCGCCCGCAGGGCGCGAGCCTCGAAGGAGGCTCCAGAAGACACCGGAATCACCGCTTTGCGTGGTTCGAGGCTCGCCTTCGGCGAGCACCTCACCATGAGGAGCGTCGCTGGTGCGTCTACGCTTCGGCGAGCTCGCCTTCGCGCCGGACTGGGCGTGAGAGGAACCCCGGAAGGCCGGTCTTCGGATCGAGCCCGGAGTAGCGCTCGCGCCTTTGACCGTGACCACTCTCGCTGTGCCCGCCCTTTTGACTGCGGCGATTGCCGTTGCGGCTCCGCTTCGGCTTCCGCGATGCGGCCTGCTTCTCGCGCCTCGGCTCGTTGCGTCCACGCGACTCCGCGCGCCGTCCCCGCGGCTTCTGGCGACCCTTCGCCGGCGCCTCGACACCTGCTTCGATGCCATCGGGCAACGCCGCGACCGGAACGTTCGTCCGCGTCAGCTTCTCGATGTCGCGGAGATAAGCGCGCTCCTCCGCATTGCAGAAGGAGATAGCGATACCCGTGGCGCCGGCGCGCGCCGTGCGCCCGATCCGGTGCACGTAGCTCTCCGGCACGTTGGGAAGCTCGTAGTTCACAACGTGCGTGACGCTCTCGACGTGGATGCCGCGCGCGGCGATGTCGGTCGCGACCAGCACGCGCGTCGTGCCGCGCTTGAAGGCCGCAAGGGCCCGCTCACGCTGCGGCTGGCTCTTGTTGCCATGGATCGCCCCGGCGTCGATTCCGTCGTGAATGAGACTGCGCACGACCTTGTCGGCGCCGTGCTTGGTGCGGGTGAAGACGAGCACGCGCTCCATCGCCGGATCGGCGAGGATGCGATTCAGCAGCGATTGCTTCTGCGCGCCCGCCACGAACATCACGCTCTGAGCAACGCTTTCGACGGTCGTCGCCACCGGGGCCACCGCGACCTGAACCGGGTCGGTGAGGAGCGAATCGGCGAGCTCGGCGATCGTCTTCGGCATCGTCGCCGAGAGGAAGAGCGTCTGCCGGCTTTCAGGCACGAGCCTCACGATCTTCTTGAGCGGCACGATGAAGCCGAGGTCGAGCATCTGGTCGGCCTCGTCGACGACGAGGATCTCGACCCCGCCCAGCGACAGGATGCGCTGGTCGATCAGATCGAGCAGCCGGCCCGGCGTGGCGACGAGGATGTCGACGCCGCGCTTCAGCGCCTCCGCCTGCGGTCGCTGCGCGACGCCGCCGAAGACGACTGCGACGCTCAGTCGGAGGCCCGCGCCGTAGGTGCGGAAGCTCTGCGCCACCTGCGTCGCGAGCTCGCGCGTCGGCGTCAGCACCAGGACGCGCGGGCGGCCGGGAACACGCGTCGGTTTCGTCGTGGAGAGGCGTTCCAGGATCGGAAGCGCGAACGCAGCCGTCTTGCCGGTGCCCGTCTGTGCGATGCCGCAAAGGTCGCGGCCGGCGAGGATGGGGCTGATGGCTTGCGCCTGGATCGGCGTTGGTGCGCTGTGGCCCTGATCGGCGACGGCGCGAAGAATGGTCTCGCTGAGAGCGAAATCGGAAAACTGGGTCAAATGGGTTCTTTCAGCTGAATCGAAGCCCGGCGGCCGCATGAAAGCGCGCGCCGAAGGCGGTGTCGTAAGACGACCCGCGCGAATTGGGCTGTCTGGGTTAAGAGCGAATGAAGACTGAGGCCGGGTCCGTTTCTCTCGGACGCTTTCACGCTGCCTCGGTCGAGCGCCTTCTGTCGGCGCTGCCGCTATGACCGCGCATATGATGGGTAGATGTTTGAAAGTCAAGGGGAATCGGCGGAGAGGCGGCGCTCAGCCGTAGAACAGCTTGCGCTCCCCCTGGTCGAGGATGACCGGCACGATCAGATCCTCCTCGTCGTCGAGATGGCGGACGAGGCCCTTGAGAAGCCGCCCGCACGTGTCGACGTAGACGTCGGTCGCCGTGCGCAGCTTGTCGGCGCCGTCGCCGTCGAGCGTGCGCAGCAATCCGTTCGCCGCGTCGACCACGCATACAATGTCGGCGTGGATCGCTTCGTGATCGCCCTCCAGCACGTCGAAACCTTTGAGGAGCCGTGGCTCGGCTTGGCGGAAGATCGGGAAATACTGGTAGTCCTCCATCTGGTGATGCCCTTCGAGTCCCTGCAGGAAGTATTGCAGGCGCGGCGCGAAGAAGCGGCGGAAATCGTCGGGCGCGAGCTTCGCCTCGCGGAAGTCGTCAGCCGCCGTCTGCAGCATGTTGCCGAGCGCGCGGAACTCGGCGTGCCGGTCGAGCCAGAACTGCGCCACCGCGCCGAGATTGCCGTGGCCGGTCCAGCCTTCGCGCGGATAGCGCTCGATGAGGACGCGGAGCTCGTCCGGCCAGCCGGCGCGTGCGCTGAGGTCGAGTGTGGATGTCGACGATGTGGGAGGCATCACCGCCATATGGCCCGTCGGCGGCGGCGAGCCAACCGGCTTATTGGCCGGCGGGCAGGACCTTGCTTTATCGTGCGGGCGCATGCCGCCGGTCACGCTTTTCACGACGCGGCGCAGCATTCCCCAAGCGAAACGGACATCGTTGACCGAGGGCGCGGCCGCTCCAGGCGCGTCACAGCGGCCCCTCCAGAAGCGTCATAAAAGTGTCGCAACTAGCATTGGCGGCGTTCGTTAACGGCTGGCGGGAAAGGCTAATTGGCCGTAACCTCACGTCCGTACCACTGGAGTTTCCCCGGCGTTCTTGCCGCTCTTCTCGGCGCGCAAGGAGAACGGGGCGGTGCCGCAGAACTGACACATAAGCGTTACGCGGCGGCGCTAGGTGGATTCGTCCGGCGCAGGGTCCTGCGCCGCTTTCGGTTTCTCGCGCTGCGGCACGCTGGCGGCGACGAGAGGGAGGTGAGGTGTATGAGCAAGCTGATTTGCATGACATCGGTGGCGGCGCTGGCCGTTGGCGCGTCCACGGGATTCGCGCTGGCGCAGAGCCAGGAACTTGTCGACGCCGCCAAGGCGGAAGGCTCACTGACGACGATCGCGCTGCCGCACTCCTGGTGCAACTACGGCGAGGTGATCGAGGCCTTTAAGTCGAAATACCCCGAGATTTCGGTCAATGAGCTCAACCCCGACGCCGGCTCCGGGGACGAGGTCGAGGCGATCAGGGCGAACCAGGGCAATACCGGCCCGCAGGCCCCCGACGTCATCGACGTCGGCCTTTCCTTCGGCCCGTCCGCCAAGTCCGAAAACTTGATCCAGCCCTACAAGGTATCGACCTGGGACACGATCCCCGACAGCGCCAAGGACGCTGACGGCTATTGGTACGGCGACTATTACGGCGTGCTGTCCTTCGTCGTGAACAAGGATCTGATCACGACGACACCTGCGGACTGGCCGGATCTTCTCGGCTCCGATTTCGCCAACGCCGTCGCACTTGCTGGCGACCCGCGCTCGTCCAACCAGGCGATCCAGGGCGTTTACGCCGCCGGCCTCTCGCGCGCCGGAGGCGATGCCGCAAAGGCTCCCGAGGCGGGGCTGGAATTCTATGCCGAGCTGAACAAGAGCGGCAATTTCGTTCCAGTGATCGGTAAGTCGGCCTCGCTCGCGCAAGGCTCGACGCCGGTGATTGTCGCCTGGGACTACAACGGTCTTTCGTGGGCCAAGGACTTGAACGGCAACCCGCCGGTCGATGTCGTGGTGCCGAAGACCGGCGTTGTCGCCGGCGTCTACGTGCAGGCGATCAGCGCCTACGCGCCGCACCCGAACGCCGCCAAGCTCTGGATGGAATGGCTCTATTCCGACGAAGGTCAGCTTCTCTGGCTGAAGGGCTACTGCCATCCGATTCGCTTCAACGACCTCGCCAAGAACGGCAAGATTCCGCAGGAGCTCCTCGACGCGCTTCCGCCCGCGGCCGCTTACGAAGCCGCCGTCTTCCCGACGCTCGAAGAGCAGAACGCGGCAAAGCCGGTGATCACCGAGAATTGGGACAAGGTGGTCGGCGCGAACGTTCAGTAGCGGTTTGAAACGAGCCCTTCCCCAAGCGGGAAGGGCTCTTCGGTTCTGAGGGGGCATGACAGAGATCGCTGACACGGCTGTGCGGCCGCTCGCGGTCCCGAGGGCGAGGCGCGAGCGGCTTCCGCTTGCTTGGGTCGGCGTCGTTCCCTTCCTTCTCTTCGTGGCGCTCTTCCTCCTCCTGCCGACCTTCGACCTCATCGTCGGAGCCTTTCAGACGCCGGACGGCGGACTGACGCTCGACAACATCCGCCGTCTCAACCAGCCGACCATCCTTGCCGCCTATTGGGTGAGCATCGAGGTGAGCCTCGCTTCCTCGCTGCTCGGCGCGCTCGTCGGTTTCTTCCTCGCCTGGGCGGTCGTCATGGGGCGGGTGCCGCGGTTCCTGAGGCCGATGGTGACGACCTTCAGTGGCGTCGCCTCGAACTTCGCCGGCATCCCGCTTGCCTTCGCCTTCCTGGCGACCCTTGGCCCGACCGGGCTCGTCACGGCGTTCCTGATGGATATCGGCATCAATCTCAGGGTGCTCGGCTTCACCATCCTGAGCTTCTGGGGCCTGACCATCACCTATCTGTACTTTCAGATTCCGTTGATGGTGCTCATCCTGATGCCGGCCCTCGACGGGTTGAAGAAGGAATGGCGCGAGGCCGCGTCGATCCTCGGAGCGAGCTCGTTCCAGTATTGGCGCTATGTCGCGCTTCCGGTGCTTTGGCCGAGCCTTCTCGGCACCACCATCCTGCTCTTCGCCAATGCCTTCGGCGCCGTCGCCACCGCCTACGCGCTGACCGGCTCGTCGCTCAACATCGTGCCGATCCTGCTCTACGCGCAGATCCGCGGCGACGTTCTGCACGACCCGCATCTCGGCTACGCGCTCGCGCTCGGCATGATCGTCATCACCGGTGCGGCGAACCTTGCCTATATCTGGCTGCGCATGCGCGGCGAGCGGTGGATCCGATGAAGGGCGGCCGCATCGCTCCCTGGATTGTGGTCGTCTTGAGCGGCCTCTATTTCGTCCTTCCGCTCGTCGCGACGTTCGAGTTCTCGCTCAGGAAGCGGCGCGGCGCCTATTCCTTCGACGCTTACCGCTCAGTTTTCGAGGACAATCATTTCCTCGAGAGCTTCGGCTATTCGACACTGGTCGCTGTCGCCGCAATCCTGTTCGGCATCCTGATCGTCGTGCCGACCGCCTATTGGATCAGGCTGAAGCTGCCGCGGCTTCGTCCCTACGTCGAGTTCATCACGCTGATGCCGCTGGTGATCCCGCCTATCGTCGTGGTGTTCGGCTATCTGCGCCTCTACAATTCGTCATCCTGGCTGCCCTTTACCGCGAGCGCGCGGGCAACCGATCTCCTGCTGATCTTCTCCTACGTCACGTTGGCGCTTCCCTACACCTATCGTGCCGTCGACACCGGGTTGCGCTCGATTGATGTGCGGACGCTGACGGAAGCCGCGCAATGTCTCGGCGCCGGCTGGCCGACCATCCTCTTCCGCGTGATCCTGCCGAACGTGCGCTCCGGCGTCATGGCGGGCGCATTCTTGACCTTCGCCATCGTCATCGGCGAGTTCACCATCGCGAGCCTGCTCGATAGGCCGGCCTTCGGCCCATATCTGCAGAACATCGGCGCGAACAAGGCCTACGAGCCGTCGGCGCTCGCCATCATCGCTTTTGGTGTGACCTGGCTCTGCATGGGATTGATCAACGTCTTCGGCCGCGACCCGCGCGACGCGGCGGCCGCAAAGAAGTAGCGCGGAAGGGGCGGCAGATGGCGTTTCTCGAACTTGAAGGCGTAACCAAGTCGTTCGGCGCGCATCAGGTGGTGCAGACCGTCGACCTTGCAATCCAGCGCGGCGAGTTCGTCTCCTTCCTCGGCCCCTCCGGCTGCGGCAAGACGACGACGCTTCGGATGATTGCCGGTTTCGAGGAGCCGAGCGCCGGAACGATCAGGATCGCCGACAAGGACGTCACCCACTTGAAGCCGAACCAGCGCAATGTCGGCATGGTGTTCCAGTCTTATGCGCTCTTCCCCAACCTGACGGTGGGGCAGAATGTTGGCTTCGGGTTGAAGGTGCAGAAGAAGCCGACGGCGGAGATCAAGGCGCGCGTCGAGGAGATGCTGCGGTTGATCAAGCTGCCGCAGCTTGCGGACCGCTACCCCTATCAGCTCTCCGGCGGTCAGCAGCAGCGCGTCGCCCTCGCCCGCGCCATCGCCACCAAGCCGCAGGTGCTGCTCCTCGACGAGCCGCTCTCCGCGCTCGACGCCAAGATCCGCGTGTCGCTGCGCGAGGAGATCAAGGCGCTGCAGCGCGAGCTTGGCATCACGACCGTCTACGTCACCCACGACCAGGAGGAAGCGCTCTCCATGTCCGACCGGATCGTGGTGATGAGCGAAGGGCGTGTGGAGCAGGTCGGCACACCATTCGAGATCTACAACAATCCGCGCACGCGCTTCGTCGCCTCCTTCGTCGGCACGTTGAACATCCTGTCGGCGCATGTCGTCGACGCCGACGGCGGCCGCTTGGCAATTGACGGTCAGGAGGTCGTGACCGCGCGTGGTGTCGCCGGCGCGGTTTCCGGCGCGACCGTTTCGGTGGCGCTTCGGCCCGAGGCCCTGTTGCTGAATGGCGCCTCCGATCTGGGCAATCGTCTCTCCGGAACGATCGAGGAGGTGGATTTCCTCGGCTCGGTCGTGCGCGTCCGAACGCGCTTCAACGAAAACGCGGTGTCGCTCGACACCTTCAACAACCCGAACGCACCGCCGCCCCGCCACGGCGACAAGGTCACCGTAAGCTTCGCGCCGGAGGATATCCTGGTTCTGGAGGCCGAGACGGGCTGAGCCGCCTCTGGCGCCTAGAGCATGATCCCGAAAAGTGGGAACCGGTTTTCGGACAAGATCATGCTCCGGCAAAAAGATAGAGCCCCATTCTGATTCAATCAGAATGGAAGGGCTCTAGCGCGAGGCGATATAGCCGCCGCCGGTCCCGAGCGCGCCGCCGACGATGGCCCCGCCGACGATCGAGCCGCCGCTCGCTGCTGCGACCACTGCGCCACCGCCGACGCCGATTGCGGCGCCGGCCGCCAAATATTGCTGAGTCCGCGAGCAGCCGCCGGCCATCATGAGGCCGCCGGCAAGGATCGCCGCGAGGCCGGCCTTTCCGATACGCATACAAGAACTCCAGGAACGTCGTTTTCTGAGCGTGAACGTTCCCGGTTAAGTTTCCGCAAACTGGCGGGCTGTTCCGGCTTTGTTTCGGTGCGCAGATCGGTCTATATCGGCAGCGGAACCGATTCCGGAGCAAAGGCGAGTGTGAGCATCCGCATCGTCACGCAAGCGCGGCCGACGGAGGCCGCGGTTCCATCGCTTCCCGTCGACGGCCGCCAGTCGGAGCGCGCGCTCGCGATCCGCCGCGGCGTTTGCCGGCGGCTGCGCGCCGAAGGGCTCGCGCTCATTCCCGAGGTGACGCTGCGCTCCGGCCGGCGCGCCGATCTCGTGGCGCTTTCAGCGGACGGTGCGATCACCATCATCGAGATCAAATCTTCGGTGGAGGATTATCGCGCCGACGCGAAGTGGCAGGATTACCTTCTCCACTCCGACCATTTCTATTTCGCCACCGGCCCGCACGTGCCGGCGGAGATCTTTCCCGAAGACGCCGGGCTGATCGTCGCCGATCCTTACGGCGCGGAGATACTTCGCCCTTCCGGTTGCACGAAGCTCCCGGCGGCGACGCGCAAGGAGATGCTGATCCGCATCGGCCGCGCCGGAGCGCATCGCCTGCACGACCTCGAGGATCCGGATTGCGAGCGCGCCGCGGGCTAATCCGGGGGCGGCGTCGCGGCCGGTCAAAGGCGCGTGAGCGGTGTCAGGAGGGGGCGCGGCTAAGCGTTCGCCGCCATTGATATGGCCCGATCGGCTCACTAGCTTCCGCCTCGGGCCGGGTGCAGGAAGGAAATTCAAGTGCCGCGGGAACAGCGCAGGCTCGCCGCGATCATGTCCGCCGACGTGGTCGGATATTCGCGGCTCATGGGCCAGAGCGAAAGTGGCACGCTGGCGCGGCTCAAGGCGGCGCGCGCCGACGTCGTTGATCCGGCCATCGCGGAGCACGGCGGCCGGATCGTGAAGACGACCGGCGACGGGCTTCTGATCGAGTTCTCTTCCGCCATCGATGCCGTCCAATGCGGTATCGCGGTGCAGTCGTCGATGGCTGAGCGCGTCGACGGCGCGACCGACGATGTCCTGCGCTACCGCATCGGCGTCCATGTCGGCGACATCATCATCGACGGCTTGGACATCTTCGGCGACGGCGTCAATATCGCCGCGCGCATCGAAGGCTTGGCCGAGCCGGGCGGTATCGCGATTTCCGATACCGTCAGCCAACATCTTCGTGGTCACGTCGATGTCGCCTTCGTCGATCGCGGTGAGCACGCGGTCAAGAACATCGACCGTCCCCTTCACGTGTGGGGATGGAGACCCGACGCGGAGGCGGAAGGCGTCGTCCCGCCGCCCGAGCCCGCACTTCCGGAGCGGCCGTCGATCGCGGTGCTTCCCTTCGACAACATGTCCGGTGATCCGGAGCAGGGTTATTTCGCAGATGGCATCACCGAGGACATCATCACCGATCTCTCCAAGGTATCCGGCCTCTTCGTCATCGCCCGCAACTCCTCCTTTGCCTACAAGGGCAAGGCACCGGACATTCGCCGAGTGAGCCGCGAGCTTGGCGTGCGCTACGTCTTGGAGGGGAGCGTCCGCCGCGCCGGCAGCCGTGTGCGCATCACCGCGCAGATGATCGAGGGGACGACCGGCGGCCATCTCTGGGCGGAGCGTTACGACCGCGACATCTCAGATATCTTCGAGGTGCAGGACGAGGTGACCCGCACCATCGTGAGCGCGCTCAAGGTGAAGCTGACCGCGAGAGAGGTCGCCGCGCGCGGAGGCCGCGCAAAGATTAGCCCGGAGGTCTATGACCTGATCGTCCGCGCGCGACAGACGGCGCTGCAGCTCACGCCGCAAGCGGCTGTAGTGGCGAAGGAGATGCTTCAGCGCGTCATTGCCATGGACCCGAGCGTGGCGATCGCCTACGCGCGGCTCGCGATCACTATGTTCGCCGAGTACGTGAACCAGTGGAACAACGCGACCCCGGCCAATCTCGTCCGCGCGATGGAGCTCGCCCAAAAGGCGATCGAGACGGACGAGCTGGAGCCGCAGGGTCATATCGCGATGTCGATCATGCTCACTTGGGCGCGCCGAGCGGACGAGGCAGAGCCTCATGCCCGCCGTGCGATCGAGCTCGATCCGAACTCCGCCGACAGTTACACCGGGCTCGGCAACGTGCTCGAGTTCAAGGGTCGGCCGGAGGAAGCGGTGCCGCTTTACACGCGCGCTTACCGGCTCGATCCGCAGTGGGACATGGCGCTACATTTCATGGGCCGCGCTCTGCTTGCGCTCGGCCGCCTCGAGGAGGCTGAGACGGCGCTGAAAAAGCGGCTGACATTTGCCCCGCGCTCCGACATGAGCCGCTTCTATCTCGCGTGCATCTATGGCCGCACCGGCCGCAAGGACGAGGCACAGGCCGTCTGGCGTGAGCTGATGGAGATCAATCCGCGCTTCACCGTCGAACACCTGAAGCGCACGTTGCCATACGCCGACGCAAGTTATCTCGATCGGCTGGGCGACGATCTGCGTAAGGTCGAGATCGCAAACTGACCTAAGAGCGTCAGCGCGGGGCGCGCTTGGCGAGGATTCGCTGCAGCGTGCGCCGGTGCATGTTGAGGCGGCGCGCCGTCTCCGAGACGTTGCGGTCGCAAAGCTCGTAGACGCGCTGGATGTGCTCCCAGCGCACGCGGTCGGCCGACATCGGGTTCTCCGGCGGCGTCGCGCGCGCGTCCTTCTTCTGCATCAGCGCGGCGTGGATCTCGTCGGCGTCGGCGGGCTTGGAGAGATAGTCGACCGCGCCGAGCTTCACGGCGGTCACGGCCGTGGCGATGTTGCCGTAACCGGTCAGGATGATGGCGCGCGCTTCAGGCCGCCTGGCGCGGATCATCTCGATCACGTCGAGCCCGTTCCCATCCTCGAGCCGCATGTCGACGACGGCGTAGGAGGGGTTTGCCGCCTCCACCTTCTGCCGCGCCTCTGCCACCGATTCCGCCGTCTCCGTTACGTAGCCGCGCTTCTCCATGGCGCGCGCGAGGCGCTGCAGGAAGGCCTTGTCGTCGTCGACGATGAGGAGCACTTGCCCCTCCGCCGGCGCGGTCTCTAGCGGCTGGTCGGCCATGGCTTCGGCCCGTTCAAGCATTTCGGCTGGTCTCGATGATAAGCGCTGCGGGAAACCCATGAAACCTAGGCATTATGCGCTGCCGATCAAGGCCTGCTCCGCCTCGCCTGCGGGTTTGGCTAACGTTTGCGGGGTTGCCGCCTCGAACGCCTCGCGCGGCCAGGAGATCGTGACTTCCGCCCCGGTTTCCGGCGGCTTTCGGTTGGCGAGGCGGAGCTTGGCGCCCGAGCGCTCCAACAGCGTCTTGGCGATGAAGATGCCGAGGCCGAGCCCGCCATGCTCCGGCGCTGGTGTCTTGCCGGCGCGGCGGGTCGTGACGTAGGGCTCGCCGAGCTGGTCGATCACCTCGGGCGCGAAGCCCGGGCCGTCGTCGGCGATGGCGATCGTGACCTCCGTGGCCGACCAGGTGGCGCCGATGCGGACCTCCGATTTGGCGAAATCGACGGCGTTGTCGATGAGATTGCCGAGCCCGTAAAGGAGACCGGGATTGCGCCCGGCGACCGGCTCAGGCGCTTCGCCCTTCTGTTCGATCGAGATGTGGACTCCAAAATCGCGTTGCGGCGCGACCGCTTCTTCAAGCACGTGCGAAAGCGGCATCAATCCGAGGTGCCCAGCCGGATCGGAGGAGAGCGAAGCGATCTTCGAGAGGATCTCACGGCAGCGCTCTGACTGGGCGCGGATCAGCAGGATGTCTTCCGCGTGCGGATCGTCGGGTTTGACCTCGCTCGCCAGCTCCTGCGCCACGACGGCGATCGTGGCGAGCGGCGTGCCGAGCTCATGCGCCGCCGCGGCGGCAAGCCCATCGAGCGCGGAGAGATGCTGCTCCCGCTGAAGCACGAGCTCGGTTGCGGCGAGCGCGTCGGCGAGGAGCCGCGCCTCCTCTGCCACGCGGAAGGCGTAGAAGGCCATGAAGCCGAGCGCAGAGACGAGCGCCACCCACGCGCCGCCGACATAGTGGAGCGGCACGTCGTAGACCTCGCCGGGAAACCACGGCAGCGGCCGGTGGATGAAGACGAGCACCGTCGCAGCGGCGAGTGTCATGGCGCCGATCAGGAACGTCTTGTCCGCCTGCTGCGACGTCGCCGAAACCATGGCCGGTGCGAGAAGCAGGATGGCGAACGGGTTCTCCAGCCCGCCGGTCAGGTAGAGCAGGCCGGTGAGCTGCAGGAGGTCGTAGGTGAGGAGAGTCGCCGCCCAGTTCGGGTCGAGCCGGTAGGCGGGGGGAAAGACCAGCCTCAGCCCGAGATTGAGCCAGGCGGAAAGCGCGATCAGCGCGAAGCAGGCGCCCATCGGCAGTGGGAAGCCGAACCACAGCCCGACCACCAGGATCGCCGCGCTCTGCCCGCCGACGGCGAGCCAGCGCAGCCGGATGAGCGTCGACAGCTTGAGCTGCCGGCCCGACCAGCCGTGCTCCTCCGCCCGTCCGCGCAGTGAGAGATCCATGCCGCCCTCTTACCCCTTCCGCTTGCGCAAGTCAGGCGACGCCGGTTTCATCCCTCCTGAGCCGTTGCTATACGGGCGCGGCCCGTCCGCTCCCTGGGCATGGAGCGGCGAGGGGAGGGGTGCGCAAAATGAGCGAACTTCGTGTCGTCGTCGCCGGAGCAGGCGGCCGGATGGGCCGGGCCTTGACGCGCGCCGTCCTTGCCGAGTCGAAGCTGAAGCTCGTCGGCGCTCTCGACCGCGAGGATGCCGACAGTCTCGGCAAGGACGTAGGGCAGCTCGCCGGCGCCGGCGAGATCGGCGTGACGGTTGCCGCAAATCCGCTTGCCGCGCTCGCGCACACCGACGTCCTCTTCGATTTCACCTCGCCCGAGGCGACGCTCGCTTATTCGGAGCTCGCCGCGCAGGCGCGTATCGTGCACGTCATCGGGACGACGGGGATCGATGCGGCGGACGAGGAGCGGCTGAAGGCTGCCGGCCGCCATTGTCGCATCGTGAAGTCCGGCAATATGAGCCTCGGCATCAACGTGCTCGCCGGACTGGTGAAGCGCACGGCGGCGGTGCTCGGCCCCGATTACGATATCGAGATTGTCGAGATGCATCACCGCCACAAGGTCGACGCGCCGTCCGGCACCGCGCTCCTCCTCGGGAACGCCGCGGCGGAGGGGCGCGGCATAGAGCTTCAGCAGAAGTCGCTGCGCGCCCGCGACGGCGTGACCGGCGCGCGGCCGAAGGAAGCGATCGGCTTCGCAAGTCTCCGCGGCGGCTCGGTCGTCGGCGACCACATGGTGATCTTCGCCGGCGAGGGCGAGCGCATCGAGCTCGTGCACCGCGCCGAAAGCCGCGACAACTTCGCTCACGGCGCCGTCCGCGCTGCGCTCTGGGCCTTCGACAAGAAGCCCGGCCTCTACGACATGCACGACGTCTTGGGACTGCGCTAGTCCCAACCTCCGTTTGCCGGGCTTGACCCGGCAGTCCATTCCGCCACGATCAATGCACCGCTACGGAATGGGATGCCCGGATCAAGTCCGGGCATGACGACAACGAATAGGCTATAGCCTTGCCTACCCCCAACAAACCTGTCGGCCCCCGCTATTGGATCGCCGTCGTCCCGAAAGTTGGCGTCGACCGTTGCCTCGCCGGCGGCTTCGCCATGTTCGCGCACGGCCGGCACGACGCGGTGAAGCGCACCGGTGCCGGCGAATGGCTCGCCTACTATTCGCCGCGCACGCTTCTGAAGGGCGGCGAGGAGGTGCGCGCCTTCACCGCCATCGGCAAGTTCAGTGAGCGTGAGCCCTATGAGGCGGAAATGACCGCCGGCCGCGTCGGCTGGCGCCGCGACTGCGCCTTCGAGAAAAGCGCGCATGAAGCCGGCGTCTATCCGCTCCTCGACGAGCTTTCCTTCATCAAGGACCGCATGCACTGGGGGCTTTTCTTCCACCGTAGCCTGTTTTCCGTCTCGCGCGACGATTTCGCCAGGATTGCCGCGGCGATGGGCGTCGACCCGAAACGGCTTTGAGGCGCGGCCATTGAGCGACGCCTCAGACGGCTCCTGGATCGAAGTCGGCCATTATTCCCGGCCCCGCGATGCCGAAAGCGCCGCGCTGGTGCTTGCCGCGGCGGGCATCGGATCGCACCTGCTTCCGCGCTTAAGCGGCGTCACCGTGCTCGTCGCCGCCTCCAACGCGGTCCGGGCGAGCCGCGAGCTGATCGAATACGACAGCGAGAACATGCGCCGTCCGGAGCCGGCGCTCCCGTCCATTTGGGAGGGCGCGGACGCGGCGTTCGCGTATTCGACCTTGCTCATCGTCGTCTTCGTGGCGGCGGGCAGGAGCATGTTCGGCTTCGACTGGGAAACCGCCGGCTATGCCGACGCCGGTCTGATACGCGCCGGCGAATGGTGGCGAGCGCTGACCGCGCTCACACTGCACGCGAACATTGAGCATCTTGCCAGCAACCTTTTCGCCGGGAGCGTGCTCGGCCTCTTCCTGGCGCAGCGCCTCGGGCCGGGGCTGGCCTGGCTGGCCATCTTGATCGCAGGCGGGCTCGGCAACGTGCTGAATGCGCTCTTCGCGCCTGCGAACCATGCGGCGATCGGCGCCTCGACGGCCGTGTTCGCGGCACTCGGATTGCTCGCGACGCTGGTATGGCGGCGCGGGCCGTCAAACTGGGCGCGCGGGCTGCGCTCGTGGCTGCCTCTGGCCGCCGGGGTCATGCTGCTGGCGTTTCTCGGATTCGGCGGCGAGAAGACCGATATCGGTGGCCATGGCGCCGGCTTCCTGGTTGGCATTCTGGGGGGCGTCGCCCTCCACTTCGCCGACCGTCGCATCTCGCGGGGCCGGCGTGCCCAATATACCTATGGTCTCGCGGCGCTCGCGCTGATCGGCGTAGCCTGGCTAGTAGCCTTGACCACGGCGCAAGCCGCAGGATAGCAGGCAGGGGAATGCCGGCCGTCGCGGCATTCTCGCCCGCCAGAGCATGATCCCGAAAAGTGGGGACCGGTTTTCGGACAAGATCATGCTCCATCAAAATGGATCGGAGCCTCCATGGACCGCCTTCTCGTGCTCGTGCGCCACGGCCAGAGCGAATGGAACCTGAAGAACCTCTTCACCGGCTGGAAGGACGTCGATCTCTCCCCGCGAGGAATCGAGGAGGCGCGCTCGGCCGGCAAGAAGCTGAAGGCCAAGGGCTTCACCTTCGACATCGCCTATACGAGCGCGCTCATCCGCGCGCAGAACACCTTGAAGCTGATGTTGGAGGAGCTCGGCCAGACCGGGCTTGAGGAGCACCGCGACCAGGCGCTGAACGAGCGTGACTATGGCGATCTCTCCGGCCTCAACAAGGACGACGCGCGCAAGAAATGGGGCGAGGAGCAGGTGCATATCTGGCGCCGCTCCTATGCCACGAATCCGCCGGGCGGCGAGAGCCTGCGCGACACCGGCGCGCGTGTCTGGCCCTATTACCTGACGCGCATCCTTCCCAACGTGATGCGCGGCAAGCGCGTGCTCGTCTCCGCGCACGGCAACTCGCTGCGCTCGCTCGTCATGGTGCTCGACAAGCTCGATACCGAGCAGATCCTGAAGCTTGAGATCGCGACCGGGGTGCCGCTGGTCTATCGCCTGAACGACGATACGACCGTCGCTGAGAAAGAGATTCTTGCGGACTGATCTGCCAGAATGGCGCCATGACAGCGACCGTCGACACGACGCTCGACCGGGTGGGCCGATGGCTGGCCGCGCGGCTTAGGCGCGAGACCTCGGGTTACGAGCCCTATACCCCGTCCGACCCCGACACGCTTCGCGCCATCCTGCGCCCTGGCGACATCCTCCTCGTCGAAGGACATCAGTACATCTCCGTGGTGATCGAATATCTCACCATGTCGAGCTGGTCGCACGCCGCGCTCTTTGTCGGTGATATTCCCGGGCGCGCGGAGCCCGATGGGGAGCCGCACGTGCTCGTCGAGGTCAACCTCGGCGAGGGTTGCGTTTCGACGCCGCTTTCGCGCTACGCCACCTTCAACACCCGCGTCTGCCGCCCGGTGATGCTCTCCTATCCCGACCAGCAGCGGATCATGCGCTTCATGATCGAGCGCATCGGGCTTCGCTACGACATGCGAAACCTCTTCGATCTGACCCGCTATTTCATCCCGCTGCCATTGCCGCGCGCATTGCGGCGGCGCGCCATCGCATTCGGCTCGGGCGATCCCACGCGCGCCATCTGCTCCTCGCTCATTGCGGAGGCATTCCAGGCGGTCGGCTATCCGATCCTTCCGCGCATCGTTCCCTCCGTCGACGATAGTGCGAAGAGCCGGCGCATGCGGCGCGAGCATTACTACATCCGCCATCATTCGCTCTTCGCGCCGCGCGACTTCGATCTCTCGCCCTATTTCTCGGTGGTGAAGCCCACGATCGAGCGCGGCTTCGACTACAAGAGCATCCGGTGGGTGAATGAGCACGAGCCTGCGGACGTCCCCGCGCCCGTCAGCCCCGCGCTCGTCAACCCGGCGTCGGGCGACGCGGCGCCTGCGACCTGAAGCGCGGTTCTGTGTTCTTCAGCGTCCGAGAACGTAGCTGCCCGGCGCGTCACCGAGTGGAGGATAGCCTGCCTTCTCCGCGCCCATCTTCGGCGGCGCGGCCGCCGCGCCGCTCAGCCGTTCGAGCCAACTCGCCCATTCCGGCCACCAGGAGCCCTCCTTGACAGGCGCTTCGGTGAGGAAGGCATCGGGGTCGAGGTAGCGGTCGGTGGCGCTCTTGCGCATGACCCGGAAGGCGCGGCGCGGGTGGCCCGGCTCCGACACGATGCCGGCATTGTGCCCGCCCGACGTCAGCAGGTAGGTCACCTCGGTGTCGGTCAGAAGGTGGATCTTGTAGGTCGACCGCCACGGCGCGACATGGTCGCGCTCCGTGCCGACGGAGAAGATCGGCGCGCGGATGTCACTGAGCGCCACCGGCCGCCCGGCGACCACATAGCGCCCCTCGGCGAGATCGTTGTTCAGGAACAGCCCGCGCAGATATTCGCTGTGCATGCGGTAGGGCAGGCGCGTCGCGTCGGCGTTCCACGCCATCAGGTCGTTGAGCGGCCGCCGCTCGCCCATCAGATAGTCGCGCACCATCCGCGACCAGACGAGATCGTTGGAGCGCAGCATTTGGAACGCGCCGGCCATCTGCGTCGAGTCGAGGAAGCCCTGCTCCCACATCACGTCTTCGAGGAAGGCGATCTGGCTCTCGTCGATGAAGAGCCCCAGCTCGCCCGGCTCGGAAAAATCGGTCTGTGCGGCGAAGAGTGTAATCGAAGCGAGGTCGTCCTCGCCGTCGCGCGCCATCGCCGCCGCGGCGATCGAAAGCAGCGTGCCGCCGAGGCAATAGCCGGTCGCGTGCACCTTCTCGCCCGGCACGATGGCGCGAACCGCGTCGAGCGCCGCCTGGACGCCAAGCTTGCGATAGTCCTCCATGCCGAGATCGCGGTCTTCCGGCCCGGGGTTCTTCCAGGAGATCATGAAGACGGTGAAGCCGCGTTCGGTCAGGTACTTGACCAGCGAGTTCCCCGGCGAGAGGTCGAGGATGTAGTATTTCATGATCCAGGCCGGCACGATCAGGATCGGCTCCGGCCTGACCTTCTCCGTCGCCGGCGAATACTGGATCAGCTCGATCAGACGGTTGCGGTAGACGACCTTACCCGGCGTCACCGCCACGTCGCGCCCGGCGATGAAGCGCTCCGCGCCAATCGCCGGCTTGCCGCTCATCCGGCGCTCCCAGTCTTCGAGCATATTCTGGAAGCCGGTGACGAAATTCACGCCGCCCGTCTCGAACGCTTTTTGCAGCACTTCCGGGTTGGTCGCCGCAAAGTTCGAGGGCGCGAAGACGTCGAGCATCTGGCGCGCCGCGAACGCCACCATCGTCTCGTGCTGTTTGGTGACGCCGCGAACGCCGGTCGTGGCGTTGTGCCACCATTGCTGATTGAGCAGAAAACCCTGATGGATCAGGTTGAACGGCCATTGCTGCCACGCGTCGTCTGCGAAGCGCCGATCCTGCGGCAGCGGTTCGATGCATCGCTCTCTTCTGTTTCCCTGAAGCGCGCAGGACGAGACGTAATTGGCATAGCGTGCCGACTTGCGCGTCGCCTTGTCGGTGAGCTGCATCTGCTTGCCCGGCGAGCTGGCGAGATGCGCCGCCCAGTCGAAATAGGCTTGCGCCAGTGCTGCCGGCGAAAGCCCCATGGTGAAGCGGGCGGTAAGAGCATTGACCGAGCGGTCGCCGATCTCCGAGAGCGCCGTGACTGCGTACGGCACCCGCTCTTTTTCGCTGCCGGCGGGCGCGGTCTTCGCTGCCGTCTTGGCCGGGCGGCGCTTGACGCGAGCCTCGCCGGGTGAAGGCTTGGCGGCCGTCTTCGCGCCGGACTTGGCGCGCCGTCGTTTCGGGGCCGCCTTTGCTGTGGGGGTCTTCGCGTCCATCTCGCGGGCTCTTCGGCTCCGGCCTCTCCGCCAGCCTAGCGTTCGCCCCCTAACGCCATATGACCTTCGTCAAATTCCTGAAATTCGGCAGGAATCCGGCCGATTTCAGGCGCTTCCGATCAATATGCCCGCGGCGAACACCAGGGCCCCACCCAGCACGATCTGGAAGCTCGCGCGCCAGAATTGCGTCTCCATGTAGCGCCACCTGATCCAGGCGATCGCAAGGAGCTCGAAGATGACGACGAGAATCGCGAGCGCCGTCGCGCTCCAGAATTCCGGGATCAGATAGGGCAGAGTGTGGCCGAGCCCGCCGACCGTCGTCATCAGCCCGCAGGCGACGCCGCGCAGCACCGGCGAGCCGCGACCGGTCAGCGCACCGTCGTCGGAGAGCGCCTCGGTGAAGCCCATGGAGATGCCGGCGCCGATCGAGGCGGCGAGGCCGACGAGGAAAGTCTGCCAGGGATCGTGCGTGGCGAAGGCAGCGGCGAAGACCGGCGCAAGCGTCGAGACCGAGCCGTCCATCAGCCCGGCGAGCCCCGGCTGCACGTAGGTCAGCACGAACTGGCGATGCGCGACCGCGTCCTCGTCCGCCCGCGCGTCCTTGCCGAGATGCTCGTGCTCCAGCCGCTCCGCCGTCGCCACGTGGCCGGCCTCCGCCATGGCGAGGTCGCCGAGGAGCTTGCGTGTCGCCGCGTCCTGGGTTCGTTGCGCCGCCTTTACGTAGAAGCTGCGCGCCTCCTCCTCCATCAGCGCCACTTCCTCGCGCACGCGCGCGACGCCGAGATTGGCGACGAGCCAATAGGGGCGCCGCTGATAGAAGCCGGAGACGTGCTCACGCTTGATCGGCGTGATCGTCTCGCCGAAGCGCTGACGATAGGTGTCGATCAGGCGGCGGCGGTGCGTGTCCTCCTCCGCCGCCATCCCGTCGAGCATCGCCGCGCTTTGCGGATAGTCGGGGCGGAGCCGTTCGGCATAGGTCGCATAGATGCGGCCGTCCTCCTCCTCGGAGGAGATCGCCAATGCGAGGATTTCCCGTTCGGAGAGATCGGAGAAGCGCTTGCGGTCGCGAAAGCCTGGAATCATGCTCCGAGGCTAGATTGGAATGATTCTAAAGTCTAGACCTTGTCGTCGCTTGCGGCGGGGAGGGGACTACGCTGCCTTCTTCAAATCCCGCACGAAATCGCGGAACGCGCCCTCCTTCGAAGCGTCGGGCACGCGCAGGATCATCGAGGGATGCACGGTGACGAGAAGGCGGAAGCCGCGCGGGTCTTGGCTGATGCGCCCGCGCTCGGAGAGCACTCGGACCGTGCGGCCGTAGAGCGCTTGGCTGGCTGTCCCGCCGAGCGCCACGACGAGCTCGGGCTTCACCACAGCGAGCTCGCGTTCCAGCCACCATTTGCATGCCTCGATCTCAGGCGTCTCCGGCTTCTTGTGGACGCGCTTCTTGCCGCGCGGCTCGAACTTGAAGTGCTTCACCGCATTGGTGACGTAGACTTGGCTACGGTCGATCCCCGCTTCTTCGAGCGCGCGGTCGAGCAGCTTGCCGGCCGGCCCGACGAACGGCCGGCCCTGAATATCCTCCTGGTCGCCCGGCTGTTCGCCCACCATGACGACACGCGCGTCGCTCGGTCCTTCGCCGAACACGGTCTGCGTCGCGTCTTTGTAGAGAGGGCAGCGCGTGCAATGCGCCGCCTCGTCACGAAGCGCGGCGATCGTGGTGTTTGCGCCGATGTCAGGAAGCTCGGCTTCGTTCGATGAAAATAGGTCTCGCTGCGACATGGTCCGCTTTCGGCGAGGACACGCGCGTCGCGCTTCGACGGCGGTGCGTCATCACGAATCGATCGAAGCCTCTGCCTGCTCGGCCGCCTGGAATCCGATCTTCTTATGCGTTCCGTCGCAGAACGGCTTCGTGCTTGAGCCGCCGCAGCGGCAAAGCGCGAAGGTCTCCTTCACGCTGTAGGCTCTGCCGTCCGCATCGAGCACTTCGGCCGAGCCGGTGACGACATACGGGCCGTTTCTGGTGGCTTTTATCGAAACGTCGGCCATCGACGCCTCCCTTCGAGAGCACCTTGAAGAGATGTCAACATGTCCAAGGTGCGATGGCAATCGACTCGGTGCTTCGCCTAGATCAACATCTTTTGCATGAGAACGAGGTCGAGATAGCGGTCGAATTTCTGCCCGACCTCCGGCATGCGCGCGGTCTCCTTGAAGCCGAGCTCTTCGTGGAGACGCAACGACGGCGCGTTGTCCCCCGCGATTCCGCCGACCATGACATGCATGCCGGCGCGCCGCGCTTCCGCTTCGAGCGCGGCCATGAGAGCGCGCGCGACGCCTCGTCTTCGCGCCGCATGGGCCACGTAGACCGAGTGCTCGACCGTCTGCCGGTAGCCGTCGAAGGGGCGGAAGGGGCCGTAGCTCGCATAGCCGAGCACCTCGTCGCCCCCCGGAGCCCGCTCCACGGCGACCAGGATCGGAAAGCCGGCGTCCGTCCGCCCGCGCCACCATTGGCGGCGGTTCTCCAGGTCCACGATCGCGTCGTTCCAGATCGCCGTGGTGTTGACCATGGCGTGGTTGTAGATCGCCAGGATGCCGGGAAGGTGCGCCTCGCCGGCCTTGACGACCAGAAAACCCGCCTCCGCCATTGTCCCCTCCGATCGCCGGCTTTGAAGGGCCCGCGGCGAGTGCTAAATGCGCCTCCGAACCCGGAAGCTTTATGACCACCTCCCTCGACCATATCCGCAATTTCGCGATCATTGCTCACATCGACCACGGAAAATCGACGCTCGCCGACCGGCTGATCCAGATGACCGGCGGGCTCGATCTCCGCGAGATGAAGGAGCAGGTGCTCGATTCCATGGAGATCGAACGCGAGCGCGGCATCACCATCAAGGCGCAGACCGTCCGCCTGGCCTACAAGGCGAAGAACGGCGAGGACTACGAGCTGAACCTGATCGACACGCCCGGCCATGTCGATTTCGCCTACGAGGTGAACCGCTCGCTCGCCGCCTGCGAGGGCTCGCTCCTCGTCGTCGACGCCAGCCAGGGTGTCGAGGCGCAGACGCTCGCCAACGTCTACCAGGCGATCGACAACGACCACGAGATCGTCCCCGTCCTCAACAAGATCGACCTGCCCGCCGCCGAGCCGGACCGCGTCAAAGAGCAGATCGAGGACGTGATCGGCCTCGACGCCTCGAACGCCGTGATGATCTCGGCGAAGACCGGGCTCGGCGTCGACGACGTGCTCGAAGCGATCGTCAATCGCCTGCCGCCGCCGAAAGGCGACGCCGCGGCGCCCCTGAAGGCGCTTCTCGTCGACAGCTGGTACGACGCCTATCTCGGCGTCGTCGTGCTGATCCGCATCGTCGACGGTGTCTTGAAGAAGGGCCAGGCGATCCGCATGCTCGGGACCGGCGCGCGCTACGAGGTCGACCGCGTTGGCATCTTCACGCCGAAGATGGTGGATATCGGCGAGCTTGGGCCGGGCGAGATCGGCTTCCTCACCGCCTCGATCAAGGAAGTGGCGGATACGCGCGTCGGCGACACGATCACCGACGAGCGCCGCCCGGCCGACGCGCCGCTGCCCGGCTTCCGCCCGGCGCAGCCGGTGGTCTTCTGTGGGCTCTTTCCCGTCGACGCCGCTGACTTCGAGGCGCTGCGCGCGGCGATCGGCAAGCTTCGCCTGAACGACGCGAGCTTCACCTCGGAGATGGAGACCAGCGCCGCGCTCGGCTTCGGCTTCCGCTGCGGCTTCTTGGGACTGCTTCACCTGGAGATTATTCAGGAGCGGCTGACGCGCGAATTCGACCTCGACCTGATCGCGACCGCGCCGTCGGTCATCTACCAGATCGGCTTGACCGACGGCACTGAGATCGAGCTCCACAACCCCGCCGACATGCCCGACGTCGTTAGGATCGCCGAGATCCGCGAGCCGTGGATTCGCGCGACGATCCTCACCCCCGACGAATACCTCGGCGCCATCCTGAAGCTCTGCCAGGAGCGGCGCGGCGTGCAGGTGGACCTGTCCTATGTCGGCAGCCGCGCCATGCTGCAATACGACCTGCCGCTGAACGAGGTCGTCTTCGACTTCTACGACCGGCTGAAGTCGGTGTCGAAGGGCTACGCCAGCTTCGACTACCACATCACCGGCTACCGGCTGGGCGACCTCGTGAAGATGTCGATCCTCGTCAACGGCGAGCCGGTCGACGCGCTGTCGATGCTCGTGCACCGGTCCCAGGCCGACAAGCGCGGCCGCGTGCTCTGCGAGAAGCTGAAGGAGCTGATCCCGCAGCACCTCTTCAAGATTCCGATCCAGGCGGCGATCGGCGCCAAGATCATCGCGCGCGAGACGATCTCGGCATTACGCAAGGACGTGACGGCGAAGTGCTACGGCGGCGACATCACGCGCAAGCGCAAGCTCCTCGACAAGCAGAAGGAAGGCAAGAAGCGCATGCGCCAGTTCGGCAAGGTGGAGATCCCGCAAGAGGCCTTCATCGCCGCGCTGAAGATGGAGGGATGAGGGGCCGGTCCGGCGCAGCCGGCGGCTTGAATAGCTTGTGAAGGGGAGGGGAGATGACGACTGCGAAGAACGCGAGGGCGCCTGAGCCTCTGGAGCTCGGCCACGGGCCGACTGAGCTTGAGGTCTTTCTCGAGCCGACTTGCCCGTTCTCGAAGCTCGCCTTCGGCAAGCTGCAGCCGCTTCTCGATAAGGTCGGCGAAGATGCGCTGACCGTGAAGATCCGCTTCGTCTCGCAGCCCTGGCACCTGTTCTCCGGGGTGGTGACGCGCACCATTCTCGCCGCCTCCGCCGCTGGTGGGAAGGAGGCGGGCCTCGCCGCGATGCGCGGCGTCTACGAGAACCGCGAGGCGTTCGAGTTCGAGGACGACCACTCGCGCGGGCCCAACATGGACCGCACCCCGGCGCAAATCATCGCGCACATCTCCGACCTCGTCGGCATCGATCTCACCGAGGCGTTCCGCCTGCCTGGCGTCGGCGCTGCGCTTCGCTGGCATACGCGCTACGCGCGCCAGAACGGCATCCACTTCTCGCCGACATTCGCCGTCAACCGCATCGTCAACAACAATATGTCGAGCGGCCAGACGGTCGAGGAATGGGCGAAGGAGCTGGGCTTCTAGCCGAAGCCGCTGCGCGACTCAGCGAAGTGCTATGGCGGTGATCCGACGCGCGAGCTTCTCGAGAAGCGCATGCACCCAGTTCGGCAAGGTGGAGATCCCGCAGGGGGCGTTCGTCGCGGCGCCGAAGATGAAGGGGTGAGCGGCCGGCAGTCGGCGACCGGAAACAGGGACGGTCGGCGGGAGAAAAGTTCGGGATGAACCGGCGGCGACAGCGCTCTGAAATGCAAGCTTTTTTCCACTGCGCATCCTCGTACTGAACTTGGTTCGAACACGCGATGCTCGAAAGTGAGCGGGCGTCCGAGCCGATCGGAATGGCCGATGCTCGCATGCGGGAGGGGCCGGCGTTCGCCCTGCCACCTGACGGCCGCAAACCTATTGTCTCTGACGGGGCGAAGGGGAGGGCGCGCGTAGTCCGCGCCGGACCGAAAGGACATGAGACGATGGCCACGCCCAAGAACACGATCTGCCTCTGGTACGACAAGGACGCGGAGGAGGCCGCGCGCTTTTATGCCAAGACCTTCCCCGACAGCCGCGTCACCGCCGTGCACCACGCGCCGAGCGACAATCCGTCCGGCAAGGAGGGCGATGTGCTGGTCGTGCACTTCACCGTCTGCGGCATCCCCTGCATGGGGCTGAACGGCGGCCCGATGTTCAAGCACAACGAAGCCTTCTCCTTCCAGATCGCCACCGACGACCAGGCGGAGACCGACCGCTACTGGAACGCCATCGTGGGGAACGGCGGCGAGGAGAGCGCCTGCGGCTGGTGCAAGGACAAATGGGGCGTCTCCTGGCAGATCACGCCGCGCGCTCTGACGGACGCGCTCGCCGCCGGCGGGCCTGAGGCCAAGCGCGCCTTCGACGCGATGATGAACATGAAGAAGATCGACGTGGCGGCGATCGAGAAGGCGAGAAGAGGGTGAGGGGTCTAGTGGAAGCCCGGGAGCTTGCCGACTGATATGAAGAAGGCTCAAGTCCGGTTGTGGGACAGCTGACTTTGCGGCCAGGTCACTCCGCCACGACGAGCCGATACCCCGCATCGTAGTCGTCGCGCGCGAGAAGCTCCGCGTGGCGCTTCGCCCATGCGCCGCTTTCGAGGTCGCGGCGCAGGTTCTCGACGCCTTCGTCGGCGGCGTCGCCGAGCGCCCAGAAGGGTGAGCTGCCGGAGCGGATTTTCGGGTCGAGATAGGCGGCGGGGCGGCGCCAGTAGGCGTAGAGGAAGCCGTCGCTGCAATCGTGCGGCACGGGGACCGTCGTGATCTCGACCGGGCCGAGCCACTTCTCGTAGTCGGACATCTTCGGCATCTGCGCCTCGTCGAGTGCCGCGAGCGCCGGCAGATAGTCGGTCAGCCACGGCCGGTGCGCCGGGTCGAAGGTGAGGAGCACGATCCGCCCGCGCGTCACGCGGCGTATCTCGCTAAGGCCCGCTTGCTTGTCGGGCCAATGATGGATGGTGAGGATTGCCATCGCGGCGTCGAAGCTCTTGTCGTCGAACGGCAGATCGTCGGCGCTCGCCTGAATCGCCCTCGCCGCATCGGGGCGGCGCTTGCGGATCATCTCGATCGAAGGCTCGACGGCGGTGACGATGCGGTCGGCCGGTTCGTAGGAGCCCGTGCCCGCGCCGACATTGAGCACGGTCTTCGCCGGCCCGAGCGCGTCGTCGATGATTTTCGCGATGCGCGGATCGGGCTTGCGCAGCTCCGCGTAATTGAGGCCGATCGTGTCGTATTTTGCGCTCATCGTCACATGGAGAGCGAGGGCCTACTCCGCCGAAGCACTCTGCTTCTTCGGTGCCGTCGGCAGCCCGGCCTTCACCAGCCCCTCGCGCATTTGCTCCGTGTCGGACGCTTGGCTGTAGTGGAGCGTCGCCAAAAAATCGTCGACGGTGAAGGCGGGATCGCGCTGCATGACCTCGCGCGCATGCGCGGCGGCGGCGGTGGCGTTGCCGAGCTGCGCGGAAGCCGCGGCGAGGAAGGCGTGGTGCATCGTGTCCGGCGCCGTCAGCTTCGAGAAGGACTGGATCGCATCCGCGTAATGGCGCGCGGTGTATTGCGCGCGGCCGAGATGGTTCCAGAAGCGCTCCGGGTGATACGGGTTGAGCCGCATCGCCTTGCGGATCCACTCGATGCCTTCCTCCGGGCGGCCGAGCCAGGTGAGCACCTCGCCCTGCTGCACCACGACGAGATCGTAGTTGGGGCTGAGCTCCAGCGCGCGGTCCTGGTGGTACGAGACCTTGTCGAAGCGATTGAAGGTGAGGTTGAGCGCGGCGAGAATCCGGTGCACGTCGGCGTCGTTCGGGTCGAGCGCCAGCGCGGTTTCCAGCTCCGCCGTGATCGCCTTCAAGAGCGCGTCGATGTCGTCGTACCAGGTGTAGACGAACCTCTGGCCGAGCACGCAGGCCTTCCAGGCATGCGCATGGGCATATTTCGGGTCGAGCGCGATGGCCTTTTCGAGCATGCCGAGCGCTTCTTCGTTGGCGCCCCGCTCCGAGCGGTGGTGCAGGACCTTGCCCGCGAGCACGAACTCGTAGGCCGCCATGTTCTCCGTCGGCTTGTGCTTGGCGCGCTCCTGCGTCGCCGCCTCGACCCGGCCGCGCAGGGTGGCGACGATGGCGGAGGTCACCTCGTCCTGGATGGCGAAGATGTCCTCCAGCTTGCGGTCGTACTTCTCCGCCCAGATGTGCGTCTCGGTCTGTCCGTCGATGAGCTGCACCGTGACGCGGACGCGGTCGGCGGCCTTGCGCACGCTTCCCTCCACGACGTAGTCGACGCCGAATTCCCGCGCGATGCCGCGCGCGGTGACGGGCTTGCCCTTGTGGACGAAGACGGCGTTGCGGGAGATGACGAGGAGGTCGCGGAAGCGCGACAGCTCGGTGATGATGTCCTCCGTCAGGCCGTCGGCGAAGAACTCCTGCTCCGGATCGCCGCTCATGTTGACGAAGGGCAGGACGGCGATGCCCGGCATCTTCGCCCCGCTCTCCGCTGCCGATGGAGCGGCGGCAGCGCCGTCCTTTCCCTTCGCCGGCGCCGGCGCGCCCTCGATCAGGACCTTGAAGACCCGGATCGCCCGATTGATGTTCTTGACGCGCTGTTCGCCGAGGTCTTCGAAGCCGATCGCCAGCCGGTCCCCCACCTGGTCGCGCACGGCCGCCGAAATGCAGATGCCGCCCGGATCCGCCATCGCCTCGAGCCGCGCGGCGATGTTGACGCCGTCGCCGAAGATGTCGTCGCCTTCGACGATCACGTCGCCCAGATTGATGCCGATGCGATAGAGCAGGCTGCGCGACGCCGGCATGTCTCGGTTGCGCCGCGCCATGCGCAGCTGGAAATCCGCCGCGCAGCTGAGCGCCTCCGTGACGCTTTGGAACTCCACGAGCATGCCGTCGCCGGTGGTCTTGATGATCCGGCCCTTGCACTTCGCGATCGCCGGGTCGATCAGCTCCAGCCGCACGGTCTTGAGCCGCGCCAGCGTGCCGGCTTCGTCCACCTCCATGAGGCGGCTGTAGCCGACCACGTCCGCCGCCAGAACGGCGGCGAGGCGGCGCTCAACACCCATCTCTTCCATTTCGCCTGGGTCCTCGCGGGTCGGATTATTCTACCGCGCGCGTGTATTTGCGGCAAAGGCGCAAATAGGGACGGGGTGTTGATCGCAGCCGTCTGGCTGAGAGCGGCAGGCTTCCGAGTCGCGCAGGATAGGGTGGAATCCGCCGATTGCCCAGCGGTGGCATCCGGCGAGCACGCCCGCCAGGCGTTATCGCGCCGCCGTCTCTCCCGTCCGCACCACCGCCACCTGCAGCTCCGCTCGCAGCTCGTAGCCGATCTTCTTGTAGAGCCCGATCGCCGCGTCGTTCGTCGCGTAGGCATGGAGGTAAGGCGTCTCGCCGCGTTCGACGATGCGATGCGTCATGAAGACCGAGAGCAGCCGGCCGAGCCCGCGCCCTTGAAAGTCCGGGTGGGTGCACACGCCGCTGACCTCGGTGAAGCCCTCCTGCTTCATGCGGACGCCGGCCATCGCCGCCAGCCGACCGTCGATCCTCACGCCGAAGAATTCGCCGAGCGCCTGCGCCTTGAGCGTGAAGGGGCCGGGCTTCGTCAGCGTCGCGAGATCGAGCATCTCCGCCGCGTCGGCGTCGCTCAGGCGCTCGATCCGCGACCTTCGGCGGCGGGCGCTTCAAGATCATCTGCACCCCATCCGCCTCGATCACGGGGACGAGCCCGGGCGGCAGCGCGATCCGGGTCTCGGCGAAGAGCATCGCCTCGCCGGGCGCGGGCAGGGCCGCGAGCGCCTGCAAGGCCTCGTCGCTGTCGTCGCGCGCTGCCGCGAAGGGGATGATGGACGGGTCGTAGCGCTTCGCCAGCGCGCCGCCTTCCGAAAGCGCTGCGTGCCGCGTGGTGAGCGCGTTCCAGGTCGGCCGATCGAGGACGTGGGTCATTTGCGTCTCTGCGTCCGCATTCTGCGCTGCCTAAGCGGCGCGGCCGCGAGCCCGTCCTCGATCGCGGCGAGCTGGTCGAGCAGCGGCCCGGAAAGGTCGGCGCACAGGTCGGCGACCGCATCTGCGATGCGCGGCCACACCTCCCGCTTGGCGAAGTCCACCGCGCTTTCGCCCTTCTTGGTGAGCGCGACGATCCTGCGCCGCTGGTCGTCGCTCGCCTGCCGGGCCTTCACGAGGCCGAGCTCGATGAGCTGCGAGACGACGCGCGTTGCCCCCGGCTGGGTGATGCCGACGGCTTCGGCCAGCTCGCCGATGGTGAGCGGCCCCAGCCGGTCGAGAGCGGCGAGGAAGGGATACTGGCTCGCCTGCAGGTCGACGCCCATCTCGTCCATGATCTTCTGCGTGTCGGCCTGCAGCCGCTCGCCGATGCGCTTCAGGCGCGTTCCGAGCGGCAGGAAACCGAAATTCTTGACGATGTCCTCGACCACGACGGCGCTCACGGTCTTAATTACATCACCGATTATATAACAACACATATATAGTGTCCAGCCGCACCGCGTTGGCCGCGATTTCTTCGCCCCGAGGCAGAACATTTCGGCGGCTAAGGCGTTGGCTCAAAGGGCCCCATGGCCCGTGTGCCCATTGGCCCGTATGGAAGTGGCCGTTTGCGCAAGGAGACCACCGGATGCCGTTTGACCAGTACCATGAGCCGCCGTCGGAGTTGCCCGAGAAGACCCGCACCTTCGCGCGCATGGTGACGTCGCTGATCGAGGAGGCCGAGGCGATCGGCTGGTACGAGCAGCGGATCGCCGTGGAGAAGGACGGCCAGGCTCGCGCCATCATGGAGAACGCGCAGAAGGAGGAGTTCAAGCACTTCGGCATGGATCTCGAATTCCTGCTGCGTGCGAAGCCGGACTGGCGAGAGGAGCTTCAGGAGATTCTCTTCACCGAGGGCGACATCGTCGAGCGCGGCGAGAAGGCCGAGGACAAGGTCGGCTAGCCGACCTCGCCTTTCGTCACCGCGACGAGCATGATCGCCGCGAGCGCTGCGACGGCGAGCTTCCACGCGTCGGCGCGGCGCCTCAGCCCCGGCAGGCCGAGCGGCTTGATGATCTGGATCGCCATCGCAAGGATGATGAGGATGGAAAAAGCCCTGGTCATCCGCACGGGCTTAGGGGACGAGACCCCGCGCGTCGAGGACTGGTTGCCGCACGGCCGAAATCGTAGCCGAGCAGAGAGAGCCGGAGCCGACGCTGGATTGTCCCCCGCCTGCCGGGCTAAGTTCCTGCATCACAGGGAGGACAATCCAAATGAGTATAGCGATCATCCGCCACAAGGTGGCCGATTACGCAAAGTGGCGGCCCGCCTTCGACGCCGACGAGGAGCGGCGCAAGGCTGCCGGCCTCACGAATCCGCGCATCTACCGCTCAGCCGACGACAAGAACGAGATCGTCGCGATCTTCGACATCGCGGACATTAAGAAGGCCAAGGAATTCGCCGCCGCGCCGGGCCTGAAGGATGCAATGATGAAGGCGGGCGTAGTCGACATGCCGACCATGTACTACCTCGAATCGGCGTGATGCCGGCAGCCCGGTCTAGGCGAAGAACGCCGAGTCCGGCTAGCGAGCCGAGAGGAAGGCTCGCCTAGGCGCGCTTCGTCACCGCCACCAGCATGATCGCGAGAAGCGCTGAGACGATCTGAACCGACATCGCGAGGGTGATCAGTCTGCACGCCTTTGGGCGTTCTCCACGTATTGCCGGTGAAATGCCGACCTGGCTGGTGCCTTTCCAGATGAGCTGCGTGAAATGGCCGCCGCGTCTCCCGCCGTTTCAGCAATGCGCGTAAGGCGGCGGTCCCCAGAGCGCGTTGGTGGCGGGGTTCACCTCGATCGTCGAACGGTGCTTGAGCGCGTTGCGGTAGGTCGTGAGGACGCCGTTCGTCAGCGCGTAGGTCGGATCGGTGAGGTCGCCGGCGAAGTGGTGGAAGATCGCCGCGCTGGTGTATGTGAGCGCCGCATTCGGATCGCCCTGCACGGACTTCCAGGTCGCGACCGTCACCGGCCCCGAGAAGAGCGAAGGGTCGATCACATAGGTCGTCCTGAAGCACCAGCGCGTCCTGACGCAGAGTGTCGGTGCGACGTGCCATCCCCAGTGCACGGCGCAATAGGGATTGTTCTTGGTGGCCGCCGTCAGCGACCCCTGGATCCACACCTTTGACGGCCTGACGCCCGCGGCGATCATCAGCCGGCACATTTCGTGCGCGCGCCCCCAGCAGCCGTCGTCGGGATAGAGAAAGGGAATGCAGGGCGCCTGCGGATCGAGCGGGTTGCAGGTGGTCGGTGCGACGAGGAGATACATGTCCCATGCCCGCTTCAGCGACACGCAGCAGGTGAACCGCGGCGGGCAGCAGAAGATGCGGCAGATGTGAAGCGCCCACCAGCGCCCGATGTTGAGGAGCCAGCGATCAAAGATGAGCGCCTTGAGCCTGGCGAGGAAGGTCGGTGGGCCGTAGCCGGTCGGAACGTCTTCGCGTCCGAGCGGACGGACGTCGATGATCTCATGCCGCTCCGTCTCGGTGACGAGCGCCCACTGATCCTTGTCGTTGAGGTCGAGCAGCGCCTCCAGCAGCGCGCCGAACTCCTCGTTCTCTCGGTCGAGCCGATGGCGCGCATGCGATAGCGAGAGCAGCACGTCGACGCTGCCGTCGGCGGCCTCGCGTACCTCGTCGATCTGCGTGACGGCCGGAATGAGGAGGCGCGTGATCGCGTCCCTCTCGCCGACCTCGACGTAGGCGAACGCCTTCTGCTGGCGCAGATCCTCGAGGAGATCGAGCATCGCCGCCGAGCGCTCGCCGGGGAGAATGCGCGCCGTTGCGCCGGCGCGGAACTCGATCAGAAAACCGTCGGGGGCGTTCTCGAGCGCCCGCGCGGTCGGCTTCTCCACCGCGGGCGTGATTCGGACGACGACGTCGACGATGGCGCGGTTCCTGGCCATGGCCGGTCGCACCTTTCAAGCAAGAGCCCTCAGCTCGATACGAACCCTACAACGCTTGCGCGAGTCCCGCCAGCGCGTGCAAGAACAAGGCTTCGAAATCCTTACTGCCGAGGCTTACCTCAAGCCGCTTTGCGCGTCTCGTCCTCCCGCGCTTTCGCCGAATAGAAGCTGGCGTTTTGCGCGCCGGCCAGCGCCTCGCGCGTGAATTTGATCAGATGATGCGACATGAAGGCCATGCCGAGCGCGCCCTCGATCTGCCCGCGCCGCACGGCGTAGCTGAAAGCGCGCCAGAACTCGCGGCGATAGTCGGCGCGGACGCCGAGCTCGAAGATTGAGTTGGCCAGCAGTGTCAGCCCGCGCTTCAGGTTCGACGCGTTGAGTCTGCCCTTGGCCGGCAGTTTCATGCGGTTGACGTAGGTCGTTTCGACCTGATGGCGGAAGCGCTTGAACACGCGCTCCGGCGTGTAGGCGTAAGCGATGGCGCGCCGCCAGGAGTCGATCACCTCATCGTAGGGGCGGAGGAACCGCACGTTCGATTCGAGCGTCGGATCGTCGACGATTCGCCCGGCGCGCACCAGCCGTTCATGCAGCGGCGTCTTCGGCAGCGCCTGCAGGAGGTTGATCGTCAGCATCGGGATCTTCGAGCGCTCGATGAACTCGATCAGCCGGTCGATGGTCTGCGGCGTGTCGGTGTCGAGCCCGATGATGATGCCGGACGAGACTTCCAGCCCGTAGGCGTTCAGCGTCGCGATCGACTCGTACATAGGCAGCGACGCGTTGTGCTCCTTCTTCATGTGCATCAGCGCGTCGAGCTCCGGCGTCTCGATGCCGACGAAGATGCCGGAGAAGCCGGCTTCGCGCATGAGCGCCAGGATTTCGGGCTGTTTGGCGATGTTGAGCGTCGCCTCGCAGGCGAAGCCGAGCGGATAGTCGTGCTTCTTCTGCCAAGCGACGAGATGCGGCAGCATCTCGCGCGTCGCCTTCTTGTTGCCGATGAAGTTGTCGTCGACGAAGTAGACCGTGGAAGGGTGCCCCTTCTCCGCCACGATCGCATCGAGCTCGGCCGTGAGCTGCTGCGGCGTCTTCAGCCGCGGCTGGCGGCCGTAAAGCGCCGGGATATCGCAGAACTCGCAACGGTATGGGCAGCCTGACGAGAACTGAAACGTTCCGATCAGATAGTCGGAGAGCCTCGCCTTGGAATAGGCCGGCGTCGGAAAGTCCGAGAGCGGCAGCCGCTCTTCGGTCTTGAGCGCAACTTGGGAGGCCGGCTGCGCCACGCTCTCGTCGAGGATCGCAATGAGGCGGTCGGTGGCGTCGCCGAGCTCGCCGAGATGCAGATAGTCGAAGTCCGGATACATCTCCGGCGCGCCCGACACCGAGGGCCCGCCGAGCACGGCGACCTTGCCGGCGCCTTGCGCGCGCTCGCGGATCGACTCGATCTGGTTCTTCTGGATGTGCATGCCGGAGACGAAGACGGCATCGGCCCAGGAAAAATCGGCCGGCGTCGCGGCGGAGATGTTCTCGTCGACGAAGCGCACGTCCCAGGCTTCCGGCAGGTAGGCGCTGATCGCGAGCAGGCCCTGCGGCGGCATGAAGGCGGTGACGCCCATCAGCTTGTAGGCGTGCGCGAATGTGCCGAAAGAGGGGGTGTAAGCCGGGAAGACGCAAAGCACGCGTCGCCTATTATTGACCACGGCCGGATAACGCATGAAGAATTTCCCACCTCAGGCCGCCAAGGCCGGTTCGTCCCCGGTCCCGAATCTTCCATAAATGGCAGTACTTTGCCAGAGGCTGCGCCGCGCTGCCGCGAGGTCCTCAGAAAAGCGCCTCGCCGGCCATGAGCCCGAAGACGATCGCCAGCACGACGAGGATCAGGCCGATGAAGAAGATGGCGAACAGCACCTTGGAGATCGCCGCCGCGCCGCGCGCGACCGGCGTCAGGCCGACAGCGCCGGCAATGAGCGAGATCACCAGGAATATCAAAGCCCATTTCAGCATGGCGGTGGCCCGTTCTCTTCCGTTTCGATCGTGAGGCGGCTCACCAGGAACGGCCGGCGCTGCGGGAGGTTCCGAGCGCTTTCCCGCGGGCATTGGAAAGCGCGCCTAGCGCCGGCTCGCGGCGCGAACCGAATTTCCCTTTTCGCCGCGCGGTGGAGAACGCCGCATTTTGTCGGGCGGATGCGCGGGGTCGTATCATCCGCCCCAGGTGCGACCCGCCCGGTCCACGATAAGAGGAGTTCGTGACATGCCCATGCAGACGCTGGTCATCGGCGACGACGCGCCGGACTTCGAGGCCGACACCACCGAAGGCAAGATTCGCTTCCACGACTGGCTCGGCAGTTCCTGGGCCGTGCTCTTCTCGCACCCGAAGGACTTCACGCCGGTCTGCACGACCGAGCTCGGCACCATGGCGCGGCTGAAGCCCGAGTTCGACAAGCGCAACGTCAAGATCATCGGCTTGAGCGTCGATCCGGTGGACAACCATTCGCGCTGGGCGAAGGACATCGAGGAGACGCAAGGCACGGCGCCGAACTATCCGATGATCGGCGACCCGGAGCTGAAGGTTGCCAAGGCCTTCGGCATGCTTCCGGCAAGCGTTGGCGCCACCTCGGAAGGCCGCACCGCCGCGGACAATCAGACCGTCCGCAACGTCTACATCATCGGCCCCGATAAGAAGATCAAGCTGGTGCTTTCCTACCCGATGACGGCCGGGCGGAACTTCGACGAGATCCTGCGTGTCATCGATTCGCTTCAGCTCACCGCCAACCACAAGGTGGCGACGCCGGCGAACTGGAAGAACGGCGACGACGTGATCATCTCCGGCTCCGTATCGAACGACGACGCCAAGAAGCTTTGGCCGGGCGGCTGGAAGGAGCCGAAGCCGTATATCCGCATCGTTCCGCAGCCGCAGGGTTAAGACGCGGTTTCGCGAAGAGCGACGCGACCGAGACCTGACCGTGACGCGTCCCGGTCTTCCGGGCGCGTCAGGTTAACCGAGTCTTCAGGATTTGATGAAGTTTACGCGGGTCTTGGCCGGTTAGGCGGCCCTGGAAAGCTTTTGTTCGCCGATCTCTGGCACGACGCACATGGAGATAGGATCGATCCATGCGCCCGCTTCTCGTCGCCTCGCTCCTGATTGCCGGCTTTGCCGTCGCTCTGCCGAGCATCTTCAAGAGCTACATGGAGCCGTCGGCGCGCCCGAGGTCGGCAGGGTCGGCCGTGTCGGAAGTCCCGACGAGCGAGCATTCATCCGCCGGACGGCAGGTCGAGGTGAAGGCCGGCCGCGACGGTCATTTCTACGTCGTGGCGGAGGTCAATTTCCGCCCCGTCCGCTTGATGGTCGACACCGGCGCGACGGTGGTGGCGCTTCGCGTCTCCGACGCCGAAGCGGCCGGCATTCGTCTCCGTGATGCGGATTTCGTCAACCCGGTGCAGACCGCGAACGGCACGACCAATGCCGCGGAGGCGCTGCTCGAAAGCGTCAGCGTCGACGACATCGAGCTGCGCAATATCCGCGCGCTGGTCATTCCCGACGACCAGCTTTCCATCAGTCTTCTCGGGGGCTCCTTCCTGCATGGTCTCCGGCGCTTCGAGGTCGCCGACGGGACCCTGATCTTCGAGAACTGAGCAACGCGCCGCCCCCCTCGGGCGGCTCCTCAGGTGATGGCGCTCGGCGCCACGCCAAGACGCTCCTTGATGCCGGCCACCTTGTCAGCCGCTGCGATCACGCTTGAGAGCGCCGCTTGCGTCGGCGTGTCGTGCTTCTTCGGGTCGGGCTCGTAGCGCTCGATATAGACGCGCAGCGTCGCGCCCGACGTGCCCGTCCCCGACAGCCGGTAGACGATGCGCGCGTCACCGGAGAGAAGGATCTTCACGCCCTGCCTCTCGCTGACCGATCCGTCGACCGGGTCGACATAGGAGAAGTCCTCGGCGCTCTCGACCGTGTGGCCGGCGAAGCTCTTGCCGGCGAGCGAAGGGAGGCTTGCTCTGAGCGCCTCCATCAGGCCCGCGGCGAGCGCGGAGTCGATCTCCTCGTAGTCGTGCCGCGTGTAGTAATCGCGGCCGAGCTCGCGCCAATGCGCGCGCACGATCGCCTCGACGTCCTCGCCGCGCGCGGCAACGACGTTGAGCCAGAAGAGCACCGCCCAAAGCCCATCCTTCTCACGAATGTGGTCGGAGCCCGTGCCGAAGCTCTCTTCACCGCAAAGCGTGATCTTGCCCGCGTCGAGCAGATTGCCGAAGAACTTCCAGCCCGTCGGCGTCTCGTAAGCGGAGATGCCGAGCTTCTTTGCCACGCGGTCGGCGGCGCGGCTCGTCGGCAGCGAGCGGGCGACGCCCTTGAGCCCGTTTTTGTAGCCGGGCACGAGATGGGCGTTCGCGGCCATCACCGCCAGGCTGTCGCTCGGCGTCACGAAGAAGCTCCGGCCCATGATCATGTTGCGGTCGCCGTCTCCGTCGGACGCCGCGCCGAAGCCGGGGCCGTCGGGTCGCGACATCTCTTCCACAAGCGCATGCGCGTGCACGAGGTTCGGGTCGGGATGATGCCCGCCGAAATCGGGGAGGGGATCGCCGTTGACGACGGTTCCGTCCGGCGCGCCAAGGCGGCGCTCGAGGATCTCCTTCGCGTAGGGGCCGGTCACCGCGCTCATCGCGTCGAAGCGGATCGTGAGCCCTTTCTTCAGGCGCTCGCGGATGCGCTCGAAGTCGAAGAGCGTCTCCATGAGCGCCGCGTAATCGGCGACCGGGTCGACCACCTCGACGACCATCGCGCCGATCTTGGTCTCGCCGACACGCTCGATATCGACGTCGGCGCCTTGAGCGATGCGATACTGGGTCAGCGACCGGCTGCGCTTGAAGATCGCGTTGGTGACGTCGGCCGGCGCCGGGCCGCCGTTAGCGACATTGTATTTCACGCCGAAATCGCCGTCCGGCCCGCCGGGATTGTGGCTGGCGGAAAGAATGATGCCGCCGCTTGCCTTGCGCAGCCGGATCAGGTGCGAGGCGGCCGGGGTGGAGAGGATGCCGCCGCGTCCGACGATGACGCGGCCATAGCCGTTGGCCGCGGCTATCTTGAGGATGGTGCCGATCGCTTCGCGGTTGTGATAGCGCCCGTCGCCGCCGAGAACGAGCACGGCGCCCGCATCGGATGAAACGGTGTCGAAGATCGCCTGAACGAAGTTCTCCAGATAGCGGGGCCGTTCGAACACCCGGACCTTCTTCCTGAGCCCCGAAGTTCCCGGTTGCTGGTCGTCGAATGGCGTCGTCTCGATCTGCTCAAAATCCATCTCTTCCCCCGCGCACTGAGCCGGACTCCTTTGAAGTCCGGCCGCTCAAGACCAAGCGCTTCCGCCGCGCGCATCGTCGACTTTGAGAATGCCCGCTGCTATCCTCCAACGCCAGCCGCGAGAAGACGCAAGAAGGGCGCGAAGAGCACGGAATGAATGCCCCGACAAGCGTCTCCGGACGAAGCCTGCAGGGCCAAAAGCGCGCCGCCGGGCGCGCGTCCGGCGCAGATGCGCCGCTGAGATTCCCCGTCCCGAAGCCGTGGCTTGCGCCCAACAGCTACGCCTTCGAGTCGGAGCCGATGGTCAAGCCGACAGGCTTCCGCGAATACGATGCGCGCTGGCTCTTCGGCGCTGAGATCAACCTGATGGGCGTCGAGGCGCTCGGCCTCGGCCTCGGCACGCTGCTCCACGAGATGGGAGTCGCACCGGAGATCGTCACCGGGCACGACTTTCGCTCCTATTCCGCCGCAATCAAGCTGGCGCTGTCGACCGGGCTGATGGCGGCTGGCGTCAAGGTCCACGATATCGGCCTCGCGCTGACGCCGATGGCCTATTTCGCCCAGTTCGCGCTCGACGTGCCGGCCGTCGCCATGGTCACCGCCTCGCACAACGAGAACGGCTGGACCGGCGTAAAGATGGGCGCCGACCGGCCGCTGACCTTCGGACCCGACGAGATGAGCCGGCTCCGCGATATCGTGCTCTCCGGGAATTTCGACCTGCGGGGCGGCGGCTCGTACCTCTTCGTCGAGGATTTTCCCGCCCGTTACATCGCCGACCTGACCGACCGCCCGAAGCTGAAGCATCCGATCAAGGCGGTGGTCGCCTGTGGCAACGGCACAGCCGGCGCCTTTGCGCCGCGCGTGCTGGAGGCGCTGGGCGTCGATGTGGTGCCGCTCGACACCGAGCTCGATCACACCTTCCCGCGCTACAATCCGAACCCGGAAGACCTGAAGATGCTTGCCGCGATCCGCGACAAGGTTCTTAAGACCGGTGCCGCCGTTGGGCTCGGCTTCGACGGCGACGGCGACCGCTGCGGCGTCGTCGACAATGAGGGTGAGGCGATCTTTGCCGACAAGGTCGGCGTCATGCTCGCGCGCGATATCTCGTCGCTGCACCCGAACGCGACTTTCGTCGTCGACGTGAAGTCGACCGGCCTCTTCGCCAGCGATCCGACGCTCGCTGAGAACGGTGCCACGACAGATTATTGGAAGACCGGGCACTCCTACATCAAGCGCCGCGTCAAGGCGCTCGGCGCGGTCGCCGGCTTCGAGAAGTCCGGCCACTACTTCTTCAACGCGCCGATCGGCCGCGGCTACGATGACGGACTCGTCTCCGCAATTGCGATCCTCGACATGCTAGACCGCAATCCCGGGAAGACCATGGCCGACCTTTGCCGCGCGCTTCCCAAGACCTGGGGCTCGCCGACGATGTCGCCGCATTGCGACGACGAGAAGAAATATGCGGTGGTGGAGAATGTCGTACGCGACTTTCAGGCCATGAAGGCCGAGGGCGGGACGCTCGCCGGCCATCCGCTCCGCGACCTGATCACTGTGAACGGCGTGCGCGTGGTCGCCGATGACGGCACCTGGGGCCTCGTGCGCGCCTCCTCCAACAAGCCGGAGCTGGTGGTCGTGGTGGAAAGCCCGGTTTCGGAGCGGCGGATGCGGGAGATGTTCGAGGGCGTCGACGCGGTGCTCCGCCGCAATCCGGAAGTCGGCGCTTATAACCAGACGATCTGAGGATGCGCGGACAGACATTCGTGCGCCGCGGACGCAAGCGCCTGATCGGACCGGTCGTCGTTGCCGGGCTCTTGATATCTGCGGCGCCCGCTTTTGCTCAGGATGCCCCAAACCCCCTCAAGTTCCTGAAGCCGTGGATCGAGAAGCAGATTTTCGGGAAGGAGCCGACGGAGCCCGCGACCGGCGAGCCCACCGGGGCTCTGCCGGGAGGTGATTCCGAGACCGCGCCATCGGGCCCCGATGTTGCGCCGGACAGCGCCGAGTCAGCCGATGCCCCGCCATCCGACACCGAGCCCGCGGAGACGGCGACGGGTAGCCCTGCGCCGATTTTGGGCACGGGGGAGGCTCCGGTGCTTCGCGGCGGCGAGGACGGGGAGGGCGTTGGCGAGCCGGTCGAGCTGCTGCTGCAAGTGCCGCCCGGCGGCGTGGCAGCCGTGGAGCCCCAGTCGGGATCGGAGTCGGAGTCCGAGCCGGAACCGGCAGTCCCCCCCGTCACCGAGGCCAAGCCCGCGCCGCTCCGCTTCGCCTTGCTCGCAGGGCGCAGTGCCGCCGCGACCATGGCGGTGGTAGGCCCGATCGCCGACGACCTCGCCAGGCTGCTTGAGCGGCCCGTCGAGTTCCTGCCCTTTCCGTCCTACGCGGCGATGGTCGATGCGCAGGTCGATCGCAGGATCGACGGCGGCTTCTACTCGGCGGCCGCCTTCGCGCTGGCGGATACGCGCTGCGCCTGCTTGGAGCCGCTCGTCGCGCCGCGCGCCTGGGACGGCACGCTCTCCTACCGCGCAATTATCGTGGCGCCGGCGCGGTCCGGCATCCGCGCTATTGCCGATCTTGCCGGCAAGACCGTCGCCGTCGGAGCGCCGGACTCAATCGGAGCGCGGCGTATGCAGCTCGCCGGCCTGATGGCCGAAGGCTTCGACCCTACTGCGATATTCGGCGCCGTCGTGGAGACGGGCTCGGCAGAAGACGCCGTTCGCACCGTAGCGGAAGGGAACGCCGACGCCGCCTTCGCCTGGAGCTCGCTCGCCGGCCGCGCCGAGGAAGGCTACTCGCGCGGCACGCTGGCCGACCTCGTCGCCAAGGGCGCGATCGCGATGTCGGACGTCGTGATTGTTTGGCAGTCACCGCCGATCGAGCACGGGCCCTTCGCGGTCGCGCGTACGCTCGATGCAGCCGACAAGGACAAGATGGAGACCTATTTCGTGGCGCTCGCGGACGCCGACCCGGCCGCCTATGACGAACTCAACCCGTATTATGCGGGCGGTTACGCGCCCGTCGATCCTGCCGATTATTCGGGGGTCGAGGTACTCGCGGCGCAGGACGTCGATGCCTTGCCGATACCGAGTGCCGCTACGAGTCCTGGCGCGTTGGCGCAGTAGCCGTCAGCTCTAGCAGTCGGAGCAGGGGATCGAGTCGACCAGGCGCGGCACGAAGAACAGGCGGTCGCTCAAGTCGATGTCGCCGGTGATGACGTAGCCGACGGCGGGCTTGTACGTGTAGTTGACCTCAGCCATGATGATCTGCGTGCCCGCCACGCGCAGCGTCGCCGGCACGATGCTGTTCACCGAGTCGCCCGGCGTATAGGCGGTTGTCCCGGAGTTCGCTCGGCTCCAGCCGACCGTGGCGTTCTGCGCGTCGTCGACGTTGACCGCGGAGACGCGCATCTCAAGGCTCGTCGTGTCGTAGGGATAGATGGCGCCGGGGGCGATGTCGAAGATCTGGTTGATGTTGGCTTTTGTGATCGTCTTCGTGCGGGACACGAGATCGCCGATCGAAGAACAGAGGTTGTTCAGCCGACGGTCCATGCTCAGTCCCTGCGTCACTTCTACGCCGCCGAGCCACAAGAGCACGAGGATCGGAAGAATGAGCGAAAACTCCACGGCCGCCATGCCGCCTTCGTGAAGCGTGAAGCGGCTCGCGAAGAAGCGCCGGAAACGGAGAAGTCGCGTCATCCGCATCCGCCGGACGTTGACGTGTAGGGCTCGTTGCAGAAGGCGGCGAACGAGCCGATCAGCAGCTTTCCGTTCGGCATGGCGTTCTTCCACTGGTGCCCGAGAATCGGCGTGATCGGCCATTGGTAGTAGGCCCTGACGACCACGATCTGGTTCGCGGTTCCGAAGTTGAAGGTGGGGGGGTCGGTGAATTTGTCGTCGTCATCGACCGGCGGGCTCACCACCAGCGTAGCCAGATCGGCGAATGTGTCGTATTTCTCCACGTCGAGATAGAAGTTTGCGCTCGAGCAATCGATGAAGACGGAGATGCGGTCGCAGACTTCCTGCTTGAAATCCGCCGCGGACATCCCCCCCTGCTGCACTTGCCCGGTGCGGATCAAGCGCGCGGTCTCGAACACGGCGTTGTCGAGAACCTGCTCGGCGACGAAGACGAGCGCCGTCTCCGCGATCACGAACATCAGGAAGAAGAAGATCGGCGCGATGATCGCGAACTCGATCGCGGCGGCACCGCGCTCGTCGCGGCGCCACCGGTGGCGCAGATGTGCCACACGGCTGGAAATCCGGTCGAAGACGGACGGTCTCTCGCTCACGGGTTCGATCTCTGCGGCATCAAAGGTGCGAAGCCTCATAGCAGAGCCTTTCCCGGAAAACTTTAATCGTCGGGCCCGGCGCCAGCTTTGTTTTAACTAGTGTAAACGGGCGCTTAACCCGTATTCGAGGCGTCTACTTCGAGAGTTCCTGGCGCGTCTGGATCTGCGAGGAGGCGTCCTCGAAGCTCTGCTTGTTGTCGCCGACGGAGACGACCTGCTCGCACACGGGCGCGCAAGAGAACGTCTGCCGGCTCTTCCCGTAGAACACCGTAGTGAGCTGGCGGATGTCGGACGATACGCGCAGCGTCGAGTTCACGATCTCGTCGCCGTCGTCGTTGAGGACGATCAGGTTGGTGGTCCCCGCCGTCTTTCCTGTCAGCACCAGGGTCTTCTCGTCGTCGACGTTGGCGTCGGCGATCCCCGGATTGCCGATGATGATCGTGTGCGCCGGCTCGGAAAGGCGCAGCACCTTGGCGAAATCGATGGTGACGTCGATCGGCGCGCCCGACTCTGCGGCGAGGGCGACTGCCGGCCCGGCCCAGGCGATCGCGGCGACGACAAATCCGCGGCAGAAGCGGCCAAACTCAACTCGCATCGAACTCTCCCGTTGGGCGCCACCTTGTGTGGGCAGCCCGTTACGCAGAGCCCTCGCGACCCTGCTGGTGAGGGCGTAGGGGGGCTCCGCTTACTCTATCGCCCTGACGGGGTTAATAAGCGTTTAACAGACTAATGGCATCTTTCTTCGTGGGCGGACAAATATAAGCCGCGAAGAAATTCAAAAGAATTGATTCTATTTTTACCACCCCGCAAGCTTCATGCGGTTTTTTCGGTCAAATGTGCCAAGTTAACTTCGGCGCAAGCAATGGATGCTAGCTGAGCAGGAGTTTCGGCGGGCCATCCATCGAAGCAGGGCCATTGTTGGGTCGAGTTAGGAGCAGTGAGATGACGAAGATTTTCAGCCGGTTCGCGAAGGACGAGTCTGGGGCGACCGCGATCGAGTACGGGCTGATTGCGGCCCTGATTTCGGTTGTGATCATCGGCGTTCTTTCGACCGTCGGCACGAACCTCGCCAAGAAGTTCAATCAGATCGCGACGCAGCTGAAGTAGTCCTTCAGCCCGCGCGAAACTGCGGATCGAGGCGGAGGGTAACCCCTCCGCCTCACCCGCCGGCGGATGGCGGAAGCGCGGGTAGCGCTTTGCCTTTCCGCGCATCTTTTTTTCGCAAATGCTGCGGCATTTATGTCGCTGGTTCGCGCATGACGATCTCGACAGCCGCCGCTGCATGCGGCCTCGTCCTCTTCCCGCTCGCCATGATCTATGCCGGGCTGATGGACTTGGCGACGCTGACGATCCGCAACACGCTGGTCGCCGCAATCGGCTGCGCCTGGCTTCTGCTGGCGCCGCTGGCGGGCTTCACGCTTTCGGAGCTTGGGACGAGTGCGGCTCTTTCTGCCGCGGTGCTCGCCGTCACCTTCACGTTCTTCGCGCTCGGCTGGATCGGCGGCGGTGACGCCAAGCTTGCCGCGGTGACGGCCCTGTGGTTCCAGCCGCAGGAGGCGTTCCTCTATTTCGCCTATGCGGCGGTGCTCGGCGGCTTCCTCACGCTCGGCATTCTGCAACTGCGCTCGAGCGTCATTCCGATGTTCCTCTACCGCGTGCCGTGGATCGCCCAGTTGCACGATTCGCGCACCGGCGTTCCCTACGGCGCCGCCATGGCGCCGGCCGCGCTGCTCGTCTTTCCCGATACGGCCTGGGTGACCCACGCGCTGTCTTGAGCCGGTCGGGCAGTGTCCGATTCGCCCCTTTTTGCGACTCGTTAACCGGGTCGGGGGTGCCGCCAAGGCCCTCGGATACCCGCGGAAATACGGGTCGTTAACCATCCCTTGACCTTTATTGAGCGAAACTGACCGTGTTGGAGGCCGCCTTCGCGGACCGCAAATCGGGGCAACTGCGATGAAGCTGTTTCGCGTGCTCGTACTCGCCGTCGCGCTCGCCGCTGGCGGCATCGCCGCCTATCTGGCGCTCAATATGAGCCCCGAAGGAACTCCGGCGCCGACCGTCGTGGAGCTGGCGCCGCAGATCCAGTCGCAGGATGTCCTGGTTGCCGCCAAGGACATCGGACAAGGCCAGAAGCTGTCGGCCGACAACATCCGCTGGCAGCGCTGGCCGGACGACGCCATGAACCCGACCTACATTCAGAAGCAGACTCGGCCCGACGCGGTCGAGGCGCTTAAGGGCTCGATCGTCAGGAGTCCGTTCGTCGCCGGCGAGCCGATCCGCGAGGTCAAGCTGGCGCGCCCCGGCAGCGGCTTCCTTTCCGCCATCCTGCCGTCCGGCAAGCGAGCCGTCGCCGTGCGCATCTCCGCCTCCAATACGGCGGGCGGGTTCATCCTGCCGGGCGACCGCGTCGACGTCGTGCAGACGATTGCGCAGCAGACGAGCTCCGAAGCAGCGCCGGAGAACGTCAGCCGCACGATCCTTACCAACATCAAGGTTCTCGCCATCGACCAGACGGTGGGCGAGCAGGAAGGCGAGGCGGTCGCGGTCGGCAAAACGGCGACGCTTGAGCTCGATCCGGCGCAGGTGGAGTTGATCACCAGCGCCGAGGCGTCCGGGACGCTCTCACTCGCGCTCCGAAGCATGGCCGACGCCGCCGAGGTCGTCGGCTCGCAGGAACACCGGCAGAGTGGAACGGTGCGCATCTACCGCGGCGACAGCAGCCAGATTTTGACTACGCAATGAAAAAAAGCCCCGATCCCGAGGAGCAAACGAAATGACCGCGCTTGGACGAATCCGGGCAGTGGTGTTGTGTATTGCGTTCACCATCGTCTTTCCCGTCGCCGCCTTCGCCGCGGGCGGCGACGCCTATGTGAAGCTTTCCGTCGGCGACACCCTCGAAGGTCGCCCCATCTACCTTGGCATCAGCAAGTCGGTGGTCATCGACCTTCCGAAGCCTGCTGGCGATGTGCTCGTCTCCAATCCGGAGATCGCCGACGCCGTGCTTCGCACCTCGACGCGGCTCTATCTGATCGGCGTCGACCTCGGCCAGGCGAGCGTCTTCCTCTTCGACTCGTCCGGCGCCCAGATCGCGAGCTTCAACGTTTACGTCGACGCCGATCTCGGCGCATTGAACCAACTCCTCGCCGAGGCGATTCCGAACGGCTATGTGCGCGCCGAGGCGATCCAGGGTTCGATCGTGCTGCGTGGCCAAGTGCCCTCGGCCACGGAATCGTCGCGTGCCGTCGAGATCACGCAGAGCATGATCGCGCGCGCCCCTACGTCGGTGACCGGATCGAGCTCCAGCGGTAGCGGCTCGACCGCGACGACCTCGACCTACGATTCCGGCACCGGCCCCGGCATCATCAATCTCCTCAGCATCACCGGCGAGGAGCAGGTGGCGCTCAAGGTCTCCGTCATCGAGGTGCAGCGCTCTGTCATCAAGCAGCTCGGCATCAACATGAAGGGCGTGTTCATCGGCAACGACAACAACACCGGTCCTTTCGGAATTGGCACCAATCTCGTGAACGCGATCACCGGCACTGTCGCCAGCGGCGTCGGCGGCAGCCCGATCACCTTCCCCATCAACTCGGCGACGACGCCGGGGGAGGTCGGGGCAAGCTACACGACGAGCGGTGGCGACACGGTGCAGGCGACCCTGAAGGCGCTCGAACAGACGAATATGCTCAGGACGCTGGCCGAGCCGACCTTGACCGCGGTCTCCGGCGAGACGGCCAACTTCCTGGCGGGCGGCGAGTTCCCCGTTCCGGTCGCCGGCGACAATGGCCAGGTCACCGTCGACTTCAAGGAGTTCGGCGTCAATCTCGCCTTCACACCCGTCGTGCTCTCGCCCGGCCGCATCAGCCTCAAGGTTCGCAGTGAGGTGAGTGCCCTCTCCGCCAATGGCGCGGTCTCCGTGCCGCTGACGAGCACGTCGACCGTCACCATCCCGGCGACCACCGTGCGGCGCGCCGAGACTTCGATCGAGCTGCCCTCGGGCGGCGCCTTCATGATCGCCGGGCTGATCCAGGAGGATACGCGTCGGGCCGCTACCGGCCTGCCGTGGCTGCAGAAGCTGCCGATCCTCGGCGCGCTCTTCTCGTCGAAGGACTTCAAGTCCGACCAGACCGAGCTGGTGATGATCGTCACGGCCTACCTGGTGAAGCCGGTATCGCCCAACGCGCTCGCGCGTCCCGACGACAACATGTTCATGGCCAACGACGCGGAAGCCTATTTGCTCAACCGCCTGACCAAGGTCTACGGCGCCAAGGGGCAGGTTCCCACCGGCGCCGGCGCCCCTCGGGTCGGTTTCACCTTTGATTGACGGGAGGGTGCCTTGGGTCCTGCACACATGCCGATAGCCAAGATCGATCCTCGCCGCAGCCTGCCGCGGGCTCTCCTGACAGGCGCCGCGCTCGCCGCTCTCGCGATGGTCGCGAGCGGCTGCGGCACCACCGGCACGTCGAACTTCAATCCGGCCGATCACGACTATCGCCTGCGTCATCCGATCGTGCTCTCCAACGAGCCCGAGGTGCTCGACATGCACGTCGGGATGAATGGCCCGGCGCTGTCACCCGAGCTGGTGACGGTGATCCGCGACTATGTGGGCGAGTACAATGCCGACGGCACCGGCTCGATCACGATCCAGGTGCCGACCGGGTCGGCGAACGACGTGGCGGCGGCCGAGACGGGCCGCGCGGTTCACTACGCGCTCGTGCGCGCCGGCGTCCCCCGCAATCGCATCGTGATCACGCCTTATGAGGTTGGTGACCATTCGACGCTCGCCTACTTGCGTCTCTCCTATCTGCGGGTGAAGGCAGTGGTGCCGCAGTGCGGCATCTGGCCGGACGGCGGCACGGCGAATTTCCGCAACAGCGATTACTACAATTTCGGGTGTTCACAGCAGCACAACCTCGCGGCCATGGTCGACAATCCGGCGGACTTCGTGCGGCCGCACGCGCTCACCCCCGCCGACGGCAACCGCCGTGCCGCCGTGATCTCGAAATACCGCCGCGGCGAGGATCCGAAATCCAACATCGTCCTGATCGAAAGCGGCGTCGGGGGCTGATGCACGATGACTAACCTCGCTTTTGACATGACCCCGGAAGGGGAGGAGGGGACTCCCCGGCCGCCGGACGCGCGGCCGATCCCGCGCATCACCATCCAGGCGTTCTGCGACACGCCGGAGATCGCCGGCACCATAGAGACCGCCGCGATGGATCGTCGTATGGCGCGCGCGCACGTCAAGGTCCACACCGGTGGCCTGAACGCGGCCGTCGAGTTCTATCGTTCCGCGCCGACCCCCAACCTCATTCTCGTCGAGACGCGACTTCCGTTCGAAGAGCTGGTCAGCGCGCTCGATGGGCTTGCCGAAGTCTGCGACGCCGGCACCAAGGTGATGGTGATCGGCCACTCGAACGACGTGCAGCTTTATCGCGAGCTGCTGAAGCGCGGTGTCTCGGAATATCTGGTGGCGCCTGTCGACGTGATGGCGATCATCACTGCGATCTCCGGCATCTACCACGATTCCGGTACCGAGAAGCTCGGCCAGGTCTACGCCTTCATCGGGGCCAAAGGCGGCGTCGGCTCGTCGACGATCGCCCACAACGTCGCCTGGACCATGGCGCGCGTCGTCGGGTCCGACGTAATCCTCGCCGATCTCGATCTGCCCTTCGGCACCGCTGGGCTCGACTTCAATCTCGACCCTGCGCAAGGCATCGCCGAGGCGGTGTTCGGCGCCGACCGCCTCGACGAAGTTCTGCTCGATCGGCTGCTCGCCAAGTGCGAGGATCACCTGAGCCTGCTCGCTGCGCCCGCCACGCTCGACAAAGCCTACGACTTCGGCGAAGGCTCCTTTGACCAGGTGCTGGAGATCGTCCAGGCCAACGTCCCCACGGTCGTCCTCGACGTGCCGCACCTTTGGACTTCTTGGGTCAGGAAGACGTTGATTGCCGCCGACGAGGTCGTCGTCACCGCGGTCCCGGACCTCGCCAATCTCCGCAACGCCAAGGCGATCGTCGACCTGTTGCGTCAGGCGCGACCGAACGACGCGCCGCCGAAGCTGATCCTGAACGAGGTGGGCGTTCCCAAGCGCCCGGAGATCAAGCCTGACGACTTCGCCGCTGCGCTGCAGCTGACGCCGATCGCGACGATCCCGTTCGATCCGCTGCTCTTCGGCACCGCCGCCAACAACGGTCAGATGATCGCCGAGGCTTCCGCCAAGACCACCGTCTCGGATGTCTTCGCCGACATCGCGCAGATCGTCGGCGGCCGCAAGGAGCTGAAGAAGGCCCGCAAGCGCGGCTTCGATCTCGGACCTCTGCTGCAGAAGCTGAGCCGCCCGAAGGCCAAGTCCAGGGCCAAGAAGGCGAGCTGACTCGGGGCCAAGGAGTGTAGGAGTGTAAATGTTCGGCAAGCGTAGCACCGCCTCCGACCTGCTGTTGGACCGGCCGGCGAAGGCCACTGAAGTGGCGGCCGCCGAGAAGGCAACCCCACCCGTTCCCGGCATGCCGGCGCCTCCGACGGGGAAGAAGGCTCCTCCGACGCCGATCGCGCCACCGCCCGCCGCACCGACGACGGGCCGCCAGCGCAAGACCGACGAATATTACGACCTGAAGACGCAGATCTTCGGCGCGCTGATCGACACGATCGACCTTTCGCAGCTGTCCAAGATGGACATGGACCAGGCGCGCGAGGAGATTCGCGACATCGTCAACGACATCATCACGGTGAAGAACGTGGTGATGTCGATCGCCGAGCAGGAAGAGCTGCTGGAGGACATCTGCAACGATGTCCTCGGCTACGGGCCGCTCGAGCCGCTGCTGGCGCGTGACGACATCGCCGACATCATGGTCAACGGCGCCGACCGCATCTTCATCGAAGTGCGCGGCAAGGTCGAGGAAACGGACGTTCGCTTCCGCGACAACGCCCAACTCCTCAATATATGTCAGCGCATCGTCAGCCAGGTCGGCCGCCGCGTCGACGAAGCAAGTCCCATCTGCGACGCGCGCCTGCCCGACGGCTCACGTGTCAACGTCATCGTGACGCCGCTTTCGATCGACGGTCCGGCGCTCACCATTCGTAAGTTCAAGAAGGACAAGCTGACGCTCGATCAGCTCGTGCAGTTCGGCACGATTACGCCGGAAGGCGCGAGCATCCTGCAGATCATCGGCCGCGTGCGCTGCAACGTGCTGGTCTCCGGCGGCACCGGTTCGGGTAAGACGACGCTCTTAAACTGCCTCACCCGCTACATCGACGCCGACGAGCGCATCATCACCTGCGAGGACGCGGCGGAGCTTCAGCTGCAGCAGCCGCATGTCGTGCGCTTGGAGACGCGCCCGCCGAATATCGAGGGCGAGGGCGAGGTCACCATGCGCGACCTCGTCAAGAACTGTCTGCGCATGCGTCCTGAGCGCATCATCGTGGGCGAGGTGCGCGGCCCGGAGGCCTTCGACCTCCTGCAGGCCATGAACACCGGTCACGACGGCTCGATGGGAACGCTCCACGCCAACAGCCCGCGTGAAGCCCTGTCGCGTATCGAATCGATGATCACGATGGGCGGCTATCAGCTGCCTTCCAAGACGCTGCGCGAGATGATCGTGTCCTCCATCGACGTGATCGTGCAGGCGGCGCGTCTGCGTGACGGCTCTCGCCGCATCACCCACATCTCAGAGGTGCTCGGCATGGAAGGTGATGTCATCATCTCGCAGGACCTCTTCATCTACGACATCGTCGGGGAGGATCCGAACGGCCGCATCGTCGGCCGCCATCGCTCCACCGGCATCGGCCGTCCGGGTTTTTGGGACCGTGCCCGCTATTACGGCGAGGAGGCGCGGCTTGCCGCGGCACTCGACTCGGCCGACACGGGCGAGCAGATGGGCCGGGCCTGATCCATGTTCTCGCCCTTCATGGTTCAGGTGGCGGTCGCGCTTCTCGCCGCTTTTTCCATCGGTGGCGTGATCGTCGCGGCGCTCTACCCGCGCCTTGGCGGCCGTTCGAAAGGCGAGAAGCGGCTCGAGTCGATCGCGGCGATGAAGCGCAAGTCCGCCGCCGACCGCATCACCTCGGAGGAGGGCCGGCGCAAACGCTCCGTCGAGGAGACGCTCAGGGAGCTTGAGGAAGCGCAGAAAGCGAAGGCGCACAAGAGCCAGAAGCCGACCCTGATGACGCGCATGCGGCAGGCGGGCCTGGGTTGGAGCAAGAACACCTACTATCTCGTCTGCGTCGCTACGGCGCTCGCCGTGATGCTGATCTGTCTGGCCGCGTTGCGGCTGTCGCTGCTTCCGACCGTCGGCTTTGGAATCTCGGCCGGCGTGCTCCTTCCGCATTTCTTCGTGAACTGGAAGCGCAAGCGCCGTCTTCGCCGCTTCACCGAGGAGTTCCCCAACGCCGTCGACGTCATCGTGCGCGGCGTGAAGGCAGGCCTGCCGCTCGTCGACTGCCTGAAGGCGATCGCCAACGAGGCGCAGGACCCGGTCAACGGCGAGTTCCGCGAGATCGTCGAAGATCAGACTCTGGGGATGCCGCTTCCCGACGCAGTCGGGCGGCTGCCCGAGCGCATCCCGCTTCCCGAGGCGAACTTTTTCGCCATTGTGGTCGCCATCCAGGCGCGCTCCGGCGGCTCTCTCTCCGAGGCGCTGTCAAACCTTTCTAAGGTTCTGCGCGACCGAAAGAAGATGGCGGGAAAGATCAGGGCGATGAGCGCGGAGGCCAAGTCGTCCGCCGGCATCATCGGCTCGCTGCCGCTGATCGTGGCGGTCCTCGTCTACTTCACCAGCCCCGATTACATCCTGCTTCTGTTTACGACGAACGTCGGCAACATTGTGCTCGCTGCCGCCGGTTTCTGGATGTTCGTCGGCATCATGGTGATGCGCAAGATGATCAACTTCGACTTCTGAGGCGGCCGTGGATCTTCTCACCCAGAACACTCAGTTGCTCGTTGCATTGAGCTCCGCGATCGCGGTCTTCTCCGCAATCGTGGTTGTCGCTTGGCCATACCTTGCGCGCGACGAGCTCGATACGCGCATGCGGCAGATTTCAAGCGAGCGCGAGCGCATTCGCGCGCGCGAGCGCGCCAAGCTCGAGGCGCAGAAGAAGCAGCAGGCCACGCTGCGCGTCGAGCCGAAGAAGTTCTTCAAGGATATCGTCGACCGCTTCAACCTGGCCAAACAGGCGGAGGACGGCGAGACCGTCAGAATGCTGCGCCAAGCCGGCTATCGCGGGCAGAATCCGGTCTTCGTATTCCTCAGCCTGCGGCTCATCGCGCCGATCGTGATGTTCGCCGTCGCCGTGCTTTATGTCTTCTTCATCCTTCATCTTGAGAAGCCGTTCGTCTTCAAGCTCTCAATTGCGACGGCGATCGGCATTGGCAGCTATTTCGGGCCGACCATCTACGTGCGCAACCAAATCAGCAAGCGCCAGCTATCCGTGCGCCGCGCCTGGCCGGACGCGCTCGACCTGCTCCTCATCTGCGTGGAATCGGGAATGGGCATCGAGGGGGCCTTCCGCAAGGTGTCCGAGGAGATCGGCGCGCAGTCGATTCCGCTCGCCGAGGAGCTGTCGCTGACGACGGCTGAGCTCTCCTACCTGCAGGATCGGCGCAAGGCCTACGATAACCTCTCCGCGCGCACCGGCCTCGAGGGCGTGCGCTCCGTGGTGACCGCGCTGGTCCAGGCGGAGAAATACGGCACGCCGATCGGCACGGCGCTGCGCGTTCTGGCGCAGGAGAATCGCGATATGCGCATGCAGGAGGCGGAGAAGAAGGCCGCGGCGCTGCCGCCGAAGCTGACCGTCCCGATGATACTGTTCTTCCTGCCTGTGCTCTTCGCCGTCATCATCACGCCGGCGGCGATCCAGGTCTCCGACATCTGGTAGGCGCGAAAAGGCCGAGCCTTTTCAGGCACGAAAAAGGGGGCCGCACGTGGCCCCCTGGGATTCTCTTTGAAAGCGCGCGGCGTCAGCCGTTGCGGGCGAGTTCCGCCCAGGTGTTCTCTTCCTCGTGTGCGTTCTGCGCAACGGGCGCACCCGGCGTCGACGCGGGCGCCGGTCCGGCGACTGCGTCCGCCTCGGCTTGCTTGCCGCGGAGCCGCAGCACCAGCGCCAGGTTCTGCCGCGTCTTGAGCGTCGCCCGGGGGCTCGCGACGGCCTGGCGCAGAACCTTCTCGGCCTCCTCCAGGTCGTCGGTCAGCGTGTAGGAAAGGCCGAGATTGTTCAGAATCTGCGGCTCGCCCGGCGCCAGCACCAGCGCCTGCTGGTAGAGCGCGCGCGCTTCCTCATGGCGGTTCAAAGAGTCGAGGATACCGCCTTCCGCCGAGAGCAGCTGCCAATCCGGGTTGTCGGGGCGCTGTGCGCGCTTCACGGTCGCCAGCGCCTCTTCGAACTTGCCGTCTGCGGCAAGCGCCTTGCCGTAAGCGGCGAGCACTTCCCGGTCTTCCGAGTGATAGATCGCCGCCATACGCATGACGGCCACGGCCTGTCCGGACTGCCCGGCGGCTCGAAGCGCCGCCGCATAGTTCAGCGCAGCCTGCTTGTCCTTCCCGTCGTGCTGATAGGCAAGGCCCCATTTCTGCACCGCGGCCAGCGCCTGTTCGGGCGAGAGGTCGGAAGGGATGATCGTCGCGCTGCTGCCGATGGAGCCGGTGTACATCGGCTCCTCCGAGGTCGTTGCGCATCCGGCCAGCATGGCGGCAAGCGCCACGCCGGCAGTCAGGCGCACGAGAAGTCTCTGTCGCCCTGTCCCGGCCATACCGATCCTCATGACGTCCCCCAAAGCAGATTGTTAACAAGGCTTAAGTGCCCCCCGTTAACGGCCCGTTAACGCTGTTTCCGGCGTTGCCAAGCGGGATGTCCCCGCATTACTCCGGCGTCAGTCGCGGACGAGGCGGGAGCGTTATGGAACCGGAAGTGCTTGTTTCGGGGGGTGCAGAAGCCATCCCCGTTCATCTGGTTGGGAGCGAGGAGCTCGACCACGTCCTCGCGGCGCTAAACGAGCGGGAGCGCCGTTTCGCAGCGGCGGCGGGATTCAAGGCGGAGCCCGGCCGGCTGGTGCTGATCCCGGACGCCGAAGGCAACCTCGGGCGCGTGCTTTTCGGGCTCGGCGGCGCCGATTCCGCAGAGCGCGGCCCGCTTCTCGTCGGCAAGCTTGCGACTTCGCTTCCGGCCGGCGACTTTCGCCTGGCGGGGGGCGTCGAGGAGGCGGAGCTCTCCACGCTCGCCTTTGCGCTGGCGAGCTACCGCTTCGAGCGTTACCGCAAGCCGAAGGCGGATCGGCCGCGCCTCGTCGTCCCGCAAGGCGTCGACCCGACCGCGGTGGCGCGCATCCGCGACGCGGTGTTCCTCGTCCGCGACCTCATCAACACGCCCGCCAACGACCTTTCCCCGCACGATCTGGCGCAGGCCGCAACCGCTCTTGCGGCGCGCTGCAAGGCGGAGATCTCCGTCGTCGACGGCGCGGCGCTCGCCGAGGGCTTTCCGCTGATCCATGCGGTCGGCGCGGGGAGCGACCGTCCGCCCTGCCTGATCGACATGCGCTGGGGGCGCGAGAGTGACCCCAAGGTGACGCTCGTCGGCAAGGGCATCGTCTTCGACACCGGCGGGCTCGACATCAAGCCGGCCTCCGGCATGGCGCTGATGAAGAAGGACATGGGCGGCGCAGCGAACGTTCTCGGCCTGGCCTCGATGATCATGGAGGCCGGCTTGAAGGTGCGTCTGCGCGTGCTCGTGCCGGCCGCCGAGAACGCCATATCGGGCCGCGCCTTCCGGCCGGGCGATGTGCTGAAGAGCCGCAAGGGCCTGACGGTCGAGATCGGCAACACCGACGCGGAGGGGCGCCTCGTGCTTGCCGACGCGCTGGCGCTCGCCGACGAGGAAAAGCCGGGTCTCATCGTCACGATGGCGACCCTGACCGGCGCGGCGCGGGTGGCGCTCGGGCCCGATCTGCCGGCCTACTTCGCCGATGATTCCGTCTTCGCCAGCGGTCTTGAATCGGCCTCGGCGGAAGTGCGCGACCCGCTCTGGCGGCTCCCGTTCTGGAAGCCTTACGATTCCTGGCTCGCCTCGAAGGTCGCCGATCTCAACCACATCGCCTCGAACAGCTTCGCCGGCGCGATCGTCGCCGCGCTTTTCCTGCGCCGTTTCGTATCCGCCACGACCCCGTACGCCCATTTCGACATGTTCGCCTGGAACCAGCAGCCGCGTCCGACAGGGCCCGAAGGCGGGGAAGCGCAGGCGATCCGTGCGCTCTTCCGTACCCTCGCAAGCCGTCATGGCTGAGTTTCGCTTGCTCCGCCCCATCGCCGCAGCTTTAATTGGTTCGGCTCCGAAACGAAGCTGCGGGCTGGTGAATGGTTCAGATGCGCCCGGCGCAGGCGCTGCGCCTCTGGCACGACGTCTCGCTTGCGCTCGTTCGCGACGCGGAGCCGGACCTTTCGGCGCGCCAGATCACAATCCTCATCACCATCTATTTGGAGCCGCAGCCGCACACGGTGCGTGCGCTCGCGGCGAAGCTCGGCGTCTCCAAGCCGGTCATCACCCGCGCCCTCGACACGTTGGGCCGGCAGGGCTTGGTCACGCGCAAGCGCGATCCGAGCGACCGGCGGAACGTGATCGTCCAGCGCACCGTGAACGGTTCGCTCCTTCTCGAGCGACTCGGCGACCTCGTGACGGCGAAGGCAGCAGCGCTGCCGCCCTAGACTGCGTCCAACCGGAGACGGTGGCCTGAATGGAAGCGCTCGATCCGCGCGTGAACGCCATCCGCAGCGACCTCGCCGACGAGGCGCTGAGGGGCAAGGTCGACGCCGCGCGTTTCGTCTCCGGCGAGAAGATGCGCGTTGCCGCGCCGATCGCGCCCGTCCGCCACGCGCCGTCGAACCGGGCGTCGCTTCTGACCGAAGCGCTTCTCGGCGAGCTGCTGACGGTGTTCGAGACACGGCCGGAGGGCTGGGCGTGGGTCCAACTCGCAACCGACGGCTATGTCGGATGGGTGCCGCTTGAGGCACTGGGCGAGCCCGGACACGAGCCGACGCACAAGGTCACGGCGCTCCGCACCTTCGTCTTTGCCGAGCCCGACATCAAATCTCCGCCTCTTTCCGCCCTGCCGCTTGGCGCACGGGTGACCGCCATCGGCGAGGCGGAGGATCGGAACGCACGCTATGCGCTTGTCGCGCCGAAGGGCGCTGTCGTCGTCCAGCACCTCGCGCCGCTCGGCGAGTTCGAGCCCGATTGGACTTCAGTCGCGGAGCGTTTCCTCGGCGTTCCGTATCTTTGGGGCGGCAAGACCGCGCTCGGGCTCGATTGCTCGGGCCTGATACAGGTGGCGCTTCAGGCCGCGGGGCTCTCCGCGCCGCGCGACACCGACATGCAGGAGGATGCGCTCGGTGCGCCACTGTCGCTTGAAGGCGGGCTGCCCGCGCTTCGGCGCGGCGATCTTGTCTTCTGGAGCGGCCATCTCGGCATCATGCGCGACACTGAGACGCTCCTTCATGCCAATGCCCACCATATGGCCGTTGCATCGGAGCCGCTGGCCGCGACCATCGAGCGGCTTCAGCGCAAGAATGTGCCCGTCAAGAGCGTGAAAAGACGCGCTTGACCGCAGGTCGCCGTCGTCGCACTTGCGCTCGCCGGGTGCTCGGATAATCTTGCGCGCGAGGGGAACGTCTCCGGCCGAGCAGGCCGGTGACACTCTGGACTGCGGCGCGGGGGCGCGCCGCCGCGTACCAGCGATACCGCGAAAGGGCACCGCGGGTCGGTTGATGTCAGAGGCGGGTAATGCTTCACAGAACGTCCGAGATGGCGCCCGCAATTCCACCCAGGGTCGATAGAATCCAGGACCGGCTGCGGCTGCAATACGAGCGTCTGGCGCTCTCGTGGCACGCCATGCGCCTCGGTCGCGGACGCGCCGTCTCGCTCCGTTCCGAGGGCGGGCTGATCAAGGTCGATGACGGGGTCAGGCAGATCTACGTGCCAAGCGTCCGTCGTGCCGGCGTCTTCAAGAATGGGATCAACACCTGGCTCGAATCCGTTGCGGAGAAATATATCGGGCACACCGGCTACGTGCCGCGCGAAGGCGATATCGTCATCGACGTGGGCGCGGGGATCGGTGAGTTCTCGCTTTGGGCCAGCGCCGCAGGCGCGCGCGTCGTCGCCTTCGAGCCGGATCCGCTCGCTTTCGCCTGCCTCGTGCGGAACACCGCCTCGCTCGGCGCGGTGCAGATCTACCCCTATGCGCTGTGGAAGGAGCGCGCCAATCTGCGGCTGCATGCAACGCCCGACACTTCCGAGAGCTCGCTGATCGAGGATGGAAAGCCGAGTGCGCGCAGCGCCGACGTAGAGGCCTGGCCGCTCGACCGGTTGCAATTCATGGCGCGCCTTGCGGTGATCGATTTCATGAAGGTTGACGGGGAAGGCGTTGAGCCGGAAATCCTCGCAGGCGCGGCGCGTACGCTCCGGCGCACGCGCGTGATCTCCATTGACGTTGGAGCGGCCGACCGCCGGCCGAACCTGCGCAACCGCTTGGAATCCGTTCTCGCCGACCTGGCGTTCCGCCCGCTGCCCCATGGGCGCGACGAGACGATTCTCGCGATCAACGCCGCGATGGTGGGTCCCTTCAATACCCGCGCCTTGGGTCGACGCAATTCCTGAGCGGCTCGCCCCGCTCCAGCGCCTCGATCTGTTCGGTGATCTGCCATGCTAGCGCCTCCGGGTCGGAGACCGCCGCCACGTGCGGCGTGATCGTGACGGTGTCGAAGTCCCAAAGCGGGCTTTGCGGCGAGAGCGGCTCTTCCTCGAACACGTCGAGGCTTGCGCCTGAAAGCGTGCCGTCGCGCAGCGCCGTGACGATATCGGCCTCTACCTGCGTGCCGCCACGCCCGGCATTGATGAAGACCGCTCCGCCGAGCGGGCCGCTTTTCCGCAGCGTCTTGAGGAGCTTGAGATCGACGAGACGCCGTGTCCCTTCGGTGAGGGGGAGGAGCGAGACAAGGATGTCGGTACCCGCCAGGAACGCGTCGAGCCCGTCTCTTCCGGCAAACGTTTCGATGCCGGCGAGAGCCTTCGTCGTCCGCGCCCATCCGCGCACGTTGAAGCCGAGGCTCACGAGCGCGTCGGCGGCGCGCCTTCCCATCACGCCGAGCCCCATGATCCCGACAGTGACCTGGCGCGCTGCCGGCGGCTCGATGTCGCGCCAGCGATGCTCGCGCTGCTGCCGGCGACAGGTGGCTCCGAGGCGCAGATGGTCCAGGCACTGCCAGATGACGTGCTCGGTCATCCGCCTGGTCAGGTCGGCGTCGACCATCCGCACGACTGGGACGTCAGGAAGGCGCGGAAGCGCGAAGATATGATCGACACCGGCGCCGAGCGAGAAGATGACGCGGAGCCCGTTGAGGCGATCGAGCATCGCCTGTTGCGGCTTCCAGACGAGCACGTAGTGCACCGGGGCAAGCGCCGCGTCGGGGCCTTGGAAGAGGCCGGTGCGATCGGTGGCGAGGATGTCGCGGTCGGAAAGGCGTGCCCTCAGGCGCTCCGCCCAGGTCTCCGCATTCCATCCAGTCGTGGCGACGAGGAGCGCCGGCTTCTTCATTTCAGCTCGATCGGAAACGCGCGCGCCTAGTCGCGCACGGCGGCGGCGTGCTCCACCTGGAGCGAGAAGGCGGCCGCCATCAGCGCCCGCGTGTAGTCCGTCTTCGGCGCGTCGAACACGGCGTGCGCCTCGCCCGCCTCCACGACCTTGCCGTCGCGCATGACGATCACGTCGTTGGCGAGCGCACGGACCACCTTCAGGTCGTGGCTGATGAAAAGGTAGGAAAGGTTGTGCCGCTTCTGCAGGGCGCGCAAGAGATCGACGACCTGCGCCTGCACGCTCATGTCGAGTGCCGAGGTCGGCTCGTCAAGCATGACGAAGCGCGGCTCGAGCACCGTCGCCCGCGCGATCGCGATGCGCTGCCGTTGCCCGCCGGAGAACTCGTGCGGATAACCGAAGCGCCTTTCCGGATCGATGCCGACCTCGCCAAGCGCGCGCACGACGCGCGCCTCGCGCTCGTCGGCTGGAAGGTTCGGCTCGTGCACGCGCAGGCCCTCCGCCACGATATCGCGGATCACCATGCGCGGGCTCAACGAATCGTAGGGGTCCTGGAAGACGACCTGCATCTCGGCGCGCAGCTCGCGGGTGTCCTTGAAGCGCGTGCCCTGGATGTCGCGGCCGAGGAAGACGATGCGGCCTTGCGACGAAGTCAGTCGCAGGAGGGCGAGACCGAGCGTGGTCTTGCCCGAGCCCGATTCGCCGACGACCCCGAGCGTCTGTCCTTCGCGCACGACCACGTCGATGCCGTCCACCGCCTTGATGTAGCCGACGGTGCGGCGGAAGAGACCGCGCTGGATCGGGAACCAGACCTTGAGGTCGTCGCCGCGCACGACGACCGGTGCCTCCGGCCGCGCGGCCGGCGGCTCGCCTTTCGGCTCCGCAGCGAGGAGATGCTTGGTGTAGGCGTGCTGCGGGTGCTTGAAGACCTCCTCCGTCGCGCCCTGCTCGACGATCTCGCCCTCGGTCATGACGCAGACGCGGTCGGCAATGTTTCGCACGATGCCGAGATCGTGGGTGATGAAGAGCATGGAAAGGCCGGTCTCGGCCTTGAGCTGTGCCAAGAGCTCCAGAATCTGCGCCTGCACGGTCACGTCGAGCGCCGTCGTCGGCTCGTCGGCGATCAGGATGTCGGGCTCGTTGGCGAGCGCCATGGCGATCATCACGCGTTGTCGCTGGCCGCCGGAAAGCTGGTGCGGATAGGATTGGAGCCGCTCTTCCGGGTCGCGGATGCCGACCTGTTCCAGGAGCTGAAGCACGCGCGCGCGCGCCGCCGCTCCGCTCATGCCGCGATGCACGGCGAGAATCTCCCCGACCTGGCGCTCGACCGTGTGCAGCGGATTGAGCGAGCTCATCGGCTCCTGGAAGATCATCGAGATGCGGTTGCCGCGCACGTCGCGCAGCGTCTTCTCGTCGGCCGAGAGAAGCTCCGTCCCCATGAACGAGATCGAGCCGGCGGGATGAAAAGCGGGCGGGTAGGGGAGGAGCTTCAGGATCGAAAGCGCCGTCACCGATTTGCCCGAGCCGGATTCGCCCACGAGCGCCAGCGTCTCGCCCTTGCGGATGTCGAAGGAGACGCCGTTGACGGCGTTGACCGAGCTCTCGCCCTGGCGGAACTCGACGTGAAGATTGCGGACGGAAAGAAGCGGCGCCTCGGCTTTGGCGTCGGCGTGCGTCGTTTCGGGTTCCGCCGTTTCGTGACGAGGCTCTGTCGCGCGGTCCTTGCCGTCGAAATTGGCGAAAGTCTTGCGCGGATCGAAAGCGTCGCGCACCGCCTCTCCGACGAAGATCAGGAGCGACAGCATCAGCGAGATGATGACGAAGCCGGTAATGCCGAGCCAAGGCGCTTGCAGATTGTTCTTGCCCTGCGCCAGCAACTCGCCGAGCGAGGGCGAGCCTGGCGGCATGCCGAGCCCGAGAAAGTCGAGCGAGGTCAAGGTGGTGATCGAGCCGTTCAGGATGAACGGCATGAAGGTCAGCGTCGCCACCATGGCGTTCGGCAGGAGATGCCGGAACATGATGGTGAGGTTCTTGACGCCGAGCGCCCGCGCCGCGCGTACGTAGCCGACGTTTCGCGCGCGCAGGAACTCCGCCCTGACTACGCCGACCAGCGCTACCCAGGAGAAGAGAAGGAGGATACCGAGGAGCACGAAGAAGCCCGGCACCAGCACCGAGGAGATGATCAAAAGCAGGTAGAGCGAGGGAATCGACGTCCAGATCTCGATGAAGCGCTGGAAGAAGAGGTCGATGCGCCCGCCGAAATAGCCTTGCGTCGCGCCCGCGGTCACGCCGACGAGCGAAGAGAGCACCGTCAGCGCGAAGCCGAAGAGCACGGAGAGGCGGAAGCCGTAGATGAGTCGCGCCAGCACGTCGCGGCCCTGATCGTCCGTGCCGAGCCAGTTCCAATGCCAGGGATCGCAGTAGTTCTGGATCTTCTCGTCGTCAGACGGCGTCTTGCAGAGCGCGTTAAGATGCATCCAGTTTGGCGCCGTCGGAAATCCCACGGTCGTTCCGAGCGCGTCTGAGAGCGCGTCGATCGGAAAGTCCAGATTGGCGGTGCGGTAGGAGTAGCGGATCGGCGGCCACAGCATCCAGCCGTTGGCGTTGATCTCGTCCTGGATGAACGGCGAGCGGTAGTCGGTGACGGCGAAGAAGCCGCCGAACTTCTCCTCCGGATAGTCAACGAAGACCGGATAGAGGATTTCGCCCTTGTAGGAGACGATGAGCGGCTTGTCGTTCGCCAGGAACTCCGCGAACAGCGACAGGACGAAGAGGACGAGGAATATCCACAGCGACCAGAAGCCGCGCTTGTTGGCGCGGAAGTTGTGCCAACGGCGGCGATTGATCGGCGACAACGTGAAGAGATCGCGTTTCGCCGGCGGCGCCACCTCGCCGGGAAGCGGGATGATCGTTTCGATCTCGCCTTCGTCCCGGTGCCGCGCATCCTCTGCGCGCGCGCCGTAGGGTCTTTCTTCCGCGGGCGTCTTCTGATCCATCAGAACCGCTCCCGTTCCGACGGAATTGGCAGGGCGGCCCGATCTTCTCGCCGGAGCACGATCTTGTCCGAAAGCCGGTTCCCACGTTTCGGGATCATGCTCTCAGACCTCGCGGCTCTCAAAATCGATCCTGGGATCGATCCAGGTGTAGGTGAGGTCGGAGATGAGCTGCACGACCAGTCCCATCAGCGAGAAGATGTAGAGCGTCGCGAAGACGACCGGATAGTCGCGGTTCATCACGCTCTCGAAGCCGAGCAGCCCGAGCCCGTCGAGCGAGAAGATCGTCTCGATCAGAAGCGATCCGGCGAAGAAGGCGGAAATGAAGGCCCCCGGAAAGCCGGAGATGACGAGGAGCATGGCGTTGCGGAAGACGTGCCCGTAGAGCACCTCGCGCTCCGACAGGCCCTTGGAGCGCGCCGTCACGACGTACTGCTTGCGGATCTCGTCGAGGAAGGAGTTCTTGGTCAGGAGCGTCGTCGTGGCGAAGGCGGCGAGCGCCATCGACAGAAGCGGCAGCGTCAGGTGCCAGAAATAGTCGAGAATGCGGTCCGGCCAGGAGAGCTGTGACCAGTTCTCCGAGACGAGCCCGCGCAAGGGGAACCAATCCAAGAACGTGCCGCCGGCAAAGAACACGATCAGGAAGATGGCAAAGAGGAAGCCCGGTACCGCGTAGGCGACGACGATGACGCCGGAAGTCCACACGTCGAAGGTGGTGCCGTCCTTGACCGCCTTGCGGATGCCGAGCGGGATCGAGATCAGATAGGAAAGAAACGTCATCCAGAGCCCGAGTGAGACGGAGACCGGAAGCTTCTCGCCGATCAGCTTCAAGACCGAGATGTCGCGGAAATAGCTCTGGCCGAAATCGAAGCGCGAATAGTTCCAGATCATCAGGAGGAAGCGCTGGTAAGCCGGCTTGTCGAAGCCGAACTGCTTCTCCAGTTGCGCGATGAACTCCGGCGGCAGCCCCTGCGCGCCGCGATATTTGGAATTGAGCGACTCGTCGGCACCCGATCCTTGGTTCGTGTTCTGCTGGCCGGCGAAGTCGCTGCCGCCGCCGCTGATCCGCTCCGTCGCCGAGACGTCGGTGCCCGAAAGCTGCGCGATGACGCGCTCCACCGGCCCGCCCGGCGCGAATTGCACGACCACGAACGAGATGAACATGATCCCGAGGATCGTCGGGATCATGAGGAGGACGCGGCGGAGGATGTAGGCCGCCAAGGCTTCAGCCCGCCTTGCCGATCTTCGCCGCCTTGGCGGCGTCGTACCACCAGGTGGTCTCGTAAGGAAACGCGTAGTCCGGCTTCGGCTCGGGCCAGGCGAACATGTCCCAGAACGCCATTCGGTGCACCGGGGAGGTCCAGTTCGGCACTATGTAGTATGAAGCGCGCAGCACCCGGTCGAGCGCCAGCAGCACGGTGCGGTGGGTCTCGCTGTCCTTCGCCGCCAGCACCTTCTCGACGAGGGAGTCGACGGCCGGCGACTTGATGCCCGGCAGGTTCGGCGAGCCAGGCGTGTCGGCGCTCGACGAATGGAAGAAGCTGCGCACGCCTTCGATCGGCACGGCGGAGAGCGTCCAGGCGCGGCCGACGATGTCGAAGTCGAAATCCGTCACCCGCGAAGACCATTGAACAGGATCGATCTTGCGGATCGACGCATCGACGCCGATGGACTTCAACGACTCGACATATTTGGAAAGCACCCGCTCAAATACCTGCGCGAAGATCAGGAACTCCACGGTCAACGGCTCGCCGGCGTCGTTGCGCAGCACCGAGCCGTCGAGCTTCCAACCGGCTTCCCTCAGCAACTGCAGCGCCTGGCGAAGTTTGTCGCGGTCGCGGCCCGAGCCGTCCGAGGCAGGTGGGGAGACCGCCTCGCCGAACGCTGCATCGGGGATTTCACCGCGCAGCGGCTCAAGCAGCGCCAGCTCTGCCTGCGACGGCATTCCCGTCGCCTGGAAAGGCGACCCTTCGAAGTAGGATGAGGAGCGGATGTAGGATTCGTAGAAGAGGTTCTTGTTCACCCACTCGAAGTCGAATGCGAGGCCGATCGCCGCGCGCGTGCGCCAATCGGCGAACTTGTCCCGCCGCGTGTTGAAGAACCAGGCCTGCAGACTGGGTCGCTTCTCGTCGGGGAATTCCTTCTTCACCGCCTTGCCTTCGGCTATGGCCGGGAAGTCGTAGGCTGTCGCCCAGGACTTGGCGGTGAATTCCTCCCTGAGCGTGATGGCGCCCTTCTTGAATGCCTCGAACGCCGGCTCGCGGTCGCGGTAGAACTCCAGCCGCAGCACGTCGAAATTATAGAAGCCGATATTCACCGGAAGGTCGGCGGCCCAATAGTCGGGCACACGCTCGTATTCGATGAAACGTCCCGCGCTGAGATTGCCAACCTTGTAGGGCCCGGAGCCGAGCAGCGGCGTCATCGTGGAGGCGGTGAAGTTGCGGTCTGCGAAAAAGGCCTTGGAGAAGATCGGCAGCCCGGCAACGGTGAGCGGCAGCTCGACCGAGGCCTTTTCCGCGAAGCGCACCACCACGGTCCGCGCGTCCAGCGCCTCGACGCTTTCCAGATCCTGGAGGGTGAGGCGCATGTCCGGGTGGCCCTCCGCCTTCAGCGTCTCCATGGACCAGGCCACGTCGGCGGAGGTGAGGGCGCTGCCGTCGTGGAAGCGCGGCGTCTCGCGCAGATAGAAGGTGTATTCGCGGCCGTCGTCTGAGATCGAAACCGCCTCCGCGACGAGGCCGTAGAGCGAGCTCGGTTCGTCGGCCGCGCCCGTCATGAGGCTGTCGAAGGTGAGCTCCGTTCGTGGCGGCGCATCGCCACGCTCGACGAAGCCGTTCATCGTATTGAAGGTCTCGGCGCTCTGGTTGAAGTACCAGTTCGGAGGCGTGAAGATCATTCGCCCGCCTTTCGGCGCGTCGGGATTGATGTAATCGAAATGGGAGAAGTCGGGCGCGTATTTGAGATCGCCGAAGATCGACATTCCGTGCCGACGCGCCTGCCCGAAGGCGGGTGCGGAAAGAAGCGGCGCACAGGCGGCGGCGCCGGAAAGCTTCAGAGCGGTGCGTCTCGAGATGCGAATCATTGAGTCGCTCCCGTGCGTATTCTCTGCGCTTTCGCCTCGTCCCACCACCACACGGTGGGAAAACCGATGGAATATTCCGGCAGCTCGGCGGGACGGTCGAAGCGGTCCCAGCGGGCGATGCGAGACAGCCTGAGCGTGTAGCTGGGGATCACGTACTGGTTGGCCATGAGCACCCGGTCGAGCGCATGCGTCGCGGCGACGAGCTCCTCGCGGTCCTTCGCCTTCACGATCATCTCGACCAGTGTGTCGACCGCCGGATCCTTGATCCCCCCGTAGTTCTGCGAATTGTCCCGGTCGGCGGCTTCCGAGCCCCAATAAGCGCGCTGCTCGTTGCCCGGTGAGAGCGACTGCGCCCAGCCCGTGTAGATCATGTCGAAATCGCGCGAGCGGACCCGGTTGATCCATTGCGGCGTGTCGATCGAGCGCACCTGCATGTCGATGCCGATCTTGCGCAGGCTGGACTGATAGGCGAGGGCGACCGCCTCGATTGTCGGCCCGTTGAGGAGAAGCTCGAAGGAGAGCTGCTTGCCGTTCTTGTCGACGAGCTTGCGGCCGTCGAGGTGGTATCCGGCCTCTTGCAGGAGAGCGAGCGCCTGGCGCAGGTTCTCGCGTTCCTTCTCCGGGCTTCCGCCGACGGGGTTCTCGTAGGGTGTCGTGAAGACTTCCGGCGGAACCTCGTCCTTGAGCGGCTCCAAGAGCGCAAGTTCCTGCCCCTCGGGTAGACCGGAGGCCGCCAGCTTCGTGCCGTAGAAGAAGCTGTCGATACGATCGTACTGGCCGTAGAAGAGCGTCTTCTTCAGCGTCTCGAAATCGAAGGCGTAGTTGAGCGCCCGGCGCACCCTGATGTCCTTGAAGGGGTCGCGCCTGAGATTGGGGATGAAGCCGACCATCACCCCGTTGTCGCGGTAGGCGTTGTCGAGCTCTTCTTTGATGACGTAGCCCTTCTCGACGGCCGGGAAGTTGTACTGCGTCGCCCAGCGTTTCGCCGAGTTCTCGCTGCGCCAGTCGAAGACGTCGGCCTTGAAAGCTTCGAACTCCACCGTGTCGTCGAGGAAGATCTCGTAGCGGATCTCGTCGAAATTATTCTGGCCGATGGCGACCGGGAGATCCCTCGCCCAGTAGTCGTCGACGCGCTTGAACGAGATCGTCTTGCCGGGAACGATGCGGTCGACGCGATAGGGACCTGAGCCGAGCGGCGCTTCGAGCGTCGAGGAGGCGATGTCGCGCTGCTTGCCGTTGGCGTCCTTGCCTTCCCACCAGTGCTTGGGCAGCACCAGGAGCTGGCCGACGATGTGCGGCAGCTCGCGGTTGCCCGTCTGGTCGAAGGTGAAGGTGACCTCGTGGTCGCCGGTGACTTCCGCCTTGCTGACGTGCTGGTAGTAGAACCTCTGCGACGGGTTCAGTTCCACCAGCTTGTTGAACGACCACACCACGTCCTCCGGCGTGATCGGCTCGCCGTCGTGCCACTTCGCCTCCGGCCTGAGGCGGAAGGTGACGGAGGAGAAGTCGTCCGGGTAGCGCATCGCATCGGCGATCAGCCCGTACATGGTCGACACCTCGTCGAGCGCCGAGGTCATCAACGGTTCGTAGATGAGGCCGAGGCCGGGCGCCGGATTACCCTTCGGCAGGATCGGGTTGAGCGTGTCGAAGCCGCCGGTGTCGGAGAGGCGCACCAAGCCGCCCTTGGGCGCGTCCGGATTGACGTAGTCGAAGTGCTTGAAGTCGGGCGGATATTTGGGCTCTTCGTTGAGTGAGGTCGCATGGCGCCACACCGGCTCCTGGGCTTCGCCGCTGGCGGCGGCGAGAACGAGGAGCAGGGCGGCGAGGACAAGGCGAAAATGCATCGGCATCAGATCCGTCGGAAACGGCCGGAACCGTCGAGCAGTCGTCGAACCGACATATAGCAGGAATGCGGCCCGGGCCGCACACGCCGAAACCCAACATGACGAAAAGTTAAGCGCTCGCGAGCGGCCGAAGGGCCGCCCCAACGCCTGATCGGCTGCGCTTTCCGGCGCCTTTCCGCCGCTTAACGCTATTCCTTGAGCGTCTCAAGGTAGGCGATGACGTTCGCCCGGTCGTCCTCGGATTTGATCCCGGGGAAGACCATTTTCGTGCCGGGAACCACCTTGCGCGGATCGGTCAGGTAGGTGTCGAGCGTCGCCGCGTCCCAGACCTTCGAGCCGCCGTCGGAGAAGGTCTTCATGGCGTCGGAGTAGCTGTAGTCCGCCACCGAGGCGATGGGCCGCCCGACGACGCCGAAGAGGTGCGGGCCGACCTTGTTCACCGCGGCCGCCGTCAGGTCGTGACACACGGTGCAGCGCTTTGCATACGCCGCGCCCTTGGTCGGATCGCCGGCGGCGGGAGCGGCCGCTGGAGCAGCGGCGGGCGCTTCGGTCTGAGCGGTCTGCTGTTCGGCCGGGGCGGCAGGTGCGGGCGCTGCCTCGGTCGCGGGCGCCGCCGCCGTGGCGGGCGCTTCGGCGGCAGGGGCCGCGGCCGGCGTTTCTGTGGTGGCAGGCGCGGGCGCCTCGGGCGCGGCCGATGCGACCTGAGTCCCGGACTGCGCCTCCGCGGCAGCTGCGTCGGTCGGCGGCTCAGGCAGTGGTACGGGGTTGTCGGAGAGCGTCCTCAGATAGGCGATGACGTTGGCCCGCTCCTGGTCCTTCTTGAGGCCGGCGAAAGCCATCTTGGTGCCGGGAACGGTTCCCTTCGGATCGTGCAGGAAGGTGTTCAGGTGCTCGAAGGTCCAGGTGTTCGCCTGCTGGGCGAAGGCCTTCATGGCGTCGTCGTATTCGTAGCCCTCGTGCGAGGCGATCGGGCGGCCGACGACGCCCCAGAGATTCGGGCCGACCTTGTTGGGGCCGCCTTGTTCGAAGGTATGGCAGGCGCCGCACTTCTTGGCGCTGTTTTCGCCCGCTTTCGGGTCGGCGCTCGCCAGAAGCACCGCGATCGACTGAGGCTTCGCCTCCGCCGGGGCGCCGCCCGAGCCTCCCTCAGTCGCCACCGCGATGACGTATCCGGGCGCTTCGGGCGCCTCCGATACGAAGATCGATTCAGAGAAGATGCCAAGACCGAAGGTGACCAGGAGCGCGAAGAGAATGGCGCCCGCGATCTTGTTCCACTCAAAGGAATCCATGAGGCAGAAGCTCCCCCGAGACCTCGGCAAACAGCAGGGTTCCCGCGGGGTTTCCGCAGGTCGGCGAGAGGTATCGCGTTTGCCAGGGGGCATCAAGCCGTATAAGCCGCCCGTCCTGAGACCTTTTGCCACCACGCCCGGGTGTTCTGCCGCTTCCGATGCAGCCTCTCGTCGTCATTCCGGCGCGCCTTGCAGCGACGCGCCTGCCCAACAAGCCGCTTGCCGATATCGGCGGGCGCGCGATGATCGCGCGCGTCGTTGAGCGCGCCGCGGCCGCTGGCATCGGGCCGGTCGCCGTCGCCGCGGATTCCGCTGAGATCGCCGCTGCGCTCGAGGGCACGGGGGCGAAGGTGGTGCTGACGCGGCCAGACCATCCCTCGGGCTCCGACCGCATCTTCGAGGCGCTCGGCAAGCTCGACCCGGGGGGCCGCTACGACGTCATCGTCAACGTGCAGGGTGATTTCCCGACCGTGGCACCGGAGGCCATCGCCGCAGCGCTCGGGCCTCTGGCCGATCCCGAGGTGGCGATCGGCACGCTCGCCGGCGAGATCGTGCACGAGGCGGAGCGCACCAGTTCGAACGTCGTCAAGGTCGTCGGCTCGCCACTCGCGCCACGTCGCCTTCGCGCCCTCTATTTCACCCGCGCCACCGCGCCCTGGGGCGAGGGGCCGCTCTATCATCACAGCGGCATCTACGCCTATCGCCGCGAGGCGCTGGAGCGCTTCGTCGCGATGCCGCCGAGCGCGCTGGAGAAGCGCGAGCGGCTCGAGCAGTTGCGGGCGCTGGAAGCCGGCATGCGGATCGATGTAACGGTGATCGACGACGTGCCCTTCGGCGTCGATACGCCGGCGGACTTGGAGCGAGCGCGGGTGCTGCTCGCTTGATGCAGCGTCGAGGGTAGGAGCGGATCTTGGCGAAGAAGCGTGTCGTGTTTCAGGGCGAGCCGGGGGCGAATTCCCACATCGCCTGCCTTGAAGTGTTCCCCGATTGCGAGCCGGTGCCCGCGCCGACCTTCGAGGATTGCTTCCAGGCCATCTCCTCGGGCGATGCCGATCTCGGCATGATCCCGATCGAAAACTCGCTCGCCGGCCGCGTCGCCGACATCCATCACTTGCTGCCGACCTCCGACCTTTCGATCATCGGTGAGCACTTCTTACCGGTGCATCATCAGCTTCTCGGTGTGCGCGGCGTGAAGCTCGATGAGCTCGAGATCGTGCAGAGCCACGTCCACGCGCTCGGCCAGTGCCGACGCATCGTGCGCGAGCTTGGGCTCTCCGCGGAGGTCGCGGCCGACACGGCGGGCTCCGCGCGCACCGTCGCCGAGCTCGGCGAGCGCAAGCGCGGCGCCTTCGCCTCTGCGCTCGCCGCTGAGATATACGGTCTCGATATCCTGAAAGAGAACGTCGAGGACGAGGATTACAACACCACGCGCTTCGTCATCCTGTCGCGCGAGGCGATCCGCGCGCCGGCGAAGAACGGCCCGGTCATCACCTCCTTCATCTTCCGCGTCAGGAACGTGCCGGCGGCGCTCTATAAGGCGATGGGCGGCTTCGCGACGAACGGCGTCAACATGACCAAGCTTGAGAGCTATCAGCTCGGCGGCAAGTTCTTCGCCACGCTCTTCTATGCCGACGTGGAGGGCCACCCTGACGACCACAATCTCGCGCTGGCACTTGAGGAGCTGGAGTTCTTCTCCGCCGAGTTCCGCATTGTCGGCGTTTATCCCGCGAGCCCCTTCCGCGCGACCATCGCGGAGCCGGTGGAGAACCGCGACAACCGCCCGCACGCGCCGGTGGGCTGACCGCGCAGTCCGCCACTCGTCGTCATGCCCGGATACCCGGATCAAGTCCGGGCATGACGACAGTTGGTGCGGCTCAGCCTTCCGCGAAAGCCTTGATGAGGTGATGCGCGATCGCCATCGGGAACGGCGCCTTGAGCCCGTCTGGGTGATTGCCGGCGAGCATGCGCCGGATCTCTTCGCGGTCGAACCAGCGGCAGTCCTCCAGTTCCTCCGCGTCGCGGTCGACCTCGGTCGAAAGCGCCTCGGCGTGGCACCCGATCATCAATGAATGCGGAAAGGGCCAGGGCTGGCTCGAATGATAGGCGACGCGGCCGACGACGATCCCCGATTCCTCCATCACCTCGCGCCGGACCGCCTCCTCGATCGTCTCGCCCGGCTCGAGGAATCCGGCGAGCGCGGAATACATGCCAGGCGCGAAGCGCGCCTGTCGGCCGAGCAGGCAGCGTTCGCCGTCGATGGCGAGCATGATCACCACCGGGTCGACACGTGGAAAGATCTCGACACTGCAGGAAGGGCAGGTTCGGCTCGTGCCGCCGCCTTTCGTCTGAAGCGGGCCTCCGCAGCGTCCGCAGAAGCGGTTCACCGAATGCCAGTGAAGATAGGAGCGCGCCTGCGCGAGCGAGGCGAGCTCCGACATATCGAGCGCAGCGTCGATTGCGAGCGAGCGAAGGTCGACGGTCTTGGTGCCCTCCGGAAGGCTCCCTGCGACGCGGCCGGCGAAACGCGGCGCATCGTCGACGATCCCGAGCAGGATCAGGCTGTCGGCGTCGAGTCCGAGTGCGTGCGCCTCGTCAGGGCGGAACGCTGCGGCAAAGCCTGCGCCGTTCGGGCGAACGACCGCGCGGTCCTCCTCGAAGAGGTGGACGCTCGCGTCCGGGCGGGCGAGCGCCGCTGCAAAGTCGAGATCGGCGCGCGCCTCGCTCCACCGCTCGATCGTGTTGCCGACGAAGGCCGGGACCGTTTTGCGAGGCGGGATGCTGTCGAAGAAGGAAGGCATGAGCGCTTTCTGGCGGGGTCGAGACGGATGTGGGGCGCGGGCCCCCGTCAGGTCAAGCGCCGGGCGAGCCGCGACGCAAGCGCCTCCGCGGCGCCGGGTGCGTAGGCCTTCGCCGGAACGGCGCCAAAGGCCGGGTTCGGCCAGGCCGGATCCTCGCGCCGCCGCGCGATCACGTGCACGTGGAGCTGGGCGACCATATTGCCGAGCGCTGCGACATTGAGCTTGTCGCAGGGGACCTCGGAGCGGAGCGCGGTGCTCACGAGCGCGATCTCGTCCATGAGCCGCGCGCGGTCGTCCATGCTGAGGTCGACGATCTCCACCGCGCCGGCGCGCCGTGGCACCAGGAGAAGCCACGGATAGTTCGCGTCGCGCATCAGCCGGACGGCGGAAAGCGGCAGCTCGGCGACTGGAATGCTGTCGGCTGCAAGCCGCGGATCGAGGGCGAATTCGGCCATGCTTGGGCCTGGGCTCTGGTTGACTGTCCGGTCCCCGCGGCCCACAAGGTCCCGCGCATTTTCCGGAGCATTTCGTGACCGACATCGCCCAGCTTCGCTCTGTTGTCGAGAGCGCGTTCGAAGCGCGTGAGACGATCACCGCCTCGACCCGCGGAGAGGTGCGCGACGCGGTCGAATCCGCGCTCGACCTTCTCGACTCCGGCGCCACTCGTGTCGCCGAGAGGATGGACGGCAAATGGGTCGTCAACGAGTGGCTGAAGAAGGCCGTGCTTCTGTCCTTCCGGCTGAACGACATGGCGGCGATCGCCGGCGGTCCCGGCGGCGCCACCTGGTGGGACAAGGTGCCGTCGAAGTTCGAGGGCTGGGGCGAGAACCGCTTCCGCGCAGCGGGCTTTCGCGCCGTACCCGGGGCGATCGTCCGCCGCTCCGCCTTCATCGCGCCGGGCGTCGTGCTGATGCCCTCCTTCGTCAATCTCGGCGCCTATGTCGACGAAGGCACGATGGTCGACACCTGGGCGACGGTTGGCTCGTGCGCGCAGATCGGCAAGCGCTGCCACATCTCCGGCGGCGCCGGGATCGGCGGGGTGCTCGAGCCGCTGCAGGCCGGACCCGTCGTGATCGAGGATGACTGTTTCATCGGCGCGCGCGCCGAGGTGGCGGAAGGCGTGATCGTTCGCGAGGGTTCGGTGCTTTCGATGGGCGTCTATCTCGGCGCCTCGACCCGCATCGTCGACCGCGCCACGGGCGAGGTGTCCTACGGGGAGGTGCCGCCTTATTCAGTGGTCGTGTCCGGCGCGATGCCCGGCGCGTCCGGCGGGCCGTCGCTCTATTGCGCGGTGATCGTGAAGAAGGTCGACGAGCGGACGCGCGCCAAGACCTCCATCAACGAGCTCCTGCGCGATTGAGGCGGCGTGGCTGGCCCCAAGACATCGGCGCATCGCTCTCCCCTTCTTTGGCTTTTCGTCAGCCTCAAAGGGCGGATTTCTCGCGGCGTCTATTGGCTCGCCTACGGCGTGCTGCTTTGCGTGAACGCTGTGCTCGTCGGACAGCTCATCGGCGGGACGGAGGCGAGCTTCTCGCGCCTCGCGGACGCCGTTGCACCGTTCGTCATTCTGGCGACGCTTTATGCGAACATCGCCGTCGCGGTGAAGCGCCTCCATGACATGGGCTATAGCGGCTTTCTCGCCGTCGCTCTCTTCGTCCCCTTCGTCAATTTCGCCTTCACGATCTGGGTCGGCCTCGTGCCGGGGACTGGCGGCCCCAATTCCTACGGCGACGTCGTAGACAGGCCTCCGGCATGACCGTGCCGAGCGCAAGCGACCTTCTCGTCGAGCTGGTGCGCGCGCCGAGCGTGACGCCGAACGGCGGGCCGGCTTTCGACGTTCTTGAGCGCCATCTCGGCCCCGCGGGGTTTTCGATCGAGCGCCCGACTTTCGCGGAGTCTGGCAGCGCGCCGGTAGAGAACCTTTTCGCGGCGATCGGCAAGGGCGAGCGTCACCTGACGCTTGCCGGGCACGTGGATGTCGTGCCGCCCGGGCAGGAAGCGAATTGGAAGCACCCGCCCTTCGCCGCGGAGATCGCCGACGGCGTGCTCCATGGCCGCGGTGCGGTCGACATGAAGGGCGGGCTTGCCGCCATGGTCGCGGCGGCGCTGCGCTTTGTCGCCCGATACGGCGATGATTTCGGCGGGCGGCTCTCCTTCCTGGTCACAGGCGACGAGGAGGGCGACGCTCTGAACGGCACGCGCAAGCTCCTCGAATGGGCGGTCGAGCGCGGCGAGCGCTTCACCGCCGCGCTCGTCGGCGAGCCGACCAGCACGAAGGCGCTCGGCGACCAGATCAAGGTCGGCCGCCGTGGCTCCTATTCCGCCACGCTCGTCGTCGAAGGCCGGCAGGGTCATGCCGCCTACCCGGAGCTTGCCGACAATCCGATCCGCGGCCTGACACAGCTTCTTCACGCCCTCCAGTCGGCTCCGCTCGACGAAGGGACCGAGCATTTCGGCCCATCGACGCTCGAAGTGGTCAGCGTCGACGTCGGCAATCCCGCTTGGAACGTGATACCTGCGTCAGCGAGAGCGCGCTTCAACAGCCGCTTCAACGACCGCTGGACGTGGGCGAGCCTGCAAGCCGAGATCGAGCGCCGCTTCGCGGCCGCAGCAAGCGATCCGGCGCTTTCGGCGAAGCTGCCGATTCGTTGGCGGCTCGAGCCGGAGCCCGCACTGTCGGACGTTTTCCTGACGCGCGACGACGCGCTGATCGGCATCGTCTCCGACGCCATCGAAAAGGTCGCGAGCCGCCGCCCGGCGCTCTCCACGAGCGGCGGCACCTCGGATGCTCGCTTCATCAAGGATTATTGCCCGGTGGTGGAGTTCGGTCCGGTCGGCGCGACCATGCATCAGACGGACGAGCACGTTCCGCTCGCAGAAATCGAGGCGTGCGCAGCGATTTACGAAGAGCTCCTGCGCACCTACTTCCAGAGATGATGGGTGGGCTTCATGCAATCCGCGAGAATCTCGCCGGCGCCTTGGAGGTGATGCTCGGCCGGCCGGAAGGGCTCGCGCGTCTCGATACCTCGATCGACGGCTTCTGGCGCTCGTTCGGGGCAATCGTCCTCGTGGCGCCGTTCGCGTTCGTCGCCATCTTGAGCCAGCAGCCATTGACGGGCGAGCCGGGAGCTGCGCCGATACCGCTCACCGGTGCGCGGCTGAGCCTCGACGGGATCGCGCTCCTCGTCGACTGGTTCGCCTTTCCGCTTGTCTTCGCGGTGCTTGCGCGACCCTTCGGCCTTGGCTCGCACTATGTGCCCTTCATCGTGACGCGGAACTGGGGGTCGGTGATCATTGGAGCGATGGTGGCGGTCGTGCATGCGCTGCACCTTGTCGGCATTCTGCCGACCGCGGTGCTGCCTTACGCGCTGCTTGTGGCCATAGCCGTGTCGCTCCGCTTCTCCTACGTCATCGCCCGCACGACGCTTGTCGTCTCAATGGCGGTGGCGCTTCCGATCGTGATCCTCGACCTGATGCTGAGCCTCACGATCTGGTCGGTGTTCGAGCGGTTCGGTTAGGCATGATCCCGAAGAGCATGCCCCGGACTGCGATCCGGGGTGGGCACCGGTTTTCGGACAAGATCATGCCAAAGGTGAGCCTTTCGGATAGTCCACCCGCATCAAATAGAGCCCGTCGGGTGGCGCGACAGGGCCGGAGGCTTTGCGGTCGCGGGCCTCGAGCGCCTTCTGGATGTCGTCGGCGCTCCAGCGGCCTTCGCCAACGAGCTTCAGCGAGCCGACCAGCGAGCGCACCTGATTGTGCAGGAACGAGCGGGCGGTCGCGTCGACGACGAGCTCGTCGCCGCTCATCAACACGTCGAGCTTGTCGAGCGTGCGAACCGGGCTCTTCGCCTGGCATTCGGTGGAGCGGAAGGTGGTGAAGTCGTGCGTGCCGACGAGGCGTTGCGCTGCGCGGTGCATGGCGACGGCGTCGAGCCGCCGCGCCACGTGCCAGACGCGCCCGCGGTCGAGCACCGGCGGCGCCCGCCGCGTCAGGATGCGGTAGATGTAGTGGCGGCGGATCGCCGAGTGGCGCGCGTCGAATCCTTCGCCGACCGCTTCGGCAAGGACGATCGCGACCGGCTCAGGTCTGAGATGCGCATTGAGACCGTCGCGCAGCTTGTCGCCACTCCATTCGCGCTGGAGATCGAAATGCGCGACCTGGCCGAGCGCATGCACGCCGGCGTCGGTTCGTCCCGCGCCCCGGATCGTCGGCTCTTCGCTCGTCAGCCGTTGAAGCGCTTCTTCGATCGCCTGTTGGACGGATCGCCCGTTCGTCTGACGCTGCCAGCCGACGAACGGCTCGCCGTCATATTCAATCGTCAGCTTGTAACGCGGCATCGTCGGCGAGGGCGCGGAAGGCGGCAGGGTAGACGAGGCGGCCTTCGGTTGGCGCAAAGCCGAAGGAAAGCGCCATCAGGAACGGCGACTGGTACTCGCTCTCAAATCGCGCCGCGCGACGGTTGGTGTAGCCGAACCGGGTGTAGTAGGCCGGCTCGCCGAGGACGACCGAAAGCGTCTCGCCGAGCGCGGCGAGACAGGCATGCGACTCGCGGATGAGCTGCGCCGCGATCCCCTGCTGCTGATATTCCGGATAGACGGCGAGCGGCGCGAGTGCAACGGCGGGGAAGGGCGCGTCGCCGCCCTCGATCATCAGCCGCGAGAAGCCGACATAGCCGACCACCACGCCGCGATCCTCGACGACCAGCGAAAGGACGATCTTGCGGGCGCTTCTGAGCCTGTCGACCAGGAGAGCTTCTCCCGAACCCGGGAACGAGGCCTTGAGCAGGTCGCGGATCTGCTCCTGGTCGTGCGGCCCCTCGCCGCGCAACAGGACGACGTCGCCGCCCGGCGGCTCGAGCTTCGCATCCACAAGACGCGCAGACGGGTTCTTGATCCAACTCAAGAGGCGACTCCGAGGAGTGAGTCACTAGCGATTTCGCAAAAGTCGGCAAGGGTCAATCTGGTGGGGCGCCAGCCGCCTCAGGCGACCGTCGCGCCGACGAGAAGGCGCGCGCCGCGGGCGAATGCCGCGGCATCGACCGGCTGCCGGCCGGCGCGCTGGAGTGTGACAAGCTCGACGGCGCCGTTGCCGCACGCCACCACCAGCGGCTGGATGCCGAGTACCGTGCCTGGAGCGCCGGAGCCGGTGGCCAACCGGGACTTGAGGACCTTCACGCGTTCGCCGCCTCTCCCGCCGCGCATCTCGAACCACGCGCCGGGGAAGGGGGAGAGGCCGCGAATGTGATTGTGCGTCTCCGTTGTGCTTCGCGACCAATCGATCCGCGTCTCGGCCTTTTCGATCTTCTTGGCATAGGTAACGCCGGCCTCCGCCTGCGGCGCACATTCGAGCGTGCCGGCTTCGAGATCGCGGAGTGCGCGTGCGATGACATCGGCCCCGAGCGCCGCCAGGCGGTCGTGAAGCTCGCCTGCCGTCTCATTGGCGCCGATCGGAGCGCGTTCGGCGAGACAGACGGGGCCGGTGTCGAGCCATTCTTCCATACGCATCGCCATCACGCCGGTCTCCTCGTCGCCGGCCATGATGGCGCGCTGGATGGGAGCGGCGCCGCGCCAGCGCGGCAGGAGCGAGGCGTGCAGGTTGAGGCAGCCATGCCGCGGCGCTTCGAGGATCGCTTTCGGCAGGATCAGCCCGTAGGCGACGACGATTGCGAGGTCCGCCTCGTGCGAGGCGAAGAACCCCGCCGCCGCTTCGATCCGAAGCGTCCTCGGCATGACGATAGGGAGGCCCAGATCGCGCGCCTTCTCGTTGACCGGCGAGGGCAGCTCCGCCATGCCGCGCCCGGCCGGCTTCGGCGGCTGCGTGTAGACTGCGACGATGTCGTGGCCTTGCGCCGCGAGCTTCGCGAGCGTCGGGACGGAGAAGTCCGGCGTCCCCATGAAGACGACACGAAGCGCCATTGGCGGCTCAGATGCGGTGCTGGCGCTGGCGTTCCTTCTCGCGCGCCGCTTTGGTGAATTTCTTCACGACCAGGTCGCGCTTCAGCTTGGAGAGATAATCGATGAAGAGCACGCCGTTCAAATGGTCGATCTCATGCTGGACGCAGGTGGCGAGCAGGCCCTCCGCCTCGCGCTCCTGCTCCTTGCCATCGTAGTCGATGTAGCGGAAGCGCACCTTCGCCGGGCGCTCGACCTCCGCGTAGTAGTCGGGGATCGACAGGCAGCCTTCCTCGTAGGTCGAGCGTTCGTCTTCCGAGCTCCACAGGATCTCCGGATTGATCAGGAAGAGCGGTTCCTTCTCCTCCTCCTCGCGCGCCACGTCGATGGTGATGATGCGGCGCGGCTCGCCGACCTGGATCGCCGCGAGCCCGATCCCGGGCGCGTCGTACATGGTCTTCAGCATCTCGTCCATGAAGCGGCGGGTCGCGTCGTCGACGGTCCCGACAGGCGCGCTCGTCTGCCGAAGCACGGGGTCGGGAAGGGTCAGGATCTCAAGCTTGCTCACGCGGGCGAGATAGGGGCTGGCGCCGCAACGGTCAATCGCGGGGCAGGTCGGTCCTCTAAGCCGGCAGGCTGAGAACCGCCCGCAATCCGCCGCCCGCCCGGTTCTCCAAGCGCACGTCGCCGCCATGCGCGCGGGCGATCGAGCGGGCGATCGCAAGACCGAGGCCGGCGCCGCCGGTCTCGCGGCTGCGCGAGCCTTCCAGCCGCACGAACGGGTCGAACACGTGCTCGAGCTCCGCGGCCGGCATCCCCGGCCCGTCGTCGTCGACGACGATGCGGATTTCGTCAGCGTCGGTCTCGACGCGGGCGCGCGCGCGAACGCCGTAGAACGTGGCGTTATCCACGAGGTTGCCGATCGCCCGGCGAAGCGCGAAGGGCCGGCATCTGACCGT
>Ga0315553_10000075_pt1 | contig 79010 bp, 80 predicted proteins | sample SalMarSW160140MG_FD_203099 | JGI IMG/M metagenome (GOLD analysis project Ga0315553, IMG submission 203099) | Salt marsh sediment microbial communities from the Plum Island Ecosystem LTER, Massachusetts, United States - Salt Marsh Sediment SW1601-40 ... | reverse complement strand
CGCAGCAACTTCTATGCATCATAACATCTCTCTTGTCACACGTGATTCTCATTTTCAGGCAATAGAGGGACTAATGGTAACTGATTATTAAGTAAATAATCACAAGATATCCGTAGCGGAAGCTGCGGATGGATCACCTCCTACGTTTCACCATCTCAGATGGTGAAGAGAAGTTGGTGGATGACGGGATGGAGTAACAGGGACTTGCCCCTTTGCGCACCATGTTGAGCACCCTATATTTTTCATAGTCTACACAGGTTAGTGTGAACTAGGTTCACTTCTTTTTGATATCCTTCAATATCGACCTGACTTCTTGTATCAGTGAGTCGTAGTCTTCGACCTTGTCTCTGACATTGTCCACATCTCCAAAATATTCGTTCACAAACGCTTCAATCGTTTCTTCAACCGTTCTAACACCAGCATCGATGTCCCATCTCTCTCTTGGTATGGGTTGGAATATTATCTGGGAGGTCAGAATCTCACCTGTCAGAGTAGAAAGTATTGTGCATCGGATACCGATATCATCCTTCTTCATCTGAAAGAGGAGCTTCTCGTCATCAAGAGTCAAATATTTACCCGGGTCAACGGCTTTCTTCTTCAGAAACCTGGCAATACTCTTACTCTCCCTAAATACCAGTCCCTCTCGTGAATCAGGTCGTGGTGAGAAGCTGATGGATAGAGCATATCTCCCACTCTCAAGAAAGAGTTCCTTTGATGCGAGAAGGCTCGTTACATCACTATCGCTAACAGGTTCAGAAAACACAGTCAATACCTCATCATTAGCACTATCCGGAGTTATTCTCCAACAGTTTCCATGTTCTCGATTATACATCATATCAATGGGACATGCGGCATCATCATGAGAGATGACCAACTCCAATTTAGTTTGTTCTCTTCCAAGAAGTTCTTCACAGGTTATAGGTAGCGGCACCCTGATGTCGATGTATGGTCGTCGTCGTTCCACATACGGTCTCAGAATGAGTAGATTATCATACTCGATATCCTCATACAGATTCCATGTCATTAAGATGTGAGGTTTCTGTGAGTTTTGAAGTGGCAAACCCTCGACTAAGGGACGACGTAGAATTGAAAGTAACTCTGAGGTTCTATCAGTGACATAGCTATCAATCTCCTTTCCCTCCGCCTCAAACTCAACAACATAGAAACCTTTCTCTATACCAAGCTGACAGGTCACAAGTACGATATTCTCACTGAGCTGAGATATGCCTTTCAATTCCTTCTTGATTCTCTTATCAAGTGTCTTACTTTTTGTCACGTGTTGTGGTGGTTCGGGAATTGCTTCCGTTTCTAACGGTTTTATCTCAAGACCTCGGATTCTGGTGATGGCATCTTTTCTCCGGAATATGATTGTCAGCTCGCCAAGGAATTGCCATTCTCCATCGTCTAAGACCCAGAGATAGTCCCGTCCGTCGATAGTTGCGGCCATGAGTTCTTGTGATTCCCTAAGCTTAGTGAGCTGAGTGTTTTCAGTTATCACGCAATGATTGGACTCTGCCCATCTCATAGATAATCCTGATAGAGGTGAGAATCCAATCCAGATTCCTGATATCAGGTGTGACCTGTCGTACTTGTCTTCCAGAAACAACCAGTGATAGTCTTGGTCTTCTTGAAAATAGAGTATCTTTCCAAATCGAACGTTTTGCTGTGATGGGACTATGATGTTTTCTAATGTCTGCGCTCTCTTGTTGAGGTTCAACCATATGCTTCTGAGGTCTAATAGTGGTCGATTCTTCGTTTCAATATCTAGTTCTCGAAGTCCTATCTGAACAAGAATCCATGCTTTCATGGTATTCCAGAGAGTCAGGATGTCATTCTCATTCAGTGAGGGATATATCTTAAACACACCAAGTAGTAACAGGAATAGGTAGTTTCCATAGAGTGTAGCAATATACGGTCGTGCCTCAAGTAGATTATCAACGAAATCCTTAGCTTGGTACCTAAGACCGTCTGAGAGTCTGGATTCACGGACCCAACTCATTTTATCCCAGAGCTCAGACGATATCTGATTTGTTCCTAAAAACACACTGACTTTATTGAGAATGTCGAGAGTTACATCAGGGCTCTGAACAATTGATTGCAACTCTTGAAGAAACTCTTTCCATACCGTACCTATCGATTTAGTCCTCTCTGAATTCTTTAGAATTATAATCACACGTTTTAGCCTTCGAATCTCACGACTACTGGCTGAGTCTTCTCTAAATGGCCTTACTTGTAATAATCTCTCATCGGGAGCTCTGTAAACATGCTTAGTAGGAGTTACATTTAGCTCATCCTTTCGATAATGCCTACTATGAGTTATCTCTTCTTTGGGAAGTAGAATTGATGTCGCAAGGTACCCTTTTCCAGTTCCATTTCCTCTTGGCTTGGCTCGGTAGGCAACATATGATAGAATACCTCTAGCTTTTGCTGATTTACCAAAGGAAGGCACAACTTGAGGGGTCACACCGAGAGATGGAGTATCATTTGCATCAAACTCATTGGGCCAAAGTTCTCTAATCCATGGGATTAGTTCAGAAGCATCATCAAAGAACTCTTTCTGTAACATATCGCTGTTCATGACAATCTCAGCTGATAGTGCATCTCTGCCTCGTTCAGATTTGCTTTCTCTGGATTTTTTCTTTCTCTTCCTACTCCAAAAACGAGCAGCCCATCCTTTAAGTGGTGGGATCTCTACTACCTCTTTTTCAATTCTCTCTCTGTTCTGATGAAAGATGACTCGGATGTCGTCAAGTATTGGTGCTGTCTGAGTTATGGCATATGGTCTGAGTGGTAGATTCCAGACTATATCACTCACATAACTTCTATGAGGTGAATAATCTCTGAACGGAAGTACACATCGTCTATGATATTTCTCTGATGTTCGTTCATCTACAACTGCCTCTCCAAACCATAGGATTGTACATCTGAACACAGATAGCTGATCAACGAGGCTTCGCTCAAGCTCTCTCAGCTCAGTGCTCAATCTATGAGGTGTGGAATTATGAATTAGATCCCATCCACTGACAATCACTATTGTCTTGTCAGAATTAAGTACAGGATGATCTACAAATGATAGGATTTCTGGTGTGGAAGCACCTTTGAAGAGATAGTTATCAACTGCTGACGAGAGGTCTTTGAACCTCATGATGGAAAATAGTTCCTGAATCTGTTCCGTCTGTTGGTCAATTCTTAGTCTTGTAGCAGCCAGTTCTCTGTGTGAAAGAGTACCCGCTAAGTCAAACCAGATGATGTCCTTATTCTCATACGTTCTTAATGCATCAATGAATTGTAGTCCATGCCAGTATTTTGCATTCCATGCTGCAGACGGACCTGATTTGGATGCTGAGCTTATACTCAGATATAGAATATGTTTCTTCTTTCTCTTAGCAACCCTCTCAAATGGGTTGTATACTCTCTTACTAACCTCAATATTGTTTGAATTCGAGAAACGAATTACTTGTTCTTTATCCGGTTTCTCCAGAACAAGAGCCAGTTTATCCGCTAACTTACCGCGATTTCTGATAAGAATGCGATCTGGTTTCATATCGACCTGTTTGATGATGCCTTTGGAACCAAGATTCAATAGTAATTCGATTATCGCCTGTCTTAAGATACTCGGATTTTGTTGAGTATCGAGAACGATTATTCCTCTAGCAAGATTCAAGGACTCGTCAGAGTGTGATATTTTCTGATAGGCTCGTTCTATTCCATTTGCATAGTGTTCAAGTTGAGTGATATCTGTTGGTCTTGGATTTGATTCAAGAATAGACTGCCATTCTGAGTTGCTTGTTCCTCTCGTTGTTGTCAAAATGTTGGGCATGACTTTCTTTCTCTTCCCCGTTGAAACCTTACTCTTAATTTCAAAATTAAATGCCGTCCGAGTCTTGATGTCAAAGACACCGATTGGTCTCAGAATGACAGTATTTTCAAGTTGAGATGGAACTTCTGATAATTCTGGTTTGAATACGACAAGATCAGCTTTCCCTTTTCCTTCCGGTGTATCTACTGGAACTTCGGCCGCTATCAGTAAGTCATCATCAGATGTAAAATATTGCTTCCTATCTAGTATGAACCTCTCAAGATTGAACGGTTGAACAAATCCATCAGTTATTATTCCATGACTCTTTATTCCTTCCCAGCGAGCTCGATTACTCACGGTTTCATACAAGCGTTTGACATCACGGTCAGTGAGAATCTCCTTCTCAAGTTTGTCCTCTATGAATCCTGCCCACAGAGTTCTTCTCTTCTTTTCCTCATTAGAAACTACATCAGGTGGATTAAGCAATTGCTGTATTTTTTGGCGAAAGAAATAAGCTCCAATCTTAGGTTCAATGTCCATCCATCTTCCTGATGGTCTCGGACGATGCCTGATATCATTACCATGAAGAGATTCAATCTCACTTATAATCTCCCGTAAAATCTCATCTGCACAAGGACCGTGATTCTCTCTTGTTCTTTGATTACGTTGACGTTTGAATCCCCATCTACCTACATCCCCATCAGTGTAAACATAGTCAGTGAAAGGAGCAAGCCGTCTGATAAGAAGAAGAGTGTAGTTGCTGAAATCTGCTCCTGCGAATCCAAGGATGAAAGACTTTCTTGATAATTCACGGGTATGGGATCGAATCATATCAGCAAAATCAAGCTCTGGGAGATCTGGTCCGTGAGCAACATGAACTTCACCTAGCTCATCGCCACTTTGATACCCCCAGATGTTCCTGCCTTTATGAGTTCCCAGATTGTCGGGTTCATCGAATCGATACATGCAGGTAAAGTAGTTCCGATGTAATGCACCTGAGATATTGATGAGTTTATTGAGCTGTCCTACCCGTCCGTATTTCTCTCCCTTCACTCTTCCATATTCTCTGTTTCCGTGCCTCGCAGTTGTTTTCCATATATTCTTGAGTTCGTTCTTTCGAAGGGAAAGATGGATTCCAAGAATACTGATTGTATTATACGTGATTCTTTCTGTCATATTATTCTTAGAATTTCTTAGAATGCTGCTAACTTCGTGAATAAAATATCAGAACTCTCTCAAAAATTCTAACCTAATATGTTACTCAAAATATCCGTAGCGGAAGCTGCGGATGGAAGATGGTGAGAGTCACTCTCACTTTCCATCAATCACCTCCTATGTTTCTACCATAGAGGTAGAGCAGCTTGTCTTGCGGTTCTTCGGAACAGCGAGAGAAGTACGGGCCTTCGACGGGGTCGGGTATTCGGGGAACTTTCCCAGTACCTGTATATTGTTGAGCCACCCTCTCATTTTACAAACGTCAATCTTGGATAAGCAGAAGTCAGATTTATCTTCTTTCTTGTTCGCTTTCAAGATAAACATGTGATTTAATCAGGTTGGAATGATCAATGAAAGTCAGATGCTTTGATTGTGATGAAGTGATTGAGGCCGAAACCCTAGAAGCACTTGTGGATCTTTTTGTAGCACATGGTCACAAGAACCATTCTTGGGAGTATCCCGAAAGAGAAGTAAGAAACTATGTCCGCAATTATATAGAAGCAGTAAAGCGACTCACAGGTGATACAGTAAGAAAAGAAGAAATTGGCGAAATCACTATACATCCAGTCACAAAGGACTCCATAGATGATTGGCTACATTTTTTCGATCATGATGGTTTCACAGATAATCCTGCTTGGGCTTCTTGCTACTGTCTTGAACCACATATACCTCCAACAGATGAGAACCATGGACGTCCATGGCGAGAAAAACGATCAATCATGATTGATCGCCTGTCAAAGGGAGAAACTTACGGATACTTAGCATATGTTGATAATAAGCCGGTGGGATGGGTAAACGCATCTCTTCGTAGTGACTATAAGATGTTTCAACAAGTTGATCCTGATGGTCCTGAACCTGCATCAGTAATTGGTATTTCGTGTTTTGTGATTGCTCCGCCCTATCGAAGACATGGAGTTGCATCAGCTCTGCTTGACCATGTGATTGAAGAGGCAGCTACCCGTGGAGCATTATGGATTGAAGGATACCCTCGCAATGAACCAGAAAAAAATGATGCTGCACATTTTCGGGGGCCTCAAAGCATGTATGCAAAACGTGGATTCAAACCAGTTCTTGATCGAGAACGTGATACTGTGATGCGTCTGCAGGTACACCATTGAACAGATCAAGAAACATCAAGCGATTACAGATCATTCATCATTCTGGAAGGTGAATTACTGAAAAAGAAAAATAGAGCAGAGTGCTTTCATTCCATCATAAACAATTAGCTATATCAGGGAACGAGTCTTGGAGGTAAAAAGGAAAAAGGCTTATGACGGGGTCAGGTAACCAGGGAACTTTCCCAGTACATGTTCTTTGTTGAGCCTCCCTTTCTATTTTGCAATATTCTATTGAATGAGTCGAAACCATCATTGAATCTACTATCGTCTTATTTTTAAGATATCTTTCATTATTCGTTTCATATCATCTATAAACTCGTCAAAATCCTTCGAGAATCAAAGATTCTGAACTCACTGCATTACTCATGCTGATTGTATACCACTCTATACCCTGATAGTAATTGTCAATCTCTGATAATTGTGTTAATATCAATCCACTAGTTGGAGCAAGTGAGAGGAAGACTGGGCTTTCCCAAAATTGACCAAATTTCAGAGCCATAACAAAAGTTGTAAGTTCATCGAAAGGATACTCTGCGGCGATGGTACCAAAATGTGGAGTTCCTAGTGTGATTATTTTGTCAATAGTAATACCCGCATTCTCAATATCTGTCCGTTTGAGCCGTAGCATTTCTCATGAGTTGAAGTACCAATTGCTCCCCATCCAGAAAGAGAGATGAACCAGGTTCTACTGATCTTTTTCCTAGATACCTTACAATCCCCTTACTCTACCTAAATACCTTCTATCATATTCGACGCATTGCATGAAGGAACAATTACTCCTGGTGATGCTTCCAAGCTTTTGAATGTCAATCCTAAACATCTGACCGCTTTGGAGTATTTAGTATCCGAGCGGGTGAGTTGATAGGCATGAAACGTAGAACTCCACAAGTTTATATGCTAAAATGGTTACTTAGTTACTGGGTGTAACAGGTGTCCACAGTGAAGTTTGACCTCAAGGATGACTTGGAAGAACTGCAGGCTCGTCTATATCTTGATACACGAAAGCGTCTGACAAAGAAGGACATACTGGAGATTGTGTTCAGGATTGGTCTTGAGAATTATGAACTGATTGTCAATGAGGTGCGATTGATGGACTATCCTTTGGATGATGATATTATTGAAAAGGTCCTGTCCCTAGCTGAAGATTTTGGGCCTGGCAGTGAAGATCTCTCATCGAGTGTAGATGATGTTGTCTATGGCGGTGACTCCACGTGACAGTCCTCATAGATAGTAATGTCTTCATTGCATTGCTGAACACGCGAGACCGGAACCATCGAAACGCAAGAGAGCTTCTTACCAAGCTTAAGAATCCAGACTACGGTATGCGGCTCACGATTGATTATGTGTTAGATGAAGTACTCACAACTCTTTGGATGCATACCCATCAAAAGGGTGTAGTGAAAAAGGCTTACACCCTCGTTCGAAGTACACCTGAGTTCATCAAGTTTGAATATGTAACACCTGATGTTTTGAGACTTGCGTGGGAGAAATGGGAACGCTATGCCAAATGGCCTGAAAAACCCCTTAGTTTCACCGATTGCTGTATTCTATCATTCATCGATACCAATGATGTTGGCTACATAGCCACATTTGATTCTGACTTTGCGGGTTTATGCCACATCGCATAGTAATGAGGCACAGATATTGATTGAGTAACAAGAATTGCGTGAACACTGGAATGTTCAAATTGTGTCTATCATTTTATGTAGTTAAACAAATCAATCCATATCGGAAGCTGCGGATGGGAGATGGTGAGAGTGATTCTCACATTCCATCAATCACCTCCTAAGATTTTCTACTTCTTAGAAGTAGAAGTCAGCTTCTGTCCTCGGACAGAGCCGAAGGTGACGGATGACGGGTTGGATTGTAAAAGGGCTTTTCCCTTAGCACATCATATTGAGCACCCTATCTTTTTCATATTATCCAGGTTAGTGTGGACCATAGTTCGAAAATTGTATAATTATTCTTTTAATCCGATGGATTTAATAGCAAATGTGCCATACTCATTAGTGCCCTGTGGTTGGGTGGGATGTGATGAGATGAATAAATCAAAGAAGAAATATTTCGTACTATTAGGACTTTTAATTCTAACTGGACTAAGGATGTTCCCTGACTTGCCTAATGCTTGGTCATGGAACAATCGAAGCGAGGGAATACAAGAGCCTGTCGCGATTCTAGCTGGATTCAACAATGATAACAGTCTAGCCTCTTCACGAGTATTCCATCCACCTTCTGTCTTTGTTGACGACGAATTGGGTTACTGTTTTGTTAGTACAAACATACCCTCAGTAATCTTGGAGTCTGCTGGTCCAATCATATATCCCTAAATCATTTATAATTAGAATTCAATTGTTACTATATAGATAACGATACAGTCAGGTGGGTTGTTTGGAACGGTGAAAAAATCGGGTAATGTGAAGACATATCGGGTTCTGAGTTCTCTGATGAGAATACCCTCTATCACGAGATTGAAGAAGATTCACATTATCCTTCTCCTTACAGTTGCTCTCTTGATCTCATGCAACATCAGACAAGTTAACCACTCCCTTTTTGAAACCATCAGTGTAAATCCATTTATACCAATCATAAACAGTGTCGCCACGAAGAGAGATCCGACTATCTCTTGCTTGCATGAGATTGAATTAGAATTTGATAAAAGTGATATCAATCCCAATGCCATTCCCTCACCTCTCATTTTTTCAACCTATTTTGGTGGTAGTGAGTTGGTTGATCATGTGGAAATGACAGACATTGCTGTAGACCCGGATTGTAATATATACGTGACTGGTTATACTGGTGCATCAGACTTTCCAATGACTGTCAATCTCACAACTGATTATAATAGTTCAATTAACTGCTTTGTAGCCAAGTTCAATTCCACTGGTAACGGATTGATATATTCAACAATCATCGGTGGGAGATCTAATGATGTTGGTACATCTATCTATGTAGATTCAATGGGAAATGTATACGTCTCTGGATGGACTGATTCAAACGATTTTCCATGTGTAAATGGATATGTAAGTCCTGATGCTGATGGTCATGATGCCTTTATTATAAAGCTAAATGCCACTGGTAATGGTTTGATATACTCCTCACTAATAGGTGGTGGTTTTATTTTTCCTTACTCAGGAAGCCGTGATTTGGCAACCTCAATTACAGTCGATGAGGTAGGAAATGCCTATGTCACAGGATATACGAACTCGCCTACATTTCCCACGACACATGGATATGATGAAACCTATAATGGTGATGTGTATGTAGAGCATTGGGATTGTTTCATCTGCCAGCTGAACGCCACTGGAAATGGTCTCGTATTTTCGACTTATCTTGGAGGAATCCTTGACGATGTAAGCACATCAATCACCCTTGATAGAATGGGAAATGTCATCATCTCTGGATACACTGAATCTCCGGACTTCCCTCTGATGAATCCCCTTGATGACACACTCAATGGTAGCCAAGATTGCTTCATCGCAAAACTGGCTCCAACTGGTGATTCACTTCTCTTCTCAACCTTTTTCGGAGGGAACGCAAGTGACTCTGCTCATTCAATTGACATGAGCTCTAGTGGTGCCATCATTGTCTGTGGTGAAACAACATCAGATGACTTCACAACCTCTCATGCGTTTGCTAGCAACATTCATGGAGGTGTGGACTCATTCTTGTTGGCGATAGATTCGGAGGCGAGTTCCATCTCCTTCTCTACATATCTCGGAGGCAATAGTGATGATATCGCTTTTGCATTGATTGCAGATGATCATGATGGTGCATATGTAGCTGGCATGACATACTCACTGGATTTTCCGACTCTCAATGCCTATGATTCATCACATAATGGGAATCGAGATGTGTTTGTGACAAAGATTGATGTAGTCAATGGGCTTCTCCTCTATTCGACCTTCGTTGGAGGATCACATTACGATTCAACCTCATCCATCTATATTGATGACTTAGGTTTTGCATATGTCACTGGTTTGACTGGGTCTGATGACTTTCCACACTACAATGGCTATGATGATACTCTAAATGGCACTTCTGATAGCTTCATCTTCAAACTAGGTGATATGAGTGACAGTGATGGCGACTTGATTCCTGACTTCAACGAAACGGTATTCGATACCAATCGATTTAGCAATGACACTGATCATGACTCACTTGATGACTACAGTGAGCTGTTCATCTATGGTACCTCGCCTGTCAATAGTGACACCGATTCAGACAGCATGTCTGACTCATGGGAGTTGGCACACGGTCTGAATCCTCTAGATCCTCAAGATGCTTCAGAAGACTTGGACAATGACGCTCTATCCAATGCTCAGGAATTCCTGCACCATACTGATCCTAATGACCCTGATAGCGATATGGACTCAATTCCCGATGGTTGGGAGGTGATTAATGGATTTGATCCACTCAATCCTCTAATCCCTCTCAATGAATTCCTTCTTTACAACCTGCCTATAATCCTCGGAATCTTCGTTCTAGGTGCAGCTCTGGCAGGAGTCGGTATCTACCTCTCTCGTCCCTACCTTGAAAAACGAGAAAAGGTGAAGAAAGAACGAGAACTTGAAGATGAAGCAAGAAAGGCAGTGGACGAATTAAATCAGGAATAATCAACTAATTATAACGCTCAGCGTGAGAAGTGAAGTGGGTGGATGACGGGTTGGAGTAACAGGGACTTGCCCTTGTACACCATGTTGAGCACCCTCTCTTTTACAATACAGCAGTTTAATATTCAGAGAAGATGCTAGATAAAAAAATCTTACAGAATTGATAAATATGAGATTTCTTTAATGTTTAATCATGGGGATTTATTGAGTATGATTGATGATATTCTTACCAGATTAGATGAATTTTCGAAGGAATTGTATAGCTATCCATTGTTGTTTGATGGTCAATCTCCAGATGACGCCAATGATGGAGATCCACCTTTAATTGTATCCACTAATGCTCAACGTCTTTTTGAGTGGGAAGGTCGTCAAATAATTCCTAGTTTGGATAATATTACCCACGATTATTGGGAATTAATTGAAAAAATCATCCAGAAAAGAGATGAGATTATAGAGTACTTCGAGAGTATTCTGAAAACCCATGACAATCTTGCTATTGACTTGCTACTGAAGGGATATCCATCTGTTGATACTGAGGGAGTTTTTCCAACTTTTGAGATTATTGCTAATCTTTATGCTAAAGATGATACATATAATCTACAGTCTGATATTCTTAAACTGGATGAATATCTATCTTATTCACGTTTGATAGCTTTAGATCTTTTACTAAGTATTGCTCAACAAGTGTTTCAGGATGAAGAAGAATTAATGCATATAGACTATGGAATTACGTGCATGAGCCAAGTAATTGATAAGTACAAGATGCCCGGATTATTTCTTACAAACAAGAGACTGATTTTTGTTGGAAACGATTTACCAGACGATAAAAATCCATCACCATATAGCCAAGCTAGTATAATGATCTATCCTGGAGTTATGTCAAGTGTAGCCATTGCTAACAAGCCTAAGTATGCTAAATTCTATTATCCAGATTCAGACAATCATGCATACTTTGGTAGTGTTGACTATATTTGGCTTGATCAGATTGATAAAGTGAAAGAGAAAAAGGGGATTTTTACTTTGAATCTTAAAAAGGACTTTCGTGTACTTTCATTACCTGAACCCCTTCCTAAGAACCGTCCCGTGGGAATCAACGTAGAAGAACCAGAACTCATCAAACCTTTACGTAAGAGAGAGATAGAGATTCAACTTGCAAATGACAAGGAAATTAGTGAAGGTATAAAGAAAGATAGAATAAGTAGATTCAAATCAACTCTAGAACAAGCATTGAAAGCATTGTAATTTCCTCATGCATTAGAATCAGACCAAATTATACAGAATCCAGCGGATGACGGGTTGGATTGTAAAGGGACTTTCCCTTAGCACACCATGTTGAGGACCCTATTTTATTCATAGTCAAACAATCTTACAGAACCAATGGTTGTGGTTTTATATCTGAACTGCCATATGAAAATCTGAGGAACAAATTTTGACTAAGAAAATCCGGATAACTGAAGAAGCTTACAATCTCTTGGAAGAAGCGAGGTTACCGGGTGAGGATTTCAATGATACACTACTACGCTTAATCAGGAGATATGATCAAATCGGGTTCGTAAGACACCAGAAACAAATCCTGGAAGAAGAGGCGTTTCTCCCTCTTGAAAGAACCAAAGAGTGAGTCACCCTCCAGATTCAACAAATACATTCATATACTCTGTCATACATAGTATACATGATTGAAGATGGGTGATGTACTCTCAGTGAGAATGGATGCAGAATTGGAGAAACGACTAACTTTTCTGATGGAGAAAAGGAAGATTGTTGACAAATCATCATACGTACGTCAGCTCATAGATAGGTCTCTTTCAGCTGATCTTCTCGATTATCTGTCTGAGGAGGTCGCAGCTAGACGTCTCAGTATTTGGAAAGCTGCAGCTATTGCTGAGATTCCACTAAGAGCAATGATGAAAGAACTGGCAGAACGCAAAATAGCAATGTATGAGGAACAATCACTTGCAGAGGACTTGATATTCGCAGAGGGCATTTGAATTGATTGCAATCGTCAATGCATCGCCCCTTATTTACCTGGGAAAGCTTGGCATACTTGATCTATTGCAGCAGTTATTCGACAAAGTAATCACTGTTGCTACTGTTAAGGATGAAGTCCTTGACACCTCTGAATCAGAGTATGCAATCTTGAAAAGCGCATTTTCTGACTGGTTGATTGTATCTGAGGTCCCAGAAAGTTCGCTCACAAGTAAGCTGAGTGATATGGGACTCCATAAGGGCGAGATAGACGCTCTTGTACTCGCGTTTCATACCAAGAAAGAAGCAGACTCTGTTATTGTCATAGATGACTTGGCTGCAAGAGATGTTGCTAGGACTTTGGGTCTTGAGTTGATTGGAACTGTCGGGATCATTCTGTCCGCAACGAAGAAAGGACTACTACTGAAAAAGGAATCCCGCGCCAAGATTCGTTTTCTTGTTGAAGAAACCACCTTTCATATGTCTACAGCCTTATATTCCAGAGTCCTCTCAGAATTGGAATGAATGTGGATGCAATCATCGGATTGGATGACGGGTTGGATTGTAAAGGGACTTTCCCTTAGCACATCATGTTGAGGACCCTATTTTATTCATAGTCTATCCAATTGAGTGTGAAGTGGGTTCACGAAAGAGTATGTGAAATCTATGCGACAATTTCTATCTGTTGGGGATTTATCACTAAGACTAGAATCGTTGTGTTTAATACAATAGATGTGTATTATACAATGGTTGTTATGGCTACTATCTCAATCAAGGAAAAGACAAGGAAAGAGCTTCTTCAAATTGCTGCAGATCTCCAGAAGATACGACAGGAACGAGTTGATTTTGATACAGTAATTCAGTACTTGATTGCATTGTATTCAAGACAGAAATTCGATTTAGATGCTTGGCGAACCTTCACCCAACCTATTCCAAATACATCATTTGAAGAAATGTATACTGAGCTCCTATCTGAGAGGCGATTAGACAATGGAAACAGATAGTTCTTCAGTTATTCTTGATGGCGGAGTCTTAATCGCCTTAGTCACTGAAGAAGCATCCGCGAAAAAACTTTCACAAAGAATCATATCAGGAGAAACACTCTATTTCTGTACAGAAATTGCTATGAGTGAACTCGTCTATATAGTCTGTAGAAAATCTAGTTGGAAGGTTGCTAAAAAGAAGAGTGAAAATCTTCTCAATTCAGGCGCTATCAGGGTAATCCCCACAGAAATAGTATGGAAAGAAGCTGCAAAGATTAAATGCAAAGCGCCAATTTCTCTACCAGATTGTTACACTATAGCAGGTGCAGTTCTTCTAGGAGGAATGGCTCTTTTTGTTCATAAAGAAAAGGAAATTGATACTTCTTTGGAACGTGGATTACTACCTGATGTACTAACATTCCTAAGATGAATCCATTTTGTTATACTTCTTTGTCAATATAATATTCCTTAAATCATTTGACTTTGAATAGAATGAAGTTGGTGGATGACGGGTTGGGGTACCAAGGACTTGCCCACTGTAGATCCCGATGAGCACCCTATCTCTTTTGTATTGACACTCCCCATTATTTTGCATTCGAAGTTTTTCAAAACTCTTCAGGAGTTAAAATGACATCTCTCACATCATTCTTATCGATGAATTCTTGAAGCTCCCTATCAATTGTGAGAAAAGAACATTCATTCCTCAATGCAATTGCATACAACAGGTTATCGATCATATCTATATGACCCATCTGATAGAGTTGAAGTGCATACAAATAGTCTTCAGCATCTTCATGGATGAGATTATAATACCCAGTCTTTGCGATACTCAACACACCTTTTCTGAATATTTCTTCTCTATATTTTGATGCTTTCATCTGTTTTATTGCCATCCACGTGCATTCGAGTAGACTGAGGTTGGAATAGAGGATTTCATATTTTCCGGGTTGGATTTTTGAAACTGTATCCAGTACTTGTTTTTCAACCTCAATTCCTATAGTGGGCATGAGAAAGGATGTATCAAGAAGAATTCTCTGAGCGTTTTGTTTGCTCTTCAATGCTGACAGCCTCCATTTCATCAATCGTCATTGTAGCGAACTTTTTTCCTTTCTTTGCTAATGTTATAGGATCTGGCAATGGTTCGATGATGAGCTTGTTTCCATCCACAGTGATCAATATCTTCATTCCTTCTCGCAAATCTATTTCTTCAACTATTATCTTTGGAAGATATATCGCATGTTTTTTTCCGATTTGACTTTCAGTAGTCAGACCCATCATCGTTCACCTGAATAAGCTGTAATATTCTGATAGTATGGTATAAACCTGAATATATAAAGTCATTGTTATTTTATTATTCTGAGATTTTCATCATATCGAATAAGTTGTACATTGTAACGGATTTCAATTCAGAATATCACAAATCAATCACCTCCTAAGATTTTTCTACTTCTTAGAGGTAGAAGTCAGCTTCCGTCCTCGGACAGAGCCGAAGGTGACGGATGACGGGATGGAGTAACAGGGACTTGCCCTTGCACATCATGTTGAGCACCCTATTTCTTTTGCAATGTCAATTCCTATCGGTGACGAACATATTCGCAAGTGAATACTGTGGAACCAATGTGATATTATTCAATGGCGGGAGCTGAAGGTGTAACGGAGGGTCTCTTCCTGAATCGTACAAGCACAATTGAGATAATCACAATTGCTATGATTAAGATGCTGACGCTGGTTAGTAGAGTGGTATTTGTGCTACCCCAAGAATAGGTTTCTGGTTCGTTTGCTCTAGTCGTCCTGTAAATTCGCCCATCCCAACCTGCAGCCCATCCAAGAGATTCATTGAATAGGTACAATGTGATTATTGATTTATCGCCTGAAACTGACTGTGAATACCAATCAATTCCTCCATTCTTGGTATGTGCAATCTGAGGAGTGAGGGCTCCTATCCATCCATGGGTCTTGTTCATGAAGAATATATCATTCATGTACGGAGGATTGCCATAACGACTTGGAGGGAGTGGTTGTTCAGCCCAGACTTCTCCATCAGTCATGTGAGCAAGCATGTTATCACCAACGGCCCATGCCTCAGTATCACTAACAAAGGAGAAAGACCAACCACCTCGGTCATGTTGTAGTTCCCAAGAGTCACCTCCATCAGTGGTATGATAGATTCCATATGAGTGGATAATCCATCCATTCATCGGGGTTGTGAAGTAGATGTCTCGTGCTCTGCCCTCATATGGATATAATAACGTCTTGTTCCACGTGGCTCCTCCATCTACAGTCTTGTAAAGGCCGCGTTCAGAACCAGCCCAACCTAGAGTTTCATTCAAGAAGAAGATACCATAGAAATATCCCACCTCGTCATCGATGGAGACATACTCCCATGATTTACCATCATCAATAGAATGAAGCAGACCTCCTCTTCCCGTCACCCAAATATTGTTAGTGAAAAGGAGTATCTTATTCAGAAAATTTGTCTTATTGTGGTATTGAAGCTTCCATGATAGAGCACTATCAGTAGTGTGCAAGATAATACCATCTCCGAAACTTGTCTTATTCTGACTCAATACCCATCCGTGTGTAGCGTTTCTAAAGACAATATCCATTGCTTCCGTATTGTCTCGAATATAATCATGCTCAATTTCTTCCCAGATAGTATCACCATTATTCAAACTCTGATTTTCATCATACAATTTAGAATCGGTCAATGGTGGGATGATGACTGAAAGGAGTAAAAGTATCGTCAATAACAGATATTGTTCCACTCTTTGATACCAAACTCTCATCCTCATCAATATCATTTCTACGGGATTCCATATGATACTTTGTGCATCATGTTGAGCACCCTATATTTTTCATAGTCTATCAAGCCGAGTGGAAACTATCGTCGTTTCCGACGAAGCTCTCTGAGCGAGTTTCTTACACTTCGCATCACGTCATCATAGTCAGCAACTCTCTTCGCAACCTTGACCTCGTCATCCTCACCAAAATACTCAGCTACAATTGTCTCAAGTCTCTCCCTGACCAGTTCGAGGGCGGCATCAAGGTCCCATCTCTCATCAGGAGTGGGCTCAAAGATCATAGCCTCTCCAAGATACGAATGAACGAGCTCCTCAGTTTCTTCGATGAATCCCTTGACACACAGGGTCTTCGTAAGATTGATGCCACGTCAAGAATGGCCTTATTCCAAGGAGCAGTGACCCATTACCTGAATGGCGTCCGTGTGGCCGTTCTAGAGGAAGAGATATCTCAAGATGAAGATGTGATGTTCATGATCTCGAAGTTGTCAGAGGACCTTGCGAATGCTGACCTCTCAATGGTCGCTGCAATCAACAGACTGTGTAGAGTATGCTCACTAATGAGGTCGGAAGAATCTCTCTGCGATGTTCATATGAAGGACTTCAAAAGCCTCAGGAACAGTGAATGTACTCTCTGTGAATAACATGCATACGCAGGTTTTTCAAATGAGGCTCACAATAAGCATGACAGCAAGCACCCACATTATGATGCCTAGCCCTGCCTTAATTTTCTGAGGTTTTAGCCTCATACTAGTTCTGGCCCCAAGGTTTCCAGCGATGAGAACGGCAATGGCAGTCGTTATGATCAATAGGATGTCTAATTCGTGAGTTGCCGCATGACCTAATATGCCGAAAAACGCTGAGAATGATATAATCAAGTGCGATGAACCTGCTGCAAACTTCGCAGGATACTTACACACATAGACCATGAATGGAACGATTAACACTCCACCACCAACCCCGAGCAGACCAGAGATGAATCCCACAGCGAAACTGAAAAAGACAATCAGTACATACACGGCTGTGGACAGCCCTTTTGGAGAGCTTCCTTCAGTCATTCCCCTTTCCCAGTAAGTATAGATCATCCTCGCTCCCATAATGATGAGAAAAAACACGAACAGCCATAACATGAGGACAGTATCAGCAAATACGGCTAGTGCTCCGCCCATGAAGGCTCCAAGACCGATACCAGGCACGAATAGGAGTGATGTTCTCAAATCTATCATCTTGTTGCGGTAAAAGATATAGCCCGCAGAAAGCGATGTTATTAGGTTCAACACTAGTGATGTGGAAGTAGAAAGCAATACTGCGTAACCAAGCAGAATCAGTATTGGGGAGTATACTGACCCTCCCCCCTGACCAAACATCGAGAACACAAAAGCTATTAGAAAGGTAAGGATGATGGCGTATAGAAGTACAATATCCATACTGATGCCCACCCACTGCTTTGCATCTTAGGCTTCAGGACTTGATTTCATATAGCCTGAGCATGGAATGCACACAGACTCTCCGTCCTTGGTGCGTAAGTACCTCTCAAACACATATTCGCCGCAGATGCTACATTTGCTCTTGTTGAATGAGCCTTTTGCAGGATTGAATTTAAAATCGGGCTTTGGTTCTACCTTGAACATGAAGTCGTCCGTCTGTTCGTATGTCCATTTGGTAACTTCTCCTGACACTTCCTTTGGAATCAGGGATGGCTCAATTCCCTTTTTCCGATACGCAAAGAACTCAAACTTTCCCATGGTATCAATAAACTCAGGTTTAAGAGAATAGCGTACAGCACCTTTCTTCGGATTGAAGAATGTGGTAGCAAGCTTGCCATAGAAGGTCTTTGCAATCAAGACCTTGCCATAAGTTGCTCCGGTTGCCACCTGAATACCATCGACCATGCAGGTCTGTGGGTGTCCCTCACCAATCTCAGGAAACGCAAAGAAGCCATGATCCTTTTCATGGTCTACTTTGAGATACTTCATTGCCAGTCTACCCATCCGATATCCAATTGGCATAAACGGGCAAAGATGTCCATGGAACTCAAAGGCCCATTCTGGTGGTATATGCTGTGTGTTCACACCTTTTCACTAGTAGTTCGATAAATATCGAATCTATTTAACTATTTTCATTTTGACAGCAATAATGTCGAACAAGACCGAAAAATATAATACCATTCCAGATACTTTTGGACTTCTTGGACATGAAGTGGTTAGAAAATGCAGAAACTGGAATTGTGTTTGGATGCAATGGGTATAACTATCGGCTCGAAGGCATTTTTGGCGAAACAGAGGAAAGTCTTGAAAGAGATTGATCAGAGCACTCAATCTCAGCAGGAGATATTATACCACAGTGCATTGGGGCATGACCTGAGATATAAGATGTACCGCCTGCTGCAAGAGGGAGAGTATTGTCTGACTATTCTAGCACATATTATGAATAAGTCGAAAAGCACAATTTCGCATCATCTTGCGATATTAGAGAAGGCTGGTCTGATTATAGGACGTAAGAAAGGTCTATTCACAGTATATTCAGCCATGAACTACTTCTACGAGAAGAAAGTTCGTCCACAGTAGGAGATTCTCACTAATCCCTGTTAGCAATAGCCTTCCCATTAATCGTCAGTTCAAAAAGATGCAAGTACAGAACTGTTTCTCTCCTCTGACAACCATTGATACACTCCAAGTATGAATTTCAGGACTTCGCGCTACAGGTCGCCATAGAAGTTGCAGCATCCGTAGCGGAAGCTGCGGATGGAAGATTGTGAGAGTGATTCTCACTTTCCATCAATCACCTCCTAAGATATTCTACTTCTTAGAGGTAGAAGTCAGCTTCTGTCCTCGGACAGAGCTGAAGGTGACGGATGACGGGATGGAGTAACAGGGACTTGCCCCTTTGCGCATCGTGTTGAGTGCCCTCTCCATTTTGCATGACTCCTTCTCCGAGTCAATATCAGATGCATCGTTTGATTCCATCTCTCATCTGTCTAGCTATCAGGTTCGCTGTCGTCTTGAACCACACAGAAGAGGTTTCCATCGGGATCTTCCAGTACAATGTAATCATGATCTGGCTCATATCTCCATGGATAACGAGTTGCACCAAGCTTGACTAGTCGTTCAACCTCTTCATCTCTGTTATTTGCATAGAGGTCAAGGTGTAACCAACTTCTTTTTCCAGTACGTTTTTTTTACACCTTTGAGCTACAACTTGCCTTCCGGAAAAATAGGAGGACCTGAAATAATTCTCTTCCATTATCCACGAACAGTTGTCTTTCCGAATGTCGACAATCTCCCCAGTGAGGACAACATGGCTTCTCTACTTCTGGTTCGAGGAACGCCTCTGCGTGTGCTGGTTTCAAGCAAAGAGCTCTCACTATTCGTTTAATCTCTCTTAGGCTGGCAAAGATAGCTCGGGCTCCTGAATAAGTGGAATTGAAGATACTGTGAATTACAATATTATCCAGTCCTAGCTGGTTGGCGATCCAACTTTCTCAGATACTTGACACTAGCTCTGAGATCTTCCTTCCGCTTTACCTCGATTATCGACACTCCGCTGAAATCGATGGCGCGTAGCGCTTCGACTACTTCTTTCAAGGGAACATTACCATGTCCTAAGGCTAAGTGGTCATCAGTTTCACCATTGTTGTCGTGAAAGTGAATCTCTCGCAAGCTGTTTCCGAGTGCATGTATATAGTCTGTGATGCGTTCTCCAGTTGTGAAGGCATGTCCTATGTCCAAGACTGCGAACACCCCTAGGTGCTGAAACTCCGAAGTCATTTGAAGATGGTCATCAACTGTTAGGACTATCTCTCTATCCGCGCTTCTCTGTTTATTCTCGATGCCGAGTTTCACACCGAGGTCATTTGCGAATAGCGCAAGTTTGGAAACGCTAAGGAATGCGCATTCCCGCGCTCTGGCGAGTAAAAGCGGCACTTGATCCTGCGGACATTTTCCAGCATGAATAACCACCTGCTGAGAGTCTACTCTACGTGCAAGTTTGATGAAGTCCTTCGTGATTTCAACTGATGCCTGTCGTATCCGCTCCTTTGTACTAGCTAAGTTGATGTCGTAGACCGGACCGTGGATTAGCGGAATGAGTCCATATCCAGAGAACATCTCTCTGAGTTCCATGACTCCTTCCTTGTGCAAGTCTGCTGGAGAGTATGGATGCTCTACCTGTATCTCCACATATTGAAGACCTAACTCATGGCACAGTTCGAAAAACGTCTGGATTGAACCCGAACGACCCGGGAAATAAGTAGCGCCCAGTCTAAGCAAGCTGAATGTCCTCCTTCGATTTTTCTGTCCGCAGAATTGACAAAAGCCTGAGCAAGACAGTTAGATTCCCCATTATGGCTATCATCAGTAGAGCAATGAATGTATAGCTCAGTAGTGAACACACAAAGATGAGGAACAACCTAACATCACGTGTTGCTCCAAACCTGACCAGTCCATGGATACTGAACAGCTCAGCTACCTCAAGCCGAGCTCTAGAATAGCTCACCATAAGGGATCCAATGACAGCTGCCACCAAAGTGATGAAGACCATATCCTGACTCACCATCAAGTTCAGGGGAAACCCAGGTAGCACCTCGATGTCTGCTACGCCTTTCAATAAGGGATATGCAATGCCTGCGAGAATCACAATGTCTGCATATCTATCCAGCACAGCATCGAAAATGGCTCCCTCATCAGAGGACACTCCCCTTATCCGAGCAAGGTCCCCATCCACCCCATCGATAATGCTACTTAGTTGTACTAGCATTCCGCCAATGACTAGAGTGGGGGATATGATGAATAAACCAAAGACATGCCACACTCCTGGTATCAAGAGGCTACCAAATGAATATGAAGAAGCAGCCAGCATAGCAAAGAGCAGTGCGATGACTGACACACGGTTCGGAGTGAGCCAAGTGACATCCTTAATGCGTCTGGCAATCGGTCGAGATATTCTCCTGTTTAGATGCCTAGAAATGGGTCCCTCCACGAGATGCTTTTCAGCATTGGCTTGGATGTCGCTGTTCAATACTCTCCCTCAATGTCAGATGGCCACACATCCGTGTCCTGGATTTCCTTTGTGGTTACAGATTCTTCTTCAACTAAGACTTCTAACATAGTACGAATCCTTGGATTGCCGAGGATGACTCGTTCAGCATTTTCTAAATCCAACGGTGTGTCGATGTCAAGCCAGAATGCTCCATTCGTGTCCCATGTCTGCACGTCCATGCCTGCAGCAATCATGTATCGAACCGCTTCAGTCAATGTACAATCGCCACTTCCTCGAACCACTGAATTGACCGCTGAAGAGAATTCTCTTGAGACCAAAAAGACTCCCGTATCAACACAATTCCACTTCTTGATATCCTTGCCAATCTCAAGTATCTCACGCCTCTTGTTGACCAAGACCTTAGTAGCATCATCCAATTGGAGTAAAACAGAGGGATTGTAGTCCACAACAAGTCCAAGGTCGATCCCAGTGTTTCTTCTATCGAGTACTCTCTCATATAGGTCTGGCAGTGCCAGATGATCTGCCATCACCAGTAGAACGTTGTCACTGGCTACGTATTCCAAACCAACTTGGGCAGATATTCCGTTTCCCAGTATATAGTCAACATTATGGACGGGGTCTACCTCCATCAGGAAGTCTGTTTTAAAGAGCCAACGGTGAATCGACGCTCCTTCTCTCCCTGTGACGACAATGGTTCTTTTAATGCCTATCTCATCGAGGCCTCTCAGAACGTACTCCAGGAGGGGTGTGCCAAGTACTGGAATCAATGGTTTTGGCCCATCCGCGAAACTAGGTTGCATTCGAGATCCGAGGCCTGCAGCTAGTACAATAGCTTCGTTTACTTCTGCTTTTGCGGATATCGCAGGCATACCGTATCACTTTCTTGTGCGTCACTTGACATAAGTGGCGCTTCCGCAATACACAATCTGAATAGTGCCAATGTCTATCACAAAGACTTGGCTCTCAAGTGTGACCATAGCTAGATGAACACATTCCGTGAACGGTCACACAGTCCCTGAGAAACCAAGGGGAACAAGACACCTACGCAATAGGTTTGATTCTCACTGATTGCATTTACATAACGATGTGCATCTTGAGGATTTTCTGATAGTTCTGTTCGCCTATATATGTGTGTTAAGTCATATTAATTTTACGAAATCTCGTGAGATTAGGGCTCCGGCCAATGGACGATGTATCTTATCCTCTCAACTCACAACCTCTTTAGCATCTCATAGTGTAAGATGGCTTGCTGCACGTCTAATTTCAAACAACGATCATCAAGACTTACAACTCTATACTCACCCAATCAACATTGACAATGTCTTCCTAGCAGAGAGAGGTACGCGGTTTGCAGGTGGCTCTAATACCTCATCAGATTCCTCTCACTGTTGAGCACCCTTTCATTTTTTCATAATCTACATGGGTGAGTGTGAACTAGGTTCATATCATGTTCTTTTTACGATTGCACCTATTCTTTCAATGAAGTTATAAGTGATTATCAACGTTATAAGATATGATAGAATTGAGTGATACAACAACTATTCCTCTGAGCAAGAAGACTCGAGACCTACTGAAGCAGTACGGTCGCAAAGGTGAGACCTACGATGAGCTCATCCAGCGTCTCCTAGAGATGGCAGAGCAGGTTCAGTTTGCTGACCGACAGAAACGGATCTTAGCTGAAGAGGAGTTCACTCCCCTTGACGAGATATAGAGTCCTCCTCTCTGCAACTGCAGTGTCACAGCTATCATTGCTTGATGATAAACTGACGTTGAGAATAAAGAATGCTCTGCATAGTTTAAAATCGAATCCTTTTGAATCCAGATCAGGTGCAGATATTCGGAAATTGAAAGTATCTGCAGAGCCGCCTCTCTATAGATTACGTATAGGTGATTATAGAGCAATCTACTTTGTGATTGAAAAAGAAATCAGAGTCACTGAGATTATCCACAGAAGTAAAGGATACAAATGGTTGTGAAGGCAAATTCATTCATGGCGAGTGAAGTGGGTGGATGACGGGTTGGAGTCACAGGGACTTACCCCTAGCACTTGATGTTGAGCACCTCTCTCTTTTACATAGTCTGTCAGATGTATTTCTACTATCTTTGACTACTCCCAATCCTAATAACGACCAAGAAATATTGAGAGAATAGTTTAAGTCTCTCTACGAGCACCTCTTGGAAAAAGCATACCCACTTCTTTTTGATATTCTACATAGTCTTTCCCAAATTGGTCAGTCAATACCTTCTCTTCAGCCTTGGCCATTGGATAAATCCCGATTATTATACATAACAATGGAATCATGAGCCAATAGTTTGACAAAACAAGTGCTAACCCAAAAAGGATGCAAACATACGAGAAGTAGAGCGGGTGTCGAACTACTCCATATGGTCCCGTTGTGATTAATAGGTGATTTTCTAATGCTCCTGATGGGGCTGGTCGTACATATTTTCCAGCAACAATGAGGACCCAATTGTAGATAGCTCCACCAATGTAGAAAAATATGAAGCCAACCATTTGGACAAAGATGTCAAATTCAAATGTGAATGTTATGATGCCAAAGACTACATAGTACGAATTCAAAAATAAGAAGAAAATACCGGCTATCCAAAAGAACCACATAACCAAGATTCCACTTACAAAGATTAGGAATGCTGGTTTGTTGTATTTAGCCTTTCTAGATTCTGTTCCTTTTTTCCTATCTCTACGAAATTCTCTCCAATAAGGTATAGAAGGAATCATCATTGTGAGCAAGGGTAACGAAAGGAGTATTGCAGTCCATAATTCAGGTAACATCAACAACTCACCTAGACGGTATGCTCATGCCAATTTTCCCGAGATATCAATCCTATTAACCCTGAAAATAAACTTGTGCATGTTTAATGCCTCTCCTAGTGATTCCTTATCAATTGGTTCTTCATGCTGAGGGAAAGGACTTGAAAAGGGCTGCAGAGCTTTTTGATAGATTTCCCTTTCATATGGGCCTGATGTGTATTAATGATGAACGGAAGTTGCAGTTTTTGCAGTTGCATTTTTTCCGTTTCTAGATTATTTGATTGAGTGTTACCTGCGATTCCAAAAAGGAGTTCGAATGAATGCAAAGTGAGGTAATATCTTAAAGTTTGATTAATTTATTTTCTCATCGAATTTACCGATCATTTAATCCCTTTCCATTGAGAATTTGCTGCATGCATTTTTCAACCCTTGACTCCCGGGTTTTGGATTGCTTGGGTTGAGAAAAATAAAGAATGTATGCTCTTTGCCGTCCTGGTGTCAATGCATTAAAAGCAGTTTTCAAGGCAGGGATTTCATCTAATTTAGTTTGAAATTCTTCAGGAATTATGAATTCTGTAGTCTTTTTGAAATCTACTTTCAAACCGGCTTTTTCCACTTCAATGGCTTCAAAAATATAGGCCTTCAAGCTGGGTTCCATCTCAACTATTTCTCGAGCATTGGTGAATCGAATCTGGCGCGCCGCCTGCACATTTTCCGTCTGTGTTACTAGAATACCCTTGGTATCATTTAACAAGGCACCTTTGAAAAACAGAAGCGCACAGTATTCTTTGAATCCATGTATCAAAACTATGTTGCTTTTCTTGAACGTGTAGCAAGGTTTACCCCACTTCCATTCTTCGGTCAGCCCACAGTCAAGAATGATCCTTCTCAATCTCTCAAATTCTTCCTGCCACTCTGTGGCTTTGCTTAAATATGCATCAACCCTAGGATTCATTCTATTCATTTATTGACCTTCTGAAATAAAGTGAGCTTGTACCTGCTTACAATTTTTTTCTTTAACAAGGTATCCGTAGTGAAAGCTCGGATGGAAGTTGATGATAGTGAGTCATCAGCCATTAATCACCTCCTAAGATATTCTACTTCTTAGAGGTAGAAGTCAGCTTCTGTCCTCGGACAGAGCCGAAGGTGACGGATGACGGGATGGCGTAACAGGGACTTGCCCCTTTTGCGCATCATGTTGAGCACCCTATATTTTTCAGATTATATTTGAGTGCGTTTTGAGTATGCAGTTCATCGATACATATTCAAATCTTCCAAGATTATATTAGATGGTTGTAATCAGCAAAAGGAGTTTCGAATAGCACCATCGTAATTTAAGATTCAAAGGAATCGTCGCACCATGAAAAAGCCCCTCTGGAAACCAACACCCAAAACAATACGAGATGCCAACATCACTCGGTTCATCGAAAGGGTAAATCAAAAGCACAACCTAGACATTCACAATTATGAAACCTTATACAGGTGGTCAATAGAAAATATCGAAGACTTCTGGGCTACAATGTGGGAGTTTGGGGAGATAAAGGCATCTCGACAATATACGGATGTTGTTGATGATATAACAAAAATGCCTGGCACAAAATGGTTTCTAGACGCCAAGCTAAATTTTGCTGAGAACCTTTTGAGGTTTAATGACGAGTCTAATGCGTTGATCTTCAAAGGGGAAACGAGTAGCATTACAAGATTGACTCACACGGAATTATACCAGACCGTAGCAGTGTTATCCCATTCATTGCGTGAGTCGGGTATTCATCCTGGAGACCGTGTTGCTGCGTATATGCCGAATATACGTGAAACCGCAATTGCTATGTTAGCAGCTACTAGTATAGGTGCAGTCTGGTCTTCGTGTGGCACTGGATTAGGACCGAAGGCTGTTCTTGACCGTTTTGAACAAATCGAGCCAAAAATACTATTCACTGTTGATAGTTACACCTACAAAGGCAAGAGTCATGATGTGATAGCAAAAGCCGCAGATGTTGCAAAGGGAATCCCCACCCTACAGGAAACTGTTGTGATTCCATATATCCGAAATGAATTTGACATAAGTTCTCTTCCAAATTCAACCTTGTATGGTGAATTCATCACCTCGGACAAGAAGTCAGAAATTCAGTTTGAGCAACTACCTTTCGACCATCCCCTTTACATCATGTTCTCTTCAGGGACCACCGGGAATCCAAAATGTATGGTTCAAAGTGCTGGAGGTGTCCTCATCAAGCATCTTTCAGAGCTCCTCCTTCATACTGATTTGAAACGTAGTGACATACTGCTTTACAACACAAGCCCAAGTTGGATGATGTGGAATTGGATGCTGAGTTCCTTGGCTGTAGGTGCTGCAGTTTTACTCTACGATGGTAATCCCAACTATCCAGATTGGAGGACAATGTGGAAGATAATTCAGGATGAAAAAGTCACAGTCTTTGGCTGCAGTGCAACATACATCAATTATCTGAAGAGTATGAATGCCCACCCTGGTCGCGAGTTTGATTTAACCTCCTTGCGCGAAGTATCTCAGACTGGTTCAGCATTATCAGCTGAAGGATTCCAGTACGTATACGAAGAAATCAAAGAAGATCTACACTTCAATTCGATATCAGGAGGTACTGATATCAATGGTTGCTTTGCTGCCGGTACACCAATTCAATCCGTTTATGCAGGGGAGATCCAAGGTCCATGTTTAGCTATGAAAATCAATGCATATGATGAAGGCGGGAAGGGTGTTTTCGATCAGAAGGCCGAACTTGTTTGTGAGGCGCCAGCTCCATCAATGCCATTGCATTTCTGGAATGACTCTGAGGGCAAGAGATACAGAGATACATACTTCAACATTTTTCCAAATGTTTGGCATCATGGTGATTGGATTATCATGCATAGTGATACAGGGGGGTTGACATTCTTGGGTCGTTCCGATTTTACACTAAAACCCTCAGGAGTTCGCATAGGACCATCAGAAATTTATAATGTAGTTGAGGAATTAGAGGAAATTGCTGATAGTATAGTAGTGGGACAAGATTGGCAAGGCGATCAACGCATATTGTTATTCATAAAACTCACAGATGGTTTTAGACTAACAGAGGATTTGAATCGTAAGATCAGAAATGAGCTTCGTGTGAGAGCAGGTCCTCGACATGTTCCGGAACTAATCTTCGAGGTACGGGATATTCCTTACACGTTCAGTATGAAAAAGGTTGAGAGTGCGGTCTCGAATATTGTAAACAATAAACCAGTTACTAACCGTGATGCATTACGTAATCCAGAATCCCTCGAGATTTTTCAACGAATAATGGATGTTCTAATGAAATAGCCAAGATTCAGACTTAATATTTGTAGTACTTTAACTCCTTTCGTGAGTAATGCAATTCGAATATACAAAAGGTTGTAGTCAAGACCCGTCAAAGAAAATATTATAATATCATACATCATAACAATAGGGATGTAATCTATGTTTCAATAGAATCTTTGCCGCGCACCACCTAATGAAACATTGATCTTTCAATGGAGACCATCTAAAAATGATGGAGAACGGAAGCACGTCGCATCCACATCAGGACACTGATAGCTTAAAGGAATCGCGTTTTCAATATGTGGCAATATTATTCGTCTTCATGATCACATTAGCTTGGTGGGATGATGTGATGATAATTCTACAGAGTATGGGTGTCTTGTTATCATCAGCCTACTCTTTCTTCGGTGGAATGGGTATCCATAAGTTTGCAGAGAAGGTAGGGCGGCGGACAAGCATTAGACCTCTGGGTCTCTCTTTGTTCTTGTGGCTGATTATAGTATTTAGCCCAACAGTTACATTCCTAGTCTATCCCTCAATGCCTATTACGCTCTCGTCATTTGATTCCACGATGATGATTGTTGATTATGTCATCAATCTCGCAAAAATTCTCATGTTTGTATATGGGTTTGGATACGCGCTCTTCACATACTTTGGATGGGGTTTGATAAAAATTGTATACAATTCTCGTGAAAGAGAGTTCTCAGCAGGCTATGTCTTTACAATCTATATTCTTCTATTAGGGTTAGTCACATTGAACACAACAATTCAGATGGCAATCGGGACATGGTATCCAACGTGGATTCCCATAGTCCGAGGTATGTCGATCATGCGCTTCCTATGGTTGCCACTATCAGCTTTAGGTTTGATTGTACAATGGGTTTCGGTCAGATCGGTCAAGAAACTCCCCTCAATCTCACCAAATGTTTCACTGACCCATAAAATTATGATGACAATAGGTACGCCTCTTCTTATCCCTCCTGCTTATCTTCTCTTTTTGGGTCCACTACCAATCCTGTTCATTGCTTTTGCTTATCCCGATTGGATATTTGGTATTATGCTATTGATTGGGCTGTCTCTTGTCACATTCCCCATTTTGAGTTATATGAAATGCAGAGAAGAAATAGTTGTGCAAGATGAGAGCGAGCCTCACTCATTCGAACCGCTCGATTTTCAATACCCCTCATTATCATCATACGAATCAGAATAGTGATAGTGACCCAAAATCATCTGCTAAGTCTACAGGGAGGTCAATACGTATTAGCATAACCTATTCAGTTTCATATCTACGTAGCTCTGCAAAATAGTCCATTACGCGGCAAAAAGTGTTGAATTTTGCATGGTGTACTACACCTTCAGGAATGAAATATGAATCTCCTTTAGTGTATGTTTTTATGTCCTCACCAATGGTCAGAACCATCTCACCCTCTATTACAATACCATATTGTGCTCCATGACTGTGAGGTAAAACTGCACCAATAGGTTCTATTTCAAAGAATACTGTTTGCGATTCTTTGCCTTGAGCAACCCATCCTTGCACTCCAGGAAACGGTATCTTTGCCTTTGGTAGATTCTTTATACATTCAGGATATGCATCATCACTCAATAATTTCGCACCAAGTTTGACTCACCAGCTTTAGATATCAGCGTTTGTCTTTGAGCATAGTTAGAATCTTATTCTAACGACTTTTCAGAGTTCAAATAGTGAACTCATCACCTTCAGAGATTTCTATAATTTTGATGTTCGGATCCTCTTTCACTTTTTGAACAAACTTCTCTATACCTTTATCCCAGGTATGCATTGGCACTACTATCCTTGGCTTGATTTCTAGAGTCGCCTCAGCTGCCTCTGTATTGCTCATTGTATAAGTATCTCCAACCGGTAAAATTGCGACATCTATTGGACCAAGCTCTGCCATTTCCGGAATATGATCCGTATCCCCTGCATGGTAAATCCTCTCACCATCTATTGTGAGAAGATAACCAACTCCATATCCTTTAGGGTGATATGGGTTTCCAGGTGTCCTGAATTTTGAGATATTATATGCTTCAACTGCTTTAATCGTGATACCCCTAATTTTGACTTCTTCACCAATATCAATAGGTTGGAAATTGCCCTTGATTTTCTCTCCACAATTATTAGGTGCAATAATCAGGGACTCATTACTTGTTATACTTTCAATTGACTCCGGATGACAATGGTCTCCGTGTGCATGCGTAGCTAAAATAATAGTGCCCTTCTCTGTAACATCAGGCACTCTCTTTTGCAACTCCTTCGTTCTATAAAGATCAATGTAGATATTTTCATTGTTCATTTTTATTTGAAAACCCGCATGACCCAGCCATCTAATTGTAATCCCCATTAAATCACCAACTAGCTCTACAGGAATCCATTATGCGCTGTTTCTAATTAACACTTGCATTCCCTTGTTTCCATTTCGTCAGTTCATTCTGTATATTCAAGATGTATGATATCATATCTTAGAAGTCTGATTATACAGGTGTGTCTGTTAGAATTCTGGGCGGAGAAAGGTAGAAACATTTTGACTCAACAGCATGATTGCCTGACGCGTCAGTAGCTTCAAATTTCACATAATAACACTGAGTCCTATTGGTAAATACTGCCCTTCCATATGTACTATTGCTCCAGAATGTGGGGTTTTGTACATTGTCAAACTTGTATATTTCATCACAACTCACTGAAATATTCACATCTGAAACTAAACTATCTTGGTCATAGATATCAGCCAAAAAGGCTATGCCTTCGGAACTAATCTTTGCTCTAAGATTTGTAATGTAAGGAGAGCTGGTGTCCAAGACCTTTTCAGGAACAATTGAAATCCTTTGATTTTTAGGTGCCGAGTTCAGAAATACATACCTTTTGTTCTCAATATTTTTGAAGGAATATTGGTCGGTGATATGGTTTCCATCAAATACAGTGATGTCATTCCATTCCTCTGGAATTTCAATTCTATATGTCAGGGGCACTCCGTATCTTACTTCCTCAGGTATCAAGGTGTAGAATGAAACCTCTCTAGTTTTAGATACAAAATCATAGATTATCACATTTGATTTTGAAATCTCATACGCAACAGCTTCGCCCCATGTTGTATACCAAGTGTCATCCCTATTCGCAATCTCCTCTAATAATTCAAAGAATTCTTCTCTCTCTTCCTCGGTGAAGTATCCACTCTGTGTATGGCCATAGCATTTGTAGGCAAGATACCCTCCCTCGGAATTGGAAATCATCATCTCAAAACTTGTAGCCAGCTGATGCATGTTTGTGCTCCGAACACCATCAATACTTGGAAATGAGTGTTTACAATGACCTGGATTTGATACAGGCCATTCACCCAACAGATCTTGTTCCTCATAACGTATACCTCGTGCAATCTGAAAGTATTCTAAGACTTGCTCTTGAAGTTCATAGTCTTGAGACCCGTAAGGATATGCAAACAAGATGGGTGTAAAACCAAAGACACTCTGTATATCGATTACACTCTGCTTCAATAATTCCTCTCTATATGTCGAATTAAGTTGACTGTGATGCAGATGCTTACTGGAATGCGACTGAATGTCATGGCCTCGAAATAGCATATCCAGACCCCATAGTTGTTTTGCGAACATTCTTTCTGTAACGACAAATGATGTATGCCTTAGTCCTAGTTCATCTTCAGGAAATGAGAATTCCAAGTCTTTGCTTCCATCATCCCAAGATAGCATGAATGCATACTGCTTTCCATCTCTGAATGTTTCAATTGAAGGAACTTCAAGAAAGACTATTGAATGAAGTTCTCCGGCAACAAGAATTATTTGTAGTGCGATTACGATGGCTAACACGAAGCAAGTACTAGATTTTTCTTTCATTAGACACACTCCTATTCTTTTCTCGACCGGGTATCATTTGGACTATCATCTACCTGTTAGAGAAAAGGACTCGAATGACACCAGCACGCATTATCCATGAGTACAAATTTGGTCACAATTTTCACCGAGCCGGATTGTGCATAGTTGTGTTTTACGTGACTGCCATCTGATTTGGTGTATATTCTATAGTATGATAAAATTGGATAATACTCTACGTTTGAAACAGATTGTTCTAGTACCTGCACAGTACTGTTCAATGAAGTGTACAACTAGTTTGAATGAAATGAAGTGAAAATGATGGAGAACTCTACACCCTCAGTTGTCTAGCAGCAACGGCTATCATGGCTATAGTTACACCTGCAACAGCGATTGTAGTATAGATTGTGCCTCAAAACCGTTCGCTGTGTCATTAGGATAGCATAGAACATTTCCAAGCGTCAAACGCGAAACTGATATGCAGATAGTTTATTCCGTACTTGGTTAGCAGTTTGATTTCTGAAGCGTTCGACATCATCAATATGTCAAAATTCTATGGCAAAGTTCAAGCACTCAATGATGTAAACTTCAAAGTGCCAAAAAGAGCTATTGGTCTCCTTGGACCAAATGGTGCGGGGAAGACCACATTGATTCGGATTCTCATGGGCCTAATCAAGCACTCTTCTGGATCCGCAAAGGTGCTTGGATATGACATCACGACTGAAATCCGACAGATTAGAGATAATGTGGGCTACTCTCCCGAGTTCAGCCCCATAATCCCCGAAATTACTGCTATGAAATATGTTTCATACCTTGGCACACTTTCAGGATTGAACCGTGTGGAATCATCTCAAAGAGCACACGACACACTTCATTATGTAGGTCTTGGAGAGGAGCGATACCGCCCTCTGAGCGAATTCAGTACCGGTATGATGCAAAAGTGCAAATTAGCAGCTGCATTAGTTCATGATCCCGAATTGGTAATTCTTGATGAGCCAACCGATGGTTTGGACCCTATTGGTCGTCAACAGATGTTAGACCTCATTGAAAGATTGTATAGAGATGAAGGTAAGAGCTTGATGGTGTCTTCACATCTCCTCTTTGATGTCGAGAGAGTGTGCGATGAGGTAATAGTTCTTGGACGCGGAAATGTGATAAAGACTGGCACTATGACTGAGGTACTATCTGATCAGTCAGACACACTTAGAATCAAGGTGGCGGGAGATGCTCAATCACTTGTGAATCAACTAAAGAAACGAGGAATAAATCCTGTTTTAAATCGAGATTATCTCGACATCCCTCATGGGGATGATGCGGAGATGATAATCCTTGAAGAAATCCATAGAAATTCCTCAGTAAGCTTACGATATATGGGTCGAAAGACACGATCGTTAGAAGATGTTTTTCTTTCCACTGTTGAAGGAGGTGCAGAGCTTTGAATGAATCTCAATCATCTGATGATGCTTATGTAAGGAAATTTGGTTTTCGTGAATTCAGTGGCATTCGACAAAATAGGGTTTATCGTGTATTTTCAGTTGGATGGTTCAATCTCATCGAAACGATTCGACGTTCAGGATTTACAAAGGTCTTGTTAATCTTCATGTTTCTCAATCTATTGATTCAAGATGCTGTTACGGTACTCATTACTCTTTTACTTCCTCCTGAGTTTATGCCTATCACCTTGAACCAATACTTCCAAGGTGTATATGTTGAGTCAGTACTTGGAATGGTTTCTCTTCTGAATCGTATTGGTGATCCCCTTCTTGAGTTCTTTTCCTTTGTATCAATAATATCCGGAGGGACCAGCTTCATGTGGCTCTTGCTAGTTGCGATTTTAGGTGGAGGTCTTATTGCGGACGATAGGCTTCACAAGACGACTGAGGCATATTTCTCACGCATCTCTAGAATTGAATATTTAGTTGGAAAATTGCTTAGTCTGATTATTTTTTCAACTGTTGTTGTGACGGTACCTGCAATAATTCAATACATCTTGCTTGCCTGGAGCTTGGAGGTAGATATCATCGCCAACATCTGGCTTCTATTCTGGGCCATAGGATTCACATTAATTGCAGTATTGGTAGTGAGTACACTCACTCTGGCAATCTCGTCTCTTACCACCAGACGGACTGTAGCAACAATGTCTCTACTAATCATAGGAATTGTAACGTCTGCTCTTCCAAGCGCTTTCGGATTTCTCTATAATCCTGATAGCCCACTTTTGTTGATTGATTTTATTGGTGCTATAGCACTTTTAGGGGCAGTTCTTCTGGGATATGATACTATCAAATTGAATTACCAAAATCTGAGTCTGTATAATGGAGTCGGTCTCGAAGCTGGAATGATTGTAGCTGTTGTTGCTCTAGTCTTTGTAATCTCGCTTCTAATTCTATTCAATGTGCTGTTCAGGAGGGATAACTGATGTCGATAATCCATTTGAATGAAGTGTCAAAACGATACGGCGAAGTTGTCGCACTAAGTAGATTGAATATGCATGTCAGAGAGGCGGCGATCACAGGATTCGTAGGTCCAAATGGTGCAGGAAAATCCACAACAATCAGAATGATCACAGGTTTAGCCCGTCCCGATAGCGGCGAAGTTCGTGTCTTCGATGCTAATCCGTATGATAGCATAACAGTTCATGAACGGTTTGGTTTTGTATCAGAGCACGATGATCTATACCCTTGGGCGAAGGTCCGCGATAGTATCAAGATGCTTGCACGACTCAATGTCCCCCGTCTTAGCAATCTTGATGAAAAAATAAGCGAATCTCTCCAAGCTGTAGGAATGGCGAAATATGCTGATAGAAAAGTCAGTGCTCTTTCCAAAGGTATGCGACAAAGAACCAGAATCGCAGCATCTCTCGTTCACAGTCCTAGACTACTAATCCTCGATGAGCCTCTAAAAGGCCTTGATCCTCTAGGGCGAAGAACCATTATGAATCTGTTACTAAAGCTCAACCAAGACGATAAAGTGACGATTCTGATTTCTAGCCACGTCCTTGAAGAACTTGAGCAATTAGTTGATCGGATTACTTTGATTCATCGTGGGCAAACAGTAGCTGAAGGAAGTCCGGAAGGTATTCGAAAGTTAGTGTTCAGCTATCCACATGAAATCCTTTTCACTAGTAGACCAAATGATATGAAGAAGATAACTAGTAGTCTAATGCAGCTGGACGGAATCATTCGATCACTAGAGTTGAGTGAGGGAAAACAAGAATTCATGGATTGCAGGGTCATAACGCTACAACCGGAATTATTCTTTGACGAGTTAGTCAGAATATCCGTTGAGAATAAGGCGTCAATTGTTCATGTGGATGCTATTTCCGAAAGTGTCGAAAAACTCTTTGATTATTTAGTGGGGTGATGCAAAATGGAAACAGAATCCACTTACATAGGTACTGATTCACACTCTTATACTAAGAATGAATTAATCAATTCCTTTCTAAGGGGAATATACCTCTTCAGAATTTTCGTTACTGATTTCATTCAGAGCCGTAAGAGTAAGGGATTGATAGTTTTAGGTTTTCTTCCAACTATAATAGTAATTTTGACTGGTGCAGGTTTGGACCGACCCCAGATTTTCTACATGGATGTATTCAAGACAATCTATATCACTTTCTTACTTCCTCTGTTTGGTCTACTCCTAGGAACAGCCGCCATATCGGATGAAATGGAATCCCATACCATTCTGCAGCTCGTGAGTCGTCCGTTACGGCGCATGGAGATCATCCTATGGCGATATCTTGCAACTCTGACTACGAGCATGATGATTGCATTTATTGTGGTAGGGGGTTTCCTTTCGATCTTTGTAACATTTGCTTCATTGGATGTAGGATTATTATTCGGGTCCATGATGGTTTCGTTCATCTGTATCTCAGTATATAGCTCCATCTTCACACTTCTTGGTCTGGCGCTTAAGAAGGCATTATTGTGGGGTACAATCCTAGTTCTCTATGAGCAAGGTTTAGGCATTCTTATCGTATTTGTGGGTGGTCCTGCTCTCTCTCTCTCAGGGCACATCCTGCATGCAGGAACAGCATTCCTGAATTATTTTCACGCGATACCTGGTTGGACCGTAATGATGTCTACTCAATTGCTTACAATAGTGACTCTTGCATCAATAATTCTTACAATGGTACTTTTCAAACTCAAGGATCTCTCTTAGTGTGCGGCTGTAAAACACTGTACATGAAGAAATAAAAAATGATAAAAAAAAAGAAAGAAGAATCGGACCTAGCTAAATCCAAACTTATTGGATTAGATCAGTCCGAGTAGAGTTATTTCTTGGTTTTCTTTTTCTTCTTTGTTGGCGCTGTTTCTGTTTTCGCTTTAGCTGGTTTCTTCTTAGACATCTTTCTTATTTCACTCCATAAGGATAAGGTGTTTAATTCATCGTGTAGACTGTTGTACTTAGTTTGGTGACGAATTATCTATCTGAAACGATGGTGGCTGTTTTACCAGTCCGAGTCGTCATCATCAATATCGTCGTCATCCCAGTCGTCGTCATCTTCGTCAAAATCTTCTTCTTCATCGAAGTGTCTGTCGAAACGCATGAATTTTACCTCGAAAGATAACAATCTTAAAACAAGTCTAAATATTACTGTTATTAAAAATAGCACCTCATAACACCTTAAAAAAAATAAAATATCAACATATCATCTTAATGCAACCAATAGATTTTATCATATCTTATTTTTTATATGTTGATTCTATTTGTGCTTTAAATATGGTTTCTGGTAATATTTATACCCGTAATGAATGTCCCATCTGATTATGTCAGTGCAACCTTTTTTTGGGAATTGTGAAATAGCGGTTATTGGTATAAGTGAACGAAATCACCATATCAGATGATGTTCTAGTTGATTCAAAAAGAACACAATCAACCGGATTGATTGTAATCTTGGAATCTGGTAGTACCCTTCGAAAAACAACGAATCAAATTACTTCCATTAACGGAATAGACCAAAAAACGAAATCTGTCTTTCTTTTAACGAAGAAAATCCAAAGCTATTCTGGATTACTAGAACAGTTCGAAAAGATATTATTTGTGAAGACCCGTGAAATCCCACGACTTCGAAATGATTACGACAATAGCGTTTTCATACTTCTGTCATACAGAATAAAGAATCCTACCCATCAACAAAAGAAGAAAATTGAGCGTTTAGCAAGACGATCAGCTTCAATCAGATTGCGGCCTGGTGTACTCCTCTTCCCACATCTTCGAGCCAAGGACCATCGGAAGTTCTTCGATTCAGGTGATAAGGAAATGTTGATGGACTCCAAGAAATTGAGCACAGTATTAGAAGAAATGGGTGCTAACACCACAAGATATGGACATCTTAAACCTCACAGTGAGCTGGACGGAACTCGAATACTTGCAGCTACACAAGAAATGCTGAGCAAAGATCTATCGAGTTTAGAAAATAGAGTACACGAGTTACGAGAAATGGTCCACGATACACTGATCTCTAAAAAACAACTCAAGATCCGTTTCACAAGTCTCCATAGCCGGTACCGAGAGCTTAAGACAAAATGGATTAAATTTCGTATCTTCTGGGGTATTGATGCTACAAAAGATATGAAGAAAATCTACAATCTCCTCCTAATCACCCGTCGGTCAATTAAGGACCGTTCTTAAATCAATCCAGTGCAATCTAATTGTGGTGCAAACACAACCAACACAACACCCACAAATGAGAGAAGTGTTCCTATAACAAGAAGCATGTTTGTGGTTTCATCGGTGAATAATATTGAAACTGGTGTGCTGATCAATGGTGCGGCTGCTAATATTACTGAGTTTACAGTAGCCCCGATATAACTCACTGCAATGGTCATGAGCAGCATTGTCAATCCATATCCAAGGAATCCCGTGATGAGTAATGTCGTAAGTAAACGTCGATTTCGTGTCCATTCTCTTGTTTCTTTTCTATAGATGATTCCGGGGGTTATCATTAATGAACCTACCAAGATTCGTACGAAATTTGCATCTATGGCATCCATATCTACCAAACCAACCTGAAGCGTGACATCACTCAATGACCAAGTCACTATAGTTAAGAGGGCAAGTATGAAACCGAGCATACGAACAGATTTGCTTCCAATATCACCCTTCGGATCGTTTCTTTTCTGTTCAAATCCAATTAGTCCAACGCCAATGACCACCAAAATGACTCCTACAACTCGAGAGAGGATTACCGGTTCGCCAAGAAACATTGCTGCAAGTAAATACACCAACAGTGGGTACGATGATGCAATTGGATATGCTCTTGATACGCCTATCCTATTCTGGCTCATGAAGTAAAAGGTATCACCGAGAATCATACCGACGAACATTGAAAAAGTGAGTACAATCACTCCACTCTGAGTTATCACAAATCCCTCGGGATTGAATGGAGGAAGGATTAGAAGAATTGCTAATGGTATGCTTATCCAAGCCCTAGTCAGAATTATATCGACGATACTGACTCTATCGCTCAGCTTTTTGTACATAATATTAGTCACTGCGAATAGTATTGCACCTGTAAATGCAGCAACAACTCCCAGAAGATACTCGTCCATTGCTTCATCCTCGGAATAATACGAATCTAACAGCTTTCCTAATAGTGATTTGTTGAATTAAGGATGAATCCTCGCATTAAGCCCTTCGTTCAATGCTCTCTGCACTTCCTGAGTCAGCGAAGGACTTACAAAGCGAGGTAATATTTTGAATTTGTGAATAATGATGGATCAAAACCGTTTGAGAGAAAACGCAAAACTCATTGACGTCACACCACATGACTTTGATGCTTCAACAGTCTATCGTGTTGATAGTGAAGAGCTGCTTTATCATACGTACATTATCGAAGCTCCCAGTGCATTGACTATTCTTCTCAAACCATGGATTGTTGGATCCAGATTGGCTAACGCTGCTAGGGCAAGTACAGTAGAATTCTTACGTGCTGCATATCGATTGGTACCTGAGCTCGCATCATCAAATTACCGAGGTATAACTGAGGTTGTACCACTCGCAGGCTCACTTTACTATAGTATGGCTGAAGCATTCGAAGTGGTTTTTGGGGAAACGATAAACCGTTGTTTTGTAGGAGCTAAGCGGCATCTTACACCTTCTGGATGGGAAACTGAGTTGTCCTATGAAAATTACGAAGCTCTTTCACCTAATCCTGTGATAATGATAGGTGATACAATTGCAACAGGTGGAACAATTGAACGGATAATAGATGCAACTCTTTCAAGAGCCGAAGAAGCACGAGCTATCATCATCTATTCTATTGCTGGTGGATTGATGGGTGCAATAAGAATGAAGCAGATATCTGAACGAATCAATCTCCCAATCTATACATTCTTCTCAAATGCTATCTTTGGAGTTGAACCTAATGGTACAGATATGCCATGGTTGCATCCCGGTACAATTACTTCTGAAACCAATCGAGAGATTGCAAGATCCTCATATGGTCCAGACTTAGGTAGAAGGTGGTGCTGTGTTTGGGACTGGGGTGATAGATCAAAACACCCTCTAAAACACCTTCATGAATTGATTGAACGGTGCGATGGTGAACTTAGAGAAGTGAAAGATGAAACAACACGAGAATTACTCATGAAGTTCAGGAAGGAGTCCGAGTCAGCTCTCGATTTATGGGGTCGCCCATTATCTCTCTAGGCGGGGGATTCATGTTTCTTGAGATTCTCCAAGATACGCTTCAAGGTATTTTCAAAGTGTTCAACTTCGGTATTCGTGAAATCCTTGTAGAAGATATCAGTCATTAGATTGGATACTTGATTATACTTTGAATGAAGTTCTTTTGCTCCTGTTGTCAATTGAATCAATGTCACTCTGCGATCGTTGCTAGAAGGGACGCGTTCAATGTAACCTGCATCTTCCAATCTATCAAGAGTTTCTGTTAGAGTTGATTTTCCCAAGTCTGTTCTCTTAGCTATTTGGCTTATAGGAATCCTATCTTGTTTCCAGAGAGCGAATATCACTCTTCCCTGACCTGGTCCTATCTCAATTCCGAAATCTTGTAATATCCGTGAAAAGATTCTTTGTCCAAGGTGGTGTATCTTTGTGATTAGAAAACCACCTTCACTTACTTCGTTGGTCATATCAATCACAACTCAAAATGGAAGGTGTGACTTTGATTCCATCCCTTTACTATTGTGGGATATAGTCTAAGAACAGAATGGTCTGGATCATCATATCCTTGTGGATAATATTTTTCCCATCCATCATGCCATATTGCTTTTTTAATTTCTAAATCATCAACTACCTCGATTAAACCTCCAAAATGAACACCACGTGATTTCTCTGGTTGACAGTAATATACGGATACTGCCCGGTTTTTTAAAATGTCTTGAATTTTGGTGGAAGATGTATTAGTCGTGAATAGAATCATGAAATCGTCCATGCAATTTTCAAATAGGGGTACTAGCCTTGGCCACATCTCCTTATTTCTCAGGTTGAACATTGCTCTTGTCTGAGGAAATCCTTCATTGTCGATGGTAGTAAGATACGCGGGATGTGTTATTTCCATAAGCTCAAGGCAGACAGTTTTCAAATCAGAATCATCTTTCATATTCATCAACTCCATATAGTACGGTACCGTATTATACGTATGCGTACTATATAAGGAAATCTTTCTGCGCCAAAGGTGTCTTGGGTTTAAGAACGCCTTCTATTGTTCTTACGGGCTTGACTGATCTGTACAAAGGCAACGCTCAATGCGAGCAATGTGAGACCGACCCAATCCAAAGGTGTTGGGCTCTCGCCTAGGAATAGTATAGAAAACACTACAATCTGCGGTAGCATTGTACTATTTATGATGGTCATGTCTACTGCCCGAAGTGTCTGCATTGCTCTATTCCATAAGGTGAATGCAAATGCAGTATTTACAATAGCGAGCCATGAGATATAGAAGAATGCCAGAGGCGTGATTGTTGTAAGTTCCTCAATAATGAGTCCTGTTATGAGTAACAATGATGAACCAACTGCCATACTTATTCCTGTAATAACTACTGGCGGGGCAATACGTTCCTTGTTTATGTACCTTCCAAGAACTGATGATAATGCATTAGCTAACACACCAACAAGTACAACAATAATTCCTATCAGACTCTGGCTCAGTAAATCTAATGGGTAGAAGTAGAGCATTGCACCAAACACTCCGAGGGCAATCCACAGTGTTTGATCCCGTGAGGGAGTTTCTCTGAGCCAGACCGCTCCCATGAGTAGAACGATGATTGGTGTGAGGTTAAGAAACGCGGATACCATTATTGCATCAAGGAAGAAGAGCCCAACAAACTGAGAACCCTGTGTTATAGCAACAAAGACGATTCCATATAGTGAAAGAATACTCCACCATCGCTTCCCTAGAGACCTTGTAGCAATACGATACTCAGATTTTGAAATGATGGCTACAATTAGGATGACTGATGCAAATGTATACCTCATTCCAGAAAATATCAATGGTGGGAGATTCTCTTGTTCTAGACCAAACTTAATGATGACCCAAGACGAAGCCCATAGTATGGTGACAAAAACAGATTGGCCTACCGCCACCATCCTTGTTCTAGCAAACGTGGTTTCGTGTTCATTACTCGTTTCTGTCACTGATGAATCTCGGCTCATTTGTTGGACGCACCTATGCTAACCGAAGAGTATAAGTCAATTAGGATTATGCCGTCTTATGACGGGTGTATATAATGGTCGTACAGTGTACTATTCTGGTTAGCGCTAAGGACTATTACTCATGTGAATTAACACGCCAAATCCCAGTTCGTGTTTCGATAGTTACTATCAACGGTGACGCAGGATTCGGAATAGTCGAAACCTTAACCGAAGATGAGGGTCCGATAAAACAATACGTTGATGAGCTCCGGTCCCAACCAACCACAAAGGAGATTGAAGTCACATATCAATCACCTCAAGCATATTGGACGCGACTTGTACACAAGCTTGATCAAGATTCTATTCACAACACCATTCTTCAGAGTGGATGTATGACTCGCTTACCAATTGTTGTAGAGTCCGGTATTCAGAAACATATGGTGCTCGCTCCATCTCAAAAACAACTGAGTTTGCTTCTCAAAGAATTGCGTTCGAAGTTCACCAGTGTAGAAATCCGAAGAATTCAATCTGTTCCAACAGGGACATATTACATACCCCTCACAGAAAAACAGCAATCTGCCTTCAAACTCGCGTATGAATCTGGATACTATGAAATTCCTAGAAGGAGCAATCTTTCTGAACTCGGACAAAAGCTTGGCATTAAGAGAGTAGCCATGCAAGAGCGAATTAGAAGAGTTGAAACACGGATAATGCATGAGTTTGCAGAAAACTTCCTCTGAATACACTATTTATCTATTAACTCTCTTGCCTTCCTTACAACATTTTCTACAGAAAATCCAAATTTCTCAAATAGAATTTCAGATGGAGCAGATGCACCAAATCTATCAATAGATATTACTACTCCCTGTTCACCGACCCATCGATCCCACCCTAAAGATATTCCAGCTTCTACTGCAAGTCGTTTCTTTACATCTGGCAGAAGAACCGACTCCTGATACGATTTATCCTGTTTAGTAAATATTTCCCAACTTGGAAATGAAATTACTCGGACATTGATTCCATCTCTGGCTAGTTTCTCTGCAGATTTCAGTATTAGATCAACTTCTGATCCTGATGCCATCAAGATAATCTCTGGGTGTCCATCACCAAAGTCTCTGAGAATATAAGCTCCCTTTGCCAAACCTGAAGCTGCAGCATATTCGTTTCTATCGATTATTGGTACATTCTGACGAGTTAATGCCATGAGAGTAGGACCATCTCTTCGTTTGATTGCATATTTCCATGTTTCCACTACTTCATTCGCATCAGATGGTCTAATCACAATGAGGTTCGGAATCGCTCGTAAGGATGTCACATGTTCAATTGGTTGATGTGTTGGGCCATCTTCTCCGAGTCCAATACTGTCATGAGTGAAAACCCAAATACTATGATGCTGTGATAAAGCTGAGAGTCTAATAGCTGGACGCATGTAATCCGAGAACATTAGAAACGTCCCAGAGTATGGTATTAATCCACCATGGGCTGCCATTCCATTCACAAGTGCTCCCATTGAGTGTTCTCTTATACCAAAATAGAAGTTCCTTCCTTCAGGTGCATCAACCTGGAAATTATCACTGGTATCAATCCAGGTTTTGTTTGAGCCAGTCAAATCAGCAGAGCCTCCTATCATCTCTGGTAGAAGGGTTGCAAGTGCATTGATCACTTTCCCTGATGCCGATCTAGTAGCTATCCCTTTCTCACTAGGTTCGAATTCTAAGAGATCATCATCCCATCCATTAGGTAGTTCTCCAGCAAGTCTTCGTTTGAGTTCGGATGCCTGTTCAGGATATGCCTGCTCATAGTTTGAGATTATCTCATTCCAGTCTTCTTCTAATTTCGTACCTCGTTTACCCAACTCCCTATAATATTCTAGCACATCGTCCGGAACATAGAACCAGGGTTCAACAGGCCATCCAAGTTTTTCCTTCGCACCTCTCAGTTCTTCTTCGCCTGCTGGGGAACCGTGGCTTGCTGCAGAGTCTTGTTTTGTTGGAAGGCCATATCCTATATGTGTTCGACACAAGATTATGGATGGTCTAGAATCCGATTTCGCCCTCTTAATAGCCTCATCAACTGCATCAACATCATTCCCATTTTGAACTCTCTGAACATACCATCCTTGAGCCTCAAATCTTGCACCTCTATCTTCTGTGAATGTTATGTCTGTCGAACCATCGATTGAAATCTGATTATCATCATAGAGCATTATCAGTTTTCCAAGTTGAAGATGTCCTGCAATTGATGACGCCTCATAGGAGATTCCTTCCATCAAATCACCGTCAGTCACTATCGCGTAAGTGTAGTGATCTATTACGTCGTATCTTGGACGATTGAACACCTTGGCAAGATGTTTTTCAGCAATAGCCATACCTACACTATTTGCTAAACCCTGTCCAAGTGGCCCAGTTGTCACTTCAACTCCAGGTGTGCAAAATGATTCTGGATGACCGGGTGTTTTACTACCCCACTGTCTGAAATTCTTAATTTCATCAAGGGTCAAATTGTATCCTGTGAGATAGAGTAAAGAATAGAGTAGCATAGAACCGTGCCCCCCTGATAGTATGAATCTATCTCGATTTGGCCAATCTGGATTCTCGGGATTAAATCTAAGATGTCGTGTCCAAAGAGTATATGCCATTGCAGCAGCACCCATAGGCATTCCTGGGTGTCCCGAGTTGGCTTTCTGTACTGCATCCGCTGAGAGAAATCGGATTGCATTTATTGCACGTTCTTGAAGCGAATCTGAGATTGTCATTGATAGTGGGCTCCTGTCACCCAGATTCTTCATCAGAAATCTGGGCTTGTTCGATTTGGGTTTCAGTACAATCATCTTTTGTTTCTATCGCTTCCTCACAATAGAACGATGTTATTCAAAAAAAGAAGGTGGGATGCAGAGACCTCTCTGCATCCCTGGAAGAATAGAGCTATTTCCGTGCCCGGAGGGCAACAATTGCAATCAATACAATTACCACGCCAGCCCCAGCAATTAAGAGTAGAGTAGTATCTACGCCAGAGGTTGTAGACTCAATGCCTAGGATTGGATCGTATTCTAGAGTTTCATTTCCGAAGTACTCGAATGAGAGGTATACTGACTCACCTGCTTCAAGTCCGGTCCCTTCCCCATGGCTTGCTTTCACTTCAAGTGTATTCTGAGCAGCAAGTGCTTCATCTGCACACTCCATGTAAGCAGCACCAAATGTAAAGTTGTACTGAGTCTTCTGCTGAAATCCTGCAGGGTCTCTATCGCCTTGATTCTGACCGTGATTACTCTCAGTTATAGTGAACTGGAGGACGAAGATTGAATCATCATATGTCCATTCCCATCCATCTACAATCAAGTCGAATTTGAATTCACCAGGTTTAGAGAGATCCATATGAACTCTAATCTGAACCATGAGGTCAAACTGAGATATTGGTGGAAGTTCATCAAATCCACCTTGGCCCTGCGGTCTAGGATTATGCATGGCAGTTGTAGTGAAGTTGAAATGCACCGCTGTTACGTTCTCGCCATCAGTATCAACGTCGAAACCACTGAATTCCCAATCACTTGTTGGAAGTGGAAATACGGGTCCTACAATAGAATCTGTTCCAACATCAAATGCACCATTAACATTGGTGTCATTGGCTTCGAACAGTTTGACGAACATAACATGATAATCCACCGTTGGATTGTTAGGAGTCCACCAGTGGAAATGGGGTGCTTGATTATTACCAGTTATCTTGATTTCAATATCATCCGTTTCCATGGTAACAATGCCAGCGGCGTGCTGATATTGTATGGAATTGGTCTGTGCGGCTACAAGCGGAATCGATACACCCAACATCATGAGTGCAAAGACCGCAAAGATACTTCGTGTGTTAATTTTCACTGAATCACCAAGCAATATCGCTCAGTAGGTATATATATAGAACATTAATCAAAAAGCACTCCATTGTTTGCAAAAAGGCACCATATACCCCTTTTTTACTCATTAAGGTTTATAAAAACTTGAAATGCTTATGGTTGACCAATCTGAGTTCCTGCTGGATATCTTTCAAAGAACTCCCCGGCGGTGATATCCATCATGACATGGTCTTGAAACTCTCCTTCGGAGAAAACGTGGCCTCTTAAGGTACCAACCATTTTGAATCCAGCTTTTTCATATGCTTTGAGCGCTCTCTTATTCTTTGAAAACGCTCTTAGATAGACCGTATTTAGCCCTAAGATATTGAAGGCAATCCAGAGCATCACAAGTGTTGTATCGGTTCCATATCCCTTGCTTAAATTGTCAGGGTTGTGGATTGCAATTCCAAACTCTGCATGGCGATTAGCAGATGAAATATCAAAAACTCCACATGTACCTAGAAATTCATTTGACATCTTATCCACAATTGCCAATACCATCTCGCCATCTTTGAATGGACTGTATTTTGTAACCCGTTCCAACCATTCCTTCTCAGCCTGTCTTGACATGGGAATTGTTGAGCCTAGGAATCTTCTTAGCTCGTAAGTATTCCAATATTTTAGAATATCATCTAAATCAGTCATCTCTACTGCTCGTAAACAGATTTTATCTCCGTAGTACATAATTCTGTATAGTTAACAACTTCCATATGTAGTATTTGTTATTCGATTGTAAAGCATTTTGCAGATAGTAAGCAACTTTTTATCTAGCTTTTCAAGTACCAAGCACAGCATCCTATCTGGAGATTTGCGTCATGCAGTTTGATTGGATATTTGCATTGATTGGTACAGCAGGTTTATTATTAGTAGTATTGATGATTGTTGTATACTTTGTAATTGCCGGACTTCTTCTTGGAGTTGCCCTTGGCTTTATTGGTGGTAAGAACAGAGACTTGGGTTCAACATTCTTTACAGCCATTCTTATGGCTCTTGTGAGCCCGCTTCCTTGCATAAATTGTATTCTTGGATTATACTTTATCAAATCACGCCACAATACAGGTTGGGGTGGTGCAGCGATTGCTTGGATTCTGACTTTCATCATAGCATTGGTGATAGTGATTCTTATACTGATGTTTGCCTTCAGCACAATCTGGTTAGCAATCTTAAGTGGTCTACCATTCCCATAAAGGACTTTGAACGGATTGGATAAGCAATCTGAATCGTCTAGCAATAGAGACTGTGAAGAAATCCTGTTTGATGATAAAAGAGGTCAACTGAGATTTGATAGAGGTCAAATTGCTAGACGCCCACTCCGTTTTTTACTTATAATGAGCCCATTCCTTCTTTCACATCATCCGTTTTGTTCCGAATATGATCATCATATATTTGTCCTTAGAGGGCGGAATTTATGCTTGGGTTGTTTTTTTAACACACTCTTCTTTTCTTTCTCCATACTAACTCTCTTTTTCATCTGGATTATTGATGAAACACTATTGGATGCGAGAACTCTTTTTCAAATTGGACTAGTTGGAATACTATGTTATTTTCCTGTTACTTTGATCAACAGATCCGAGATTCGCAAGCTGAAGATTCTTTCAAAGCTTGTATTGAGCAGTTCTTTTGCACTCATTTGTTGGTCAATTCTGTTGAATAATGGTCTTCTTTCACCGGGAATTGAATACAAGCTAATTCTCATTATTTTTTTGTATCTTTTTGTAGTTATACTACTTAGTACTAAACGCATCATTGAACTTAGTAGAACTTGTGAAAAATGTGAGTATAAGATGAGATGGAGCCGATGCCCTGGTTTCAGAGATATCTTATGTGATTTAATCGAAGACGATTTTCTTTATCCAGAAAACAAGTACAAAAAAACTGAATGAACATCACACAATATCCATGTGATATTCTTCCAGCCTACAGAGTATATTTTCACAGCTCTGTCTGGATAAGCTGTTCTTACCTGCAATTACACAGAATTCTAACAAGAGTAATGGACCTCCCCAGAGAATGCACTTGATCTATCTCTGATATGTATAGGCAAAGGTTATTGCCTCAGTGGAAGGGCCTCTAGAAATTCTCTTGTTCCTTCGTGAAGGTTTGATTGTGTTGTTACTTGCTAATGCCATTGTTATTCAAGATATACTATAGAGTGGTCACAGCTAATGCTAATTATGAGACTTATTGACCAGAACTCTGGTCACTTGGCGCTCACACACTAATTACTGACTTCGATAGACTAATTATATGAACTCACCTTCTTTGTGTATATACCATAAGGAGAAATAATTCTTTGAATCCCCAGAAAACAATCTTCAAGGAACCAATCGTCCGTGTGAAGGCATCAGGAATTATTTTTCCCAAGATCTGCCCAGTATGTGGTGAATCCGCGAATGTAAAAACTCGGATGTCAACAATTCCAAACAAGAAGAGCTATCTTCGCCCCTCTTGGGATCCGGCATTTACTCCAAGTGCAAGGCGCCGTATGGGTATATCTTCTCCTCCAATGTCTACCTTTCTCATCCCTGTGTGTGAAGATCATGCTATTTATGATGAAAGCGATTGTCGCTATCGAACCCTATGCATAATATGCAATGGCTTAATTATAGCAATGGCTGTTTTTTCGCTAATGTCTGTAGGTAGTGATTTGTGGCTAGGTAGAGGATTTGGCATGTGGGGGTTCATTGCTATATTTCTCATCAGCACAGTATTCGCAAGTAGCTTGGTAGCTTTTCGTGCCAGACCACTAGAACAAGCTGTGAAAATAATCGGATTCGATTATGGAGCTCAATACATATGGATTGCATTCAAAGATTCTGAATATCGGCGTAGGTTTCTGGAAGAAAATGAAATGAATGCTGAGTTAGTACGTTGGATTGTTCGTGTCTAATATATCTCGGAATGGGTTGATATGCAATAATAATTAATATCGTGCTGGGATTATTAGGTATAGATGAATGTAGAATGATAATTGATATTTCTACTCAGTGATGACAGGTGTGATTTGATTTGGAAGAGATAACTGTAGTAGGCTTGATTTCAAAGATAATGGACAGATATGTTGTAACTACGGATGATGGAACACAATATACACTATCTGCGATAATGCCTTACGAATCCGTATCACCTGATTACAATTCCGCCTCATTTGCTGAGCATTTAGGATTACGTGCAAAAGTTTCAGGTCTCTGTGATGGCAGTACTATCTGGAGAGCGTATCTAACCGAAAAGTAATCTTCAAAAACCTCATATTCTGAATGAGGACGATTTGTTGATTATAGGTATCGATATAGTATTTCTACATACGCGGAATCACATTGAATTGGCTAGGTGGTATCAGGAAAAACTTGGTCTTGATATTGGATTCCACACAGAAGATCATAGTTGGCAGGAGTTTGCGTTCTCACGGTTTCCTCCGCCAACCCGTTTCGCAATTGAGGGCACAGGTACTTCACCATCCAAAATAGAAGAACAATCGATTATGGTTTCCTTCAGTGTTGAAGGCATTCGGCATTGTGTTGATGAACTGGAACAAAAAGGGATCGAATTCTATGGCGAATCGAAAATCAAAGCAGAAGGCTCATCGTTGTTTGCAACATTGAGAAACCCCGAAGGCAATTGGATCCAACTATCACAAAGAATAAACTAGAACTATATGATTGAGACTTGGCCTGTCGCATATCCAGGCCAAATCCAGTTGAGATTGAATATTTATTATTTCATCTCAATTTCGCTTTTCCAAAGACCATGAATATTGCAATAAGCAGTAGCCATCAATTTACCTGGTTTACCAGTCTTAAAGACGAACTTAGCTACGGGTTCGCTGTAAATCCCACTAGTATCTGGTCCTTCTGCACCTTCGCCATGATGGTCAAAGGTGCAATATCCTATCTCGACTGGGAATTTACCCCCTTCAGGCCAGAAGAACAAATCAATCCATTTGATATGATGATTTGTTGTATTGGGATGAGGTATCTCCTCACCGACTTTCACAACAACCTTTGCAACACCATCTTCGAACTTCTTTATTTTGATTGCAGGTACATGCTTCTCATTCTTCCAATCTGCTGTCTGAATCCAACTCATTTTTGTCATCCTCGAATCTCTGAATCTTCGGTTCAATGAACCGCTTGCTTTTCATTATGGTAACATGTGTTAAAATACTTCTCTTATGCACTCTTTTGAATCCCTTATTATTTGCTCAGTTTCTCGATTTGGTCAAGAGCGAAATGCCCTCTCTCTGTAAGTGCATAGAACTTTCTTATTCTCCTTCTGTATGTTTCCTCCAATCTCGTATTTACTATCAGTCCACTATTTGTGAGCTCTGAAATATGTTGGTAAATGCTTGGAATCTTAATCTGTAATCCAAAATCAGTTTCAAGTGATTTCCATATTGCATAACCGTATGACTCGCTTCTTGACAGAACCTGCAGTATTCGTATTTTTGTCTGTCCCAATTGGGTTGTGAATCTACGCCCTTCAACATCACTCAGATATTGCTCTAATGCGCCCTTACCCCTCACAATATCTCGTGCTATTTCGGGGTATTTCAAACCCATTCCAGTAATCACACAAACCACTCTATCATTTCTATCAATCTGGTTATTCTTTACAAGTATCTTCAATGCTGCTATTGTCGTCGCAGAAGCCGGCTCAGCAAATACACCCTCCAACCTAGCAAGGTCCATCACTGCCTCAAGGATATCCCTGTCTGACACTGCTATTGCTAAACCGTTTGAGTTCTTTATTGCATTAAGAGCCATTTGTCCACAAGATGGATTCTGTACTCCTATGTCATATGCAAGCGTAGAAACTCGTTTTGGTATTATAATTTCTTCACTATCTCTTTCAAACGCATTTACAATGGGTGAGCATCCTTTTGCTTGGACTCCACAGAGTCTGGTATCAAGTTCAGAAATGATACCCAATGTTACTAATTCTTTGAGACCTTTCCAAGTCATAGCAAGATGGCCTCCATTTCCCATTGGTGTCATAATCCAATCTGGAGGGTTCCATTCAAGTTGCTCACAGGTTTCGATGCTGGTTGTCTTGACTCCTTCAAGAAAATGCGCGTTGCTGGACATCACAAGGTGACTCTGATTACCTTCTTCATACGCTCTTGATATTGCTTCTTCTTGATCCTTTACAATCTCTACCTGTGCCGCATATGCTAGAATTTGGTAGAGCTTTCCTGAATCAACCCGTCCTTTGTGACCCATGAATACTTGGCTCATTAAGCGTGCTCTTGCTGCATATGCAACCAATGAAACTGCAAGATTACCTGTCGACGCACAACAGACAGAATTCAGGTTTCTGTTCTTTGCCACAGTGACTTCAACTGCTGTTCCTCTATCAATGAATGAACCTGTAGGATTTGTAGTTTCATCTTTCAGATAGAGTTCTTTCAGACCCACTTTCTCAGCAAGACCATCACATTTGTGGAGATATGTTCCCCCTTCTCCGAGCGATATCGCACTATCAAGATTGTGAATCGGAATGATCTCATGGTATTTCCATATGCTAGGGCTTCTATGCTGAAGCGACCTTCTGTTGATGCTTTCTTTTGCTTTTTCTAAATCATATTCTGCTTGGACGAATCCTCCGCATTGATCACATCTGGTTCTATAAGATTTCACATCATATACTTGATCACAAACCGAGCAGCGCATGTGTGAGAGGAACGACATTATATATCGAACCTATATATAGGCTCAAGGTTATATATTCTTTTTCCGGGGTCTCCATCAACCAGACTCTCAGAGTCTAATTGTTTCGAGGAGTAGCTCATGGCAATTCAAGATTCTCAGTCGGATTTAGTAGCAACTCATGATATGTCGTATACATTCATCAAAAGCAACCCTACGATATACATAGCTCTAGTAGCCATGCTTACAGCTCTAACGACAGTTGTAACTGTTGTTCTCGTTGTACCTTTTCCTTCTACCTTTGGTTACTTCAATCTAGGGGACACTCTTGTGATGATAAGTGGAATAATTCTAGGTCCTATTGGAGGCTTCATTGCAGGCGGTGTGGGATCAGCTATGGGCGATATTGTTGTGGGTTGGGCTCATTATGCTCCCATCACACTCATAGTAAAGGGGTGTGAAGGTTTTGTCGTAGGGTGGTTTGCTCGATATGCGAAACGAAATACCAGATTGAATCTATCTGACATTGTCGGTCTTATTTTGGGTTCAATCATCATGCTCTATGGCTATCTGATATCTGAGACATACTTCTATGGCTTTGAATTCGCATTAGCAGAGATGATTTGGGTGAACCTGGTTCAGGTTAGCGTAGGTAGCATTGTAGCAATATTGATAGCTCCCACAATCAGACTTTATCTTCAACAGACTCTATGAATGCAGAATCCCTTTTTAGGAATAGATATCAGCTTAAAAGTGACCTTGTGGGTAGAAAACTCGCATGAATGTGACTGGACGGTCATGATATGGTTGATAGAAAGATTCTGAGAATTGATTCGAAAAATCTGGATGCGATTAATGACTTCATAACTCGAGGTGATAACCCTCTCATTACTGATTTATTGAAGGTGATAGAAAAGTATGGGGGAGTCGACGAAATTAATCGGAAAGCCCGAGATGCAAGAAAACCGGAAAATCTAATGGCTAAACTGGAGGAGAAAAAATCCTCCTATGTAGACGATTTGAACTGGCTTCAAACACAGCGTGACGATGATGTTTTCATAAGTATCTCTGATTATAGACGGAAGATACTTGGTGACAAAGCAGATTCCATGACATTTGATGAAAGCTTCGCGGTAACTCTTGAAATCAGTGCTTGTCAGTATTTCCCATGGATTATTGAGCAGGCAAAGCAATCCATAGAAAACAAAGAGATAATGCCTGCACGTTTCATCCGTGTTAGGAATATGGCCGAGCAGTCAGAGGATAACGATGTTATCGCTTTTGCAGCAGCAATGCAGATTTTTGGTGCCTCTTATGTCGAAACCCTTGATTCAAGAGGAACCTATCCAGGACCTGATGGTGCTCCTGTAAATTTGCATTTGGGTGGTCCAGATACAATCACTGGATATTTCGGTGGAGTAGGAATGCCTAACAGATTTCCATTAAAATGGGCAGATGAATATCTTCACTACTATACTACCTATGGCGTGAAACAAGTGTTGAATGTCAATCCTGGAAGTGTATTAGTAGGCTACATGATGCACAAACTTGGTATCGACATGGAATTCAAGATTTCCGTCTATATGGGTAACGATAATCCATTTGCTTGTCTATGGACATTGCTTACTGCCAAGTTATTTAGTAGAGATGACGGGACCAGTCCACTCATTGGCTTTAACCTCTCCAATAGTGTGGATAATGAAACCATTGAGTTAGCAGCTTATGTTCGTAACGATTTCGGTTTTGAGGATGTTGTACGCATTGAACATCACATCACTGAAACCTACAAGCATATTGTACGACAACCATACGACAGAACTTCAGAACTTGTAGAACTCGCGGACCATGTTAGGAATGTAAGTGCAAAACACGAAGGCGGTCCTCCACAGATTGATAAAGATCGCCCACACCCAAGTGATATTTTGGACTACTTTAGAACAAAACAGGATATTATAGACTCAGGCCATATGGATTATCTATTACAGAACTATCTCGACAAACATATGGCTCTAAACATCACTGCTAAAGAACTGACAAAGAACGGTCTTACTTTCTTGGCCGCTCCAAATCTACACAGGAACTGAATGTAAATGGCGCCTTCGAATACTCGAGGTGCCATGTACAATCTTTTGGTTATTACATCCAGGGCTGGATGTGCTCATCGTAAATGGACTCTAATCGTTCTTTATGTCCTCGTTCTTCTTTGGCAAGCGTTTCAAAGACTGTTCTGTGTTCCGGTGTTGTTGTGAGTTCAGAGAGTGCCTTATAGAAATCATAAGCGCCTTCTTCTCTTTTTATGGCTACAATGAGAATATCTTGAGAGGTTGAAGATGGTTCAAGAGGAATCTCTACCAAATACTTGCTTAAGTCCAAGCTCTTGAATTCATCCATTGTCGTACAGGTGAAAGTATCACAAACTCCTCCACCGAGTGCAGATTTGAGCTTCTCTTTGTGTCCAAGTTCTTGTCTAGCAAGTTCCATCAACAGTTTCTTCGATGATGGTAACTCCGTATTTTCAGACGCTTTCATGTAGAAGTCGTACGCTTCTTGCTCTCTATCTATTGCTAGGGATATTAGTTGTTCAAAGGATTGCTGGACTGACATGATGTTCCCCATTTTAGAGGTCACTTATCTAGGTTTTAAGCATAATGTTGTGTTTGTAGCACAACCTCAATCTTCTTGATTTGGTATCTTAGACCAATTTACTCAGGATTTGGGGGCAATCTCTTTCATACCCGATGGAATAAACTTGTGAAGTACCTGAGGTATCCTGATACTTCCATCTTCTCTCTGGAAATTCTCCATGACTGCTACTATTGCTCTGGGATTTGCTATCATTGTACTATTAAGCGTGTGAGGATAGCTCTTTTCAGTTCCACCTTTCTTCAAACGGTATCTTATGTCAAGCCTTGTAGCCTGATAATCTGTGCAATTACTGCAGGAACCGCCCTCTCTATACTGTCCCTGTCCTGGCATCCAATACTCCAAGTCGTATTTCTTTGCTGCAACAATTCCGATATCCCCAGTACATACATTCACTATTCTGTATGGAATTCCTAATGCCTGAACATATTCTTCCTCATTCTTGATGAAATCTTCATGAATCTTCCATGAATCTTCAGGAAGACAGAATGCAAACTGCTCGACTTTGCTAAATTGATGCACTCGGAATATTCCTTTGGTATCCTTGCCATGTGATCCAGCTTCCTTCCTGAAGCATGTTGATACACCTGCGAACTTAATTGGCAAATCTGTAGGCTCGAAAACCTCGCCCATGTACATTGCAACCATGGGATGTTCTGATGTAGCAATGAGATACAGGTCCTCTCCCTCAATCTTGTACATAACATTTTCAAAGTCTGCCAGATCAGTTACGCCTTCGTATGGTGCTCGTCGCATCATAAAGGGCGGATAGATTGGAGTAAACCCTTTCTTGACTAACATCTCAAGAGCGAGTTGTTGCATCGCAATATCAAGTAGCACCAGCTCATTCTTCAGATAGTAGAATCTTGCACCAGACACTTTTGCAGCGCGTGGTATATCACCAACATCTAAAGTATCTAAGAGATCCACATGACTCTTTATCTCGAAATCAAACTCTGGTTTGCCTCCCCATTCACGTACAACCTCATTGTCTTCTTCACCCTGTCCAAAGGGAACACTCTCGTGAAGGATGTTTGGGATCCCCATCTGAATCTGTCTTACTTCCTCTTCAATAGATGCAGAAGTTTCTTCTATTCTCTGTATCTCCGAATTGACCGCATTCACTTTTTTAGTCAAACTTGGGTCTTCTTTTCCCTCTTTCTTCAGATTTCCAATTTCTCGAGAGAGATGATTTCGTTGTGTTCGGAGTTCTTGAATTCTCTTCTTGAGTGATCTCAGTTCTTCATCAAGCTCTAGTAACTTTTCAAAGGCAACTAATTTCTCCTCCTCTTTCCTTTTCCTTAGGTTCTCTCGAATCAGTTCTGTGTTCTCACGAATGAATTTGATATGAAGCATGAATTCCACGTCGCTTGAGGGTTTAATTCACTGATATTGAAGATGTGTTTCTTTTATATCCCTTATTCAATAACTCGTCTATAGACATTCTCTAACATCGAGATTTGATTAGACCATGAATATTCATTGAGTACCTTCTTTCTGCAGTTGGATCCCATCTTCTCTCGAAGTTGACGGTCCTCTGCAAGAACCTGCATAGCATCTCGTACAGCATCACTATTATCTGGTTCAACCAGAATTCCCTCATCCCTTCCAAGCAAGCGTTTTGTTTCACCGATGGCAGTAGTGATTACAGGAAGCCCACAACCCATAGCTTCAAGAACGCTCAATCCCAGTCCACCTATGTTCTGAGGAATCACAAAAACATCGGATCTTTGTAGAATTCGTGGAATCTGATGGTGTTCAATCGCTCCAAACCAACAAACACTTCCATTTTCGATACAGTCCTTGAATTGAAATTTCATCATTCCATCTCCGATGAGTGTTAGCCGGGAATTTGGGTTCTCGTGATGGTACTCTCTGAATGCATCAACCAATGTATTGACTCCTTTATCGATGCTAAGTCTACCTACATAGACAAAATCTATAGTCTCACTGTCCTTAGCTTCAGAACTAGGTTTGAAAAGGTCAGTATTTACTCCGTTCCGAATAACTGTAATCTTCTCTTCAGGAATGTTATTTTGAACGAAAAACGGTTTCTGCGCAGGATCGACAAGTACAATCTCATCATATCTCTTCACAACAAATAATGAGGCTTTCCACGCGATATCGAAGAGCATTGTGGAAAGCGAGTTTCCGCTAGCATAGGCGAGATGAAATGTAACAACGAGTGGTGGTAATGATTGCTTAAAGATTGGTAGGAAGAATTCAGTGCTACTTGAATTCATTTGCACATGCAAGAGTTGAATATTGTGTTCATTTGCCTTCTTCGAAATCTGCTTTGATGCACTCACTGTATCTAAATAGAAATGTGGATTGAGAGCAAAGGCACGATGATTGTGAACACGTTCTTGACTTAGGTTTTTGATATATTTCGCTTGAGTGAAGGCATGTACTTCATGGCCTCTATCCTGAAGACCTTCTAATACGCTCTGTGCTCTAATACAAAGTCCATCTGCAGACCCAAATTTGCTGACCATTCCTACTTTCATAGAAGAGCATCCTGAAGTGAATCAAGAACTGATTGGGTCATCGCCATCTTTTGAGTATTAGGTTCTTTCGATGAAACTCTAAAGTTCTGCACTGGGGCATAAATCATTCACAGCACAAGTCGGGCAATTCGGTTTGCGTGACTTACACGTACGTCTCCCATGTGCCCCAATAAGGCGTGCATACTCAGACCAGCTTTTCTGAGGAAGTAGTTCCATCAAATCCCGTTCAATTTTTTCTGGAGTCTTAGATTCACTGAGACCCAATTTCTCTGAAACACGTCCGATATGTGTGTCAACAATCACACCTTCATTTATTCCAAAGGCTACTTGAAGTACAACATTTGCTGTTTTTCTACTCACCCCTGGAAATCTCGCAAGCTCATCAATTGTCTTTGGTATTTTTCCATTGAACTCTTCAACAATCATTGAAGCTGAATTCTTGAGATATTCTGCTTTTCGATTGTGTGCACCTACAGTTCGTATTATTGTTGCTAAATCTTCCAACGGTGCTCCCATCATGGATTTTGCATCTGGATACTTCTTGAACAAGACCGATGTGACCTTGTTTACAGTAACATCCATCGCACGTGCTGAAAGAATAGTAGCAATTAACATCTCAAAGGGGCTCTTAAAATCAAGATAGGTCACCGGTGCATCTGGATATGCTTTGGCAAGTTTTGACAGTACTTTCTTAGCCCTTTCTTTATCATTCATATCAAATACAACTCGAAACAATCTTCATCTTACTCGGACACGCTCTCGTCGCTACCATTTAGGTGTATTCTTGAGTCATCCTCGGTTATTTTTGTTCCTACAAGTGTCACAATAATCAAGAGATTCAGTACTAGTACAATGAAGAACAGCCATTGTTGAGGTAAGAGCTCAAACACGACGCCTCCAATTAGAGGTCCAATTGATGAACATAGGAAAGCAACTGTCATCAATACAGCCAAGATTTTTGATGTGTCCTTATCAGGCAGCTTCTTCCTAATCATTGCCATAAGAACGAGCCACCATAATTGATCATTGACATACTTCATAACGATGCCAAGAAATGGAAGCGAGAAAACCACCCCGAGCCCCTCTACGATAAGATTAGCAGAATTCACCAAAGGCATTGGTACCCAATACTTGTATGTATTCGCAATAAATAGAATATAGGCACTAATTGGCATAATCGAGTATACTAATACTGCTGTCTTCTGTATTCCCATCCTATCAGTGATTCGTCCAACTTTCAATAGTAGTGGTACTATTACAATCAAGGTTGTTAGGAGTATGACATTGATGCCTGCAATATCAATTCCAACCGTTTCATTCGTGTATATCAAGGCCCCAAATTTGAATATCGAGTCACTCAGACCATCAATGAACATGACTGCGATTACACCAGGTATTGTTTTGATGAGAATTTTAATCGTTTCTTTATTCTGAACTGAAAAATCTTTGATCAAACGTTTTTCTTTCACATACTCGTTTTTCTGACTACTGTCTAATAGCACCGCTCGGATAGTTGTGCAGGCCAGAAGTAGGATTCCATTCACAAGATATACCAATCTTATACTTTGACTGAACCCGAATAGAGGGATAATGACACCAAATGAAACGAGTGTTATGATTCCAAAAGCCCTGCCTGAAGTGAATAGTGCCAAAGCAAGTCCACTATTCTCCCGGGGTATATTTTCCATGATATAAGCAGATGAACCGCTCTTGGAGAGCTCCGCTGAAGCTAGGATAGTTATTCCTACCACAATCATCAGAACATCAGAAAAGATACCTATGATCATACTGTAAATGCCTACTAAGAACATAGATACTACAGCTAGATCCTTTCTATCAGTAGTATCGCCAATATAACCACCAACAAACCGAAAGATTGCAGTTAAGATGCTGCTGAATGTAAGAACCGAACCAATCAGAATATAATCCCAATATAATGCACGCAGGTAGAGGCTAAAGTATGACCAAATTGCTATGCCTGCATTGAATATCCATGCAGTGAAAAGATAGATTGTATAGTTACGCCATTTGAAAATATGTCTTAGAGACTCCAGAAAACTTTTTTCTTCTTCTATTTCTTGTGAGCGAGTATCGACGATATGAGAATCTCTCTCTATGTCTTCTCCATCATGTGAGATGCCGGAATCCCTCCTCGGCTTTTGTTGTTGTGATTGCTCGGTCACTTATGAATTCACCTAGACATCTGTAAAACAGACTCCAGTCTAGATGACACCATTTAGCCTCCTATACTAAGGCTGAGTGGACATGAATGGAGGTTTCTTTCCTCCCATCTCACAGAGATTCCCATGATTTTTTCCTCACTCACAATTCGTATACCATCACTCTGATTTCATTACTCGAATCAGGTGTGGCAACAAGCTTGTGAGCACAGAGTTCGGCTGTTAGTACCAAACATGATGGAGAAACTCCTGCACTCAACAGATTCTTAGCTGCGAGTTCGAGGTTAAGCGCCGTCAATCGGATCTCTTCAGAATCCTCAAACGGGTCAACAAGTCTTCCACTATCTGGTATTATTAGACCGTCAAGCATTGTTTCCATGTCTTTTAGTCTTATCAATCGTTTTTCCTCCGATTTTATTTCTTATTATGTTACCAAGGTAACGGTTCAGGGTTTTCAGTTGGATTCATTTTTTCTCTCTCTCCTTTTTATTGTCCTGAGTTTAGTCTCAGCATACCTTTTATCCAGCATCAGAACGGTCGAACCTATTCAACAGTTAACCCTAGTTTCCACTAGATGTTCACGTTGAGTACTGCTTCTAGAATGGGTTAGGGTCTTCACATGGAGCCTGAACAACTGTCGAGATTCCGTGTACAAATCCTAGTGCCAAGAGCTCTAGGGCGGCACGATCTCTCGTCATGCTCTCATAGACCTGTCGCATTTGGTCCGCGCTTATCGGTTTCACCTCCTTTGCTGGATACCTGGTAAACAACACATTATAGGAACAAATGTGAGATAATCGACCTATAGTCAATTCTCTCATCTGTAATGCTTAATAGATAGACCTCTCTCAGTCTTCACTATGAAGCAGTACCTACAACGTGTTTTTACAATAATAGAATAGTATACGACTATAATAAGGAGATGCAGTAAGTCATTATGAGACAGAATAGTCCGAAACCGCCCCCAAACTGTGTTTGTTCCATATATTGCTATGTAACACACACAGAATTATTCGAAAGTGACTAAAATCGAAATAAAGTCTAAACATTTGGACAAGACTTGGAGGCTATTAAAATCACATCGCTAGGCTCAGGTGAACTTACTCTTCTCAGAAGGTTAGCTATAAGTCCACATTTACGCCCTGCGGATATCGCCAGAGACCTTGGAGTCACCCGTTCGGCAATAAGCCAGACATGGAACAGATTACAAGAAGAGCGAAACCTCAATATTTGCAGCAATATAAATCTTGGAAAAATAGGCTTGTGTCTAGTATTTGGTTGGGCAAGAGATGAAGTAAAATCGAATACAATTTACAAATTCATAGGATGGTTATCATCTAACCCATTTGTCACGTCAATTCAAGAATCTCTTATGACATCTTCATTAGATACAATAGTCTGTTTTGAAGCTATACTACCTATTGGATCACGCTTTCAATGGTTCATATCACAACTCGATCGGTTTACAAAACGACCTTACAACCTTTCAATAGAACACGATGTCGCATCGACGATGGCAAGTCACATAAATATAGGAAGCTTTGATGGAAATACATGGGAGTTTTCTGGTGGATTTAAGTTTGAAGCATCCATAGACGCAGTAAAGGGATTTGCAGATATTCTCCCAATAGTTCGCACAATTAATCTAAGCCCTCCCAATGAATTTGATATAGAAACTGCATTGATTGCAGCAGCAATGGAGAATAACTATCTAATCAGCTCTCAAGATTTAGACACATGGTTGAAAACCAGGGGAATAGAAAACATCTCAACAAGAACTCTAAGAAGACGCCTCTCTTATATGCGTGAAGAAGTTGCAGTTCCATATTTATCTCTTGATAAGATTGGATTAAAACAAAGAGTGATTGCTTGTTTAAATGAACAACCTATGGGTGGGAATATATCTCGACTTCTTCATGCCCAAGCAATCACATTTCCAAAAACCCGAATAATCTCTGGAACGCATCTTACTGTCATGGACATTGGATTGCCTGAAACGGTCGATTGGCTTTCTCTATCCGCCTCAATTACACAATTAGCACAACCACCAAGCCGTTTGAGCACATGTCTGGTTTCTTCAGACTCTATTCGAAAAGCATTAGAGAGTGTTATTCTAAATTTAAACGATGTACCAAACAGAAATACTTGATTTAGACGAGTATCACAAAAGGAAGAAGAAATTGTGGAATCCGGATATAATCTCCTATCAAACATAATAACTCCTTGGGATCATCTCATTCCTGTTATAGAAGAAGGACAGACTCGATTCTATCTTGATATCATCAGAATTTATTTGGGATTATATTCTGGCGGACTCTCTATGGAGATTGCATTAGAGGTAGTAGAACAATTAAAGAAAAACCCTCAGTATGCAATTACTCCGATTGATCCAACACTCTTTCCTCTTAATGAATCCATAAAAACTAAAATTATCGAGAATTTGAATACCTTAAAAAAGTACAATCTTTATACTACTGATTCGGTTAAATCTGCTTACAGTTTTGCAGTTCTAGCACAGGATGCTCCCCTGAATCAAAATGATGTTGCAGTTCTTAAATCGTTGATACGTAAGCCCAATTCTTCGTTTGTCAATATCTCCAAAAATCTCGGTATAGCGGCAAGAACTGTTGCACGATCTCTTGAACGTATGCATAATCGACGCCAAATACGGGTTACTTGTTTAACAGATCTTAGTGCATTTGATATAAGTGAGTATATTCTTTTCTTTAGAACCAAAGAAGATATTGAATGGACTGATATCGAAAATAGCCTAGCGCACTATCAATTTTTGAAAAGTGTTCTTAAGACATCAATGACTGATCTTGGATATTTTACATTCATGATACCTAATGAGCCAGAATATGTATCTATTTTTCAAAGAAGTGTGAATGAAATTTCCAATATTTTGTTTGATTACATGACCCTTCATGAACGAAGGGTTGTTGGTTCTCATATCAATCTCTCACTATTCAATGGTACAGTTTGGTCCAAGCCTGAAAATATAGAGAGTTTCTTTGAAGGCTCAGACCTATCCTTAGACAGTGTGACCTCCATCCGTTATCTTGAGAATCAAGGTCCAAGAAACAACGTCGTTATTGAAGATTTAGCAATAGCATCCCATCTTGCAACTGATTTTAGACAACCGCCCTCGAAGCTTAGTCAGATTCTAAGTATAAGAGGGTGGCAAATAGAACCAAAGCAAGTTTCGACTTCCATTAGACGTTTGCTTCGCAACAGAGTTATCGATCCTTGCGTAGTAATAGGAGGAGTTAATCTGTCAACAGCTTTCGTTTTCGAAATAGTATGTAACGACAAATGGAAGACTCTGATAATGAAACGATCTCCACTACTTCCTTCTTCACTCACCTTTTTATCTGATAAGGGTATAATCGTTTGGACTAATGTTCCAAGTTATCATCAAGTAGACTACTATCAGCTTTTTAGGTCTCTAGAAACGAAAAAAGGTGTGAGCTCTGTTCAACCTATAATGACGCTTCAACGAAGAGGCTCAAGACAGATGTCTGATTTCATTAAATTATGGGATAAGAACTCAGAAGGCTGGTCAATAAGTCCTGATGAACTTGATTTGACTCAATTCATTGGATATTGACAACGAGGTCCTCTACTGCCTCTCTCCACTTTCCGGAGAATGGAGGTCCAATAACTACCTCAGTTGCACCTATAGAATGTAGAACCTCAAACCTCTCAATCATATGGTTTCTATCACCACTTACTGCAAACACATCGATGAGCTCTCTATTAACAAATTCGGCACCAGCTGGAGGTCCCTTTGTACGATTTGCTTGCTGAATTTTCTTCACCCTGTCTCTATCCACATCTAACATATCTAATACCGCATCGGGAGTATCTGCAACAACAATGGATACCACTTCCTTTGCCAATTTTTCCTTTCCTCCTTTGAATGTTGGAATTGTGGGTAGCCAGACTGTCTTTTCTATCGATTCTGGATTGCGACCTGACTCTCTTGCTGACTTATCGATCATGTCTATTGCCTTCCTCAGATAATCAAATGGACCTGAGAGAATCGCTCCATTAGCGATCTCTCCTGTGAGTTTCAGCATCTGTGGACCTCGTACGCCTAATACGACAGGAATGTGGACATCCCCTTTGATTTTGAGTTTCACATCGTCAAGATCTATGAACTGAGAGTGATGTGTTACTGATTTTCCTGCCCAGAGATCACGAAGTACTTCTACTACTAATTTCAACTCGCTAACGGGTTTAATTGGTTTCAATCCAAGTCGGTTCAAGTCTTGTATACCACCTACTCCAGTTCCAAAAATAAATCGTCCATCACTTATCTGGTGAAATGACAGACAAGTTCTTGCTAGCCGACGAATGTCATAGATTGGATATGGTAGTATCCCTGTACCAACGTGTGTGTTTTTTGTCTGAAGAAGAGTAGAAGTGATAAGGACCGTGACGTCCTGTCCAACGTTAATATCCTCTCCTATCCAAATAGTATCCACTTTCAATCTGTCGGCATTCTGTGCTATCCAGTCTGTAGCACTAAGACCCATTCCCGTTGTAATTCCAATAGCAATTTTGTACAATCGCTGAACCTCCCGGTCCTTGTTTTTATCCACCTCAGATGTAATGAATCCTACCTTAGACTCAAAATGTCAACTTTTTTCTACTCTTTTGCTATTCCATTTCTGAGATACATTGACGCGAATTGCTTGGGGAATCACTGGTGCTGGTGATAAGATAGAAGAAATATTAGAGATTATGATTGAGAGCACACAGAAGAAGTCTATCCGAGTCGATGTCTTTCTATCCAAGGCAGGAAAACAGGTTATGCATTGGTATAAGATATGGAAGCGATTGAATGAAAGCTTTGAGAAGGTCAAGGTAGAAGTAGATTCGAATGTCCCCTTCATAGCAGGGCCTCTACAAGTTGGCCGGTATGATGCTCTAATCATCGCACCACTTTCGGCAAACTCTACAGCTAAAATCGCCTATGGAATTGAAGATACACTCCTTACAAATGCAGTTGCACAAACGCTCAAAGGAGATACACCTGTACTTGTATACCCAGTTGATCAATTTCCAGGAATAGTCGAAACAATTGCTCCAGATGGTCAGGTTGTAAAGATAAAGACTCGTGCAATCGATTTAGAGAATGTTGACCGCTTGAGGAAGATGGAAGGTATTACTATAATCAAATCAGTATCAGAAATTCATGATTATCTGAACTCTCTTATCGGTGAGAATTGATGAGTGAGAAAGCCGTCGCTCCAATCGAAAAGAATAATTTTTCAAATATTAAGACTAAGATTATCTTATGGTACAACGAAAATGGCCGAGATTTTCCTTGGAGGTCTACGATTGATTCATTCCATATCCTTCTAGCTGAGATGTTTCTTCGTCGAACTACTGCAAAAGCTGTATCATACGTATATCCCATGTTCATTGAACGTTATCATTCGCCCTCTATGGTTTCACAAGCCCATCTTTCAACTCTCACGAAACTCTTGAACCCGTTAGGTCTCCAAAGAGCACGTGCACAAAACATTCGCGATACATCAAAAATTCTCGTCAAGCAATATGATGGAGCTGTACCAGCCGTACTTGAGGATCTGCTTCAATTACCGGGGATTGGAGTATATGTTGCTAATGCTGTGCTGAATTTCGCTTTCGCCAAGCCTCGACCTTTAGTAGATGGAAATGTTGTGCATCTTCTAAACAGAGTATTTTCAATGGAATTCAAGAATGCTACCGATAAGGACGCCTGGGAGTTTATGGAACTTTTAGGGACTCCAAATCAAGACAAGGCTCTGTACTGGGGTATCATTGATTTGGTTGCATTGATATGTCTGAGAAGAAGACCAAAATGCGAACTCTGTCCCTTATTATCAGACTGTGACTATAGTAAAGACCAGTCTAAAGGGAAGTTATAGGTCTTCTATGACTATCTCAACTTGAAATTGCTCACCACATGGACAGGCTGCAACAATTGGGAATTTTTCGGCAGTGTCCACAGATATAGAAGCACCCTGATGTGCAGCTTGATCAATCATAACCTGCATGTGATGAACCATGTATTTGGAGAAACCTTGAACAAGACTTGGTATACTCATATCATCTATCCAGTATACATAGCGTTCACAATTCGGACAATGACTTATGAGCAGATGTGTTCCATCACTGCAGGAGCTACAAGTTATCTCTTGGTGATGATAGTCGGGTGCATTTGGAGCAGGTACCTGTAAATCATTTTTCGCTCCACACCTATAGCAATAGTATGTAAAATCGACATTTGTCATGATTAATTCCAACCTTAAACACTACAAGAAAAGCCAGCTAAAGATGTTTTGAATTTATCGTGAATCAAACTGGCTAGGAGCTAATAAGGCTCCATAAACAGTAATTTTTGGTGTAGTGACATGCAGACAGTAGTATCTCAATCCAGACTAATGTCACTCTTGATGGTATATCTTTCAGAGAATTATGAAACTCGGCCAAATGCATGTGATAACTGCAAAACAGTGACACCTGCTTTCGGTAAATCATTTCTCATCAATGGATCTTGGGTTTGTTTGGATTGTGTTAGAAAAAGGATAGAAGGAACAGTTGAATCCCAAGCATCATGGAATCTTGCACTATCAAGAGCAGAGACCCAAAAGTGAAAAGCAGGTAATACCTGCCTATTTTTGGTGGCAATCATTGAAACGCAGAGTGCAACCCCATCTTCGAGTAGGTGAGGGTGATGTTGAGAAGGTCACGCTCATCGCAGGAAATCCTGATCGTGTTCCCATAATCGCCTCCAAGTTTAAGGATGGTGAGGAAGTAGCAAGACATCGAGGTTTTGTAACCTATCGTGCCTATACGCCAAAGGGCGGAATACCAGTAACAATTTCCGGAACTGGAATTGGCACTCCCTCAACTCACATCTGTATAGAGGAGTTTGCAAAACTTGGTGCTGAAACTTTCATCCGAATTGGGTCCTGTGGTGGTATTAGTCTTGATGTAAAAACTGGAGATGTCATTGTACCAACTGGCTGTGTTCGAGATGAACGAACCAGTTTGAATTATGCGCCTATAGAATTTCCCGCAGTTGCAACTCCTGAGTGGCAAATAACACTACATGATGAAATTCTCAAATTATTACCTCCTGACAGAGTTCATGAGGGTATCTGTTGGACAAGTGATGTTTACTATCTTAAACGTATGCAAGAAGTCCTTGATGTATGGACTCGTGCGAACGTGAAGTGTGTAGAGATGGAAAGCTCACTCTTATTCATCTTCGCGGCTACAAGAGGATTAAATGCTGCATCAATCCTTGGATGTGATGGGAACCTCCACGGTGCTCAGAAAGTTGAGCAGACCGATGAGTCAGAAGAGAGTGGAGAACAGGACCCACTATTGGTAGAAGCGATTGAGAAGGAAATCGAAGCAACAGTCAATTCTATTGATAGAATATATGGATGACACAAGCTTGAGTCGTATAATGTGAGGTCTTCCTAATGGTGAGTCGGGAATATGATGCTGAAACACAAGAATCGATTAGAGCCTATCTTATTATGAAGGCTAATACTGATGCAGCATTAGAGTTGGTGGAGGAATCTTGGGATGACAAGGAAATCCCTTCATATATTCAGGTCCGTTTCTTGCAGAGGCATGAAATTCCCGAGTTTGTAGAACTCTATAATCGCTGTTTTCTAGCCTCTCCTGATCCATTTTGCCCTCTCTCCATAGAGGAGGCTGAAAATCTCGAACTAGATGGAATCTTTGTCGCTGAAATGTGGGACAAACTTGCAGGATTCATCGCATGTTTCGAGGAGAAGAGTGAGGATTCCTTCTATGGCGAGATAACTGGAATAGGAGTTCTGCCATCCCGAAGAAGAAAAGGGGTCGCAACTGCTCTTATTAAACGAGCATCAGAATACTTCATTGATGCAGGTGTAGAAGAGATTTACTGCGAGGTCTATGAGGAAAATATTCCCTCTCAGAAGTTAATTCTTACGTATGGATTCGAAGTAGTTGGACGCCGAGAAATTACAATTGGCAAAGCAAAACTTGATAAATCTGGTACAGAAATGCCTGGTGGAAAAATCATGCGCCGCTTAGGTCTCAGACCAAGAGCTGGCTGTGAAGATTGCAGAGACATTTGACAAATCCAAGATAAAGGCTATATACAAATTAAGTAAATACAACCGGAGCGCCATTGTTCAATAATATCCTTTGAACAAAGGAGGAGGAGCATCTGCTTGACCTATGACGTAATTGTAGTTGGAGCTGGGCCTGCAGGGTCGATAGCCGCATATGAATGCGCAAAATCAGGTCTCAAAACATTGCTTCTTGAAAAATATTCTCTACCCAGGGACAAGCCCTGTGGTGGAGCTGTAATGTATCGAGGGCTTCGGATTATTAATGGGAAACTACCCAAGGACCTAATCGAACAGAGAGTATATGGGCTCCGGTTTGAGTTTCCCAGCGGCAAAGATGCAAAGTTCAAATCTGACAGAATGATAGGTATTACCGTTCATAGATCATTATTTGATGAGTTTCTAGCTCATCGTGCAATGAGTATGGGTGCTGAGCTGATTGAATCTACTCGTGTGAAGGAGGTTCTTATCAATTCTGATCAAGTTATTGTAAAGTCGAGTAAAAACCAAGAATTCTCAGGAAAAATACTCATAGGGGCTGATGGTGTCAACACGACAATTGGTAGGTCACTAGGCCTTCGCCCTCCTCGAAAAGACCTATCGAAGGTGGGGCTTGGCATGGAAGCCGATTTCCATGTTGGAGTAGATGGTGTTTTGCAGGCTACAAACGGAGATCCATCAATTCTCCATATGCTTCCTGTTAAAGGACGTCTTGCTTATGGATGGATTTTTCCAAAACGTGAACACCTTGCCATTGGTATAGCTGGAGGGTCTCTACACATGACACCTCTCAGACCAATGTTCGATTCCTTTACAAAGAATCTGGAAAAACGACTTGGTATCAGTCTTATTCCAGAAACTAGAAGAACACACTTTCTTGGAGGATGGGGACTCTATAACAAGAATGTGACATATCGCGTGATGTTAATTGGTGATGCAGCAGGCTGGGTTGATCCTATGATGGGCGAAGGAATTGCTTATGCCATGATGTCTGGAGTTATCTCTGCTAAAACTGCACAAGACGCAATAAGCCACGAAAGATATGACGAACACACTCTAGAAGAATATCATCATGAATGTGCAAAAGAATGTGCAGGGAACTTTGGAATGGGTGCATGGGCTGGAAGCAGGGGTTTAGGTGTTGCTGAATTCTTACTTTCGAATGCATCTCATATCGATATTGCATCCGATTTGATGGCAATGGTTGCAAGAGGTGAAATCACGTACTCAGACATTCCGTCTCTCGTTGTTCGGAAATTACCTGGGAAGATACCCGAAATCATTCGTCATGCGGTAATATCACGATTATATCCAAGTGCCAAAGCTTCTTAGGGCGACAATTATCCTCATTGAATTGGATTGAAACCTAATGCGGACCACTCTCTTAGTACTTCTAATACTTTATTCAATAATTTCTATACCGAACATATCACTTCAGGCGTCCGAATTAGAATTTGATGGAGATTCCGCTTTTTCATACCTAGAGGCACAATGTGATTTTGGAACAAGACCTCCGGGTTCTGAGAATTTGACACAATGTAGAGGTTATATTGTCGATATACTGCGTTCCTTTGGATGGGATGTAATTCTGCAGAACTTTACCTACCGGGATGTAGATTGTGCAAATATAGTCGCTCATGATTCTGTTTCCCAAAATGTATCCATTATCCTTGGGGCACATTATGACACGAGACCTTTAGCAGATCACGATCCCAATCCTGAAAATCGGGATGAATCAGTAATGGGTGCAAATGATGGCGCAAGTGGAACTGCAGTATTGATGGAATTGGCTCGGATATTACCGACACAAATACGTAATAAGATTGAGCTTGTATTTTTCGATGCAGAAGATTCCGGATCGATAAATGGATGGCAGTGGATAGTAGGTTCCAATTACTACGTTGACCAAATGAGTCCCGAGATAATTGCTAACATCACCATGATGATTCTTGTTGATATGGTTGGCGATACAAACCTTCGTCTTCAACGAGAGTTATACTCAACGCGTGACTTACAAAATGAAGTCTGGTCTATCGCAGCGCATCTTGGATATGATGCTATTTTCCAAGACTCAAATGGTGGATACATCATAGATGATCATCATCCTTTTCTCAATGTTGGCATCCCCTCTCTTGATATAATACATCATGACCCATTTCCAGCTACTTGGCATACAATTCATGATATTCCCGATCGGTGTAATCCTGATAGTCTTGAATCCGTTGGTCGTGTTTTAGAATACTTCATAACAAATACTACAGGATGGACCGGTGAATACGAGCCGAACTTTGTATTTCCAATAGAACTCACATTGATAGGCATTTTTAGTGTTGTAGCCATCATCACAATTGCTGTATACATCCGACGAAAATAATGTCTTACCTACCTTTTTTACCTGATGTGTCTTTATAATGATGAGAATTGACTCTGGGTGTCATCTTTGGAGAAAAGCGTTCTATACAGCCACATTGGTGCACAGCCTCCCACACTGACTAGCATGACTATCCATCCAAAAGGACGATTGGCCTGTGGTACAATGGACGGAAATGTGATCGTATTCTCAGGGACAACAAGTCGATCGAAAAAAACACTGCAGGGCCATACAGGATTGATATCTGATGTTAGGCTACTTGGTGAGGGACGAAGACTCGTTTCTACCAGTTGGGACTGCACAACTCGTCTCTGGTATCTAGGAAAAGAACAACGTGAACCGAAGATAATGAATCATAACACGGAGGTGAAAAGCCTCGCCATAGACCCCCAAAATTCTAAGGGTGCATCAGGCGCTCGAGATGGAGAGGTGAAGGTATTTTCATTAAAGAGTATGACTTGTATTCGAAATCTCCAAGCTCATGATAGTGACGTTTCAGGTCTATTTTTCTCCACAGATGGTTCAAGATTAATTTCTACATCATGGGCCGGTGAAACTAATATCTGGGACCTTAGTAATTACGAAAGGGTGGAGAACATCAAAGGACCACCTGTAAGAGTCAGATCCGTCCATCCACTGCTTGACAACTCTTTTCTCATGGGCTTACATGATGGGAAAATTATGAGAATCAGTCTTGAAGATGGTAGTAAACTCGGAGAATTCAAAATCCATAATGATATTGTTAGTTCGATGATGCTTGAACCCTCAGGTAAAAGGATTCTTTCTGGCAGCTGGGACCGAACAGTAAGAATTTGGTCACTTGATTCAGGACATGAGGAACTTAAGGTGCAACTTCCAACTGGAATTTCTGCAGTTTGCTGGCATCCTAAGAGGACGCAATTTTACACTGCGGATTTTTCCGGAAACTTACTTTCATGGTCTCTTGATTAATCATCAGAAATCTATTGAATCCGAAAGACAATGTCAAGATAGCCCTCCCTATTCGATATGATCCTTACTCTTTCGTATTTCATCTTTTTCTCCAATAAGGCCTGCAGTATATCAATGGATTCATTTCTTGTTCGTTTGTCAAACACTAGAGGTACTTCATCACCTTTTCCGGTTAAAAGAAGAACTGCTTTTGCATCATCCGAGAGTTGAATAATTGGTTTTGAATAGATAATCCTGCCTGGTTTGAAGTAAGGTTTTCTCTCTCGAATGCTTCTAAGTGTTTGTGCCAATCTGCTATGTTTTCCTATTTCTACTCTAGCTGTTTTAACAACGTCCCTGATATATTGTGTTTCGTAAATAATCCCAAAATCTCGGCGTTGTCTAATATTGAACATCTCGTCGGTCTCAGAAGGGTCTCTATCAATTCTAACTCTACTCTGAATCGTTGATATTGAAAATCTCCTTGCAAATTCAGCTCTTAGTTGATTATCCTTCAATTGACTCAATGGTCCTACTGAACCTCTGAGATGAAGATACTTTCTCGCAATTTCATCCTGTAAGGATTCTATTGTTCTCGCAGTCGATGATAGTCTTCTCTTCAATATTTCTCTAATTACAAAGTTGGTGGCATCATGATAATTGTTTACCTCTTCCTCTACCATTATTTGCTTATCGCGAGTAAGAGCCACAGATTGAAGCGATAGTATTTCTGATACATCCGGCATTGTTGAACAAAAGAATGAAGGCTAATCATACATATCAATATGTCCCAAGAGGTCCTATTGCTTTGAGCTTCAGAGTCTGTCAGCTATAAATCTTGCCTCTCCAATACTTCTCTGTATTCCCTTAGGTTGAAACTCGAACGCTCCATGCTCCAAAAACATATCATTGAAGAACTTGCTTTCTGCATCACGGAGTTCAGGAATGAATGTAACTGGGTCTATATTGGGACTACCCCTCAGCGCTAATATTGACGCTCCAATCATATCAATAGAGCGTCTCATTTCCAAAGCGGCTAGTTCGAACTCACCATTGTATGTTAAACTGAGTGCACTATGATAGTCTCTCTGTGCCTGATTTAGAAGAAAGACCGCACTGTCATGAGCAACTCCTTCTCCAAAGCGTTCTTCTGCTACCTTTAACCAATGGTCGACGTCTGAAAGAATTTCCAAAAGACGTTCTTCATTCATACCTTTTAGCTTGAAAGTTCGAAGGAACAACTGATATGTCATCGTATCAAGTAATCTTACCTCGGTCAAGATTTCTGATGGCTGCAAGATATCGAATAGGTTATGTCTCATCAGAATTATCCTGCCAATTTCATAGAGTGCCCGACGAACCTCATGACTTGCAGCAATTGTGTTGAAGCCATCGTTATATTCTGTAGCTGTTTGAAGAGCATCCAGTGCTCTCTGTTTGACATTCGCGATGACTGGTTCTGGCCATACATAGGTCATAGCGCGTTCACGCCATTTTCTGAGAATCTCCTCAGTGTCGTGTACAACTTCAGCATTTCTCAATCGTACTATGACACTTGCTATCTTCATATCATCCTCAGTTCTTTCCTCAATCACATCTTCAATCTCTGAAGGTGTGAGAAATACCATGTCAACACGTACCCCTTTGTGTTCAGTTAGTAGGGGGGCTGGAGCTTCCTGTGCTTCCCAAATGATACAGATGTCAAGGTCCGAATTGGCTGTGATGGTTCCTTTTACATAAGATCCATGAACGAACATACCTATTACATTCTCTCTAGTTTTCCATTCCTCCGCAGTGTCTTTCAATGCGGTAATGAATCGTTGACGGATATCGACCATGCTTTATCTACTCCAATTGGATAAACCTAACTTAGCGTGACATCCCCAATTACATGTTGGTAATCAATAAAGCTATCTAGCTTCTAATATCTCTAGTAATAATCACTTTTCGGCACTAATTAATACCCGTTCTAACAGGGTTTTATTGAGTTGATAATATGACAAGAACCGATGGTAGAGCCAATGATGAACTGAGACCTGTGGAATTCATCAGGAATTTTCTCAAACATCCTGAAGGCTCTGTTCTAGTCTCAACTGGCGAAACCCGAGTAATTTGCACTGCCACGGTTGAAGAAGGAGTTCCTGGTTGGTTAAATGGCAAGGGCCAAGGCTGGATCACCTCCGAATATGGCATGCTCCCTCGTGCTACAGATGAGCGCACAAACCGCTATAAACAGAGTGGACGAACTCAAGAAATACAACGGCTTATAGGTCGATCACTCCGAGCGGCTGTGGACATGACGCGCCTTGGTGACTATACAATCAAACTTGACTGTGATGTTATTCAAGCGGATGGGGGTACAAGAACAGCATCAATTACAGGGGGGTATGTTGCACTTGTCGATGCCTTACAATTTATGATCGATATGGATTTGCTTACTGAAATGCCACTCCTAGGTAATGTAGCAGCAGTAAGTATTGGATTAGTAAATGCCACTCCCATTCTGGATTTGTGCTACATAGAGGATTCAACAGCAGATGTTGACATGAATATAGTGATGAGAGATGAATCCTTCATCGAAGTTCAGGGAACTGCTGAAGGTCAATCCTTCGGTCGGGATGAACTGAATCAGATGCTCGATCTTGCTCAGAAAGGTATTGCGGAGCTAATAGACCTACAAAGGAAGATTCTACAACACCCGTAGCAACTCTTGGTTTTACGATTTCTCCCGATTTATGGTAGTGGCTGTTATCTTCAGGACCACACCCGCATCAGTTGGATCTGGACATCTCACGAATTCTGTACAGATCCCATTTTTGTTAATGATTTTCTCATATGGTGTTCCATCGTAAGACCAACCAAGTATTCCATCATTTCGTAAAACCTGAATCATTGCATTGGCACTAGCAAGCAACCATGTACATATCTTGCCCGAATCCTGTGGCCAGTTGAACTTTTCACCCAACTTATGACGTGAACACCTTTCACCTTCATAGATTTCTAGAACTATCTCTCTCATTGTTTCTCACTGTGTAATCATTTTCGAGGTTTCTTAACATTTCTGTCGGAGCAGGGGTCTAAATTTTTGGAACACGTGTTCTAATAAATATAAAAAAATCTTCTTGTTTCTTGGTGCCTGTGGCGGAAGGTTTATCTAGAAATATTGAGAACCTTATTTTCGCGAATGGGTTGAGTAGAGAAAGCATTAATCGGCGGCTACGGAAAGGTCGCTGCGGCTGTTCTAGCGAATCTCGACGCATAGCAAGGTTTAAATCGTCGGCACAAAAGGCTGGCGGAGCGCACACCCACAGAGGTGTCGCTGTGGTCCATTTAGCCCATCGGGACCAGACAAAGGTTGCAAGGTGTCATTCTCGATGGAGGACCGTCGATGCATATGCTTCGGTGCCGTGCACCGTTTAGAAGTGATGTGCTAGACTGCAAAGGAATGATGACATACAATAAGACATTGGCGTTCACAATTTGAACAAGAATAAAGATACACAAATTATACTCCTTGGCTGACATTAAAGTCAGTTATTGCAATATGCAAGCAACAGGTAATACTGTGCCGGTCATATGAGTAGGTCTGCGTTTCGCTACACGGTAGCTGGTGGATAACTAGGTTGGCTAGCCGATGAAGGGCGTGACAAGCAGCGATATGCCGCGGGTAGGCGCATGAAGCCTTTGATCCGCGGGTGCCCTAATGGGACTTCCTCATGTAGGCTAATACCCTGCATGGCTCCAGGGTCAAATCTGGAGTGGGAACGCTCGGAACTGAAGCATCTTAGTACGGGCAGGAAGAGAAAACAACTGTGATTCCCTTAGTAACAGCGAGCGAACGGGGAATAGGCCAAACCGAATCCCTTGGCGAAGAGTTAAGGGAGATGTGGTGTGACGGCCGCGACAATCACCGACGTGTCTAAGCCGAAGTCGTCTGGAACGATGTGGCAAAGAGGGTGACACCCCCGTAGGCGTAAAGCACGGGTGAGTCAGCGGTTCGCGAGTAGTGCGGGTTGGACGTCTCGCATGAACGTGCCAGGCACAATCTGGCAAGCCTAAATACTAAGCCAAACCGATAGTAAACTATGTAGCGCGAGCGAAAGTTGAAAAGTGCCGCGGGAGCGGGGTGAAAAGCACTTGAAACCAGCTATTTACACAAAGGATGCGGTCTAAAAGAGGAGATACTCCACGAACGAACCACGAGTGATCGTGTATTAGGAGTGGAGTGGATCGAGACTGCATCATCCGTCTAGAAACACGGGCCAGGGAGTTCATGAGCGTGGCGAGAATAAGGATAATATCCGTAAGCGAAGGGAAACCGACAAGCTCGCAACCTTAGGGTGAGGAGCGGCGTGTGATAAGTGCGCGTAGTCACTCTCATGACACGAGAAACCAGTCGATCTTGGCGTGGGCAGGATGAAGCCGGGCGAAAGCTCGGTGGAGGTCCGAAAGGGTTCTGACGTGCAACTCGTTCCGTTGACCTGCGCGAAGGGGTAAAAGGCTTATCTAGACTGGTGATTGCTCGTTCTCTGCGAAGTTGGTCGTAGCCAAGCCCTATTTGAGATATCATGTGGTGTAGAGCACTTTCGGAAGTGCCCGGGGGGTCACAAGCCCTTCACCTTCCTGAAAACTCCGAAGCTGCGTGAATCGTAGACGATAGGAGACGGGTGCCCGGGGTAAGCCCGGCAGGCCGAGATGGGGAGAACCGAGAGTATGGTTAAGGTCCCTAAATACCGGATAAGTGCGGTGAAGAAGGGTGTCGAGAGCCCAAGACAGTCTGGGGGTGAGCTTAGAGGCAGCTATCCCCGAACGAAAGCGTAACAGCTCACAGACCGAGGCTCTCGGCCTTGAAAATGGACGGGGCTAAATCCGGTTACCGAGACCATACAGCACACGAGTAACATCGTGTGATCTGGTAGCAGAGCGATCCGGTTGGACAGAAGCAGGGCTGTGAGGTCCTGTGGACCGATCGGATTTGATGATCCTGGCGGTAGTAACAGCGAAGCGTGGTGAGAATCCACGTCACCGAAAGGGAAAGGGTTCTTCGGCGATGCGTCATCAGCCGAAGCTTAGTCGATCCTAAGTGGCGTCGTAACTCGAGCGTCACGAAAGGGAATCAGGTTAATATTCCTGAACCTCGGAGATACAATACGTGGCAACGCAAAGCTGGACTTGTGACTCATTTGGACAGATCGAGTGGGACTCTCGTCCCATTTAACACTATAAGCCTGCCGAGTACCGTAATGGTGAGAAGCAGGTGAAAGGTGGAATAGCGGATGGTCGGACATCCGTTCGGTTTATTCCTGGTGACCTTGAAAAGCGAGTCCAGAAGGATTCTCCGAGTCCGTACCCAGAACTGACACAGGTTCCCTGGCTGAGAAGGCCAAGGTGTATCGGAGTCAACCCTGCCTGAGGGAAATCGGCCAATTAGCAGCGTAACTTCGGGATATGCTGTGCCTGGATTAGTCTTCGGGCTTTTCTAGGTCTTAGTGACTAAGGGGTCCCAACTGTTTAATACAAACATAGCTGACTGCGAACGGGAAACCGCAAGTACAGTCAGTGAATCCTGGTCTGTGCCTGTCTGTTAAAGCTCGGGAACGGGTCGAAGCACAGGTTAACGCCGGGACTAACTATGAGTCTCTTAAGGTAGCCAAATGCCTTGTCGGTTAAATGCCGACGTGCATGAAGGGAGCAATGAGGTCCCCACTGTCCCCAGGAGGGCTCCGGTGAACCCACACCCAAGCGAACAGGCTTGGTAGCGCCAATGGGAAGAGAAGTCCCTGCGGAGGTTTACTACGCAGTCTGTCATTGCCGTTCAGATTGCCGTGCAGAGCGTAGTCAGGAGCGACGAACCACTCTCTCCGGGGAGTGGGAATGCGAACTTGTAACACTGACCACGTCAGTAGGGGCGGCTAACCTAAACCAAGTGAGTTTAGGGACACTGGCAGATAGGCAGTTGGGCTGGGGCGGCACAGGGCTGACAAGAGATCAGCCCTGACCAATACTAGACTCAGAGGCGATGGAAACGTCTCGTTGAGATTAAGGGCATAAGTCTGGTTGACAGGATCCCGCAAAGCAACGGATCCTGGGACGAAAGTCTGGCCTAGCGAACCTCACCATTGCTATTGTGACAGGTTGAGATGACAAAAAACTTACCCCAGGGGTAACAGAGTTGTCGCGTGCAAGAGTTCATATCGACCACGCGGCTTGCTTCCTCGATGTCGGCTCTTGGTATCCTCGGATTGCATAAGGTCCGAAGGGTGCGGGTGCTCACCGATTAAAACCGAACGTGAGCTGGGTTTAGACCGTTGCGAGACAGGTTGGTTTCTATCTATTGGCGCTGTTGGATGTCTGAGAGCAAGATGATGCCGGTACGAGAGGAACGCATCGTCGCGGCCTATGGTGTATCGATTGTCTGAGAAGGCACTGTCGAGTAGCTAAGCCGTAATGGATAAACGCTGAATGCATCTAAGCGTGAAGCCAGACTTGAAAATAGACATCCACTTCCCAGGCGATCTGAAAATGTATGATTTACACAAAGACGGCGGGACTGGCGACAGTAACGTCGAGTCTGGAAACGAGGACTCTTGTAGAAGACAAGGTGAATAGGGCGGGGGTGTAAGTACCAAGCTTCGGCGAGGTATTCAGCTCACCGCTACTAATGTCCGAGGCGTGCAGACTAAAAGTGTGGCTCGCACAGTACCTAGAGTTGCCAGGAGTATATGAGTGAGAACGCACGTGTCAGAGAAAAGTCATCATCATCTGTGGACTATCTTTATTTTCTACAATGGAGATTATTTTTCAGGGCAATATTCATGTATTCATATTCTACAAAAAACCCTCAATACTTTGTACTGTAAGAATTGCAGGAATATCTCCATCGATACTGGTGAATGATGATGCTCCAGAGAGAGTAACATGAAGTCGAATTGCGAGATAATATAGAAATTGAGGATATACTGTAGTGTTGTACTTGAAGTAACCAGTATTCGAATTATGAATGCTAATTTCTAAGGTATCAGAATATACGTTTATGCTATAAATCTGATTCATATCCAACGTATTCTTAGTTGTATCCAACAGCAAAACCGAAACCACTACACTAGCTTCACTTAGTTTTCCAGCAATAATTTTTCCCGTTAGATTCCATTCAACTTCAAATCTAACCTTACCTTGATGTGGAGGCGGAAAATCACTTATGTATTGAGCATAACAAGCTCTTGGTAACGTGAAGAGATCATGATGCCCCTCGATTGATATCTCTTTTGATGTTTGATTCACATTTGAAATAATGAATACTCCTCGGTTCTCATTATAAACATCGACTGATATAACCCTTGGTGCTAGTAATTCACATAAAGTCCATAAACTGAAACATAATCCTGCTAATACCAACACAGCTTTGATCTTTGTACCCAATCTTTCCATCTAATATGTAACACCTCCTTATCACTAAGTGTTCAAAATTTATTAAACTAGACCAATATCATGAGGAATTTAATTTTGCATTGCTTATTGCAACTTAATAAAACTCCCACATTATGCAGGACACATGAAACTGTGCAAAATTATTATTTATTCCATATATCTGACTCCAATAACACAACCATCCTTCTAATCGAACACATACATAGTACTTATGCCCTGGCTGCAAAGTTGTTTCATAGTCCAGTTTATACACGTCAAAATCATCATTAATTACTACATTTCGTCCTGTCCAATTTGCACCATTTGCTCTTGAACGTTTGAAGAGTTGATGCTGATCTATTGGATTCATGGTTTCATCACACAAAACTGCTGATATCTTAATCCAAACACTGCCTGGAGTTCCTGAGATTATAAAAGCATTCAACAAACCATATGCTCCAATTTTGACTTTCTTAGCTGTATCAACTTGGACCTCAAATCCAAAGTAGATAAACGATTTGCTTCCGAGTAGATTAAGTGGGTTTGAAACACCTCTCATATACATTTTATATTGATCATAAACTCTCAAATCCCACCAAAATGGTTGTTCCTGTATCACAGTCTTGTCCCAAGGTGCATTATCCCATTCAAATGCTGGCAGGTATGAGTGATTCGGTAGACTCACATTATTGCTAGGAATTGGAAATATTAAACACAGGGAAATGAGAGTTATGATTACTAATTCTGTTTTCTTGTGTATCAAGTATATTCACCGCCAAGCCATATCAATAAATGATTAATAGAACGACCACAATATTTGCGAAATTATTAGGTCTGCATAACCTGTACCATCAGTTGCATGTACATACCCTGTACATTGTAGATAGCCCTCCCATTTAACACAAAGATAATAATTATGATTTGGCTGAAGAGTGGTCTCAGAATCAAGTTTGTGCTTATACCCTGTAAAATCAACTGATCCTGTCCAATCTGTTTCTTTGAAAAGAAGACGTTTGTAATCAATCTGATTGTACGATTCATCAAGAAGTGTTACAAATACCTTTATCCATACAGTTCCAGGAAATCCTTCAAGTATCTTTGCATTAAGGGTAGCATAAAATCCTATTCTCACCTTCAATGGCTCGTTAACAGTGACAAGGGAACCAACAGTAAGTCTACTATAACTTCCAAACCAATTAGGATAATGAGAATCACCACACATTTTCATTAGACCACTGTCATCTACATATGATAACCACCATATGGCTCCAGTGGAATCATCTGTGTAATCAAAGGTTCCTGATTGAGAACCACTTACATTAAAGACTCTCTCTATTACTGGAGTATGTATACTTAATGGTATATATGATACATTTACCACCATTGTTAGTAAAATGATTAAGAAAACCCATCTTTTCTGATATGCACTCATCATAGTCATATCTTCAAACTCCTAAATACTACTTTAATCAAACATACATATATATATTACCATAATTTGAAGTTTCACACTCGCGGGCAATTCAACTAAACAGATGGACTTTAATCATGAACAAGATTTGAAAACCAAAATCCTTTACTAGAAAGTTTTAACATCTATATAGTAATTTAAATTTGAATAGGAGCTTGTGAGAATTGAGTGCAAAGCTAAGTGATATAATTCATCTTGAAAATGATAGTACGTTTAGATATCCAATACATGAGATCATCACTATTATTTTCGTATTCGTATCTCTTATCCCTTTCTTATTCCTCAATCCTCTTGTTTCTGCCTCCTATACAACTGAATTTCCTCTAAATACAACACAAATAGCCCTAGAGAACTCAGAAGATCTAGAGATGACATTATATTCTGTTACTCAGATGTATACATATTCAATTGCTTCTATGATTGCTCTGATTGTTCCACTTCTCATTGCATTTACATTCGCTCAAAGTTTTGATGATGGCTCATTTCGTACTCTTCTTTCATATCCAATCAGTCGACAAACTCTCCTATTTTCAAGATTATTTCTTGTTGTGATACCTATTGGCGTTACTCTAACATCATTTTTTATAATAGGAAGTCTTGTGAGCTTCTGGAGTAGTTTACATTTTTCTTTTATAGTTCTAGTAATAATTGGCATTTGGATATACGTTTCTGTAATTGTATCAGTCTGTATTCTTATTGCTTGCATTTCAAGAAAATCAATAACTACTGCTTTTACTGGTATGTTAATTTGGTTTCTTTTTCCTCAATGGATTTTCAATATGTATGAGCTTCCTAAAATTATTAGAGCTTTATCAAATCCTCTTCTTGCTATGAGTTCTTTACT
>Ga0315553_10000072_pt1 | contig 79281 bp, 79 predicted proteins | sample SalMarSW160140MG_FD_203099 | JGI IMG/M metagenome (GOLD analysis project Ga0315553, IMG submission 203099) | Salt marsh sediment microbial communities from the Plum Island Ecosystem LTER, Massachusetts, United States - Salt Marsh Sediment SW1601-40 ... | reverse complement strand
TGAATGGATTCCATCTTTCTGTGGAAACTCACGGGTATCATAGACAATATATCCTGAGTCATTCGGACCTAGTTCTGCTTCCATGTCCATAAGTATGGTCGATTGGATATAAGCTCCCTACCTAATTTTCCTGTGTTATCAAATGCGTTCATTACGGTGAACGACCTTCTTAATAGTAAAATTGAGCATCTTTGTGTTAGAGTACTAAATCTAGGATTGAAGAAGATGAATAATGAAAGTGAATCCTATGAATACAAATTGATACCTGATGTGCTGGTAGCAAGTGTTAGAAAGCCTATCAAAAAGAGAGGTGAACTCAAAGAATATTATCAATTCTTGAGGGAAACGTGTGGAGATGTGATATGTGGTGATGCTATAATGCTTCTACATTATGATACAATGGTCAAGGATGGTCTTGATGTTGAGGTAGCTTATCCCATCTCAAATACTGTAGAAATAGAGGGGATAGAATGCAAGATACTAAAATCGGTATACGCCTTCACAACAACCCACGTAGGCTCCTATGAAGGACTAGGACCTGTAACTACTGAACTACACAAATTTCGTTCCTCTAGAGGTCTACCAAGTGGATTGAGTCCGAGAGAAGTATACCTTACAGGTCCGTTCATGGAAAATCCAGAGGATAATATTACAGAGATACAAGTCACTGTCCATGATTGGGAATCCAGATTTCATAATGGCATTAAACAGGTATTAGGTTCTGAGAGATATGGAGCGATAACAAGCGAGCTTCAAGATATGAGCGAATTCACTTCTTCTAGCGAACGAGGTAAAAAACTTACTTCAGTCTTTAAGAAATTGGATTACGAAGCAACAGAGGCGCAGAAATATGAGATCATCTCTGGTTGTGCTCACATTCGTCCACTCGAAGAGGTTTCACACTGGAAGCACATCTATGAACAGACAAATGACATTGATGAGATGCTGCGATTCTATGCTGAGAGCCAGCAATTCATCGAAAAGCCATATAGAGTGGGCAATATAATCTATACCAGCAAACCTCCTGCAGATCCTGAGGCTTATGCAAATGCGGAAACACAGGAAGACAAGATTAGGGCAGCATGTTTCTGCCCTCTAATCCATTCCACACTAGATGAAATGCCAAGGTCCTACTGCTATTGTGGGGCAGGATGGGCTCGTCAGTTGTTTGAGCCTATTATTGGAGTACCTTTGGAGATTGATATTGTTGAAACCGTGATTGATGGTGGGGATATCTGCAAATTTGCAGTCCATTTACCAGATGGATTCTTTGATGAGGTCTAGACTTCCAAAAAAAGTGGTATAAACCATATTTTGACTAGCTCAATTAGAAACACCAGAATGGGCCACACCTATATATGATTTGATAATCATGACACTAAGCGTGTATAGGACGAGATAAAATGCGGGTCGCATTATATCGACACCCCAAGACCATAGAAGAGTGGTTATACAAAGACGAAGCCCTTAGGATGACATCAATTTCCATAGGCGGTTTGATTGGACTCTTCTCTACTCAATTCCTCATAACCCAATCGAATTACTTTGGGGTGCTAATCGAGTTTTTCATTATTCTGTTGTTATCGCTACTTGCTGATAGAATCGTAACCGAGGACGAAAATCTTCCAGACCGCATCAGAGATGCATGCATTAAATCAGGTTGTGACAAGACGTTTACAAACTGGTCACTAAGAAAACTGACTACACCTAAAGAGAAAATACTGAAGTATTCGAGCCTTGGTGCAGCTGCTGGAATCACATCAGGAATTTTCCTAATCTCTCTTGATGTACTTGGGTTTAACTTTCCCCTACTCATGCTTTCTATTCTGACTATATTTTTCGTGTGTTTCATAGTTGTTTCTTTTGTACAGTTAGATGAAGAGTGTGAACTGATACCGGAAGAGATTGAAGAAGGCATAGTTGAATAGTCGAATAAGTACTCATTACTATGTGATGAAACACGGACCACCTCAGTCTTCTGAGATAGAAGGTTTCCTTGTAAAACCCCCAATAGCAAGTATAACAGATATGATGTAGATTGAAATATTCAAGACGATGAGCGACCAGAGATTTGCATCATCAACGTAACCTGCAATTGGAATATACGTATCTATAGTAAAGACTGCAAAACTAAGAATCATCACCACAATGATTGGTTTCCACAATTCCGATTTCTCAGGCAATGCGGCATAACAGATACATGCAAACAGAAATGCCATCGTTGATGGCCCCATTAAGCTAAGAACTGTATTATATGCTGGATATAAGGGATCTATCACTGTAGCAACAACAGAGAGCAGAGTGATTATCTCATATAATGGTAATAATAATCCAAAGACAAACATGAAGAACAAGAATGTGCTTTTCGACTGGTCTGATTCGCTTTTACTATTATCTTCCAACTATATTCCCTCATGAATAAGGCTGATTCCTGGAAATAAAAAGTATACCTAAGGACAAAATTGCTATGAACAACATACCGCTGAGCTAGCCTGTCTCTAATTGGATAACTGGGCTAAGCCAAAAGCTTTAAACACAAACTTCTGGACTCTTGCCGTACTCGTCACGCCGTCCTAGTTAGGCGGCTAAATGACGGGTAATAACATTACAAGACGTGGTGTTTCAAAAAAATGTCAAGTAAAGATAAGGAGCACCTAAACCTAGTGGTAATCGGCCACGTCGACCACGGCAAAAGCACGATGACAGGCCGATTGCTCTATGAGACAGGTGCCGTAGATGAACGTACGTTTCAAGCTCACAAGGCAGAGGCTGAAAAGCTGGGACGTCCATCCTGGATCGCGCAGAGATTTCCTCTCGCGAGGGGAAGCTTGGGCGTTCGCGCTAGACAGGCTCAAAGAGGAACGGGAAAGAGGCCTTACAATCGATATCGCCTTCTTCAAATTCTTGACTGACAAATACTACTACACAATTATCGATGCCCCTGGTCATAAAGATTTCATTAGCGCTGCGTGATTTCCACTCAGCGGTGAAAAAAATATGATCACGGGAGCTTCGCAAGCTGATGTAGCATTACTTGTCGTGTCTGCAAAGAAAGGAGAGTTCGAGGCTGGTATTGGCCCCGGTGGTCAGACCAAGGAGCATGCATATCTTGCAATGACACTTGGTGTTCCAAGCATGATTGTGTGTATCAATAAGATGGATGACGAGAGCGTCAATTACAGTGAGGACCGTTACAAAGAGGTCAAAGAAGAGGTTGGTGAATTCCTAAAGAGCATTGGTTACAAAACCGATGATATCCCATTCATTCCAACATCAGCACTCTCAGCTGCAAACCTCAAGGATAAGACACCAGACCTTACACCATGGTACAGTGGTCCAGCACTCCTAGAGGCTCTTGATCTGGTTACACTCCCACCAAAACCCACCGACAAACCACTCAGGCTTCCAATCAATGATGTCTATTCAATCAAGGGTGTCGGTACAGTTCCAGTAGGTCGTGTTGAAACAGGTATCATGAAGACAGGTCAGAAGGTCACATTCATGCCCCCCAACAAGACCGGAGAGGTAAAATCAATCGAAATGCACCATGAAGTGCTACCACAAGCAGTTCCAGGTGACAACATCGGATTCAACGTCCGTGGTATCGAGAGAAAAGACCTTGGGCGTGGAGATGTTGCTGGTCCTACAGACAAACCTCCAACTGTCGCATCAGATTACACAGGTCAGATCATGGTGATTCAGCATCCAACCGCTATCACTGTAGGCTATACCCCAGTCATCCATGCACATACCGCACAGGTTGCCTGCAGGTTCGATAAGATTCTCCAGAAGCTAGACCAACGTAGTGGTCAAGTGATTGAGGAAAACCCAGACTTTGTCAAGAAAGGCGAGTCAATGATTGCAACTCTTGTACCCCTCAAGCCAATGTGCATTGAGACTTACAAGGAATTCCCACAACTCGGCAGATTCGCTGTCCGTGACATGGGTTTGACCGTTGCAGTTGGTGTAGTTACCAAATTGACTCCAAGGTAGTTCAATTAATACTAAGAACCGGGCTTAAACAGCCCGTGTTCATTTTTTCTTTTTATCATAATCATCTAATCCGACTGGCTAGAATCCATGTCTCCTTCAATTACTGATGGAATCTGCCGACGAAGATACATACATACGAATCCTGTAGTTAGACTGACAGCTAATACCCCGAATGATGGTCTAAGTACCCGGAAAAGCGCAGTTTCATCATTATACTCTGAAATTGGGAGTCTATTCATGAGATCTACAATCATTCCTATTATATTCAGAAGTATGAACACTACCAATAGAATCAAACTAGGCGGTTTAGCCTCATCTGATGAGGAATCATCTTGGTCACCCATTCTCCTCACCTCTCTAATAATCAGCAGCTCTTGAATACCGAATACAACTAGTGAAATGACCCAGATTACCCAACTTATGATGAATATCTCAATATCGCCTAATACCACTACAATCAACAAACCTGTTTCAAATAAGAGACCCCTAGATATTCAATTCGGTTTTTCCAACCTGTCTACTTATGTCAATATTCCTAAATGTGATGGTTGTTTAGTTTCATTATGCTTCTCGAAGAGATGACCACGGTAGATGTAAGAGAACATCTAAAGAAAGATCCGCTTGTGGTCATTCCAATAGGATCTACTGAGCAACATGGCCCTGCAAATCCACTAGGAACTGATTTTCTAATCGCACAATACGTTGCGCGAACAACATGTGAGAAGGTCAATGCTATTTGCGGTCCAACAATTCCTATTGCAGTTTCTGAACATCATAGTAGGTTTCCAGGTACAGTCTGGCTAAAACCTCGTCTTGTCGTAGAATTGATGACCGAGTACTCGCTAAACCTCTCAAGTCACGGTTTTAATCACATCATCTTTCTCAATGGACATGGAGGTAACATTGCAGCTCTACAGGAAGTAGCAAACTATCTCTATTATCATCACAAACTAAAAGCGGTGACATCCAATTGGTGGGATTTCGCAGATATGGACGCTGTTAAGGAGATGTTTCCCAATCATATCTTTGCACATGCTGAGGCTGTAGAAACCTCAGTAGGCTTAGCAGTTCATGAACATCTAATCAAATTAGATACACTGGAAAATGTGGAACCTGCAGAGAAATGGGGTAGGGACATCCTTGGAATTGGAATTCCATCTTATACTGATGATTTTTCAAAAGATGGGGTAGTCGGGAGTTTAGATGATATCAGTAAGGAATCAGGTGAGCGTATTCTAGAGACAGTTATCAAAAAATTCTCTGAATTCATCGTTGCATATCGCGAGTACTGAACTGTATTAGATGCGAAGAGTATTATCTGAGAGTGTTGAACAAAGCGTGGATGCATTACAATGATGGAGGACGGCCCAGACCGATATTATCCCGAAGAACAGACTTCAGAAGTCAACCCCCTACGATGGGTGATGTTCTTTGTGATTATGATTTTAGGGGCAATTGGAGTATTTGGTATAATCGCATTTTCCCCTACTGATACAGTGCTCTTCAATACTTTCATCTATCTCCCTATGTATGCATTCTTTCTTTATGCTACTTACAAATGGGCTAAAGGTGAGAGTATTGCACCAACCAACTTACAGGAGGACGACAGAATCCTTGATACAATGAAACATCATGCACTTACTGCTGAACGTGTGGGTGGTCTAGAGATGTATCGTTGTCCTGACTGTCAGAATTCTTTTGAACTTGTCAATGCCACCCCATTAAATGACAATGTAGTGTTGTGCCCATTTTGCAACACAAGATTATTCATCACGTAATATCACTGTCTTAGGACAACTTATCCTACGACATATCTTGAATCCTAGAAACAAGTATAAGTACTACACTCAATCGCGGGCTATAGATTCATTCTGATAGAAGGCGACAAATCCATGATGCTAGCAAATCAAATGTTCAAGCACAGAGTTCGTCTCTATACGCTAGCTGGAATTGTTGGCTTAATCTCAGGAATAACGGCCATTGTTTTCAGATTATTGATTCTCGGTACTAGTGTAATCTTTCTGACCATACCCCAAGTTCTTGGAATATGGGGCTGGGTTTTAGCTCCCACGTTAGGTGGATTATTCGTTGCAATTATAGTTGTAAGGTATGCTCCCGAGGCACGAGGTCATGGGGTTCCGGAAGTTATGGCATCTTACGCAACCCAAAGTGGTAAAATGAGAATTCGCGTTCCTATTTTAAAGAGCATAGCATCCGCATTAAGTATAGGATCCGGTGGATCCTGCGGTAGAGAGGGCCCCATAGCTCAGATTGGTGCTGGAACGGGGTCTACAATAGCTGAAGTTTTGAAATTGGATAAAAAACAGACCAAGACTCTTCTTGTATGTGGTCTTGCATCGGGAATTTCTGCTACCTTCAATTCGCCTCTTGGCGGTACACTATTTGGAATTGAAGTAATTGCTGGCGGAATTATAGGTTTCTCAATCATTCCCATAATTCTCTCTTCAGTCATTGCCACCGCAGTCACATATGCTTTTCTTGGCGCTGAAGTTTCTTTCCAAGCACCTCTTTTTATCTTGGGACATCCAATCGAACTAGTATTCTATCTCATTCTTGGGTTGTTATTTGGTTTTCTTAGTGTAATCTGGAGTAGGGGTTTTTACTTTATTGAAGATCTATTTGAAAGAATCAAGACATCAAAATATGCTCTTCCTGCTATCGGTGGATTAGCAACAGGTCTACTACTTGTATTAACAATTTACCTTGAAGGCATATTCTCCTATAATGGTGCTTTCAAACCAGGTGATCCTTATTATCCTGCTATTGCTGGTGTAGGTTATGCGTTCACCGATGCTACTCTATTAGGTACTGTTGGCATTGTAGCTTTAGGAGTGTTTGGATTTCTAAAAGCTCTTGCAACAGCATTTACACTAGGTTCCGGGGGGTCTGGAGGTATCTTTGCACCCACGTTGACAATGGGTGCTGCATTTGGTGGTGCCATTGGATTGATATTTGCAGCATTAATACCCTGGGCTGTTCCTCAACCCATGGCCTTTGCATTAGTGGGTATGGCAGCACTCTTTGCAGGCACCGCTCGAGCACCCATAACATGTGTAGTGATGCTAATGGAAATGACTCGAGATTATTCGATGATTCTCCCGCTGATGATAGCTGTTTCTGCATCATTCCTAGTGTCATCAGTGCTAGAGGAGGATGGCATCTACACAATGAAGCTCTCCCGTAGAGGAATAAAAATTAGACAAGGGACGCATATCGGAGCACTTCAAGAAGTCAGTTTATCAGAAATCATGACTCGAAATCCAACTACTTTGAGAACTGATATGACCCAAGCTGAAGTGCTGAAAATAATAGACACAACACAGCACACCAAATATCCTGTATTAGATGAAAACAATCAGGTAGTTGGGACACTGATTGCAGAGGATCTCTTTCACGATATTAGTCCTGATGATGTACAACCTTTAGTTGCAGATATGATGGAAACTGACTTTTTACACCTTTCAGAATCATGTAAAATGGATAGCGTATTACAAGCTATGATGGAAAAGGATGAAGGCCATGCTGTCATTGTGGATTCTAATCAACCCAATAAGATGATTGGCTTCGTTACAAAAGCTGATGTCTTACGGGCTTATGAAATAGCAATATTTAGACTCCAACAACAGGGAGTTGATATTGATGATATTAGCCCAGCTGACATTATTGATGTCCCATAAGCATCAATGGTTCTTTTCAGCATCAAAATCGATAGTCACAATTTGTGACTCCCTTCTGTGACCCTAACTTGTGGCTTTGCTATATATACTAAACCTGAGCAGTATCTCTTGTGAAATATCATGGCTCTAGCAAAAAATGAACAAACTTTGACCGAGAAGAAGAACACTAAGATGGCTCAGGTTTCATCAACTCGCGCTTTGGCTTATGCCTACATGACAGTCTTGAGGTAATCCTAATGGCCCTCGCTAAAGATACCAAGTCTTCGAAGCACAAGCCTCGTGTAGTGCTTTCTACTCGTGCAATCACTTATGCTTATTTTAAGCGGTGATCATCATGGTCGCCACCTCTCTTTCTCCTCCCCAAAATGAGAGTAGTCCTTATCGTAGACTCCTTGCAAACAGGGATTACTCTCGTCTCTGGTTTGGACAATTAGTATCAAACATAGGTACTGCAATCAGCTCCTTGGCACTACTCTTCTATGCTTATGCTCTGACAGGTTCTCCAATGGCTATGGCAATACTTGCAATAGCTCAAACTGCTCCTGTAGTTCTCTTTGCTGGTTTTGTTGGTGTGTACATCGATAGATGGAATAGGAAGACAATCATGGTAGCATCTGATCTTGTACGTGCTGTTCTTATCCTTCTGATTCCTCTCTCTGTGTACTTTCCATCAGTAATTCCTCAGATTTACTGGGTGTATCTACTTACATTCCTTTATGCAATCGCTAATGCATGGTTCTTTCCAGCAAGAAATGCATCGATTCCAAACATTGTGGATTCTGATGAGCTTGTATCTGCAAACTCGCTATCTCAAATGACTTTCCAAGTAGTTCAGCTCACAATACCCCCACTTGGAGGAGTACTGATTGCAATGCTTGCTCCTCAGTATTTTCTTGCCTTTGCAATCAATGCCTTCACATTCCTTCTCTCTGCTGGATCACTGTATACCATCAAGAGATCACTTATTCCGAAGGACATCATTGACAAGGAGTCTGTCACCAGACAGGTTGTTCAGGGTGCGAAATATGTCTCAAAGAATCCTATTCTAGTATACTTCTTTGTCTTTGCAATATTACTTGCATCCTCCTCTGGTATTCTCAATGCCCTCCTCTTACCTCACCTAGAGAATCAAGTTGGTATAACCGAGGCTGGTTTTGGGATCGTTCTTAGTATTGGTGCTGCAATGGGAACATTGGTTGCAATAATCATGGGCAAACGAGAGAAGCTTCCATACCCCCTCTATATTGTATCATTTGCTGGAATCATTGCAGGAGTAGGTGTGTTAATCTTCGCTGCAGCTACCACTCTGTGGGTAGTAATCATCTCATGGGCTCTGATCGGTTCGGTTGATGTCATGCTGAATATACCACTCAGTACACTCATGCAAGGTCTGGTGAAGGATAACTACCGAGGGCGAGTATTCGCTCTACTCAACGTAGTATTTACAGCATTGCAAGTACTGGGAATGGCCATCGGAGGTGTTTGGGCAGAAGTTGCAGGTTCCAGTGTGCCTCCCCTATTAGCTGCAGGTCTATTATTTGTCATCACATCCATACTCTCGGTATTCTATGTTGCTGGGAGAAAGCTGCATCAGCAGCTTGACATCATGCTGACAGACTCGGATGTTGCTAGAGATCATGAAAAAGAATCCGAGTCTTCAGAAGTCGTGATTGAAACAGCAGTTTAAAACGACTCAGGTGAGAGGGACTTAGCGGGTTCTCTCTCACCAACCTCTCTTTTATCAGATATTTAAAGATTAGAAATGAACTAAACAACAGAGGTGAAATCTAACAGCAGAGGAACAGAGTAAAATGGCGCTGAGGGAGAGATTTGAACTCTCGCGTGCAGAGCACACTGGATGTTTGCTGAACTGCTAAAGACGTTCAATAGCAATCCAGCTCCTTGCCAGGCTCGGATACCTCAGCGTGTTTGAGCGATGCAGACTCGGACAGGATTCTCTCATAAAGATTGTGACATGGTTTTACTCCTCAAAATTCAAATGCGATTAATGCATTAATGAATACTATCGAATTTCATTTAGTGTAATGAGGAGGAGTCTACACTGATTGATATTATGGGTACAGAAAGTCAACCAAATCCATTGTTTTTGGTCAAGCTGTTATCTTGGAAGAATCCGATTCTCATACAGAAATGTTTGTCTGTCAAGATCCAAGAAATATTGGTTGTTTCCTGATAGGATTATTCACCGAATCAACAATCTCTCATGAATCTGGATTTTCAAGGATGGATAATGATGTCACCAGACTTGAGAGAGTTCTCAGATTTGAGCCTGAATATATTGATACAAAACCGCTCATTATCGAGAAGTCAGACAACGATATCTTGTGTTGGACTTGGAATATCGCAAACCTTGGTTGGGAGTTTCTTGGACACATCAAATTGATTTCAAGACATAAAGGACGGATTGCACTTCTTGATGCTTTGAAAGTCACATCAGATTCTTTTGAAGGAATAAATCCCCCAGAAATTGCATACCCTCCTGATTTTGAAGAAAAAGCTTGGATGGTGATAAATAGATTTTACATATTGCGAAAACAGATAATTCCAGTTGAGATTTCTCTGAAACAGAAAGGAAGCGGCTGCATAATCTCTTTTACAGATTCTGAAAATTATACAACTATTCATGAGGTAGAGATAGAAAGTGTACCAGATGCCATTACCACACTAAGGGCCGGATATTTGTTTCAAACAACAATTGATAATTTTATGACTTGGAATGTATATCATGACATAGAATATGGTGATTTTGAAGCTCTAAAACCACTTGTGGAAACTAGTACAGCATTAAGAACAAGGACTAAAATTCCTTCCTTATTGCAGAATATGCTGGAACCTGAAGACGACAGAATCAAACTTGTTTTGACTCATGATGAATCAAATTGTCCAGTGGTAAAGAGGGGCATGAAGAAACACGATTCGTGTTGGATAATAATTAGTCATGAAGACAATATGTTAGACCTTTCAGATATTCCATCACCACTTAATGGTGAGCAAGTATATGCTACATTGGCTTCTGGTAAAATCTACTCGGGTTCCCAGAAATATTCGTTTGATCTTGAATTGATACCTGAATATGGTAATTCTGCCTTTTCTGTATTTCAAGAGGATAGATGGATATTGAGATTGTTGAGAGAGCAAGGCATGAATTTGATTGGAATGCCTGTTGGATCATTCATTGTTTCTAAAGAAGAAAAGTGGAAGGTTGTTGTTAATGTCGAAAAAACTCACCTGACATGGGTATTAATTTCTGAAACTACAGGTAGACAATATGGTGATGGATTAGTGCTAATTCAGTTCTCCACCTTGGATTCAATTGATGATATTGTTGAAGCTACAACTGAGCAGATATTGTCACACATGACTCAAGACGATTTAGTTGATTTTGAATTATTTCCAAATAAGCTGAGATCACTACTAACTAGCAAAGGTTTGAAGTAAAAAAGGCTGGGATACCTCAGCGTGTTTGAGCGATGCAGACTCGGATAGAATTCTCTCATAAAGATTGTGACAGGATACTGGTTCAGATATGAGATTCTGCTACACTCAACCAAAACTAAGGCTCTTCAGAATATTTAGTATTTCTCCTTTCTTCTAAACATAGTAAAATATAGGATTGATACGATTACCATACTATTGACAGGTATGAGAAGGGCCACTATGTTGGCATCTATTGGTATATCTCCAAAGTATACATACCTAGGATTTGTAAAATCTATCAAATTGCCATCGTATGCATCCCGTGGAAATTCTAATGGCTCCTGTGTTAGATTAAAATTAGCATATTTCAATACCCACCCTAACTGAAATCTTAAAGAATATTCATCTGGTTCTTGACCTAAATATAGCATTCTTAGATTCGCTCCCATATATTGATAATTCTCTTCGATAGACTTTTCATCACTTGAAATATAGCTGCGCACAAGATCCGGATTTATTACATTTGTTACATCTATCTCTGGTATCTCTATGCACCTGTATTCAAAATTAATGATGTAACCTGTTAGTGCATCTAAGTAAACAGTCACTCCCTGAAACATCTCATCAGGTGCTATTGAATTTCTTTCATATGCTATTTCGATTTTATACATGCTTGGATTGTTTTCATTTGGATAAGGGATTATCTCAATCACACGCATGTTTACATGTAAGGTATACCCTTTTTCCTTGAGAAAGTCTGCAAATACAGTTTTAATCTGATCTTCATCCGCCGGCAATTGATTTTCATTTATGTAATTTTGTCTTAATTCCACCGGCCATATATCCAATCCATTTTCGAAACGAGGTATATAGACAGCTACCTTCTTACTTATCGGATTGATTCCAACAAGAACACCATTAGGATTTGATTGATTCTTGCCTATGAACCTGAGATATACCAAAGGTGGTCCAACTGACGTATTGAAATAATGTGGAGTGGGTTCCAGAAAAGAAAACAACGTGTCACCGATGAAGTCACGAGCAATTGAATATAACTCGCTGTTGTTAAGTTTCATTAGGCGTACAAAAGAAACTGAGAAAAGAGAAGGATTTGTATTACTTCTATTGAAAACTCCCTTGTATATCACTGGATCTATTGCTTCACTTGTGATATTAGAGAATTCTGTTTCTTGAATCGGAGTACCACTGGAAATAATCTGATCTTCTCGGGCGCGTGTTAAATTAAATGCAACTGTTGGTATTGAGAATCCCGCAACACCAATCAATATAACTAAAATAACTGATTGAAGTAATCTCAATTTCTTTGATTCTATCATTACCTTTCATATTATACATTCCTAATAACTATATTATTCTACGTCTAGAGCTTCCCATTCAAATAACCACATATTCTTTACATAATGAAGCTCAAATAATAGAGCTTAATCATAAAGCGGCTGTGATTTCCACATCACCAAAGTTTCATAAAATGTAATACAACATGCAATTAACAAAGTGATGAGCAATACAATATTGGATGGGTCCAAGCGTAATCCGAATATCAAGAGAAACCCGACAATCTCTGATAGAAAAAATACGAAATAGATTAAATAGCGTGGTAGAATTAACCCTCGTCGTCCTATGAAGAATCGAAGAATTCCGACACGTACTTCTTTTGAAACATAGTATCCTCCATGAGGATTCATTTTCACTAGATCTAAATCCTTCAATTTATCAAGATGATGCAAAGCTAAACTTGCGCTTGATAGTCGTGCTTTTCGCTGAATATCTCTTAGACTTAGCTGATTTCTCTCTTTGAGAAGGACATAATATACTTTTAATGTAGTCCCACTCAATTTCTTCTCAAGCGATTTTCTATCAATCCAATCATCATCCATTTTATACCACTCAATTTCCTGATATACACTAATCTATGAAATCAGACATTGATTCGGAATTTCATTTTCAATTATCTTTTCCTCTCTATTTTAATCCTACATATGTCAAAGCGGTTTGAGATTTAGAATTTTACACCCAAGGTGGATCTCTTAGAGCCCAATAATACTGACAGCACCAAGGACTCTCTTTGATATTTTGAGGATTCTCAGGATGATGACTATCCATACAGCATTCAGGATTACTACAATAAACCTCATATCCTTGGCTATTCAATATCAAGATGCCTGTGTTATGGTTAAATTCATGAAGGAATGCCGTTCTTCTATAAGCAAGAATCGAAGGATTCCCAGTTATTTCTGATTGATATTTACATGCATCTTCGAAAATACAGAATCCTAATCTTTCTCCTACTCCATACATTCCCAAGACTGCATATCCAGAATCTAAATATTTCCTAGTACCTATCAGGCACCATTGCCATGGGTCATAATCATGAGTGAAATATTGATTGCGAAGATTGCTGAAATCTCCATTACTTATAGCACCATCATAAGGGATAAAATCATTATCGATATCATAATCGAATCTAGTGAATCCTCGAAGAATGTGATATGTGCGAGTATAATCTATCATATTCCTGATTTTTGATTTTGTAAGAATATATCCACTATTTCCAATCTTTTGCATTCTATCGACTTCAAGCTGTTGAACTCGATATGTAACATGATTAAAATTAATCCTCTTTCCATAATATGTATTAGACCCAACAAGTTCCAAACCAAGAACAAATGCTGTTCCGTCAGATGGTTCATAGCTAAGGCTTTCTTCATATGACCCTGGACTTGTGACTGTAAATTTGTAGTTTCCATTAACATATACCTTTAAATTTCGTGAGTATGGATCATTATCATTTTCAGTCCAGAGATCTATTATTGTTGATGTACCTCCTTTTACTTCATACTCTAATAGTGAATTATCTTCTTGTGGGAAATATTCCCAAAATGCTAGAATTGGATTACCTGAAGCTGGCCACTGACTCTCAAAAGGTTGAATATATGTCAGCTTCCATGCATGATCTTTATGCGCTCCCCAGCTAATTTCAAGTTCGATTTCGTGTTCACCTGCCCCTACTCCCCATACAGTGACAGCACTATGAAAACCAGAATTACTTCCTTGAGGAAAAATTTCACTGCTATATACCTCATTTCCATCAAAATAGACATAAAACATCCTTGAGTAGATAGTTTCCTGATCAGGTTCGATATCTATGAATATATCTAATGCCCAAACGTATGCTGGAAGGTCAATAAGAAAGGCAAGAACTGATTGGCCCTTAAAAGGAAACCAGTGTCCATTTTTCGCTGGTGATTGAAGTTCTTGGCGTCGCCATTCCGATGGAGTATATGGATTTCCCTCATCTGTTCCTGTAGGACTAGAAAGTAGTTGAAAATCCAAATCCGTTTCTGTTGTTTTGTTATTGTCTTCACTAACAAAGGCAGAATACTCACTTCTATCAATTCCTTCTGGATTTGGGATGTTTAGGGAGTTTGATATTATTTCACTCTCAGAAGGCAATTCTTTTAGCCATTCTGCAGACATAAAATACGTTTCAGGTGAAAAAATGTCATTGTTCAATTCAGATTGTAATATATCTTGTGAATATATTGCACCATCATTTCCACCCATCATCATATATTTTGTATTCTCACTCTGAAAAGATGGTGTTGGAAATATCAAAATTCCCACTAACACAATAAGAAGAATGCATTGTACATGCACTATTTTGACCTTCATTCAAACTTTCCCTCTCAAAACAATTAGAATATCTTCTATTGGTTTGTGATTTTATCATTCAATTACTTAATAAATTTAATTGAAAAAAACTGATAGGATACCTCAGCATGTTTGAACGATGCAGATTCGGACTTCATGTTCTCATAAAGATTGTGACGTGGAGATATTGATTGGTCATTTCCTATAGACACGAAATACAACATTTGTGTTTGGTATCAATAATACCAAACAAAACCACATCTACTACATATCAAAATCTTCGAACTCTTCCAATGGATCTATCCCCTCGAGGTCCTCTCCTTCTTCTCGAAGTCTGAAAATCGCCATTTCATATGCCTTGAGTACGTCTGCCTTTGTGATGAAACCAATCATCTTATCTGGGTATCTCGGGTCGACCACAACAGCATGGCCTTCATCTCTTTCAAGCATAGCATGTAGGACGCTGTCCATCGAATCATCTGGTTTGAGATGCAGGAAATCTCGTTTCATGAGGTCCCCTACAACATATTCACAGTCTTCATCTTCACAGAATAAATCCTCAGTAATCAGAGTGCCAACTACCTTCCCATCAGCATCCACCACAGGAAACTTGGTGTGCTGTGTAATATCAACGATCTTCAAGACCTGATTCTTAGTCATTTCAGGGTTTAATACTGTAGGTGTCGAAGTCATAACTTGAGATGCTTTCGCTTCTTTCAATGCACCAATATAGGCTCCCCGACGTATCTTAACCCCTCTTCGTGATAGTTTGAGGGTATATATGCTCTCTTCCTCAATTGATGCAGAGATCAGGTAGGAAGTAGAAACAGCAATCATTAGGGGAAGTATTAAGGAGTAGTCTTTGGTCATCTCCATTACCATTACAATACAAGTGATTGGTGCTCTACCAGAACCTGCAAATAATGCTGCCATTCCAACGATAGCAAAAGACATTGGCTGAGGTACAATTCCAGGAAAAAGAATCGAGAAGGTCAATCCAAACGCTCCACCTAGGGCAGTCCCTATATACAGTGTTGGAGCAAAGACACCACCAGATCCACCAGAACCAAGAGTGAATGCTGTGGCAAATGCCTTCAATATACCAAAAACGATGAGTGCAATTAGAGCTACATTGCCTAACAATACTGAATCTATGAATGAATATCCAACTCCCATAATTGCTGGAACATAAGGCTCATACAGACCGAACTCACCAGCGTATGCAAAAGTACTCTCTAGCATTATGACAACAATCGCAAGACCACCAATCATTAATCCTCCAATCGCTGGGAGTAGATATCCGGATATCTTGATTCGTTCGAAGATATCCTCTATCTTGTAAAAACCTCTAGTCCAGATCACACTTACAAGACCTAACAATAGGCCTAATCCCAGATACAACAGAAGCTCAAAGTAGTTGTTTAAAACAAAAGATGTTTCTAGAAATGATGTCTGCGGACCCAGAAAGACATTAGCAACAGCTGTTGCTAGAACAGATGCGAGAATGACAGGGACTATTGAGAAACCTGCAAGACCCCCTGCAATTACTTCTACTCCAAACAGTGTCCCTCCAAGAGGAGCATTGAATGTAGCTGCAATACCAGATGAAACCCCACAGACAACCATCGTTTTGGTCAGTCGACTATTGAGATTCAATAATTGCGCAATGCTTGATCCCACACCTCCACCTATCTGAGCGATTGGTCCTTCTCGACCACACGATCCTCCGGATCCTATACAGATTGCAGATGCAAGGCTTTTCAAAATTGGGACCCGCATTCGTATACGCCCCCTTTTCATTGCATATGCATCCATAATCTCAGGTACACCATGCCCTTTTGCCTCAGGGGCATACCTCATCACTATAAAGGCAACCATCAACCCTCCTAAAACAGGAATGATGACCCACCCTATAGGTCCCCAATTCTGTGGAATAAAGACAAAGATCGTACTGATTCCAATAATCAACCATCTAAAACCTACAGCCACAAATCCTGATACAATACCTATAATTGCTCCAAGTGAATAGATTCTTACTTCTTGTTTCATTATCTGTCTTCTTAACATGAGATATGTCACATCTATTCACTATGCACCTAGATTAGTGACCAATAAACATAGCATGCTACTAACGAAGGGTTATAGCAAAACAACACTTTTGAATGGTTCTTAAAGCTTCTTACAACGAATGAATGGAAAAAGGTGCAACGGCTCTCACAGTATCGGATGTCCATTCCTACTGAGCTAAATCGAAGCTTTTCTCAAAGCAGCTACCTCTGGGGCTCCACCACTCCGCCTTAGTGCCTTAGTGACGACCTCGAAGGCATAAATCCTCCTGATATAGGATATCCGTCTGACTTAGAACAGAGAGATTGGATATCCGTGAAACGATTTTACAGCTTACGGAAACATGAAATCCCTGTTAAAGTTTCATTAGAAGAAGTGAATGAACAGTGTAAAATTGCCTTTTCAGATTCTCAAGAAGAAACGACAATTCGTGAAATAAGTGTGAGGTGCACATCAGATGCCATATCTATTCTTAGAAGTGGTTACTCATTACAATCTAGTATTGATAAAAGCATGACATGGAATTCATATCATGATGTTGATTATGGTGATTTTGACTCATTGAAACCATTTGTTGAAACAGATTCTGCAGTGAGAACAAAAACTAGGATTCCCGTTCTCTTATGTGATTTATTGGATTCTGAACAAGAACATCTGGAACTTGTACTGACACATGATGAAGCAAATTGTCCTGTAATGAAAGACGGTTTTTTGGACATGGGTCGTGCTGGAGAGTAATCCCCGATTCAGATATTGTGATGGATATGAAGGATATGTTTCCTCCAATGACAGGAGAAGAAGTATATGCACTTCTATCATCAGGAGTGATTTACTTGGAAAGTCGAAATTATGTATTTGAGCTGAATTTAATACCTGATTATGAGAGTCCATAATCATGTGGATGCAAACAACGGGTGGATAGTGGGCGATGAAGTCCCAATCATGTATACACCCGATGGTGGACTGAGCTGGTATGAACAGAGCACCTCTGAAGGTGTTTATTATCGACTATATGCAGTAGACTTTGTGGATCAGACTCATGGATGGGCTGTTGGATCAGGTGGATACATCCTTCGTACAACCAGAGGAAATTCTACTGATATGCGGCTATGGACTGGCATGAATGATCCTATCTTCTTATCTATCATTGGTGGTCTAACAGGGGTTGCAGTGGTCGTAGTCATCACACTCTGGATCATACGAAGCAGAATTGGGTCTAAGCAAAGAAGTCAACAAGGTCTTGATTTGTAGAATGTCTCTGTAACGTGATAAACCGCCTCCTAGGCTGCTTCAGTATGTTTGAACGATACAGACAACTCAGAACAGAAGTACAAATCAGAAGCAGATTTTTTGTGTGTAACTAAACACAACAACCGTTATACAATGCAATAACTATGATTATTGTGTATCAATGGAGGAATGGGAATTTGAATCATTCCAAAAGCTCAATAATTTTTTTCTTAGCAATTTTACTCTCTCTAAATCTAATCAATACATCAATGATGGGTGTACCTGTGAGGGCGGATATTTTCTTCTATGATGACACCAATGTAATGGGAATCGTCACATCAAATCCAAACATCAGCATGCCCGAAGCGTATGTCTATGTAGATGCGGTAGTCACATCCAACTGGGACTACGACTTTGAAATCAATTGCTCTTACATGGTAAGAAGTAATAACACTTGTAATGAAACGATAGCATTCGTTTATCCATGGTACACTTCAGATGACTATGTGAGTACGGAAATAGGTCCAATTCTTGGTGAATATAACATCTCTATTGATAGTGTTCCTGTATATCATGAAACCAAAACATGGAATGAGATACCTTCTGAGATACAGGATGCTTTCAGTTGGCACAACGATGCGTTCACTTTCGAGATTTTCAACATAACTCTCGAAGGAAATAGAACCTCTGAGATTCAAATCTTTGGTGAATTTGAATACTCAACGATTTATAACCTATTTTATTTCTTTTACATGGTCGAAACTGCAAGATGGTGGGCAGGAAATACAAGAGAAATCGTTGTAATGGACATAGATGTACAAACAACCATTGAGTCGATTCATTTTATACCTGATTCCTTCTTATCACAGTCCATTAATGGTAGTAGACACATTGGAGAATGGAATTTTACTATAGATGAATTTCCATCCGATACAGCAACAGCATTCTATGTAATTCAATATATTCCTCCATTTCCGTATTCGACTACCAGTACACCAGAAACCTCCTTCAACACAACAACAACCTTGGTGACAACTTCTTCGACTCCAACCACATCTTCCTCAGTGGTAACTACTTCAACTTCACCTGCAATGGACAATGCAAATCTTGTATTCACTATAGGAATAATTAGCGGTAGTGCAATAGTTCTGATTGCAGCTGTTGTTTATCTTCTCAGAAAACGTTGAAGCGAAATCTAAAACTATTAAGAAGGCTTGGATACCTCAGCTTACTGATTTGCGGATTTCTTTTTTCTCTTAAACATTGTCGTGGGGATTTGATAAAAGAGGTGCAGCGGCTCTCACAGTATCGGATGTCCATTCCTACTGAGCTAAATCGAAGCTTTTCTCAAAGCAGCTACCTCTGGGGCTCCACCACTCCGCCTTAGTGCTGTTCCCGCCAGGGCCTGACACGGTTCGACGGTTTAAGACAATCCCAGCAGACCTTCGACTGCTGCTATGTTCGTGACAGACTCCAGAGACTGCCTATCATAGTCCGGCAACGAAACCCAGCAGGGCCGGTTTCATTCTCCACGGAGTTAACTGACGCCATTATTGCCTTTATGGATAACAGCCGCGGCAAACGGCCCGTCCTTCCCGCTGCAATTCGACTTTTTATCGTGTCTGCCTAAAAAGATTGTCAATCAACAACATAAATACAGAACATGGCAAAAACCTATACGAATGCCCCAGCTTCTCGTTTTATCTGAGTCAGTTCTTCAAGAACTTCAATTTCGGATTGTGTGAGATCCTCTCTGAATTTGGTCCTAGCAGCGATAATGTGAGAGTCTGGCATATCCACGTAGAGCACATCATCTTCCTTCACTTGTCGCCCAATAGTAGGTCCTCTGACTGATATTGCGACTTCCATCCCTGCAGTTGCTTCATTGATAGTTACACTTCTATCCTGAATCTGAAGAATGGTTCCTATTCTCTTTCCTTGCAATGTCATCAATGGAACTCTGGGTCTAATAATCCCGTGCACTTTAACACCAAACACAGCTGGATTATTACGTCTGAATATATATTCGGGAATGATTTCCACTTTTCCGGGTCTTATTATTGATCCCAATGATGATGCTTTTGCCTGTTCTCTCTTGACAATCAACCACGCATTATAATCATCATACAGCCTGTAAATGACCTCATTCATGAAGAGTTCTACTCCCTCTTCAGCAGCAAGGTCCTCAATCTCTGGTGCAACTTTCACATTGAAGCCCAATACAACCGCATTGAGAATGTCTGTATCTCCTGCTGCTTTAGCCTCAAGGATATCTCGACGTACGACTGGGCCAACATCAGCTACGCGAACAGGAACCTTTCGTTCCTGGAGAAATTGGGTTACTGCTTCTAAAGAGCCCAATGTATCAGTCTTAAGAACAATTCCTGACGAGTCTCTCTGAATTCGAATCGCTCCTACTTCGGCTCTGACCTTTTCCTCGATTTCCGCTAATTTTTCAAGATTTGATACAGCATAGACTGGAGCTCCTGCAACTACTCCCTCAATGTCTGGTGCAACAATCTTGACCCCTGCAGCTGCATGTACCTCAGACACGTGGGTGAACTTCTCCTTTGGGTCTCTAATCTCGTCAAGTTCTTTTGGTAGAAGGAGCGCTCTGATTTTAGCTACAATTACTTTGTCAAGACCTCCAACAACAATTGTGTCACTCTTTTTCAGTATACCTTCGTAAATAATGGTATCAAGGGTCAGTCCCAGACCTGTTTCTTCTCTCACTTCAAGTATTGCACCACGTGCAGGACCAGAAGACACCTTGAGCCGATCTTTCATATACTGTTGTGTTAAACCTGAAAGAACTGTCAATAATTCCGGAATACCCTCTCCTGTTTTTGCGCTCGTTGGTACTATCGCAATGTTTTTGGTGAAATTTGTGACCCTATCAAATCGTTCTGCCATGATGTTATTAGCAGATAAAGCACCAACTATCTCGTACAATCTTCTATCTAGTTCTGTTTGAGTTGACATACCTTGTGCTTTAATTGATTGGAGTAGATTCATACCAGGTTTCAACCTCCATCCAGGAACCTTATCCAGCTTGTTTGCAGCAATAATGAAAGGAGTCTTTCCAGATCGGAGTATCTTGAGTGACTCATAGGTCTGTGTCAAAGCTCCTTCATTAATATCTACTACAAGTATCGCAATATCTGCGATTGCACCCCCCCGTCTTCTAAGATTCAAATATGCTTCATGCCCAGGTGTATCTATAAACAATAGGCCTTCAATACTTAGTTTAGCACCCATGGTTTCTAAGAGTGGACCACAGATTTTCTTGATAGTTTCAGTCGGAAAATAGGAGGCACCAATATGCTGAGTTATACCTGCAGCCTCTCGTGACTGCACAGCGGTACCTCGCATTTTGTCCAAGAGAGAAGTCTTTCCGTGATCAATGTGACCGAGAACCGTTACAATTGGTGAGCGTAATTTTCCGGTTTCTGCTTCTGGCTTAGACATTAGAGGCACCTCGCAAAACGACTGGCCGCGTGACGACAATTAGAACATAAGAAACTGTCGTTACATCCCTCTTCACAAGGCTAATATTAATGTCATCAATTTCTCACTATGTTATTGGCATAATCATCTATGAAAGGTGAGATTAGTGGAACAATCATTAGTGATAATAAAACCAGACGGGACTGTAAGAAGACGCATTGGTGCACTTGTTATTGAAGCACTACTTGACCGAGGCTACAAGGTTCGTGCATTCAAGGAGATGAAGGTACCAAGGGAGGTAGCCAAGCTCCATTATGCAGTACACAAGGAGAAACCATTCTTTCCATGGCTTGTGGATTTCATATCATCAGGTCGAGTTCTTGTTTTGATTCTTGAGGGCGATAATGTCATTCAAGGAGTGAGAGACGCATTAGGCGCAACCTTCGTTCAGAAGGCTGACTCTACATCATTGAGAGGCAAATTTGGAATCTGGGCAGGAATTAATATTGCACATGCATCAGACGCTCCTGAAACTGCTGCTATTGAGATAACACTCTGGACTAATGAAGGTGGAGTTTCTGAATCAGAATCTGCTGATGCAAAGGCTCATGAATATATCAAGAAGTATAAGATTGGTGATGCAGATTATACCATGCAGATTCGTGAGGTTGTGAAATCTGCTATTGATTCTAAGGACACATCCCCTGAAGTACTCATCTCACTTGAAGAGCTGTTCGGAAAGGATGCGGACGGTATCGAAAAGGATGGAATCAAGGCACTTGCTGTCGCCATTTTTGATTTCATCAAAGAAGAAGTAGAAAAAGTATAGGGAGTGATTCATGGTGGCACAACGTGCCACCCTTCACTCTGTTATATTTACATTGATAAAATGACGAGTCTTTATCGGGGTTTACCACCCTTCTGAAAGCCTTGAGTCCATTTGGTCTGTCTAGGCTTCATTCTACGCTTGACTTGTGCAGTCTTGCACTTGTTGGAACAGAACCACATAACTGACCCGTCTTTTGTTCGTACAAAAGCTGAGCCCGTACCGGGTTCGATATCCTTCCCGCAGAAATCGCATTTCTGTGTTCCAACCATTACTCTAGCGCCTCCTCATCTTTCTTGCTTCTCTTTCAGTTTCACGAAGAATGAGAATGTCCCCCATTCTTACGGGTCCCTTTACATTACGCGTAAGGACACGACCTTTATCCCTACCATCGAGTATCTTAACTCGTACTTGGGTAATCTCTCCAGTGACACCAGTTCTGCCCAGAAGTTGAATTACTTCTGCAGGGATTGATGGTGTCTTTGAGTCATCCTCTTTACTCATGGATATTCATCACCTAGAGGGATTTTCTATGCACGTAGAGCGCCAATCTTCTCGACAATATCTGATACGAGATCCTTCGCTTTACCTTCGACAATTATCGCAACTGCAGCTGTTGGTCGTTCGATACCAACTGATGCACCCAAATCCTTCTTATGAGGTACGAAGATGTAAGGGGCTTTCTTATCGTCACATAGACCGGGTAGGTACATAATAATCTCTTGAGGCTCAACGTCTTCAGCTACTACAACAAGCTTCGCTATTCCACGCTCGATTGATTTAGTAGCCTCATTGATACCCTTCTTGATTCGACCGGTGTCCTTCGCAATTTCGAGAGCATCTAAGGCCTTCTTCTGAAGTTCCTCAGTAGCATCCCAATCGACAAATGATGGTTTTGGCATTTCTGTTTACCTCTGTTCTCACTTCATTGGTATGAATACAGATTGAGCTACCCACATTATCTGGATAGTTATTGGGCGGCACTTCTTTGGTTCTTTTAAAACTGTCGAAGCATCTATAGATGAATCAATATCCAAGGTCTTGGAGTCCTCGAACTATATCACTATCATCAAGTTTCAGATGCCTGAGCACAGAGTACCTATTCCTTCGTTCCATTATCTTTAATGCATGATGGACATCATCTATGAACAATTCTTGGCTCACATTCAATTCATCAAAGGTCATGGGGAATCCCCGTTTTCTCATGAAATCTTGTATGAACTCAGATTTGTACTTGGAATAGCCTACCTCCTCCAGATACTTCACACATAGAGGTGTAGCAAAAGCAACCTGAATGCCATGAAGATTTTCTAATCTTCGGTCCATTGCATGTGAAATTGCATGTTCTGTTCCAGAACATGGTCTTGAGCTACCAAATTGACACATAGCCTCCCCAGCATCGATTTCTGCTCTGACAAGAGTTACGAGGCTATAATCAGTCAAGATAGTATCTAATGTTTTGGCTAATGTTGAATAGATGTCCTCATTAAATGCCTCTTCATTGTGCTCATGTGCTAAACGCCATTCTGCAAGACTTGATGCTTTACTAATAATATCACCGAGTCCTGCCATTTCCAATTTCGATGGAGCCTTTGACATTATGGAGAGATCTGCAAGGACAGCTATAGGTTTCTTACACAACTCTGAATATCTGTAGCCATCATGTGTTACTGATGCAACATCACTCGCAATACCATCATGGGATGCAGCAGTTGGAATCGATACCCACTCAAGTCCTGATTCCCTGGCGAGAAGTTTTGCCGCATCGATGCTACGACCTCCACCAAAACCAATTATGATATCTGCGTCCTTAAATTCAGATACATTGATTTCAGCACCTCTGCTTGCTCCAAATATAACACGTCCATCATATGGGTCTGTTGATATCACCTGATTAAACTGAGGTAACCTCAACCAATTATGCTCACGACCTATCACAGAAGCGATGACCTCATGATATTGAGCATAAATCAAGTCATCTGTTACAATCAGTACATGCTTAAACTTCTTGAGAAGATCAGTAAGTTTTTGGATTGCCCCTTCTGCAATAATAACATTGTTTGATGAATTAGGGGACATTATGATATACTCCTTTAGGGTACGAATTCACCGGTTAGTATACACATCTAAACTCTTCGAATTCCACTTACTTACGTTTAGTGGTCTGTATATACCTTGGGACTTAGCGTTATTCTGGTAATACTCTAGCTATTATGCTCTTGAAACAAGACCTGACATGACCACCTAATGAGGAAAGCCAATATGACTCAATATGTCAAAGTCGCATTACTTGGTTCTGGTTATGCGGGTAAATCCACTCTGATTCGTCTGCTCACTGATAATGTATCAAAGATAAAGACGCATCATCAACCCTACAAACCAACAGTTGGAATGGACTGTGGAACCATTACATTGGACACGACAACTAAAATTTCACTTGTGGAAATGGGTGGTCAGACACATTTTGAGTTCTTGTGGCCTGATTTGATTCGAGGCAGCAGAATGGTAGTTGTAATCACAGAGAGTTCACCAAAAGCGGTTCTAAAAACTCGTCAGCTCCTTGAGAAATATAAGACCTATCTTGATGATAAACAGGTGATTGCGATAGCCAACAAACAAGATATTCCTGGCTCGATGAAACCAGAGTCTGTACAAGATCTGTTAGGTATTCCTACTTATGGAATGGTAGCAATTGATCCAAAGCAAAGAGTGAATGGATACAGACTTATTGTGAATGGTCTTCGCGAATTAATTCAAGTAGCAGCTTGAGTAATTTAGACGCTGTTTCGTAACTCTTTTATGCAATCCACGATGTGACTCTGATGCCTAGGACACGGGCGCGTGAGCTGTAAGTAGCAATTGTCTTTCAGCGAGTCCGTCCGGGAACAGTGTCTTTTGGGTAATATCAACTGTCCATATGGTCAGGTGACAAAATGGAGATTACAATAATTCACAAGACCGAGGCTGATATACACTTCTTGGTCGAAGGTGTAGATGCTGCATTCGCAAATGCGCTTCGAAGGACTATGTTAGTCCATCTACCGTCAATGGCTATAGATGAAGTGCTTGTCATTGAGAATACAAGCGTCATGTATGATGAAATCCTAGCACACAGGTTAGGACTAGTACCTTTGACCACTGACCTAGAATCGTATAATCTTCCCGAGGAATGTGAATGCGAGGGTAAGGGATGTAGCCTCTGCCAAGTTACACTCACATTAGAGATAGAGGCCGGAGATGAAGACTTGACAGTCTATACTCGCGACCTATCACCACAGGATCCAAACGTGGTTCCCGCATCTGGTGACATACCCTTGGTAAAACTAGCCCCACATCAACATCTCATTATCGAAGCATATGCTCGACTTGGTACTGGCAGCGAGAATGCCAAGTTCCAACCCGTAGCCACGGTGGCATACAAGAATGTACCAGTTGTTACAATTGATAAATCAAAGTGCAATCTCTGTGGTGACTGTGTTGAAGTTTGCCCCAAGAATATCCTGAAAATTGATGGTGATACAATCTCCACTCAAAACACACTAGACTGCAGTCTCTGTGAAATCTGCGTCAAGTCATGCGAACCCGGAGCGATAACAATTGATTCCAAGAGAGACACCTTCCTATTCAAAGTGGAATCCTCTGGTGCTTTGAAGCCTGAGGAAATTGTAGAGAAAGCAGCTGAGGTACTTAAAGAGCGAATCCGCATAGCATTGGATTTCGCTAACGAGTTGTGAGGTGTCAAAAGATGGTAAAATCTGGACCAACTGATCCAAATACACGTGCATTAGTCAACGCACTGAAAAAGGCGTCCACAAAATACAATATAGGAATCTGGAAACGAGTGGCTGAACTTATTGTTCGTCCTGCTAGGAACCGTGCAGCAGTAAATGTGGGAAAAATAGGCCGCCACACAAATGATGGCGATATAGTAATCGTCCCTGGAAAAGTATTAGGTTCTGGGGTTCTTCCACATAAGGTTACAGTAGCAGCACTTAATGCATCCACAACTGCCAGATCTATTATTGTCGCATCCGGTGGAACACTGATTACAATTAATGAGCTTTTGAACAATCATCCAAAGGGTACAGGTGTTATGATAATCACTTGAAGGTGAAAAAGATGAGTGAAAAGAAAATACAGGTCTTCGATGCAGAAAACATGGTCGTAGGTAGACTAGGCTCCAAGGTAGCGAAGGCTGCTTTACTAGGGAAGCAAATAGTCATTCTGAACTGCGAAAAAGCCATCATCACAGGTGATCGAAGAACCGTGATCGATGCCTTCAAGGAGACACACAAAATACGAACTTCCTACAATCCCAGAAGGGGTCCATTTCATGAACGCCGTCCGGATAAGATGGTACGAAAGATGCTACGGGGAATGTTACCGTGGCCTACTCCAAGAGGTAAAGCCGCATACAAACGAATCTATTGCTATATTGGTATCCCGGAAAAATATGCAGATTCCGAGAAAATAATTCTGGAGAAATCTAAATACCGAAGTCTATCTGGGAAGTATATTACAGTACAAGAATTGAGTCAAGAGCTCGGCTGGAGAAACCCGGAGGTTGCATAAAGTGCGTGTCATTGTTAGTGTAGGTAAACGTAAGACAAGCCTTGCTAAGGCCACATTGAAATCCGGGTCCGGAAAGATACGAATCAATGGTAGTCCACTTGAAATTCTTCAGCCAGAAATGGCAAAGATGAGGATTATGGAGCCTCTAATAATATTCGGAAATAATTGGAAAAGGTACGATATTAGAGTCCGAGTAAAAGGAGGAGGTTTCATGAGCCAAGCTGATGCAGTAAGAATGGCCATAGCAACTGGTCTCGTTCAAATGAGTCAGGACTATGAAGCTCGTTCTAGGATGATTGAACATGACCGAACAATGCTGGTTGGAGACCCACGACGTACGGAACCAAAGAAGTTTGGTGGGCCCTCAGCACGTTCCCGATATCAGAAATCATACAGGTAGGTCGATGAGAAGATGATTATTCCTATACGATGTTTCACATGTGGAAAAGTAGTAGCTGACAAATTCGAACCGTTCAAGCGACGCGTTAAACAGGGCGAAGACCCCGCAGCAGTCTTGGATGATTTGGGGCTAAATAGATATTGCTGTCGCCGAATGTTGTTATCTCATATTGATATCATTGATAGCTTCATGGCTTTTGCTTCTACTGAAGAGCTAACGGAGGTTAAGTAATGTTAGGTGATAGTGAAATCGCAGAAGTAGACCTATTGACCCCAATGGACAAATATCTAGCAGCAGGTTGTCACATAGGCACTCAAGTTAAGACGCAGGACATGGAGCCCTTCGTGTATAGGCAACGACCCATTGGTCTCTATGTGTTAGATGTAAGAAAAACTGATGAACGCATCAGAACAGCTGGTAAATTCATCGCCAGATTTGATCCTCAGAAGATAGTTGCTATCTCAGGGCGTGTATATGGAAAGAGACCTGTGTTCTCCTTTGCACACTATACTGGCTTTCATGCATTCACTGATCGATTTGTTCCTGGGACCCTTACCAATCCCAATATTGCTGGGCCTCGTATCTATATTGAGCCAGAACTAGTGATTTTGACAGACCCTCGGACAGATCAACAGGCTTTATCTGAGGCGGCAAGAATCGGTGTTCCAGTCATAGCGCTTTGTGATACAGACAACGTCACAACAAACGTTGACCTTGTCATTCCTTCAAACAATAGAGGTAGAAAGGCTCTTGCACTTGTCTATTTTCTTCTAACCAGACAAGTTCTCAGAGAACGTGGCGAGATACCACTAGATGCTGAAGCAGCTTTCACACCTGAAGATTTTGAACCACAAATTCAACGTTTTTGATTTATTCAATAATGGATATGACGCCTTTATCGGCGTCAACTTCCACTTTTTGTCCATTCTCAAGTTTTTCTATATCAATTCTATCAATAGTTGGAATCTCACTGATTATACTTCCCACTGCAACAACAGGGTCTGTTTCTTTGTTGATGATTGCCAAGGGTGCTTTTCCAGCTTTCCTAAGTGCATAGAGCACATATGAGCCAACCGTGGAGCCCTTACCCGTCGGGAAGACCAGTATTTTTCCTGCAATTGATTTTCCTTCCAATTCGTGTCCTTTTTCGACAATCTCTCCTGTATCTGGATCACAGCCCCCATAGAATGAGATGTCATGTGATGTAATTAGAATTTCACCTACTACCTTTCCTTTGTAGATTTTTCTGCCCTTCAGATTCATGTTGTTGCCTCCTTGATACATTGTTCTATAGTTCGAATCTCTGTCTTGAAAGAGTTTTTCCCTCTTGCATAGAAACATGCTTTTGCTGAATCTGTCATAAGCCCCTTAAATCGTCCCTTGAGTGGTGCTACTGCACAACATGCATCACTGACTAGAAATGCACCAGCTTCTTCGATTTTATCATAGAATCCCATTTTAATCGCGAGATCCTTTGTGGGTTTTGCAGTTGTTATCCACACAGTCTTTCCCTCAGTCACCTGTTTGTTCTCAAGTAGCTCTGCTATATGTGCAATCTCTCTGATGCTTGCATGTGGACACCCAATACTTATGAAATCAATCTCTGCATCGGCATCATCAAGCTGACTTCTGGCCGCAATTAAATCCTCTTGCGTGACAATCTCAGTTTCTTCAGGAATACTAGTCCTGTTTGGTGTGATTCCCTCCATATGGAATAGAGCCACACCACCATAGGTTGCAATTGAAGCACAGAAAGATTTCAGCTCTTCGGATGTTGCACGATTGATACCTACAATATAAGGTATCTTTTTTCGAGTACGTTCACCAATTACTTGACCTAGTAATCCAAAATCATCTGTGTTACGAAGTTTCGCTTTTACTTCATATTTCACCTGTGCTATTCGGTTATTATCAAGATGAAATCCGTACTCTGCGGTTCTTCCAGTAAGCGCAGCAGCTAATGCACTAGGACCACCCTCTCTATTTGTACGAGCACCAATAACCGAATTCGCAAAGCAAACAGCTGATGATTCAGCCCAAGATATATGCTCTCCATAGTGTGGCAAGTTTCCAATAAGATAAGGAGTGCAAGTACATGTAGTGATGACCCCCATCTTGGCAAATGCATCAATTACTCTCTGCTGGTTGATGGCGAACTCTTCATCAATGCCATGTTTTTTCCATTCAATCAAATCCATTCCAGCAGGATTCAATGTCGTCAAAGTTCGTACTCTTCCATCGTCAGCCATCTCATCAAGATATTCAAGTCCTGCCTCTCCTAGATTGTGGTATGACACACCCGCAATCTGCACGCTGGATATTGGTATAAGTCGCTCAGCACCATAAATTTCTCCAAGCGTGGTTATTATCTCCATAGACTTTCTAGTTGCCTTACCCTGCTTTCCATCAAGCATATCCTGTTCTTCACTAGTAAGTTGTAGTCCCACTTTACTCACCCATATACTTCTTTATATCAACATCAGGGAATTCTGCCTTCTCAAAGCTTTTCCCCTTTGTTTCCATCGGTTTCGTTACGTCAAAGCCAATCTTTGTTGTGAGTTTAGTCTTAGGTTCAGCACTAGGATCTAACGAGCTACCAGGTTCTCTATCTTTGATGAGCATATCTTCATCGCCTTGAAATCGAGTTGCCATTGCCCACTCTCTTTCCTGTTCGTTGTAGATATCTATGTCTTCGTCATAGACCCAAACATGCTTTGCACTTCTATGCCCCTCGAATGCGCCTTCTAATGCTTTGATGCCATCATCGTCGTTCTTCTTTCGAATCTTGACTGCAACATGTAACCAACTTGTTCCTCCCGGAGTAATATTGACATCCAACACATCAACTCCCTTTTCCTTAATTTTTCGAAAAATTGTCGGTTCCCGGGGCATTCCCATTAAGATTTTGTGTTCATACCTACCTGGTAAAAGTCCTTGCCAGATAGCTGTCTTCCTATGTGTTATTTTCTTTACTTCAAAGATTGGTTCCTGCCTAACCACATCAACAGTCTCTGTCAGATCTATAAATGGCCCTTCATCATGCTTCTCATCAAGTATAACTTTTCCTTCAAGAACGAATTCTGCGTCTGCAGGTATCAACAAATCATTAGTCTTGGTTCTTGTGACATTTATTGGTTTCAATGCATTGGCAATCTCTAGCTCATTTATCCCAGTTTCCACCGATGTTGCTGCCGCTATTAGGACTTCTGGAGTATTTCCTATACAATATGCAACCTCGACCTCACCATTCTTTTCTAGATATTTATGAAAATCTCTACCACGAACAACTCTTGTGACCATCCGATCCTTTCCAATCTGCATCGCACGATGAAAGTCTAGATTCTGACCGTATTCAGGATCAACTGAAACAACAACTCCTGATGAGATATAGGGGCCTCCATCCACCACGTTATGCAGAAGCAACGGTAATTTATCTAAGTTGACAGTTTCTTCTACAATTTCCTGACATGGGGCTGAATCGACAATAGTAGGACTACTTCTTTTCTCAATTGCAGTGGTTAAAGTTGGGATTATTTCTTCTGTCTTGATTCCAAAATAGTCTGCAATCTGTTCCTTGGTACAGAAGAGATTTCCTGCAACACGAAACTCTGACTCATTTACATTTTCAAACAAGACTGGTGTCGGTTCCAGTGCCTTCAGAACCCCAGCAATCTCAAGGTTTTTTGAGATTCCGTTTTGAATCCTAATTAATTTCTCATCATTAGATAGTTTCTCTATATATTGTTCAAGTATCATTGTTCCACCTCACAATCCAAATTCTGTAATCCATGAGGCAACAGCTCCTCCCTTTTCAAGAGCCTCTGCGATTCTTTCAGCTGACTTTCTATCCTGGGCGAGAGATATCATATTTCCTCCCCTTCCTGTTCCAGTCATCTTGGCACCCAATGCACCATTCTCTCGAGCTATATTCACCAAATTATCTAATTCCGTGCAGGAAACAGTCAACTGCTGGAGTAAATCATGATTTTTGTTCATGAGTTTACCTACTCTATTTCTATCAATTCTCATTAAGGCATCACGAGCATCATTCACTAGTTCCTTGTACTCACTGACTATTCTCTCAAACCATGCAGGATCATTCTCTTTCTTTGTTCGAACATCTCCCACTACTTCTTTCGTACTGGCAGTGAGACCGGTTGTCGCTATCACAAGGTGCATCGATTCTTTTAATTTCAATGCTTCAAATGCAGGTGACCCTCCTCCCATGTCCCTGATGAACCATATGAGTCCCCCATATGTTGAGGCTGTATTGTCTATGCCTGATGGAACACCATGATATCCTTTCTCACCCTCATATCCTGCTTGATTTATCTGTTCTAAACTAAAGTCAAGTCCAAACTCAGCATCTAATGCCTTGGCAAGAGCTACGCAGCTCGCAGCACTCGCACCAACACCTGATGCGCACACTAAATCTCCGGCGAGCTCGATATGAATTCCCTCTCGTGATAGGTCTATATCGCAGTAGTTCAGAACATTATCGATTGAAACTCTCTGTTCATCTGCTTTCTTTTCCTTATAGCCAGACATTGCTGGTCTATTATCATCTAGTGACCATCCTGGTGTGTCCTTTCTTGTAACTATAGCAACAGTTTCCAATGCTATACCTGCTGCTATAGCTGGAATTCCATAAACAACAAAATGTTCTCCAAAGAGTATTGATTTACCCTTGCCACTTCCTTGTCCCATTGGTGCACACTCTTCTCCGAGTTCTGATGCCGCTTTATCCCTTCGGTGCATTTGAATCTATTCTTCAGCAAAGAGTTAAGTTCTCACCAAGTGCCATTATCTTTATCATGCCCTTCAGGATACTCGACCTCTTCAGTGGTGCAGGTGGTTTCTCGTCTGGTTTCATAAGTCCCTCAAGACATCATCTTGCAGTTGACATAGATCCCTTACCACTTGAAACATACAAGTATAACTATCCGAAAGCTAAGATATTTCAACGTGATATTAGCAGTCTGCATTCGTTAGAACTTGAACAAACGTTCGGAATTCCTGATGTAATATTAGCCTCTCCTCCCTGTGAGGAATTTAGTCTGGCAAATCCAAAAAGTGAGATATCTGCTGCTGAACGTATTTATGGTACTGGTACCGCACGATTGCTTTTAGATGCGATTCGTATCATTGGTGATTTAGAACCCTCTGTTTTTGTGATTGAGAATGTGGCAGCGATATTGAAATCTGGAGGTCGTGAGATTATTCAAAGTGAAATGAAACAAGCTGGATTGGAAAATATTCATTTCAATATGATTCGAGCTCATCAACATGGGAATCCATCAAAACGGCTTCGTGTTTTTATTAGCAACATCAAGTTGAACCTCCGGAAAAGCCCTCCAAAAACGGTCATGGATACCATTGGGGACTTGCCTCCCAAAGGGATTGATGCGCTATTTCATGTATACGAAGATATCCCTAATCATGAAAGCCCTTCACTTACAGAAGACAGAATAAAGAAAGTCAGGAAAACTCCTTGGCGTCATGGTGCCAAACACTTTCGTGTGGCTCGTGATAGAACCATACCAAACTGGGTGAGATTAGCACCTGACCAGATAGCTACATCAATCATTGGGCTCGCTCGGTATATCCACCCATATGAGAATCGACTTCTAACTGTTAGAGAACACGCTCGATTAATGTCATATCCCGATGATTTTATCTTTAAGGGACATCTGACAAGTCAATACAATCAAGTTGGTGAATCGGTGCCACCTATAATTTCCCATCTTATTGCACAGGAGGTTCTAGCTGCAATTGAATGAATCAATAGAAAATGTATATGTTGTTCTGCATAATATTCATGCAGTGTCTAAAGTAGTTGAAACTGCCCAAGTTGTTTATGGACTTGGTTTCTCTCACTTCATTGTGTCAAAAGCTGAAGGCTCTGCCGCTCAGACTGGTGTTCCAGAAGCTAACAAAATTGCAATGAAGATGAACCGTAGTTTTATGGTTCTTCCTAGTCTGAATGATGTAATAGAACTTCTAAGCGTAGAACGCCCTCTATTGATCACATCACCAGTTCTAACCAAAGAACGTATTGATTTACAGGATTTAGAACGAAAGGTCAAGTCCAAAGAACGGATAGTTATTGTGCTATCCGGAAGTAATAGCTCCTTCTCTCGAAAAGAAATGGATCTGGGCGAGTGTGTCAGTCTTGATGCTAAGATTGACATTGGTCCTGCTGGAACTATAGCTGTCATACTCTATGGGATTCTGGGCAGATAACAATAATTGGCGAGCTCATAGATATGCTGTTTCTTCCCTGCTGAGAAACAGTTGTTGAAACACAATTCAATTACAATTATGAGAGATGGTGGGCCGGGTGAGATTTGAACTCACGATTATACCAGAAGTGAAACAAACAAGGTAGAATTGTGATTGTATTTAATAATCAAGAAATCATCCAAGTACGTTGAACTCTCATGCTTCAAATGATTATCAATGCAATATTCGAGAATGTTGAACCTAGGGATTTGAAAGTTCTATATGATGGTGAAATCCCTTCGTGGATTGACGCTTCAGAAATAACAGGAGTCCAATTTGGTCCCTCGCATATTGATAGAGAGCTGGATACAATCGTAGTGACTCCTGTATCTGTTGATGTTCTTCTCAGTATTCCAACATCCATAGATGAAGCAACCAAGTCTATGAAGGTTCAGTTATGCAAGTTTTCGCTGGACGAGCTTGGAATAGGAAAATGGATTCCCTTTGGACGACTTCACTATACTACCAGACGCTTTGAGGATGTCACATTACTACGTACTCTTGAACTCTCAGAAATCCGTTATCTGCAACCTCTCGAATATGATGATGTGCGACGACCATACCAACGGCTAGAGGACATGATTCTGAGAGCATTGCTCATCCTCAACAGAGGACTGGAGGGATGTGTATCATCTACCTGTAAAGTCATGCTTGACACAAGAGCGAAGATGTACAGAGTTGTCTTCACTGATAGGGATTCCGAGAATGTGATTGGAGAGATATTGATCCGCAGAACTGTGGATCTTCTAGAAATCCTCAGGCGTCCTGATACGGACTGTGAGCCCGTCATTGTGAAAGAACAACGTCTGATATGGAACAGGTTCAGGGATATCTCCTATGATGAGGACGTGGCACTGCTCAAACCCTGGGTCGCCAGACGTAACCCTTTTCCAGAAATGAGTCTGAACCTTCCACCTACGGCACAAGACCTGCTATCTTCCTCCAAGGAATTGGATATCACTATAGAATTATACCATGATCCGTGGACCTGTCCTCTGAAACATATCTCTCTGGAAGACATAGACCGACAGCATCGCTTGGCACGGTCAGTAAAGCATCACTACCTCTTCGACACTGGGAGTTCTTATGGCGAGCCCGTCCATGTCAGTAACGAACCAGGTGTACATCATGGCTCATGCTGGAGAGTTCATATTGATACTCCAATCAAGATTACTCCAGAATTACGGGAGATAATAGAAACCCGGTTCACTGATGGGCAGGTACGGTCACTCTTGAGTTCACAAGAAATTATCTACTGGTCTGAAGAGCGACAAACATGGGTGACCCATACTTTCAAACTAGTGGTCAGAGAGAGCTGTATTGAAGAGGTAAAGGAGTCCTGGCACCTTCGCATGATGGTGGCAGAGTTGACCGGTCAGAGGTACGACTCGCAGTTTCCCGGATTGTACCTGCAGAATCCTGATACATGGAACCCCTACATCATCATCGAACCAGAGTATGTGACGGTTGGTCTGAGAAAGAAGGAAACCAGACAGACCAGAGAGAAGAGAGTTTCTGAAAGAAATGTTGCTCTGAAGTACCGATTTCAAGTACAAGAACTACTAGAAGGTGAGATGAAGGGTCTTCTGGAAGAATTGGGAATAGTGCCAAACAGGAGATTAACATCAGAGATTCAGGGAGCGATATCTGACTCTCTTGAGATATATGGGTTGAAAGAAGGCAAGGCAGAGGTAGAGTTTGATGGTGTGATTATTGAACAAGATACAGTAGGTGGGCGTATTCTCTTTGTAGTCTTGGTATCGGAACTTGAAATTCACAAGGTCCCTGTCACTGGACACCTGCATGATATTCGGCAGATTGGTCGAATTAGGAGAGCAGAATTTGAGAGTGAAGTTAGGTCACTTCTTGAAGAGTATAATCTCACTGATGTTGATAGGGCCAGAGCTGTGAGCGAATGTATCAAAGTAATGAAAGAAGAGAAACTAATTACTAGATAGAGCTTGTCTTATATCCGTTGATGGAATATCTTTATCAATTCCACCAAGTGATTCAATTCATATGGGTCGGTGGTCTAGCTTGGTATGATTCGTGGTTCGGATCCACGGGATCGGGCGTTCAAATCGCCTCCGGCCCACCATTTCAAAATTAATTTACTTACATATAATACTTGTAATGATTTTTTACATTCATATCCTCAGGAAACTCGGCTAGGACCAATCCTACTTTTCTAGAGAATGCAAGTGTAATTGGCACCTTCTTATTGAATGCAGTACTATTCCAATCTAGTTTTGTCAAACTAAGAATCTCTTTGCTAATTATTCCTATTTCAGTATCACCACTATGCTGAATTAACAAAGGAGTTGGCACTCGATGTCCTGGGTATGATCTCAACCTTGGAGAGTAGCCATGAGTGAATAGTAGATGATCATTTGGAGTGAGGGAAATTAAAGTTCCTCTAAGAACGGGATATTTTCCACTTCGAAGAAATCGAAATCTGGACCATGTCTGTATGGATACATAATCTACAGGTATGTTTCCAATTGCTTCAGAAAACCCTTCACGTTCCTCCTCTGAAAAGAAAGATGATTTATGTATAACTACCCTTGAGGGTGGAGCCTCAGTACGTTTAGTGAACTTTTCTATTACTTCTTCAATTAGTAGAGATGCTTGTTGTTTACCTAAATGAGCTTCTTTAGTACTCTCTTGAATCTTTACTTCTCCACCTCTGAGAACAAATCCTTCCCCACTATGTGTAAACACTTGAGCCATCGCGGTACGTAATTTTTCATCTACTTCATGTCGACTTTTGTAAAAGGAAATACCAACATAACATGTTCCCTGAGTAAGTTTTGCAAGGCGCCATGGTCTCCCACTAGCTTTGTAATAGAGACCTGTCGAGAGATTCCAAGCATAGGTTGATGGAGGCTCGACATCACCCGATGATTCTGAATAATTCAGGATTGCACTGCATGTACTTTCTTGCATTATTTGAATTGGAACATTTAGATCCATAGCACGTCCTTTCAGAGCTGCCCACAAATCATAGCTTCGGGGTACATCATCCACATCATCTTCAATGGCAAATCCCCATTCAGTTAGGAATGTTTGTCCCGTTTCTACCAATTTTTGTTTTCTTTTCTCTTCTTCACTAAACTTGGGACGTTTTGCGCCTCTGGTTCTTTTTGATATTCCACAGTATTCCTCAATCTCCTCTGGAAGTGCGTAAACTAAAACAGCTGGAGGAGAATCTTCCATCATTATCTTGGAAGCGTATTCGGTAAATAGACTTGCAGCATCGGCGATTCGTTGATTTACATCTGCAACTTGAAGTACTCGTTCTATTCTAGCCTTAGGAATTCGTGCTATCCAATTTGGCGAATGAATAATCTCACAATCAATAGGATTGTTACGACTAAAACCAGGAAACGAAGGGAACAACCATTTGTTTGCTTTAGGAGAATCTATCTTGGAACCTAGCATAGCAAGGACACTCTTAGCATGCTGTATACTTTGTCCTGTTCCTACAATACCAATACGTATCTGTGACAGAGATGGAGTTCCATCAGAATCTTCATACGGACCATATTCCTTCATTCCGATTCTTGGATCCTTCTCAACACCTCCATGCCCAAACATCAAATCTGGCTCGCCAAGATATGTTGCTTGAAACTTTGGACGACGCGGTTTAACAACATCAACATAATGTTCTTCCAATTCTTTTGCTTGGGTTGTTACAGGTAGATCCTCTTGAATACCCACATCAATAACTGTTTGAACTAATTCGTCTGATATACCAATCCGTTCATCTAATTCAATCATTCCTTGTGAGTTTCTCGGTAATATGGAAATCCAGAATAAGATATTCAGAAGATATTGAGTATTATATTGTCTATATGATAGCTTGGTAATAACTGGTCCAGAGTCACTATCACTAATTGGTTCAAAACCATCAAGTGTAAGGACAAATCTAGGAAGAACTTGAAGATATAATCCGTCACCAACAAAAGCAAATCTAAACTGAACTGCAGGATGAGAATAACGTGACTTTCCTTTATGGGTAAATTTCTTGGCAACAGTACGAGTTGACCTTCGATATCTTCCAGGCCATTGTTTTTTTCTAAAACTGTCACCTTTGCTTCGGACTGGAAAGTACATAGAGACCTTCCTCTTTTGATAGTACAAACCTAGATGACGACCCGCGTTTCTAATCTCATTGTTCAACAATCTGATAATTATGTCTTGGTCTGCTTCTTCATCGAGCATTGAATCAGTCTTTAACTGAGTAATAGAATCCTGAATCACACGATTCTGAAATCCCGGTCGTGATAGATCCAAAAAAGAATAGAAGTATCCATCGACAACAACATGTGGACCTGGGAACCTATATTGTTTCTCCGTTTCTTTTCGTTTTGGAAAAGCTTTACCTATATAGATATTCGGTGGTAAGCGATTTACTTTTAGAAAGTTACCAAATAGAATCTCCTTAACCGAATCAGGATTTCCAGATAGCAAAGATGGTTTTAGAATTTGATTAGCTATTCTTTCTGATATTCTACTAATCTCTTCACTTGTTGCGGGAACACTTTGAGTTCCACGTCGGATGAATAACTGGCCTATTCTAAAAGCAATTCTATTCTTTGTACTTTTTTTATACTCTCCATCTTTTGATGGCACCAAGAAGCCTTTTGATGGTGGAGCATAAATAACTGGAAACTTTCGAACTTCCCCATCAACTTCTCTCTCTGGTTCGGTATAGAAAATCTGAATTTTAGTTGAGGAATATGAATTGAATTTCTCTTGAATAACTGCCTGGTCTATATGGAATCCTTTTGGAAGTCCAATAAATTCAAACGTACCTGTTGGCGTTTCTTTGACCCCTGCAATTATATAGCCCCCACCATAATTTGACATAGCGAAAAGATCCTTCGCAATCTCTGGGAAATCTTCTCCTTTTTGGATATTTATTTCATATTTGAAATCAAGCCGAGGTCCTTCGTTTTTTGTCCTAATAGATAATCAATGATTATATCGTCAAGTGGATTTGGCTGACTATCACTACTATAGATATCAATCATCAATTTATCCCTCAATTGCTGATTCATGAACGCATTTGTGTTTCAAATTACAATAAGAACAAAGGTCGAAAGAGAATAAGTGTTCCTATACCAAGAATCATACCAATCTAGCCAGAGCAGAAATTCTGATATGGTAGCTAGACCACCGACCCATAAAACTGGGAGAGCTCCCCATCTAGGAGAGATTTAATGGTTTCGTTGACTTTTTTTCCGAAGTAATTTTACTTTCCCAAGAAAAACTCCCTGTGTACTCAAAACATCCGAATCCAGAAAATCGATGCATCCATTAGTATAGAAGGGACCTTGTAATTCCGAATCTATTCTATTGATGGAAATTCCTGTTAGTAAAGGATTGAATCCAGGTAATACAAGCAATTTACCCTCAGAGTCTTTCGTCTCTTCTTCAATACCCATTTTCATACGTACACATTGTTTGTCCAATCTAGAACGCAAAATCACTGGAATCCAAGCCAACGATCTTATCCTCTCCGTTCTTCCTAGATCTGGAGCGGTTACACGCTTTTCTCTTTTTATTGCAGGATGAGTGTGCCCCATTACGATTAAATCTGAGTCTAAAACCTCTCGAGACGGCCAAGCATGTCCATGAATCAGTCCCACAGAATATCCGTTATCAGAAAAAATCGTACCTTGTACACTACCTAACACAACGCTTCTTGGAAGTATCGCTTCAAGATCTCCATCATGGTTTCCCGGGATTATTACAATCTTTACAAATGCTGATAACTCATCCATGAATTCTGGTACCACACTCCAGTTGTATGCACTGTCTACCATGATAGAATGCTTCACATCACCTATAATGAATAATCTATCAATATTATAGGTATGAATTAAATGTTTTAGTCGACTGATCATGTCTATATGCTGAGGTGGGATATGGACTCCACGCTGTTCTAGCTCAATCTCATACCCAAGATGAATGTCGGAAACTACAAGTGCAGCTTCTAGCGTACCTTTTAGTACCATTGCTCTGTCATCAAAGATGAATTCCATCGGTGTATTACTCAAAATCCTATATCATTTTAACATAACCATAATACAAGGGTATGAAGACTATGATACTCAATAAATCCGAGACCAAACGACTCTCAAAGAGCGAACTCACTCAAGATGATATTGAGTTCTTCAAGTCTAAGTTTGGTAATCGATTTGTAAGAGCCTTACGAGCCGTGGAAGAAGCAAAAGTACAGAAATATCAATTCAAACCAAGTGAAACGCACGTTTGGATAGTAAAGGGAACAAAAAAAGAATATCTCGTAATCCCCGAAATTTTCTGTACTGGACGTGACTTCTATCAATCCGTCGTAATCTCTGGTGATTCAACAACCTGCTATCATCTACTCGCTCAGAGGATTGCTGAGATTCGAGGCGCGTATGAGATTGTAGATTCAACAGACGCAGAACGCAGACGTTTGTTTACCAAGTTACGGAAGACCAATTGAATCTCCACTTGGCGATATGTGGAGATGGTGAAAGGTTTAAAACGCCGCTCAAAATCGCCCTCAAATACTGAGCAAAGAGGTTGAAAATTACGATGATGAGGCTCAGGAGCCTGACCAAATACTATATAGCTATTATAGCGGTGATGTTAGTCCTATCTTCAGTTCAGATTCCCACTGCAGCACAGATCGAATTAGATGCCGTTGTTGTGCTTGTAGATAACACTCATGGGGAGCATTTTGATCCATATGATGCTGATACTGGTTTGAAATTGATGTTAGATATGGTAAATGCCTCCACTAGATACCTAGTGAAGATACACGAAGGTGCACCCCTAAATGATACGTACCTTCAAGATGTCGATATTCTTATCATCCCAGCTCCTGATGAAGGTAATCCCTTTCAACAGTCCGAGATTGGTGCAATTTCAAGAATGCTCAATAATGGAAGTTCACTATTGATAGCAGGGAATCCAAATATTGACCAAGAAATAGAAGAATATTGGGCAGATACAACATTTCGTGATATTGGTGAGAACATCGCAATCAACACTCTGCTTGATGCTCTTAATATGACTGGTGTCAGATTTAGCAATAATGTTACGGAATCGACCACATCCGTTGAGAATTACGGTGATACAATGTTTGATTATGCGAATTCCCTTAACTCGACATCTCCATATATCATTCAAATGGACTCATCAACATGGAAAGCCACACATCCCATTTTCAAGAACATCAACAATCTTGTAGTAATGACTGCAACACTCAAGCCAAATGACGCTGATAGCAATATTGCCCAAAGCTATGATGAATCCTTCGCACAATATAGAAAGGGACCTAATACATTTGCAAATACAAGTTTTCCAAATATATCCATATCTGAATTCGAGCAATTTCCTCTTTCGTATTCAGCCATAAATGGGACCTTTCCTTCCTGGCTTTCTGCTTTCGAATATAACAACAGTAGAGTAGTTATATGTGGTTCCACAATCATGTTCTCTGGAATGTCTCTAGCACTTCCTGAATCCGATAATAGGAACAGTGAGGACTGGTTCTATCAGGGTGATAATCGTTTCTTGTTCATGAACATACTCCATTGGCTCTCTGAGGATGCAATCGAACCACCAAGTGCGATCATTCCTATGTTAATGCTGTCCTCTGTTTTCATTGTAATTGGAGTTGCATATTACATCATACAGAAGAGGAGAAAATAATACTCACCAACTTGGTGCAGGTAAGCCCAATCCAGAAAGCTCGGACTCTATCATCTGAGCGAGCTTTCTCACTCCTTTCTTTTTTGTTGCTGATATGGTGACAATGTTGGGAATCGCATTCGGTAGAGCTTCACGTAGTTTAAATTCTAGCAATTTGATTGCATCATCTAATTCTCTCTTCTTGAGTTTGTCAATCTTATTACATACCACAATGACTCTTGGTGAGATTTCAGAGAGAAAGCTGTAGAATTCAATATCGATTGGAATCTCACCTCTCTTCTCCCATCGTTCAACAAGTTCTTGAAATAATGAGATATCAATGATCAGTACAGAAATTGCAAGTCTATCGCTCCATTTCTCCAAATTCTGGACAATCATTTTTTTGGTTTCTTCAATTGCTTCTTTGCTCTGTCCTGCCATATATCCAAAACCCGGGATATCCACAAGAGAGATTTTTCCCAAATCAATAAATTGCTCCCATCTTGTACTTCCGGGGCGTTTTCCAACCCTGACTTTCTTCCCTGTTAATGCTCTAATAGTACTGCTTTTTCCGACATTACTACGTCCTGCAAATACAATCATGGGTTTCTTTCCATCACCAGAATGGTCGCGTTCTTGCATATTCTATCTCCGCCTTTGCAATAGCTTTCAAAATATCCATTCTCTCGGTCAAACCCGGTTTCAAAATACGGGATGCACCTGTTGGACCTATTCCTCTGCCAGCCAATACAATAAGCGCAATCTTTCCATATTGCGCTACCAGACTTGCAGTTAATGATTTTGAAGTATACTCTTTCTGTTCTTCTTTTGTAAGTAGTTGCTCCTTCAATTTCTTCTGTACAATCTTTAGAAATGTCTTGTTACCCGGTGGCAGTACAGCTATCATTTTTCCATCACAGACAGGACATTTTACGCTATCTTCCAATGTAGAAACTGTTCTCCTTGAATCCCAGTTGCAGTTAAGACATACTAATCTGAATTTCTTGGCTAACAATCTTTCTTCCATCATCCTGAGTACTTCATGTTCTTCTGATAGTTCCCCAATTACTTCGAAACGGCTCTTCTCTTCAACTATCAACCGGGCAAGTGATGAAGGGCTCTTTGACGTGACTATCTTTACTGCCAATTTCCCCTTTGCCACGTGATCAAAGATGTGTATCACTCTTTCCTCGTCCAGCTTTTCATGCAGAACTTCACGCATTGCCTCCTCGAATACAGGAGTTCCTTCAGATACTTTCATGACATGCCTGATAGGAATATCCTTCAACTTGACATCTCTACGAATCACATCCATTCTCCTTGCGACATGAACAAATCGTGAGAGAAAATTCTGTGTCTGCTTAAGGACCATTCTAAGTATCGTACTTACATGTTCTCCATTATAGTCTCTAAAAATATCGAGAATATTTGATGGATCAATCCTTTCATCCGAAGTGAACAAGATTCGATATGGATCACGTTCCACACCAACCTGTACTCCCATCCTTGTTGTGAGAAGAGCGGCTAGCACTATACCAAGAGTTTCGTTTGTCTTGGTGCCATAGGTTGAGTGAAGCACTAACCCTTGATTGAAACTTTCAATAATGAGGAGGCCCTCAGAAGGAATTGCGCCAAGGGTCTTAAATGAGCTCAGAATGGTTTCAAGAACGTGATCAAACATATCCCCTTTGAGGAAATATTGAGAAGCGGCCCATAATCTCATGTCCTCTTCTGTTTTTGATACTAGACTTGACCAGAGTGCGCCCACTTCTGCCGCCACCTCATATGGTACGGGAATCATTTCCCCTACCCATTTCGGAGCTTCCGTATCGATATCAATAGTAGGGACACACAGAACCTCATCATCATCGATACTCACAACCTGCCATGGTCTACCTCTTATTACAAAAACCGAGCCAGTTTCAACACTCTCAGTAACATAATCTTCATCTAAAACTCCGATGCTTGATCGAGTGCTCATATCAATAGCATTTACCTTTCTAACATCCGGAATTGTACTTAGATTCTCATAGTAGAATTTTCTTGTCTTACTGTTCTTACTAATTTTCTGCTCTTCTTGTTTGACAATTCTTCTCTTCTCCAAAAAGAGTAATAATTTGTTCAGTTGTTCATTTGAAACCGTGGAGAAAGGATATGCAGCATGAATGAGTTTAAGGAGTTCATCTATTTCGATTTCATCTGTATCTAACAAGATTCCACTGATTTGATGTGCAAGTACATCCCACGCGTTTCTTGGAATGTCTGCCCTTTCTACTTTGTTCTGTTTCGCTCTACGAAGAATCACTGCGGACTCAGAGATATCATCAGCATTCATGGTCGATATTATGACTCCTTCTGATACTTGTCCCACGCCATGACCTGCCCTTCCAGTACGTTGTAGTGCACGAGATACTTCCCTCGGGCTTGAATACTGAATCACTAAATCTGCCTGTCCGATATCAATTCCCAACTCAAGACTCGAGGTGGCTATAATTGCCTTTGAAATTCCTTCCTTCAGTCTATTCTCTGCAGAGAGTCTGATGCCTTTTGAAAGAGACCCATGGTGAACATCGAATTCATATTCTGGTTTTAGGAGTCTCATTTTAGCTCCAAGCACTTCTGCGAAAGACCTAGTGTTTGTAAATACAATCGTCGAGGTATGTGACTCTATGAGTTTGATAATTTGATGTAAACGGGCTGTGGAATGTTGGGGATAGGAGATCTTTCTTGATATTCTCTTATCTCTAGCATCAGGTTTAGGCATCTCTATTCTAAGGTCTTTCAAACGATTCTGATACCCAGCCCAAACTGTTTTGACACTTCTACTCGTACCCACAAGTAGCTGAGCTACTTCCTTTGGATTGCCAACTGTTGCAGACAAGCCAATTCTTTGAACACGTGTTCCAACTAGCTTCTCAAGACGTTCAAGACCTAATGTAAGTTGTGCTCCTCGTTTACTATCAGCTAGTTCGTGAATCTCATCTACCACGACTGCAAAAGTTGTTCTCAGATGATATCGCAATCTTTTTCCTGGCAGTATCGCCTGCAGTGATTCCGGAGTCGTAATCAATAGATTAGGTGGATGAATTGCTTGTTTTCTTCGAAAATGCTGTGTTGTGTCGCCATGTCGTACAGCCACGGTAAGATTCAGATGGTCGCACAGTTCTTCGATTCGTTTGAATACATCTCTATTAAGTGCTCTAAGCGGAGTCACGTAGATTATGTAAAATCCAAATAATTCTCGTTCCAGCCGCTTTTTGACGAGTTTTTGTAGTAGAGGTAATAATGCCGCCTCTGTTTTTCCACTACCTGTGGGAGCTAAAAGAAGTACATCCTCACCACCAAAAATAATTGGTATCGCCTTTTCTTGGATAGGTGTGGGTGCTGTAATTTGTTTTGACTTCAGAAAATCTATGATATTGTTATCAAAAATATTGAAGTCAGCCATTACGAAGTTCGCCTCTCTTCTGAGAGGTGTTTGAATTCATTTATCAAGATGCGTATATCTGTTCTAAGAGTTATATCGACTTCAGCCATCTCTAATTCAAGTAATGAAATCACATGACTAATGGAATCCGCTTCATTCTCAATTTTTGCTAATAAATCCCTGACTTCATCAAGATTTGCAATATTAGCGCCTACGTTTTCAAATGCCTGATTTAATAACGTTACAAAACTCAATGGAGGATCCTCCTCCTAGATTGACTATTCTTCCTCTTCCTCACCATAGACTGTGTAAGCTAGGATGAGCATAAGAGCTATTATCCCCATTGCGTTCAATAGGATGCCAATTATTGGTTGTAATTCTGTCTGCATGGGACTCGAGAGCCTCCGGCGCGTTTCTGCTTATAACCGTTGCTGAATGTTGGTGATTGTACTGCAGTATATTATACTGTTTGGCGTTCCTCATAGAATCGGTCTATAAATGAGCCATAGATATCAACAGGTTCAGTGAGTTCATTGACTTCATCTATGTTCATCTCTAATCCACAAGATCCGCATTTCACAGTGGCCCATGCATTGTTCTTATCGAGATCCACTTTAATTGCAGTATTGCCACATCGCGGACATGGATATACATCTGGGATTCTCTTCTGTGGTCGTCGTCGAATTTTTTGACGCCTTCTTCTACCCAAAGCGTTCACCTCTGCCTATTTCACACAGTCCTAGTATCAGGCCCGAAAGAAACAGAGCAAGCCTCCCGATGTTGTGATTCATTTAAGCGTTGTGTTAAGTAATCAATTCACAAAGCAAAGGTTTCTTATTCTGTCTTGTTTTCGTAGCTCTTGCTATGACCGAACTTTCAAGAAATGCAAAGTGCGTTCTCCAGATATTAGAGACTACTGATTCACTGACCACAGCTGAAATATTATCCATGGCTCGTGAAGATCGATTCAGCGATTTATGTACAGACTGTGCAGGTGGAGATACTTTTGTTGTAGCTGCCAATCAATTGGTAGAAAAAGGGTTGATTATAAAGAAGTTCGGAAAAGGTGGCTATAGATGGCAGCTCGCTGAGGTGTGATCAATATGTTAGATGTGAGAGAAGACTTTCCTGTTCTTAAGAGAGAGATCAATGGACATCCACTGGTGTATCTTGATAGTGCATGTATGGCACTTAAACCAAAACAGGTCATACAAGCAATGAATGAATACTACGAGGTATTTCCTGCATGTGGTGGACGAAGCATCCATAAACTTGGCGAGGAGGCATCGAATGCATATACCCAGGCTAGGGAAAAATTCAGGAGTTTCATCAATGCAGAACATGAAGAGGAATGCATCTGGACGAGAAATGCAACGGAATCGCTAAACATTGTTGCAAGATGTATTGATATCCCCAAAGACGCAAAAATCGTAACAACATCTCTTGAACATCACAGTGGGTCATTGCCTTTTGTTGAACGAGCAAAGAGAGACGGACTAAGGATTGAGGTTATCGAATCCAAACCTGATGGTACTTTTGATATTGAAGATTGGAAGAAAACAATTGACAACAAGACTAGAATTGTATCGGTTGTACACTCATCAAATGTCACAGGGACTGTTGCACCTATTGAAGAAATTGTTGAAATCGCACATGATAGAGGTGCTCTTGTGATGTCCGATGATGCACAATATGCTCCACATCACCCACTCAGCATGAAAAAAACCGATGTCGACTTTAGTGCAATCTCCGTTCACAAGATGTGTGGACCTACAGGAATGGGTTTGCTGTATGGGAAATCCGAGCATCTAGAGAGCATGGATATGTTCCTCACAGGTGGCGATACAGTAAGTGATGTGCGATACGAAAATGGGCGTATCATTCCTGAATACTTGCCACCTCCTGAGAAGTATGAGGCTGGATTACAGAATTATGCTGGCGCTATAGGAGCTGGTGCAGCAGCCGAATATCTCCAGAGATTGGGCATGCATGAGATCGAAAAACATGAACGAACCCTCTTATCCAAGGTTCTGAAAGAATTCAAGGATAACGAGCATATCAGAATAATCGGAACCGATGATATCAACATTAAAACCGGTCTCTGTACATTTATTGTCGATACTGTGGACTCAGCACACGATGTGGCAACATATCTCAATGATTCATACGCTGTAATGATTCGTTCTGGCGCCCATTGCGTACACCCTTTTCATTATCAGATGGGAATAAGCCCAACGAAGGGTACAGCAAGAGCAAGTTTCTATCTATACAATAATGAGAATGATGTCGATATATTTCTGAATGCTATGTGGGAATTGATAGAGGCAAGTTCCTAATTCTCCAACTTAACAAGACCTTGTGATATTGCTTCAGCAACCTTTGTCAGCTTACGTTTGTGATCCGGCGGGGCAATCAATCCCCAGATGGAAGCATCTGTTTGAGTCTGAGACCTACCTTCCCATAATACAGAAACCCTTCCTGAATCCGAATAAAGTGTAATGGTCATTGGGGTCACTGTTGTTTCTATTCCCACATTATTTGCAATATGTCGCTCTCCATCCATTAAATTACTCCGATTATTTATGATGCAATTGTTGAGGCTCTGAGCTCTTTGAGAAACCTCGGAATTGTCATCATCTTTCAATTCTCGAAGCTCTTTGATAGTCATTGTAATTATTGGTGAAACATCCTCTTTCCGTGAATGTGGATTTCTATAATTTCGTATTTCACGGGTTCCATAGTCCATTAGAAATGCAATATCATTGGATTCTATTCTTGATTTTAATCCATATTCTTCCATTTTATCACAATCAAGTACAACTGCTCGATTCCATTTGAATCTCCAACCAGTTCCTTTATCCGTAAAACTACCATCCTCAGAAACCATTTGTTTGAGATATTCTGTCATTAATTCCGGTCGTCCATTAATGATGTAATCCGGAAGTTTTGGATTGATTACGCTCTTATCCCCAATTGGCATTCTCCAATGTTCAATGAGCTTTCCAACAACAACAGGCATTCCAAGAACAGTTCCATCTTTTCGTATTGTTTCTGTAAACTGAATATCTCCAATCTGACTCATTATCTCTTTGAATCTCTCAAGTCTATCTGGATCCTTTTCATAATATAGTGCTGTCAATTTAGGTCTTAGATGGCCATCACTAAGCATACTCCCCATAATCTGAGTTCGTATCCTCTCCAAATTTTCAGAGAACTTCGGGTTCCTAATATGACCTGCTTGGCCTCTCTTTGAACCAATACATGCTAGATGACTAATTTTCGATTCGAGTTGTCTTAAATCATCGCCTGTTAAGTCGGTGACATAATGAAGGGTTTCTCCCCTGAGATAATGTCTGAAATTCTTTAGTTCTGTACGTTCAGCATACTTTCCACTTGGCACATCATAGTCTGAGAGTTGCCCCATGAGGCGACTAAAGCTGCGGTCCCCCATGCCGCCAAGTCGGGATTTTGCTTCATCTACCAGACTGGTTTTGAAATCGTTCGAATGAAAAATGTGCTAACACTTGTTTAGAGGATATATGTTGGTTTGAAAACAAAGCCTTTGCAGGTGTGACAGATACGGGTGACATCTTATATTATGAAGCTGATGAGAAATCGGATGACCCAATATTTAGACCTGCTTTTCGTGCAAGCCTCGCTACTGGTCAAGGACGCTGTGTAACATTCTCAGAAGATGGTGCAACAGTATTTGCAGGGACAAAAAGCGAGATAATTCAGTTTGATATAGCTACTGGCACTGCTGAGAGAATTCAAGAGGTTCATTGTGTAGGAATTTGGGTTTATAATAACACAATGCTCTACCTAACTCCAGGTGGATTCTACCGCCAGAGCATCTCGAAAATAAAAGTTCCAATTGAATCAATTAAATTCAAACATCAGAAAATTAGTTTAATTGGGCATACTGGTTCTGGAAAATCAACGTTATGCAATCAACTCATAGCTGGGACTCCTGGATCTGAACAATCTACATTCGGAAAGAAGATTTGGACTTGGAATCTTGATTTAGATTGCAGTACAAATCATCGGATAATTCTTCATGACCATGGTGGACAACAAGCTGTTATGAGTACCTTCATCCCATTTCTATTCGACTCCGAATTAATTTTGATATTCTTCAAGCAAACAGATAAAACAACTCTTGATAGAGCATTGACCACACTTGAAGATATTGAAGAGTCTATTACTATTTCAAAGAAGATAATTTTTGTAGAAACATTCATAGATAATGAGATGGATGAATCCCGAGCAAAGTCAAAAATGGATGATTTGATTAAGTCAGGTCGAATAGTTGATTACGTTAAAGCTTGTCCTCTTTATGGAACCAATATTAATGTCCTAAAAAATCGGATTTTACAGTTGATTGATTGGGATAATGCAGGTCTAATAATTCGACTAGAAAGCGCTGACAGAATTCGTCAAATATTGGAGAGTCTTGCTGATGAGAGAATTCCAAAAATAACTTTGGACGAACTTGTTGATAGATACAACTCTGAATATTCAACATCCATACCAAAAGAGCATGCACGATTCTTGATAAGCAATCTCTCTACTGAGGGCGGAATTGAATATTATCCTGAACAATCTGACATGATTATTATTAATGATGAAGCTTTTAACAATCTCCGATCAGAAATTCCAATTTTAGCTAGTGCATCAAATGGCGTTCTCAGCATGACTGAATTGAAAAGAAAATATCCCAAATTGGGAGAATATCTTGATATTTTAGACGAGATTTACACAAGATATGGATTCTGTATTCGTCATAATGATCTGAGATTATTTCCAGACTATTTCCCTGAAAATCTAACATTTCCAACAAAGCTCAAAGAAGAAATAAAGAATAACAGAATTGATGAAGAATGGTCTATCCGTGTTAAGAAAAATGCACATTTTCATTTAACGCAGACTCTTGTAGAAACTATACCATTTATTTCAGCATCTAAATGGTCCGGAGTTTACTCATGGAATGGTAAAGCAGCAATATATTATATTATGACTATCATTCCAAACACATTGGATGAAGATAAACTTGTTATAAAATGGACAATTGGTGGGAAGGATAAAGGCTCTTGCACACTTCTTGCAGTTAGATTTGAAAGAATCCTAGAAACTCTTTTTGGCGAGCCTATTGACGCACCAATCTATCGGCTCATACGTGAGGGTGAAAACAAGTTTTGTGAGTTTAAGGCATCACTCCGTTACGACTATGAAACTAAGACACCAAATCCAGTTCTTGAATTCAAAGTTGCAGATGCTATTGCAGCATTCATGAACACTGATAAAGGTGGTAATCTACTAATTGGAGTGAATAATGAAGGACATGTTTTAGGCATACAGCGTGATCTCAAAACCCTTGCAAGGAACAAACAAAATTCGGATGGATTTAACCTAAGATTAACAGATATTGTTCGAAAATTCATCGGAGAGATGTATTTAGATTTCTTCAATGTTCAGTTTAAGTTTGTTAGAGGAAAATTGATTTGTCATGTGAAAGTCCAAAAAGCAACAAAACCTGCATTTGTTAAAATTCCGGATTCATTAAAGGAACTAAGAAAAACACAGAAAACACTCTTCGGGCATAGAACTTCGAGTGGAACTCAACATTTGGATACAGACAAGGCATCTGAATACATTAATGATAAGTGGTAATTTCTTCCAAAAGAGATTTTATCATCATCCACCTGACATCAAATCCGTGCTATAATCGAAATCAATGTGGGGGAATAATAACCATATGAAAGATGGTAATGGTTTCTATTGGAAATTCATACTGGGTGCCATGGTAGTTGCACTATTAATTGCACCTACTCTTACAATAATTCTTGGTAACTCTATTGACTCAACTCTAGCAAGTGCAGTGGCAAGTTCAATAACAACTGGTTCTATATCATTGATATCATACCTTATACAGCAGCGTCAATGGATTCGAGAGGACCGTTTCGAAGAAATTCGTCGATTAGAACGTGAAGAAGCAAAGTTAGAGCTACAACTAAAAGCGCTTGAGCAGCTTAATAGCCTTCTAAATCCTATCAAGGATTTACTGAATCATCAAGTAACTAGTGCAGATATTATGAATTTAACCTCTACAACCAGCCATTCACTTTGGAAGCAAAGACGTAACGATCTTCTTCAAAAAATCGCAGAACTTGCAGCAATTAACAACGAAATCTATAATGAATATGAAAAAATGGCTGACCATCTCTACAAATGGAACGGTAGAATCATTGAAGGAATTGATTCGGGATTATCTCCAATTCCAGACGATGTTTCCAAGACAATAATGGACTTTGAAGTTTTAGTCAAGAAGATTCTGCAAGATACAAAGACACGTCTTAGTGATGTCAATAAAAAAATTGAGAAACTAAGGATGGTCTAACATTTTCGGACCTTTAAGCATAGTAAACAAATGAATCTATTTTTCTTATGTTTATACAATTTCATTGCTACATTGTTTGTTGTGCACAGGTCCTTTTCACTATCAGCTTGGAATTGATCCAACTAAGGGAACAGTCAGAGCTAGCTTCTACCTCTATAACAATCAAAAGGAAGTCGATATATTTCTAGATGCAATTAATCAATTCATTGAGATAACAAGATAATGCCAATCACCCATGATTGACAATCTCATATTCCTTTACATGAATTAATTGAAGCCAGCAAATGACAACAGATCCCATTTTTGCGGTGTTTATTACTCATCCAACCATTATAACTGTGTAATAACTTGCAATTGTGGTCGACAAGAATGGTTCGGAAAAGAATTACTGCTATCAGGGCAACAATATCTGATATAATACATGGAACTTATGGGAAGAATGAAGGCCCTCATGTAGTTACAAACGAAGGAGTCGAGTTGAGAAGAGTCGTACTTGTGGGTACAGTGAGCAAAGATCCGTTTCATAAGGATGGGTTTTCAAGTATCACGATAAATGATGGAACAGGTGATATTCGAATCAAAGCTTGGAAGACCGATGCTAGACTCCTTGAAGAAACCAAACTAGGCTCCATGGTGATGACAATAGGAAAGATACGCAAGTACCAAGACGAAATTTATGTAGTTCCTGAAATTGTTCAGGATGTAACTGATTCACACTACATGGAACTACATTTACTACACAGATATCATACTATGACCAAACTTACTGGCAGAACTCCCGAACTACCAAAATCCAACGAACATCAGGAATCTCCCCTCCAAGATGATACCATCTCTGCAGTAGAGCTTCATGAGCAGATACTTCAATATATCCGAGTACACGCTACAGACGAAGGAGTTCCTATACGTGAAATCGCAGAATATTTCAAGTCCCGGGGATATTCCACCGCTGAAATTCATCTTAAAGTTATCAAGTTACAAGAATTGGAACAAATAAAGGAGGTACAGATTGGATTGTACGCTCCATCTGCTCACATTGCTAAAACCATCTAAATGCCAATAAATCGTGGCGTCTAGTTGGTCAGCTCTTCTATTTGTCCCTTCATTCTAAGTATTTCCTTCTCAGGATCAACAAAGTCCAGTCCTGCCGCAGATATGTCTAGGGAATCACGGTATTTGGTGACTTTTCCATTGACAATAACATATCGTCCTAACATTTTGTCACCGTTTTCGTCAAACGGCTTGTTTGGGTTTCCAGATTTTTCTATAATTTTCTGAGCTTCTTCTGCTGTCATCTGGAGAAGCTTTTCACCAGCTTCACCAAATAGTGTGACCCTTATGGTTCCTGATCCATCATCGATTGTTACCTTGTAAAGCATGCGGGCCTCTGCTTTCTTGATCTCTCCACAATTAGAACATAGATACTTTCCACTATCTTCTTGTACTTTTTTCCTACACTCTGGACAAGCAAGATATATTGGACTAGACTGTGGCACCCTTACAACAATACCGCTCACTTCAACAGAATCATTTTCAGATTCACTTGTTATGTCACTTATCATGACTCGACCATATTGTCTGGTAGGTATTTTTTCTATGTCACTTATGTCTAAAGAGTCCAGATTGGAGTTATCAGGATTCATTTCGATTTCGCTTTTGAATCCAACTTGATACTCCACTCCGCCACGATAACCCTCCTTGCAATAGCCATGTTTAAGGCGAATTACGTCTCCCTCATCAAGACCCTTGATTTTATCCACATCATCATTCCAAAATGTCACACGAATTCTTCCGGTTTCGTCAGCAATCATGACATTCTGTACCTTTCCCTGTTTTCCCTCTCGTTCGAAGGTTCTTACCTCATAGACAGAAACCACTTTCCCCTCAATATCCACGTCCTGCATATCAGCTGTGAGTTCAGATATACTCTTCATCCCGATGGTGTCTACAAGACTTTGAACGGTACTTATGTCCAAGGATTTCAAATCTGAATTTTTGGGATTTCTTTCTATTTCTGCTCTGGTTCCGATTTGATACTCCACTCCACCACGATATCCTTCCTTACAATAACCATGTTTGAGGCGAATTACGTCTCCCTCATCAAGACCCTTGATTTTATCCACATCATCATTCCAAAATGTCACGCGAACTCTGCCAGTTTCATCGGCAATCATGACATTCTGTACCTTTCCCTGTTTTCCCTCTCGTTCGAAGGTTCTTACCTCATAGACAGAAACCACCTTTCCCTCGATATCCACATCTTGCATATCTACTGTGAGTTCGGATATGCTCTTCATTCCAAGGGGCTCAGCGGATACTCTAACAGTATCTATTGAAACAGCATCGATATCATCATCTATCTCTCTCTGAATGATTGCAGCTCTACCTGCATGAACCTCAATATCACCTTGGCGACCCTCTCTTGAGTTGGCTCCAGAAACACTAATCGCTTCACCAATTTTAGCATCCTGCATGAGTTCTGCCTTGTCATCCCAAAAGACTATCCGCGTACTGCCTGTTTCATCCGATGCCTGTATACTCAATACCTTACCCTCAGATCCATCCGATTTTCGGGTAAAAGTTGATAGTGGATAGATATTCCCAATTTTGACCTTAACAGTAATGTTGAACATACGGTCTTTCAAGTCTGTAATTTTTACAATTTCTGCATCTGTTAGGTCAATCTCGAGATCCTCCATATCATAGTCATCTAATGGATTGATATATCCAGTTCTTCCTAAATTGACTTCTAGATCATCTCCAAGACCTTTCTTTACATATCCACCCCTGATTTGTATGACTATCCCTGCTTCAAGGGCACCATCGATAACCGCTTGTGTTTTATCATCCCATAATACCAAACGAATTCTTCCAGTTTCATCCCCTACGGTCAAGCTTGCCACTTTTCCTTCTGTGCCATCCTGTCTGCTAAATGTACGTACATCTCCTGGACTGATGACTTTGACAATCATCGAGATAGCTTTGCTATCTTCGTTGATGTCTTCTATTCTAAATCTCGCTATGGGCGAACCTTGCTGTAAATCAATACCTAATTCGCGAGCGATAATCATCGCTGCTGATTCATCATTTACTATCTCAGGACCTAGTTCCTCCCTCTTTTCCTGAATCATCTTCAAAATATCACTTCTATCAAATTCGGACTGGTTGTCCAAAATCAGTTGAATTGTTTCTTCTAGAGTAAGCACAATCTTTCCCATCCAGAAATTAAATTGTAATTTCAAATATATGTCAGGTATCAATCCTTTAAATCTCACCACTCGGATTTTACGAGATTGTAACAATACACCGCGCGGTTCTCTAACTTCAAAATTGTCTTCTCCGAAATACAGATTACCATATTTGACAGAAACAACTTGATTTATTGTGACAGAAGCTGAACCACCTCTCCCAGAGCACAGTATCTTCTACAAGCTATACTTTGATGAGCTAAATGAGGAGATTAAACGTATTTATGAGGTGGCTGAAAGAGCCCGTGCTCAAGGTATAGATCCAACAACAAGGGTGGAAATCCCTCCTGCTCATGATGTTGCTGCACGTGTAGAGGCTACATTGGATGGCCCTATTGGAGTAGCAAAACGGATTCGAGAGCTTCAGCATGAAATGTCGAGAGAAGAGGTGGCTTTTGCTATTGCAAAGGAAATTGCATTAGGGACACTGGGAAACTTCGATGATCTTGAGAAAGCAGCGGATAAAGCAGTCCGTGTAGCACTAGCAATACTAACAGAGAGTATCACTGCAGCACCAATTGAGGGTATTGCTAAAGTAATGATCAGAGGAGATGGTCCTGAACAATATCTCGCTCTCTATTTAGCTGGACCAATCCGTGCTGCAGGTGGTACTGAAGCCGCAGTAACCGTCCTAGTAGCTGATTATGTTAGACAAGTCATGAAACTCCCCGCATTGAAATCTACACCTGAAGAAGTTGAACGTGCATTAGAAGAAGTCGAATTATATGCCCGTGCAGTACATCTGCAATACCCTGTCCACCCTGATTTGATTAGAGAAGCAGCAGCTAATCTTCCAATAATGCTAACCGGAGATCCCACTGAGGAATTTGAGGTGTCAGGTAGTCGAGACCTTCCACGTATCGAAACAAACCGGGTTCGAGGTGGAGCTGTTCTCGTTCTTAACGATGGAGTTGTAGGTCGTGCAGCAAAGCTGGCGAAAATCGTGGAACGTGTTGACATCTCTGGTTGGGAATGGTTAAACAATATTGCGGCAACGATGAGTAAATCACAGGCATCAAAGGAAGATGAAACCACAGACAAGCTTGCTCCAAAGTCTGATTATCTTGCAGATGTAATCGGAGGTCGACCTGTTTTCTCACATCCTTCAAGACATGGAGGATTTAGACTTAGATACGGTAGGTCTCGCAATACAGGTCTTGCAGCAGTTGGTGTTCATCCTGCTACTATGTATATTGTAAACAGCTTTTTAGCTCCCGGAACTCACATTCGTACTGAGCGCCCCGGAAAAGGGTCAATTGTCACTCCTGTTGACTCGATAGAAGGTCCTATTATCCTTCTTAGAAACGGTACCGTATTACAGGTACACAAGGCTGAGGATGCTAAGAATTATGAAGGAAAGGTAAAACGAGTTCTTTACTTGGGTGATATTCTAGTAGCTTTAGGTGAATTCTTAGAAAATAATCATCCTCTGGTTCCATCGGGATATTGTGAAGAATGGTGGTCTCACGATTTGGAGATTGCCTGTTCTGCTCTAAAAAGTGATGAGCTAGAACAGAAACTGCAAAAGATTGGAATCACTCGTGAATACTTAGATACACTCATCCGAAATCCTCTTGCGGATTTACCAAGTCCTGAATTAGCCGTTAAACTCTCACAGATCTTCTCAATTCCCTTACATCCCCGTTATCTCTATAGATGGGCTGTATTATCAGTAGATGAAATCAAGAGTCTACGAAAGTGGATTCTCTCTAAACATGAAGTTTCAGAGAGTGGGATATTGTATATTCCTATGGATAAGGAATTCAAACTTCTTCTTGAACGCGTAGGGATTCCTCACAAACTCACTAAAAAGAAATCTGTCATCGAATTTTCGGATCCTGCGGATACTATACTTATTCAACTAGGCAGAAAAACCGCTAAACTAAAGGGGGCTACACCTCTAGAAATGCTGAATTCTGTATCTAAAGTTGAACTTCGTGATCGTCTTGGATTCTCTGTTGGTGCAAGGATGGGCCGACCTGAGAAGGCCGAAGAGCGTAAAATGCGTCCCCCTATACATGCACTTTTCCCCGTGGGTCGAAAGTTGGCCAGCGAACGAAGGATCGAGAAAGTTGCCGATGGGGTTCAATCTTTTTCAACACTTGACGAATTCACTATAATATCTGACAACAATGTGATTGTAAGTCGAGGCGCTTCTGGTAATATTGATGTTGAATTAGTATCGCGATTTTGCGTGTCTTGCAACACCGGACTTTTCGAATCAAAGTGTCCAACCTGTGGGTCGCATACCGAGGTTCAAAAATACTGTTCGCAGGATGATTGTGGCATACCGGTAAACGAGTCAACAGGAATGTGTCCCAGAGGACATGACATCAATTTGGTACGTGGCACCCGAAGGACTACTATCGATATCCGAGCTTTTCTCGAGCGTATCAAGAATGAGATCGGAGAACCTCAGACGTATGATGTTCGAGGTGTATTAGGATTAACAAGCGAATTAAAAATACCTGAATATCTAGGTAAGGGAATTCTGCGTGCAAAACATAGTGTCTATCCTTATCGTGATGGAACTGCACGATTCGATGCCACAGATGCGCCTCTAACACACTTCACCCCTGAAGAAATAGGGGTACAAGTGACACAGCTTCAAGAACTTGGATATTTGACTGATACTATGGGAAACAAACTGGTTTCTGAAAAACAGATTGTAGAGCTCAAGGTACAAGATTTAGTTATTCCAGATAACTGTGCAGATTATCTCTTACGAGTTGGAGCATTTGTCGATGATTGTCTTGAGAAGATATATGGTCTTGAAAGATATTATAATTTCAGAACGATTGATGATATTCTTGGGCAGTTGGTAATAGGCTTAGCACCTCACACCTCTGCTGGAATTGTTGGCAGAATCATCGGATTTACCAGTGCGAGTCTATGCTATGCTCATCCCTACTGGCATGCTGCAAAGAGAAGAAATTGCGATGGTGATGAAGATTCCGTTATTTTACTACTTGATGCCCTCCTCAATTTCTCCAAGTCCTATCTTCCTGCAGGAAGAGGTGGTTTCATGGATGCTCCGCTTGTCTTATCAGTCATTCTGAATCCAAGTGAGGTTGATGACGAGAGCCATAATATGGAAGTTTGTACGAGATACCCTTCTCATTTCTACAATTTAGTATCTGAAGCAAGACATCCTAAAACTATCGAGAAGATTGTAGATATTGTCGCATCTAGACTCGGTAATCCTACGCAATATGAGGGATTTGGTTTTACACATGGCACATCATCTATACATATAGGTCCTAAGAACACCAAATACAAAACATTGGGGTCAATGATTGATAAGCTCGAAGCACAACTTCAACTTGCCATACTCATAGATGCTGTTGATGCAAACGATGTTGCTGAGCGAGTCTTGTCAAACCACTTTCTTAGGGATATCCGTGGGAATCTAAGGGCATACTCAACGCAAAAGACACAATGCCTGAAGTGCCATAGAATATACAGAAGAATTCCCTTATCTGGTGAATGTGAATGTGGGTCGAATCTATCTCTAACCGTAAGACAGAAGAACATCTCGAAATATCTTGATTTAGCTGATTTCATGATACAAGAGCACGGTCTTGATGATTATATGCAACAAAGACTTCTATTAATCAAGTCCTATCTCGATTCTCTTTTCGTGTCTGAACAGACATCTTTGACGGACTTTTTTGACATCTGATGAGAATTATTAGAGATCAGCTACTATCTGCAACATCCGTTTGTCTTCTATCATTCCAATGAGGTTATTCGTTGCTGATAGAACTGGTGCTTGGTCAATGTCATTCTTACGAAGAATGTCAATACACTCAGAGAGAGTAGTGACTTCACTCACACTGATTAGATTCTTAGTCATGACTTTCTTCACAGGAACACTCGGAAGCTGCAAGAGCTTCTTTGTTACAACTAGAAAATCTTTAGATGTCCACCCCCATTCAACTGCACTATCCGTACCACTATAGGTTTTCGAAATATTGTCTTCTACAGACACTTCGGACAGTCTAATCAGGTCGCTAACTGAAATCATTCCGACAACGCCTCCACCCTCATTGATAACTACAAGTGCATTCTTCTTAGCCATCTCCATGATCATATATGTCAAGGGTAACGGGGTTTCTTGCCAAACAGCTATTACTTGCTTGGTTATTAAATCAACAATGCTTCTATCCTTCAGTTCGTCATTCGAATCAAATAATGAACCTAAGATATCTAGGATTGTTACAAGCCCTACAAGTTCATCTTTTTCAACAACTGGCAGTCTGCGATATCCCTTTTCAAGCATAAGCTTCGCAGCAGTCTTAACATCTGTTCTTGGTGTTACAGATTCAGGGTCCCGCTCCATCAGCATTGCTAACTGATTCTCATCTGCCTTCTGAAGTAGGTCTTTTCGTGTTACAATACCTACAAGCGTCTTCGTTCCTTTCTTTACTACAGGGAGAACATTGATTTGTTGTTCCGCCATAATCTGTAAAACATCTTCCCTTGTTCCGGGAACTGATACGTATACTATGTGTGTTTGCATACATTCCTTGACCATCATTGTAAATGTGACTCCGGTACTCTCTAGCAACTGATTGAGATATTATTGAGTTTTAGTTGTATGGGATTATCAAGCTATCCCAACAGAACAAGAATATTGTCTTTGAGTACCTTTTAAGACTTGTTTTCACAATCAAAACAGTAATTGTCCACTCTTAGGTACCCATCTTACCATGGATTCTTCTTGAATCCTAACAAATACCCTAAAGCATTACTCAACCAATGTACGCCAAGAGTTAAAATTAACAATATCATAGGATATACTGGACTCGGTTGAAGTAATGGGGATGCGAAAATTAGTGCCATTATGATAAACCCAAGCTGATCCAGAAAGGGAGAGGGGCCTCCGCTCTTCACACTAACTCTTCTCTTGATAAATGAGCCCGTTAAATCTCCAATTAAAGTTCCTAGTGAAAATAATATGGCCACCAAAATACCTGCAGTTAGTCCTGTGAATGTAGAACTCAAATTCAGGATGGCATCCATTTCTGTAGTGACATCTACATAGTCTGTCATCATAATTCTAACACTTGGAGCAGCAAGTACTTGTACTAATCCTGTTAAACCACCGAATATCATTCCTGCAGCAAATCCACGGATTGTCTTTCCATCACCCAGAATCCTTCTTCCATCTCTAAACATTCTTCCACCATCAATTGGTGATCTTCCACCAAAAATGACAGGTGTGGAATTTGCTATCCATGAAGGAAGTCCAAGCCACACTGCAAGACCAATAGTGGCTAACACCTCATACATTAATACTATCTCCAAGCTGTGCTAAAATATTATCAATTTCACTCTTTCTTTGATGTCTTTGAATCTAATGATAATCCTTCATTAGTAAGATACAATTTTTGTATCAATCGCTCTTTATCAAGAGGTCGCATTCGTTCCAAGATTCTTTCGCCACTAGTTTTACCAATTCTCATTTTTATCTCAAAATTCGACCAGTAATCAAGTATATTTTTTGCAACAGGTTCAAAACCCGCTTTATCCTCAAAGCTGCCTCTTACTTGATTCAAGACCAGAACAGAAATATCAAAATGATATGCTATACCCTTTAGGAAGCCAGCTTGTCTATTCAGCTCTCGGTGAACTGAATAATTCGTCTTCTTATCTTCCAATGATAGTCTATAGAGTTTTGTCAGTGTATCTACAACGAGAAGTTTGGTGTCTTTTTGCTTATATAAGTCGAAATCCTCAATCAGCGATGCCTGTTCGTTGAATGTCTTTGGTATCAGAATCCTGACGCTCTCTTGGACTTTGTCATATCTCTCTCCCATAATCTGTTCAAGGCGTTCTAATAGTGCTGCACCTTCAGCATTGATATAAACAGAACGAAAACCAAGTCGATATACGGTCTTGACGAATTGCAAGGCTAATGTGGTCTTTCCAGAGGCGGCCTCTCCATAGATATGAGTGAATATTCCTGTTTGAAGCCCTCCACCAAAGAGACGATCCAGAATTGCTACCCCTGACGGAAGAATCATATTCGTTTGCACCATTTTCGGATATTGCTAAATAAGTGATAAGCATATAGCTAGAGAAGGACAGAAGCCTTGGTTATTCACGATGTTGCTATTGCCACAAGAGATTCCAAATTACGCTATCTTTGTATTAGCCTCATGGAAAAACTAGGACTTGACTTTGTAGTCTGTGCCCCGAATGAATCAACCTGTGGTTCAGCTAAATGTACAATCGCATTGAATGAGGAAGCCACGGAGTTGGAACATCATAATAATCGAGCTGTGCTAATCGATGATGATTTTGATGCAGATAGAGTCGGTATTTCAGTAATGTCCATGCTCTATGATTTGAATAATCCTACTTTTACTTCAATCGGTGTTGATCCAGGTATGAGGTACGGCCTAGCCCTCCTCTTGGATGGTTTAATGGTATACTCATCAATATGTCCATCTCCAAGAAAAGCAGCTGCGATCACCTCTCATTGGAGCCGAATCGTGTCACAGCTTTTTCCCACTGCTGAGTTAGTTGTACGAATTGGAACTGGTTCACGTCTTTATCTTACACTCTACCTTAGAGAACTCGAAAATACCGGTATAGAAAGAATCGTAGAGCTCGTGGATGAGCATCACACAACTCTACGAGGCGAGAGTGATATCTCATCTGCTGCGTTAATTGCTGGTCGGCGTGGTACAATATTCCATGGCAGCCCTCTCCCACTTGATTACAAAACAGGCTACATCAGATCTCTCAAGAAATACATTAGACGAGCAACAGATGATACGAAGAAATTGTCCACAGAAAATGCCAAAGATATTCTCTCTGGTTCATCTTCTATAGACAGTTTTCTTGAATCACCTTAGTTTCCGAAAAATCTTTTCACTCTTTCAGAAATGGTCTTGGGATTATCTGGTAGAACTTCAATTACTTCTTTCAACCATTTCGGAAGAAATCTATCAAGATAGGGGGTTGCAAATCTTTGATCAAGCATCAAGATTACGCCTTTGTCTGACAATCTTCGTACTGGTCTTCCTGCAGCTTGAGTTGCTCTAGTCATTGCAGGTAAAACGTATGCATAATCTCTACCTTTTCCATTGAATCTATTGTCAAAATACTCTATGAGTGCTTCTATCCTTGGAGTTGGCCGTGCGTAAGGGACACCGACCACAACAACACTGTTCATTGTGGAACCTGGAAAGTCCCCTCCTTCCGAGTTTCTTCCTCCCTGAACACCTAATAGTACTGCACCGCCCTCTTTGCTCATCTTCTTATAGGCCTCAATTAGGTCATCGTTCTCTCTACCTTTCATTCCCTGTTTCTCTTGGAAGAGTGGTTTCTTTAGTTGTTTTTCAAGACCTGCTTTCAGAAGTGACTTTGCTATGTAGTAGCTAGTAGTGAATATGCCGGTATTACCTGGTGTTGCATGAGATACTGATACACAATGTTCAACCATTTTGGTGTACATATCCGACCCTCTTCCAGTGTATGAGGTATCAATATCTTGTACAATTATTCCAAGCCTGTTCTCAGAAGCAAATGGGCTTTGGAATGCAACAAGGGACGCGTCATTTCCAAAACCAAGCATTTCCGCATAAGCTGATAGTGGTGATATTGTTCCTGATATTGCTACTGAACTATGAACTTGCTTCAAAATTGGAGTGGTCACTACAGTTGGATCAAGTGCTACTAAATCGAGTGACACTTTTCTACTTCCTGAATAACCCTTTGATGATGAAAGCAGAAAGGCGTAATCTGAGCGGTTTCTTACTTCCCTCCATTTAATCATAAACTCCGCAACACGATGAATATACGAGACCGGGAATCTGTTATCTTTGATAAGACCTCTACGAATCTTCAATCCCAAATCAATCATGTGATCTAATGGCTCTAAATCGTCACTCAGATCTGATAATATCAAAGCTGCCTGATATACACCATCAGGATCAATAGCTTTTTCATCGTTTTCTAGATTCTTTGAACTGTCGACGATACATTGCGCCAATCCCCTACAGAAATTATTGGATATTGAATCATTATACTTGGTTGCCTCTCGCATTCCCTGTTTTACTGAACTAAGCGGTAATGCGTCACTAGCAGAATCAAGAGCTGTAGATGGTACATTATGTGCTTCATCTTGAATAAGAATCACACTTGACATTGAAATTTCTAAATCTGGTAGAAATGCTTCCATAACCCATGGTGAGAACACATAGAGATAAGATAGGGCAACAACATCAACAACACGAGCCAACAATTTGGCCAACTCATAGGGACAGACTTGTCGTTTCTTTGCTATCTGAATAATTTCTGGGGCAGTGAGAACCGGTCTTGGCATTGATTTCAGAAGTTTCTTTGGATCCTTCTCTCTTCTGAGTGGTTCGTAATATGCACATCTTCGACCAGATTTCAGTTCACTACAAATTTCACTAATTGAAGCAACAACCCCCGCATTCTCAAGCACAAAAGGATTAAGGCACATATGACGTCTGCCTCTAAACGATACGCCTGATACAATATCCGACTCAGCATTTATTGCACGCAGTTCCTCAATCACTCTATCCAGTTGTCTGTGCGTTCTTGCACAATACAGTATCTTTCCATTATTTTCCTGTATCCATGGCAATGCACCACAAAGAGCAACACATGTTTTTCCAAAACCATTTGGTGCTTCGGCGCAGATTTGGTGCCCTTGTTCAAGTGCAAGGTAAATTTCCTCCATCATTTCTTCCTGTCCTTTTCTTGGGCTAGGATAAGGGAAGAATTCCATCGGAGTGATTTTTTCAGTCATAACTCTCAATGACTTTGTCTTGACAATGATTGATAATCATGTTGCTTTTACATATCTTAGGCGCGAGACTTCCACAGCAAAAGATATGGTTATTACAATGTTAATTGCCTCTCAAGTGAAGCCATATGTCGAATGATATCCGAGAGTTTGATGTCGATAGTGCGCAGGGAAAGATTCGGTTCAGAATCATGGATATGGAAAATGGTCTACTACTGTTGATCTCGGACTCCGATCTGTTTAGAATCGGTCTGTCAGCTGTTGCAGTTCCTCCTAGACAAGGCCGTAAAGAACCCACCTCCTCCGGACTTTTCACAATGGGACTAGATGCTACGATGGTCCGAACTCTTGCAGAACGTGTTACTGCTTGGACAAATAAGACCTGTATGGTCGTAGTGGGATTGAAGGGATTTAATCGCGAAAGTATGATGGAACTCACAACAATCCTGAAGGGACATCTTCTGACTTGAGAAGATCAATAATCTCACGAACCCATATTCCAAGGGAATCAAGATTGTATATAGACTCAATATAATCTTCCCAATCCACAGATGCTCGATTCTTCCATTCAGTATAGCCATCTTTTAGATTCTGAAGTGCAGTTTTATGATATACACATAAAAATGTCTCATCATTAGTATTTCTTCCACAAATAATGCATTGGCTCATATCCCATCCTCCTCATTCTCTTTACTCTTCATTCTTCTCTCTTCTAGTGCTTGAAGATCTTCTGTTCGTCCTGGACATTCAGTCCAATTCACACAGGTTTCCCATCCCCTACGTCTAGATACAACTTTGAACATCTGATATCCACAGTGTTCACAAAATCTCTCAAGAGGAACGATTTCCCCTTTTTGCGGAAGTGGAAATGTCTGATCACAACCTCCTTCCTTATAATTAGAACATCCAACAAATCTTTTGCCAGTTTTAGGTGATTTAATCACAATTAGTCTTCCATCTTTGCATTTTGGACAATCTCCAAGTTCTTGCTTCTCTTTCCAGAATCTCTGAAGTCCAGAAACAAGTGCATTGCCAATCTCTTCTTCTTGCTTCTGAAATCTCCGTAAAAGTTCAAGTAAGTTCTCTTTTGCTGAAACAAGCGCTTGCTCACGTTCTCGTTTCTCAAAACGAATCGAATCCATCTCTTCCTCAAGTTGTCTAGTAAATTCAGCAGACAACATCATAGGCATATACTGATGCAATGTTTCGAATGTAGTATAACCGAGAGTTGAAAGTTCAAATCTATCATTCAACGTATAACCTCTTGATTTGAGTGAGTCAACGATACATGCCCTGGTAGATTTTGTTCCCAGATTTTCTTTCTCAAGCACCTTCATGAGGCTAGATGGATTATAGTATGATGGTGCAGAGCTGAACTTATCCTCAATAGAAATCTGTTTGAGTTCAATTGTGTCGCCCTCTTTTATCAAGGGCAGCTCTCTCTCGTTGCTCTTTGCATAAGGGTCATAGAACTTCATCCAGCCTTGTGTTAATACTATTAACCCTCTGAGAAAAAGCAGATATTCACCACATTCTATATCTACCCGTAGCGACTCCTTTATTGAAGAATCAGCGAATAAAGCTAGGAACCTTCTGACGATTAAGTCATACAATTTCTTTTCGCTTGGAGTGAGCTTTCCAGGTTTGTTACCCGTTGGATGAATTGCAGGATGAGCCGGATCAGTCTTCTCCCCTTGAATCGGAATTAATTTCTTCTTCTTGAGCAGTTCTGCTGTCAGATTTTTGTAAGTCTTAATTTTTCCCAAATTTTTGATAATTTCTTGTGTATCAATGCTCTCGGGTATTTTTTGACTACTTGTCCTTGGATATGAAATCAATGCATCAAGATACAATTTCTGAGCAAGGGCTAGTGTTCTACTGGGTTTGAACCCAAAATGCCGATATGCTTCAGATTGTAGTCCACTGAGATTGAATGGTGCTGGTGGACTAAGTGTACTTTGCTTTTTATTGACACTTCTTACAACACCATGCGTATTTTGTAAATCCTTCACAATATTGACCGCATCGTGTTTGAATTCAATGCGATTCTTACTGTATTCAATTTCGAGTGGCTCCCCGTTATGTTCACCTTGGATTGATAGTCCCCAGAATGGTATGGGAACATGAAGGTTAATCTCACGATTTCTCTCCGCTACAAATGCTAATGACGGACCCTGAACGCGTCCTGTTGAGATTATTTTAAACCATCCAGCAGTGTTTTTGATTGCAAGAGTCAGTGCACGAGTGAAGTTTATTCCGTATAGCCAATCAACTTCATGTCTGAACCATCCTGCTTCAATCAACGGGAAATCTAGCTCTGGTGAGATATTCTCGTAGGATGTCTGCAATTCAGCTTTTGTGAGGTTTGAGAATATCATCCGTCTTGCTTTTTTTGGATCTGTCTTGCAAGCATATTTCAATGTCAAAAATCCAATCAAACTCCCCTCGATGTCATAATCAGTTGCGACTACGAAAGTGTCAATATCTTTTGATAGTCCCTTGATGAGATTGATGATTGGTTTGACATTCGTTGCTTTCTTTACAACCTCATACTTTGGAACCCATTCTACCTCTAATCTTGGATATGTCCACCCCTTCTCAGTCTGTTTCAGCTCAAAAAGATTCCCTAGTGCGTAGACTACAAGCAGTGTACATTCGTTTCGGACACACTCAAAATATGACACTCCCCGTTTCTTAATCTCACTAGGATTGCTGTTCTCATCCAACGCCTCAGCAATTCGTTTTGCAGCGGTCGGTTTCTCGGCTATCACTAGGCACTTTAACAAGACCAATCTCCTCAGTAATGGACTCCGTTTGGTTTAGTACAACATTGCATCTCGCGATAATCTTAAAAGCGAACCGCCAAAATTGACAAATTCGAGGTACAAAAATAATGAGTAGCGTTTGGTGGCCGCGTTTCATTACGAAACCAAGAGTTCGTCTGACTCGCCCACGATTTGGAATGCCCGCCCGTCCACCTGACATTATAGTGTTTGGTGCAGTGTTTATTGCAATGCTATTCATTCTAGGTGGTAATATCTTCACTCTGGTTCGTTCGCCTCCTGCTATCGCTGGTGGTTCAGACGGTAATCCAATCGTAATTGCACCAGGTATAGATATTCAACTTGGTTTAGAAGGTCTTGTAGCCTCTGTCGTCGTTTTCATGGGAACAATCGGTTTTGGCCTGTTATACTACAGTTCAAAATATGTTTTCCAGCCCGGCTATGCAACTCGTCTAATGGTTATGGGAATGATTTTAGCTGGACTTGCATTCATGGTATTTAGCTATCTATTCGCTTACAAATTAGGGCAGATTTAACAGAAACCCTATTCCATAAGCCAGTATGGTATATTAGATCGCTTTAGTGGAGAGAAAATCAATTCCTTTGCAATGGATAATTTGATTTTCTTACGAGCATCCGCCAAATAGTGTTCGGTATGTCCTGGTTTAGACCACCATCCGACGAGTGGTCCAAAATCCATACCTGCCAAGACTACTCGTTTAGGTGAATACTCTGAAACAATATGAGTAGCCCTATCACCGTCTGTGAAACCTCCCCAGAGAAAAGCTCGATTAGTTGGTTCGACTTGAGTACTACCGAGTGCTGGAAGAATCTCTGGAACATGTTTCTGAACAGTTTCGATGTTATCGCCATGAGCATGAATCACGACAATTGCTCCATTTTTATGATGTGTTTTGATATCATTCAGATTACCATCAAGGTCGGTAATAATCACATCACAATGAATGCGATTTTCAATTAGTGCAGTTGAAGCACCATCAACTGCTACAATTGTATACTTGTCAATCCCCTCCTTGATAATCTGCTGCAAGTGTTTTTCAAGTGAGGGCGCCGGTCCGGAAATTAAGACCTCTTGATCCTTAATCAAATTGGATAAGCTCTGCATCAATGGATATGGGTCATAGTCGGACAATAGGTCTGATAAGACTCTAGTTGCTTCCCTATCCATAGTGGGATTCAACTTTAATCTTTGAACGATGTCATTGTATGTGGGTTCCCATTCCACCCATTCCATTATTTTTCACCATGTTTTCTCAGTAGATTTTGAATTGCATTTCCTATTCTATCAAGACCAAAGTAGTCCATAGTCTTTAGCCTACGTACTAGACGATTGAGTTGTAATTTAGTACCCATGATGAGAATATCTGTTGATTTAACTCCGAAATCAATCGTATCATGATGATAAGCTGCATCTCCCCCTAAAGCCAGCATTTCCTGTTTGATAATCAGGGCAGAAGGTATCTTCATATCCTTCAATAGAATACCAAGAGTGAAAGATTTACGTGCAAGTGTAGGTCTAATTTCCTCTCTAACCCCAATTTCCTCTAGGATAATTTCGCCCTCTCTCTCATTTCTGATTTCTAGTAGATATATGCCTTCGTCTTCAATATACTCTCTTCTCTGTAATTTCCCACCAATCTTAGATGATGATACTGTTTCCTTAACATCATGAGTCCGAATTATATCTGCACCATACGCCGCAGCAATCGCCGATGCTGCAATACTTCCCACTAATCTATCATTGGGATTTGGAAGTTTCAGTAAATCACCAATGAATGCTTTTCTCGAAACTCCAACAAGAAGTGGAAATCCAAGATGTCTGAAGGCACCAAGATTACGAATGAAACTTAGATCAACATCTGTTGGTTTTCCAAATCCAATACCAGGGTCAATTATTATCATATTCCTATCAATTTTAGATTTCTCAGCGATTCTTAATGATGTCTTCAATGCGCTCAATGATTGGTCTAAACTCATGCATGGATTTTGACAGTTTGCCATCAGGACTATTGGAACTGAGTGTTCGCTAACAAGATGTGCCATATTCTTGTCTGCTTGCATACCTGAAACATCATTAATCATAGATGCTCCTAAATTCAACGCAGATTCTGCGACTCTTGCAGAGGTTGTATCGATTGAAACTGGTAGCTTAGTATTTTCAGTAACCGAGCCAAGTAATCCATTAATCCGCTGATACTCCTCCTCGATATTGGTATCAGTTCTTGAGTAGATATTCTTTGGTGACGTTGATGCAGCTCCTACATCAATAATGTCAGCTCCTTCTCTCTCCATTTCTTTTATGTATGTAATCAAGTCCTCTTCGGTTGTTACAGTTGAACCTTTGTAAAACGACTCTGGAGAGAGATTCGCTACCCCCATGACTCGGATGGGATGACCACACCCTATCTTGAGATTCTTCACTTGGACTGGCATTCTTTTCATAACATACACGTCTTGCATTTAATGATGTATAGAAGGAAATAAAACCTAGCTGAATGAGGCCTCAAATACACCCTCATTAGGTGATTACTGGATGACAGATAAACTTGAACGCACACATCTCTATGAGTGGCATAAAGCTCACGGTGATGTAATTCCATTTGCCGGTTGGGAAATGCCAGTACGATACACAGATATCAGAGAGGAACACATGGTCGTCAGAGATGCGGTCGGCATCTTCGACACATCACATATGTTTCGTTTCGCCATAAAAGGACCACAAGCTGCAGATTTTCTTCAATCGGTCACTACTAACAATGTGCACAAACTCGCAGTAAATGATGGACATTATACAACCTGTCTAAATCAAAGTGGGGGGATTATGGATGATTTAATGCTCTATCGAGTTGGAGCGAACGAATTCATCTGGGTCACAAATGCTGCAAATGGTCCGAAAATTCATGCACATTTGCAGGATTATTCGCAGAAATTTGAGGCTACTGTTGAGAACATAACAAAAGAAATTGTTATGATTGCAGTGCAAGGGCCAAATGCCGTTAAACTACTATCCAAACTGGCTGGAAAGGACATGAGTGAATTTGGTCGTTTCACGTGTAATCCTGTGAGTCTGGCAGATCGAAGATGTTACCTTTGTCGTACAGGTTATACTGGTGAGGATGGTGGTGAGATATTATTACTAGATACGCCATTCAATGATGAAGGCAAACAGAAAGCAATAGGATTCTGGGAAGAACTACTTAAACAGGGTGAGGAATTTGGAGTAAGACCATGCGGTTTGGGGGCACGAGACTCTACCAGATTAGAGGCAGGATTAGTACTATATGGTCACGAATTGAATGAGGACACATCCCCTATCGAAGCACAGATTCCTTATGCTGTAAAATTCAAGGTTGACCCTCATTATCTTGGATACGATGTAGTGTACGCACACAAGAAAGAAGGTGAAATTCGTAAGACTCGGATTGGTTTTGTTATGATTGATCGAGGAATTCCTCGTGAGCACTATCCAATTGTATTCAAAAACGATATTATCGGAGAAGTGACAAGTGGCGGCCTATCCCCGATTCTCATGAAGGGAATTGGTCTTGGATATGTTAAACCAGATTCAGTGGCCGTAGGCGATATTATTGAAGTGGATATCAAGGGTAGGATGCGCAAGGCTGAGATTACTGAATGGCCGTTTTATGACCCTGATGTATATGGTGCAACTCGTAAGAAGTAGTATGCAAATTAATTTAAGGAACACAAAGGCTTCGGCTATACTTGATGGTGATTCCGCATGGCAGATGGCGAAGAAATTAAAGATGAACTCAAATATTCAAAGGATCACGAGTGGACAAGAATTGAAGGCGATATTGTAGTTGTGGGTATCACTGACTACGCACAGAACTCACTTCACGAAATAACTTATGTCGAAGTTCCTGAGGTAGGAGCAACTGTCAAGGCAAATGGTGAATGTGGGCTTATCGAGTCAATGAAAGCCTCCTCTGAGATATTTTCACCTTTATCTGGTGAGGTCATTGAGGTCAATGAGGCATTAGAGGATGCACCAGAGCTGGTCAACGAGTCTCCATATGAAGAGGGCTGGATTTACAAAATGAAACCCTCCAGCCTCGAATCTGAGCTAGCAGATCTTATGGATGGCAAGGGCTACAAAAAATATATCGAATCACTCTGATTTATGCACTGCAATGCAGTGCACATTTTCTTTTTCAGATTGCATCAAACTAATCTCCATATGTAATGCACTATTGTGATTTTGAGCAGCAGTACATTAGTGGAACTAACAGCAACCTTTTTAGCACAACCAAGAAACGACACGCTTGAATTTGAGACCCAATGGAGAGAGCCCTCTATATGACCAGAACCACACGTTTCAAGAGATCGGCTGGAAGATTCCTCCGACAAGTGTTCCATAGACCTAAAGCAAAGATATCACGCGGTTCTGTAATGGTAGTTACTGTATTGATCATTCTATTCTTTGCAGCACTTCTATTGCGTCTAGAACCGTTAATGAATTCTCAACCTATCGTACGAGCATTTGACCCATGGTTTCAGTTGAAAGTGACAAACTATATTGTCGATAATGGATTTCCCGCCTTTTTCAACTGGTATGACATCAATACATGGGTTCCCTATGGTAGAGATATGACCTCGGCTGCATATATTGGAGTGCCCTTCACAAGTGCATTCTTCTACTTCATATTGAGTGGTCTTGGTATCACCGTTGACGTAACAATGGTTTCACTTGTATTGCCTGCATTCATGGGTGCTCTTACAGTCATTGTGGCATTCTTATGGGGTCGTGAGATGCACAATAACACGGTGGGTCTTCTCACAGCTCTATTCATGACCTTTCTTCCTGCTTTCATACAACGTACGGTTGCAGGGTTCTATGATAACGAGTGTATTGGTGTTTTTGCTATTGTTTTGACAATGTACTTCTTTACTCGAAGTATAAAGAAGGACTCGTTGTCATCCGCTGTCTTTGCTGGACTCAGTTTAGCTTTCCTCATAGGTTCATGGGGTGCAGCAAACTATCTAGTTGACTTATTTGCAATGTATGCATTCTTCATGCTGATATTTGGAAAATATAGTCGTCGCCTTCTGAATAGCTACTTGATTACACTCTCACTTGCTGTATTTGTTGGTGGTCTCGTACCGCGAGTTGGATTTTCGGACCTTACATCCTTCTCAATGCTGGTTCCAATCGGAGTTGGAGCTCTGCTTGCAGTCTACGAAATCTGGACAAGAATTGGTGGTTACCGAGAAGCAACAGCAACAGCTATAGCACCGCATATGAAGCCAATTTTACTTGGCTTAGTAGCGCCAATAGCAGGCGTATCTGCATACTTTTTCATGGCAGGTAGTTCATCCCTTGACATTAACATCTACAATTCGAACCCAATCGTTACAATCGGTGGTAAGTTCCTTACGGTAATCAATCCATTCTTCAGATTGGATCAAAGGATATTTGCTTCAGTTGCTGAACATTTACCAAGTCCGTGGAGTAGTTTCTACTATACATTGAATGTGCTAATCTTCTTTTTCCCACTCGGAATGTATTTCCTATACAAGCGTGGAAGGGATGAGGACTGGCTAGCTTTTCTCTACGGTATTACAGCAGTATATTTCACAGGAAGTATGATACGACTCAGTCTTATCTTAGCTCCTGGTGTTGCATTACTCTCAGCTGTGTCAGTCAATAGCATCCTCTCACCATTTTCGAAGGTCTTCACACAGAAATCTATCTTCGAGCGGCGTAGATTTAGAATGAGTTCTTCGCTGACAAACGAACATGCGATTGCGGCATTCTTCTTCATAGGAATGATGTTATCAGTGAATATCCTTCTGGGAACAACCTATGCGACTTCTCAAGTGGGCCCACCTGAATTTGCCGCAGGCCAACTTTCAGATGGTGGAGTATTTACTGACTGGCAAACTTCAATGACGTTTGTACGCAACGTCCTACCAGATACAGCAATTATAGCAAGCTGGTGGGACTACGGTTATTGGATAAACGGTGCAGGTGGCGGACAAACGATAGTTGATAATGCGACGTTCAACTCGACGCAGATAGCGTTGATGGGCTATGCGCTGATGTCAACGAACCTGACGGAGTCACTCAGGACATTCAAGCACTGGAACACAACCCATGTACTTGTATACTGGGGACACAGGCATCCAAACTTCGGTGGCGACGAAGGTAAATGGCCTTGGATGGTTCGTATAGCTGAAGATAAGTTCGGTAGTGATGTTATTGATGACGCTACCTATCTTGATGAGAGCGATCAGACGCTGCCAGCGTTCTACGAATCAACACTCTACAAACTCATGTTGTACGATGAGCCTCATACTCAAACTGAGGGTCAAGAAAAGGGTCTAACTCAGGCAAGGCTTTACTTGGATAATACCTACATGCAAAACGGAGAGACCGATCCTTGGGTGACCAATATTCCAAATAGTCTCTACGGAGCATTCAATCTCGTCTTCACAAGCTCTGAATATGGAACTGTCAAGATCTATGAAATTGATTATACTATGTATGAGCAATACCTCAACAGAACTAATGCAGATTGGCCACTGTCAAGTGACTCACTTGCAGACGTTGAGATAGATGGTGAGATTTCCACGCAGGAAGACAACTTCGATGCGTTCGATGTAGTCTTTGGAGGCGGCTATGATGCTACCGTGTACACAAGAGCGAATGGCACTCATGTCTACTACGGTATTGAGATGGAGAATTACGATGTAGGCGATGATGCCTTCGGTTTCCAGATATCCCCGCTCAATAACATGGCTACGCGAGATATACGAATTGTGGACTATCAGGGCTATGATTACTATGATGGCTACCTGCGATTCGATGGCTCTTGGGCATTAGACCCAACTGGAGTAAATAGTACAGAATATGCCCATGGCGACAAAATGATCGAGTTCATCATACCGCTTAACTCGGAAGACTCTCCGTATGATGTCCCATTATCGAGTGGAAACATCTACCAGATACGATTTCTGTTCTGGAATAATATTCATTCCGGAGAGCCAACTTTTGCATCTGAGTGGGCTACGATCTGGATACCTGCTGAGTTGCACTAGATTAAATGATGGCGATTGATTTTATTCAATCGCCCTCCTGCTTCTTTTCAAAAATTAATCTGAAATCTTGGTCTTACGTTTTGCTTCTCTACGATATTTTCCGTACTTATCGTCCAAAGAGAACTTAGCGGGTCGTGGACTACTCACACCACTCTTACATTTAGGACATTTGTCTTCCCTAAGTGTATAATTACCACATGAAGTGCACTTGAATATCTGTGACATTAAAGCCACCCTATTTGCGTGAAAATTCAATTATTCCGTCGCTTTTCTGAATTGTCTTTGTGACAACATCCAAGATGCCTGACAGAATTTCTTCTGCTTCCCTATAATCAGGACTGATTATACGCAGTTTATAACGTGGTGAACCAAGTGTATAGATTTCAATTGTAGATTTTTCGTGTGTCTTTCCATGGGTAAGTCCATCCCCAAGAGCTTTTTTGATTACTTCTACACCGTTTATTCCCGGCACTTGAATCGCCATCTCGCCATCAATTTCAACAAAAGGAATCTCAATCCTCGCTTTTGCCAAATCTGCGACTTGTTTCTTTAGTTTCTTTGTGGCTTCAACCTGTTCGAATGCTTCTTCACCTAAATCTGAAGCCGCTTCAAGTCCTTTGTATATTTCACCAAAAGCATCCTCAATTGGCCAGCCTATCTTTTCATAGACATCTTCTAAGGTCGTCTCATTCTCTCTCGCAACAAGCTCGAGGAGTTTCTCTGCCTTCTGAGCTCTCTTCCACTCATTATTCTTTGACCTTTTGGCCTCACTTGAAACCCTTCTAAGTGAACAATCGATGTGCTTCTTTTGTGTGTCAACTTGGAGCACTTTGACTATGACGCGCTGATTTTCGCTGATATGGTTCCTGATGTTGCGTACCCATGTGCTACTCACTTCAGAAATATGGATAAAACCCTCTTTATCTCCATATTCAGGGAGGGTCACATATGCACCATATGGTGCTACCTTTGTTGCCACTGCAACCGCATATTCATCTGGCTGTGGCCACTCAGCACGTTTCAGAACCATTACTATAACACCTCCAGTCACAGTATAAGACCGTGGCTGACAGTTTATGGAAGAACTTCAACCTCTCTTGCTATGGAAGTAAGTTTTGCTTTTCCACCACTAGGTTTTACTAGAATTTTTTCACACTTTAAGCATTTCACTTCTGTGTTTGCATGACTGAAGACAATCTGCTCATTTTCGCAATCCAGACACTTTACACGTATGAACTTGGATCTTGGCTGTTGGACTATTTCACCTGACATTCTTAACACCTATCCCCTCAGTATCTCTAATTTCTTCAGTCGCATGCCCTTCGTTTGGAATGTGTAACTACAGTCTTCGCACTCGTACATCAAGACGCTCTTCTTAGTTGTTTTTGCGAACCTCTTTTGAATGGGCTTTGGGAATGAACCATAACCCAGAGTCTTTCTGGCCATTCTTCGATTTCCTTCGGCCATGTTTCTGTTCTTACCCTTCTTGTACAATTTCACTTTGTGACTTGTATGGCTCCTGCAACGAGGGCAGTACTTTCGCATGGTTGGCTTCATCTTCAAGTTCAAACACGTCCTTAGAATTACTAATTCTGGGTTTATAGGCCCGACTCTGACTAGTTTATAACCCTTGGGGCATGACTTTGTCTTTAACTCAGAGCTGCAATCCATCCCAACTGCACAGCAATATGAGCTGTCACTGTTGCGATTACAAGCATTGATGCAAAGATCACTACGAGTGTAGGTCCGACTTTTACGCCCGGAGTCTCATCTTCGAAGAATCTTATTAGGCCTGCACCACCACTTGGCATGGGGCCCTCGCCTTTCTTCTTCTTTCGTTTCTTTGCGGTCTTTGGCATTGTTACAATCTCCTGGGCTTATACACACTCCATTGCTGTATTCTTTTAATCCTTTTGACACAGTCACCAATGTACTGCATTAAGGGGTATTGGAACACTCACAGGGTATTTTCTGACACTTAGAACAGCCATTCCCATACTTTCTATCGAGCGCGTCGGAGAGATCAACCTCTAATAGATTAGCAACTGAACAGAGCCATGCAAAGACATCTGCCACTTCGCTCTCTACATGACTCTGGTCATTACCTCTGAGAACAGCATCACTCAGTTCTCCAAGTTCGTGGAAAGTACGTAGGAGTGTACGCTCAAGTCCTCTAGCTAAATCACGGTCAAAGTATATCTTGCGCATGAGTTCTTGAGCTTCTTTTGTATCCATTTGGGAATTCGTCCTGTGGTTCTTATTCTCTACATGAATCTAAGGTGCGCATAGGCTTCTGTTTCTGTATCGAATGCATAGTGTACCTTTTGATAATCTTTCTTAAACTCAGAAACATCTGCAGCTACTTTCTTGACATCCTCTTCCTTCATCACAACTCTGGTAATAAATTCTACAATGGCATCCATCTCTGATTCTTTCATTCCGAGCCGAGTGGTTTCGCTTGTACCCAGCCGAATGCCACCTGGGGTTCTATAGTCTCGACCACGTTTCTTGTCCCAAGATAGAAGATTTCGGTTTATTATTATATTAGCATCTTCAAGTGTTTCCTCGACATTGCTGCCATCTTTGAGTGGAGTTTCAGTTAAGTCCACCATGATTGTATGAGATTCAGTAAAGCCCTTATGCTCTCCAATCACTTGGAATCCACGGTCATGGAGGGACTGTGCTAATGCCTTGGCATTCTTGAGCATTTGACCTGTGTAGTCTTTTCCAATAGTATGTAGTTCTACAATGTACTTTGACAACATTCTGCCTGTTTTCTGTTATTTAGCTCAGTGAGTTCTATTTCACCAACTCCAGGTAATGGAGTTCACATACAATCTCGCCATCTGATTAGTTTGTGATGACGATCTGCATATGAGCGCGCCCCAAGCTGTTAATACATGGAATCTTACGCAAAATAGTAAGTCGCCACTTTTAGATTTCGAAGTTGGAGTCTCAGTGGATATTGATACATTGTTCCATGATTTGGTTGTTCCAGCGCTGACTACTCAATCCCATACCTTCTCATACCATAAAATAGTACTAGGAGTGTCAGCATCTCGAATTTCGAAATAGACTTCAAGTAGTGCACCCCCGAACAAGGAACCAGAAGCATAGGCTTTCAAAACACAATCCGCGCTTATTGTGAATTGATGTCCAGATCCAAAGCTATCAAGGGCTCCAATGTATGCCCAAGCGCCTCTTCCAGCTCCTGAGTCACAAGACGAGGCTCGGACCTGTCCCCAATACTCGTAAGCTTGTGAAGAACTAAATGCACTACTCCATTGATTTCCCGTACTATAAGGCTTACTCATACTCTCGCTGCTGGCACTGACTTGTGCTATAGTGAGAGTCAGTATTATAGAGAGTAGAAAATAGACAGATAGTTTCATTCTATGTTTGATTTTCATTCCTCCTATGTGAGATGCCACTCTTAACATGCACACCTACACATTGATATAAAAGTAAACGATACTTATATAAAAAATTAACTAATCAAAAATATATAAGGGGTAATGTAATTAAGGAATTCCATATTATGAAAGCCTTAAGAAAGTATGAAATATCAATAACGTTCGTGCTTTCAGAACCAATTTGCAATGAGTATCTCTCAATTGGTTGGAGTTGTAATGAGATGTCAGAAGAATACATTATTTCAATTTCGGATGTTTCCAAGACATTCAATCATATACCTGCATTGAGAGGAGTAAATCTCGACATACAACCAGGTATCTTTGGACTCATAGGACCAAATGGCGCGGGAAAAACCACACTACTACGAATCAGTTTGGGATTGATTCGACCTGATACAGGCTTGGTAAAAATTTTGGGGCTTGATTCTCAGAAGCACTCTGTCAAGATACGAGAAGAAATTGGAGTTCTCCATGAACATCCATATTACCCAAAGAATCTTAGAGTTTCGGAATTCTTGGACTGGGTAAAGAATATGAGGAGTGAGTCCAGAGAAATAGGTGAATTGCTTGACTTGGTCGATCTTTCCGGTGCTGAGAATAAAAAGATAGGCGCTCTCTCAGCAGGAATGTATCAACGTCTTGGTCTTGCACAGGCTCTATGTGGCGAGCCCAAGATAATTTTCTTAGACGAGCCAACTTCCAATTTGGATGTGACTGGAAGAGACAAGATTGCGAAGCTAATACTTCAACTTCATAATGAGATAGGTGTATCATTCTTCATCTCATCGCACATTCTATCAGAACTTGAGAGAGTCTGTCATTCAGTTGGTTTTCTGAGAGAGGGGGTTCTTGTTGACAGTGGCAAGACAAGAGAGATCATTGAGAAACATACCAAAGGATGGTATAGGGTCCTGACATCAGATCCCCAAGCGCTTTTGAAAATACTGGAGGGCGAACCAATGTTCAAGGATTGTAGTACCTCGGATGCGAATGCAATTACTGTCAGAATAGGAGAAGAGAAGATGGAAACAATTCGTTCCAAGGTTGAAAATCTGGTTAAGGGTAGTGGTATTTTACTCTATGGAATTGATAGAGCATCTTCATTAGAGGAAGTATATAGAAGAGTGATGATAGATGAAGAAATACAATGAAATAATTCAATTGGAGCTGAAACACCTTTATCGGGTCCCCTTTTTAGAAACAATGATTGCAACACTTGTATTTGCATGTCTGATAGGTGTCGTTCAAGCAAGTACGAGGGGACCTGAACTCAATCTATATTCTTTCTCAGATTATAATTCAACTCACATGATTGGTATAACACTTGAAGGATTCCAAGAGATGACCATCTCAGGATTTGTCTTGGGTCCCACATACGGAATGGTGTTCATCGTCTTTCTCATTCCGATGATGATTGCTGCTAGCATCTCCAGGGGTTTTGAGAATGGTCTGCACAAGACTCTCCTTAGCTATCCTTTCAGTCGAAAAGAAGTCTTGCTATGTAAAATTGTGATTCCAGTCATAGCTCTGGCTTTACCGTGCCTAGCGACCTCTTTTGTTGCTACATCAATTCTGACTCCTGGATACTTGGACCTAATAACCATCAGCATTTTTTCTTTGGCATTCATCGCTGTCTGTTTCGCAATCGCCTCGGTATCCGCAGTTATAGCGCTGCTGTCAAAGAACTCGCTCATCACATCATCCATTGGAGTTTTGATCTGGTATGCAATCTTGTTCGTCTATGTACCGCCTCCAGATGTGCCGCTCTTGTACGGAATTCTGAATCCTATGAGTACCAGTATAGCATTCATAATGGATTCGGGTGGAGCTATTCAACTGAGTGAAGTACTTCTCTCTCTAGTGGGATGTCTAATCATGGCTGTATTACTTATCTTGATAGCAGATCGGGTCTTCAAACATACTGAGATATAAGAGGTGATGGTGGATGCGACTACAAGTCCTTATTGCTGGAATTGGGATTGCATTGCTGGTATCGTCGTTCATTCCTCCACCTGGTGGAATGGGTGTACAGGGAAGCATCGATTATGGGAGCTACATGATTCGTATGTATGGACTAAGGGGAGATGCTCGAGTTGATATAGAGCTTTATGAGGGACTAGGCATCTCATTCTATGTTCTCACTACTGAGGACGCACTGCTCATGCTTGAAGAACGCTCGATTGCCAATACGACTCCTTGTTTTTCATTGGAGAATACAACTGAATACTCAGGAATCATTAGTATACCATCAATTGGAATTTATGCTTTTGTTGTGACAACGTATTATAACACAACATCTCACTTCTATGTAGGGATTAACAATGTCTACCCACAGATGTGGTTACTTATTCCAGGAGTTATCCTAGTCGCTATTGGATTTATTCTCTTTACAGGTACCAAACTATGGCATCAATTAAGAGAGTTGAAGACTTATTCTAAAGAAATTTAGAGCACTTCCCTTCATGTGCTGTAAAAGATGACCTTGAGAAGATAGAGGATATCCAGAAGAAAAGCAACTCCACACGAGTTGAAGCTAATCTTAGATTTACATGAGATGGGCCATTCATTCGGAGAAATTACTGAAATCTTGTGGAAACAACATGATGTCGCTCGCAGTCCAGGTAGTATCTATCGCGTACTAAATAGGAACTAATGCAATCAACGATTATCAATACATTCACAAGGATTTCTTCCGCATCTGGAACATGCGTTATTGTATTTACTGATGAGTGCATGCCCTAAATCAATATCCAATAGATTGGCAATAGAAATGACCCATGCAAGGACATCTGCAACCTCCTCCTCGATATCCTGCATGGGTTTTTCCT